>Ga0136611_10002105_pt1 | contig 13804 bp, 13 predicted proteins | sample AntDrymUQ2232306_2_FD_106645 | JGI IMG/M metagenome (GOLD analysis project Ga0136611, IMG submission 106645) | Polar desert sand microbial communities from Dry Valleys, Antarctica - metaG UQ223 (23.06) | ecosystem: Environmental > Terrestrial > Soil > Desert | place: Antarctica: Dry Valley...
CTCGCCCGGCTGCCGACGTGACCGGGCCGGGCCGAGATCCGGTCGCTGACGGCTTAGTCCACACGGCGGGGGAAGATCCCCTCCAGGTGTTGTACCCCCGAGAAGGCTGCCGGCTGCAGCCGGGGCGACGGGACATCGCCTTCTACGGCCGGGTCGGTGCCCTCCTCGCCGAGGCTGCAAGCGACGCCGTGGCGCTGGACTTCGGCGCCGGCCGGGGAGGGTTCCTGGACGACCCGGTGCGGGCCCGTCACGACGTGCGCATGCTCCGGCGCTGACGCTGTTCTCGAGCACGGCGATCGTGGTCGGCGAGCTGCAGGCCTTGGTCACCCGGTAGAGCGACCCGACGTGTCACGGTGATGCTGGGGTGGGGGCGGTCGCCGCGGTGTTGGGCGCCGCGGCGATCTCGTTAGTCCAGCTCGCGGCCGACCGGGCCGGCGGAGGAGTGGCGCCGTCCCGGTTGCGGGAGCGGTCTCGGTGTCCGCGGTGCGCGGGTCGCGCTCCGCGCCGGGATCTGCTGCCAGTGGCGGGCTTCGTTCTGTTGCGCTGATGGCGCTCACCGAAACTCCCCAGGGGTGCTCATCGAAGTTCCCCACCCGGAGGCGTGCTGAGGTTAGCGGGTTGAGGGGTCGGTGGTGTCGAGTAGGTCGCTGATCGCGACAGGCTGATCGCAGTGTGGGCAGCTGCCACCCAGGTCTATGCGTCGGCATGGCTGGTTGCAGTCCTGGCACCATTGCTGCCCGTGGTAGCGGGTCTCGCAGGACGGGCGTGCGTAGATCGTCGTGTCACGGCGCCGGACAGGTTGTGGGGACAACGCGTTCGGCGGACCGGCGGTTGTTGGCGTGTCGGCGGGTCCAGGCGGGTTTGCGGCACGCGTCGGTGCAGTAGCTCTGTCGGCGGACTCGACTCGGGTGAACGGCTTCCAGCAGACTGGGCAGAGCAGCTGGTCGGGGGCCGGACCCGGGGGCGCGGCTGCGGTGATGTCGTCGGGTTGTCGTCGTCGCACGGGTGCTCAGACATTGGTGGCCGCCGCCCGCAGGGTGTGGGTGCGGGCGTGGTGGTCGCTTAGCCGGTAGGAGTCTCCGCCGATGTCCAGGACCACCGAGCGGTGCAGGAGCCGGTCGAGCAGGGCCGCGGCTATGGTGGTGTCTCCCAGAGATCTCACCCCAGGAGGTGATCGGGCGGTTGGCCGCGACGATGGTCGAGGTCTTGGTGTAGCGCTGGGCGATGACCTGGAACAGGGCCGAGGCGCCTTCGGCGGGCAGCGGCAGGTAGCCCAGCTCGTCGATGACCAGCAGCGTGGGGCCGGCGTAGAAGCGCATGGTGGTGGCCCAGCGTCCTTCGATCGCGGCACGGTGGCAGCGGGCGGCCAGGTCGGCGGCGGTGGTGACGTAGGTGCGGTAGCCAGTCTCGGCGGCCTTGCGGGCCAGGCCGACGGCCAGGTGGGTCTTGCCGACTCCGGGAGGCCAGCCGGCGGGCCTCGGTGGCCTCGACCTCGATCGCGAACAGCCGCTCCAGAGCGGCGGTCAGGGTCGAGTCGTGCTGGGGTGGTGGCTGCGGCCTCTACGCGAACTTCCTCGAACGACAAAACCAAGCCCATGCACAAACTACCGCTTCGCGGCCTGCCTCTCGTGAGCCGTGATTGGCGGCAGATTGTGAACTCCCGCGAGCGCGCGACGACAGAACAGACTCCACAGGAGTAGGCCGACACCCGTTGCGGCGGCGGATGCCAGTATCGCTCCCGCCGTTCCGGAGGCGGCCGCCCCTACCGTGACTCCAATGATCGTCAAGAATGCCGTGATCATCTTTGCGACGAGGCTATCTCGGGTTCTTGCAAGAGCACGTAGGAGGCAGTACGGACCGAAGCTAGCAGCGACGATAACGTAGAGAAACAAGTACTCTGGGATCAATGTACTGACGCCTGTCCACGTCGCCCCGAAGAGGGCTACTCCGACCTTATCGGGAAGAGTCACCAAGCTGAGACCGTAAAGGAGAGTGATCGTCACAAGCGCCGTTGAAGTCAAGTAGACGGCTCTGGGTCTGCCATCTTGCGGAGTGGACTGCAACCGCCTGATGCAGGCTACGCGCAAAGCGCCGAACGCCACATTAAGTGGCCCGAAGATCGCCATGATTGCGCGCACAGCACCTGCCTCTGCTAGTCCCACGAGAGCGGCGGTCGCGAAAACAAGCGACTGGGCACTGCCGAGCACCAGTGCGGCTTCGGCAGCAAGATGTTTCGCGGTTGCCCCATGAAGACGCCAATAGTTAGAAGGCCGCTTGAAGTTGGGTCTAGCTGGTGAGATCAGCACGAGCACTAGTCCGGCGAGAGCACCGGAAGCAGACCACACTCCGGTGACGAACGCGGGAGAGGGGTCCGCCGGAAGGAGGGCGTATCCAGCTACAACACCGAACAGCCAAAGGACGTCGGAAGCGAGGGCACGCACTGCTTGGCCATTCACGAAGGATAAAAAGCGCAAGGAATCCTGTACGATCAGAAGGGGCAAGGCTGCTGCCAGGAGTAGGGAACTCCTCATATCCACGGGCGAGAGCCATCCGAGGAAAAGTATCCCGACGGCCGCGACGCAAGAGAGCAGGCTGACCAACCCAAGACCGTCTGCGATCTCCTTGTTCTTAGGATAAGTCAGCCGGCAAACTAGGAATAACTCGCCGGATATCGCCTGCATTAGGCCGAGCACGATGTAATATGTCGAGAGGAGAAGAGCCAACTCGCCAACATCGGCGGGGGAGAGGGCTTTTGCTGCGAAAGCGATGAGCCCAAAGTTCGTGACACTTGAGACGCCCTGGTCCACGATCAGCGTTAGTTGCTCACGGCGTCCGACCATGCAATTATCCTTGAACGCGCGCGGGTTTGACTACGCCTTCAACTCTTACTGTGTAACCCTTGTTTCGGGCCGCTCCTAAGTCTCGAGCCGGGACACCGCCGTACAGTCTGCCGGGTTCACGCAACCTTGGCCGCAGTACAGCCCCCATGGCTAGAACGGACCTGTCCGGCAGGTAGGCCCCGGGAACGACTGACACGTTGCTGGCGACGAAACACATGTCACCTATGCGGACTGGGGATATCGTCTGGACGTTGCGTTCCAAATCAAGCTGGTGTGTCAGAATAGTAGATCGGCATCCAGCAATAACGCTGAACTCGCCGACCTGTAGGCCGCCACTGCAGTCGATGTAGTGACGATTCATTATCGCGGATTGCCTGTCTACGCGGAGAACAGCGCAGTCACCTTCCCTCTTGAACGCTGGTGACGCGGAGAAAAAACAAAGATTACCCACGATTACGTCATCGGCTAACGTTACATGACTCATATTCCGGAAAACCGTCGCGGTCCCGATCCGACATCGCGCACCTACTTGCAGTCTCTCGATGGACAGGACGCAGTGACTAATTCGGGCTGACTCGTGGACGGACCACCCCGCGACAGATGTCAGGAGTCTGTTCTTAAGGCGTCCCACCGGAAGCGTGATTCCGATAAGCAGCCCGATCCAGCGAGGGAGTCGGAGCCGGGCGCTTCGGAGTCTCATCGCTGGGAAGCCTCAGCTCGTCGATCAAGGGCTAGCGAACGTCTCAAGTCACAGGAGGCACTTGCACTCCATACGTACGCTGCTGGCTGCATTGCTAATGCCCTTCTGTGGGTCAATTGTCTTGCTCGTGGATGAGCCAGGCCGACTCGGCGGATAACGACTAAGCGTCGCACACAATACGTAGGCGGTGCAGGATCTGTGTATTAGTGGTCTACCACGATTCGGTTGGGAGTCTGCACTTCCGCGAGGAGCACGCTCCGATCGAGTAGAAGCGTGTCAGAGGCGAGGTTCCCCACTTGCCGCCCGACCGAGCCGTTCCCGCGCAGCGGTGTCGATGGCGTGGTGCCAGAAGACCAGCGGGAGCCCGGCCTGCTTCAGCGGACGCAGGGCAACAGAGTGCGCGAACAGCGGGATGTTGCGCAGCACCGCGATGTCGGGCCCGCGCTGTACCGTACCGCTCGAACTCCTCGTCCATGGCGAGCGCCTCGACTTGGAAGGTGGCCGAGTCATCGGCCGTGCGCTGGAGCGTGCCCTTCCCGGTCACGTAGGAGGAGCAGTACTGGTGGAGCACCTCATGGCCGTTGCGTGCGAGCTGGCGGCTAATCTGCACCTGGAAGGGGTGCCCGGAGTAGTCGTGGACGACGATGCGCAACGCTGTGCCTTCCTGTGAGCGAGCGGGGGGTCAGGGGGTCCTGGAGCCCGCGCCGGCCGGTGCGGAACCGGACGGCTTGCGAAGGAAGACCATGAAGGTCGCGCGGAGCGACGGCGGGCTCACGGCGTCCAGCACCTGAAAGGCGCGCCACGCGAGGGGGCTGGTCCCGGCGTAGGCGGGCTCGGCGCTCCAGCCGTAGACCACGTGCTCGTAGCCGGGGAAGGCCGCGCGGATGGCGCCGGCGGTGTTGAGGCGGTAGCGGACCGGGAACACATCCTCGGCCTTGCGGTGCGGCTGGAGCCGCCCGAGCGCCCGGACGTGCCGCTCGTTCGGGACCAACCGCGCGCCGAGCCCGATGTAGCCCCACTTGTTGGGCGTGCGGGCGCAGATCCACCCGCCGGGTACCAGAACGCGGTCGAGCTCCGCGGCGACGGCTGCGGGCTCGCTTACGTGCTCGAAGGTGTAGTCCGAGACGATGACGTCGACACAGGCGTCGTCGAGCGGGATGCGCCCGCTGGGCTCGATGACGTGCGCCTCGCTGACTACCGGGTTGGTCAGGACGGCGTCGTCGACGTCGACCCCGATGACTCGCTTCACCCGGCCGCGCAGGTCGCGCAGCTTCCGCCGGGCCTCGTTGGCGCCCGGGTCGGCCCAGTGCGCGCGCCCGGCCCCGAAATCGAGGATGACATCGTCTCCGTCCAGCAGCGCGTTGACCCGCTGGTAGAACTGCACGGCACCGTCGAACCGGGAGAACCCGCCGGCGCGAACTTCGGGGTACAGGCGCGCCCTAACGGCCTCGACCGCGGTCGCCCCGTGCTCGTGCGTGCTCATCGCTGCCTGGCCAGCCCGTTGGCAAACAAGTGCTGGGCGATCTGCTCCGCCGCCTGCTCCGGCGACGAGTCGACGGTGTCGACCCGCAGCTCGGGGTTCTCCGGCGGCTCGTACGGGGGGTGCTCGTGCGCCGCGAGGTAAGCCTCGATGTCGGTGGTGATGAGGTCGGAGGTGTGGACCACTAGAAGTAGCCCTCCTGCTTCTTCTTCTCCATCGAGCCCGAGGAGTCGTGGTTGATGACCGGCCCCTGCCGCTCGGACGCCTTGGTGAGCAGCAGCTCCCGGATGATCTCCGGGAGCGTGGCGGCGCGGCTCTCGACGCCGCCGCTGAAATTATAGCAACCGAGGCTGCGGAACCTGACGCTGCGGGTGCTCGATGTGTTCGGGCGGGAGCAGTAGCATGCAGTCGTCGTCAATCATGGTCAGCATGCCGTCGCGTTCGACCATGGGTCGCTCCGCGGCGAAGTAGACGGCACGATCGGGATCTGCTCGCGGTGGATGTCCTGCCAGACGTCGAACTCGGTCCAGTTGCTGAGTGGGAAGTTGCGGACGCTCTCTCCGGGGCGCCGCCGGGCGTTGTAGAGGCCCCGGAACTCGGGTCGCTGCGCCTTGAGATCCAACCGGTGCTGCGCCGAACGGATCGAGAACACCCGCTCCTTGGCCCGCGACTTTTCCTCGATGCGCCGGGCGCGCCGGAGGCCAGGTCGAAGTCGTGCAGGCCGAGGGCCTGCTTGAGCCACTCGGGCTTCCAGAGGTCGGTGTGCAACGCCGAGCCGTGATCGAAGGGTTGATACCCAGCCGCTTCGCCTGGGGGTTGTGGTGCACGAGCAACTCGAACCCGAGCTCCCGCACGTAGCGGTCGCGGAACTCGTACAGCGCCCGGAACTTCAACGTGGTGTCGACGTGGAAAAGGGGGAACGGCGGCTTGCTGGGTGGAAAGTTTTGCGTTCGTCGATGAGCCGGTGAAGGCTTCGGCGACGTCCGGGCAGACGCAGGGCTCCGTCACGTCACAGCGGCGGTTGGTGCTGGTGTGACTCACCGTGCGAGCACCTTGGCCTCCCTCGCGGCTGACGGTCAACGGGGCGCGAGCCCCCGACGATCCCGCTGAAAACTGCCCGCGAGCCACGCCGCGGAGCACCTCGAAGGATCGTGCTGGGGCTAGAGGAGGCTAGAGGAGGCTAGAGGCGGACTACGGCTGCTGTCGTCGGTGACCAGTTAGGACCGGTTAGGACAGCGTTCGCCTGCAGGCGCGCGACGACTGCCACCGCCGCTTCCTCCGCCGTCATGGTCGTCGTGTCGACGCGCAGCTCGGGCGACTCCGGCGCCTCGTACGGCGAGTCGATCCCGGTGAAGTTCGGCAGCTCGCCGCGACGCGCCTTGGCGTACAGGCCCTTGACGTCGCGCGACTCGGCGACCTCGAGCGGCGTGTTGACGTGCACCTCGACGAACTCGTCCGGCTCGACCATCGAGCGGGCCAGGTCGCGCTCGGCGCGGAACGGGCTGATGAACGACACCAGCACGACCAGGCCGGCGTCGACCATCAGCCGGCTCACCTCGGCGACGCGGCGGATGTTCTCCACCCGGTCGGCCTCGGTGAAGCCGAGGTCCTTGTTCAAGCCATGACGGACGTTGTCGCCGTCGAGCAGGTAGGTCCGCACGCCACGGGCGTGCAGCTGCTTCTCGACCAAGTTCGCGATAGTCGATTTCCCAGAGCCGGACAGCCCCGTCAACCAGACCACGGCGGGCGGGTGGCCATTGAGGGCCGAGCGCGCGTTCTTGTCGACTTCCAGCGCCTGCCAGTGCACGTTGTCGGAGCGGCGCAGCGCGAAGCGCAGCAGCCCGGCACCGACCGTGTTGTTGGTCAGCCGGTCAATGACGATGAAGCCGCCGGTGTCCCGGTTCTGAGCGTAGGAATCAAAGGCGATTCGGCGGTCCATGTGTACGGTGCACACGCCGATCTCGTTGAGGCTCAGCGTCGCCGCTGCCCTGTGCTCAAGGGTGTTCACGTTGACCTGGTGCTTGGGCTGCTCGATGGAGCCGCCCACGGTCTGCGGGCCGATCTTGAACAGGTACGGCCGGCCGGGCAGCATGTCGTGCTCGCCCATCCAGACGACGTGCGCCTCGAAGGCGTCCGCGACGCCGGCCGGGGCGTCCGCCGAACACAGGACGTCGCCGCGGCTGCAGTCAATCTCGTCGGCCAGCGTGATGGTCACTGACTGGCCGGTGACCGCCTGCTCGAGATCGCCGTCCATCGTCACGATGCTTGCGACGATGCTCGTCGTGCCCGTCGGCACCACGCGCACGGGGTCACCCACCCGGACTATGCCGCCGACGATCTCGCCGGAGAACCCTCGGAAGTCCAGGTTCGGCCGGTTCACCCACTGGACCGGCATCCGGAACGGCCCGGCCTGGCGGTCGTCGTCGACCTGGACCGTCTCGAGATAGCCCATCAGCGTCGGCCCGGTGTACCAGGGCGTGGCCGGGCTCCGCTCCACGATGTTGTCGCCGCGCAGCGCCGACATCGGGATGCACGTGACGTCGCTCAGCCCGATCTCGGCGGCGAAGGCGCGGTAGTCCTGCTCGACCTGCTGGAAGACCTGCTGCGAATAGCCCACCAGGTCGAGCTTGTTGATGGAGACCGCGACCGTGCTGATGCCGAGCAGGCTCGCCAGGAAGCTGTGCCGGCGGGTCTGCGTGAGCACCCCTTTGCGCGCGTCGATGAGGATGACGGCGACGTCGGCCGTCGAGGCGCCGGTGACCATGTTGCGGGTGTACTGCTCGTGGCCGGGGGTGTCCGCAACGATGAACTTGCGGTTCTCAGTGGAGAAGTACCGGTAGGCGACGTCGATGGTGATGCCCTGCTCGCGCTCGGCGCCGAGGCCATCGACGAGCAGCGCGAAATCCAACTCGTCGCCCTGGGTGCCGACTTTGCGCGAGTCGACCTCCAGCGCCGCCAGGTGGTCCTCGAACACCATGTGCGACTCGTAGAGCAGCCGACCGATCAGCGTGCTCTTGCCGTCGTCAACGCTGCCGCAGGTGATGAAGCGCAGCAGGCTCTTGTGCTGGTGCGACTGCAGGTAGGCCTCGATGTCGGAGGCGATGAGCTCCGAGCGGTGCGCCATCAGAAGTAGCCCTCCTGCTTCTTCTTTTCCATCGACCCCGACGAGTCATGGTCGATCACGCGTCCCTGGCGCTCCGACGTCGTCGTCAGCAGCATCTCTTGGATGATCTCCGGCAGGGTCGAGGCGGTGCTCTCGACTGCGCCCGTGAGCGGGTAGTCGCCCAGGGTGCGGAAACGCACGCTGCGCTGCTTGACCTGCTCGCCGGCGTGCAGCCGCATCCGTTCGTCGTCCACCATGATCAGCGTGCCGTCACGCTCGACGGTTGGCCGCTCTGCCGCGAAGTAGAGCGACACGATCGGGATCGACTCCAGGTGGATGTACTGCCACACGTCGAGCTCGGTCCAGTTCGACAGCGGGAAGACCCGCATGCTCTCGCCCGGGTTGCGGCGCACGTTGTAGACGCCCCACAGCTCGGGTCGCTGCAGCTTGGGGTCCCAGCGGTGCTGCGCGGAGCGGATGGAAAAGACCCGCTCCTTGGCACGCGACCTCTCCTCGTCGCGACGGGCCCCGCCGAACGCCGCATCGAAGCCGTGCAGGTCCAACGCCTGCTTCAGACCCTCGGTCTTCCACAGGTCGGTGTGCGTGGACGACCCGTGGTCGAAGGGGTTGATGCCGAGCCGAAGGCACTCCGGGTTCTGGTGCACTAGCAGCTCGAGCCCAAGCTCGGCGACGTGGCGGTCGCGGAAGGCGTACATCGCCTTAAACTTCCAGGTGGTGTCCACGTGCAGCAGCGGGAAAGGCGGCTTGCTCGGGTAGAACGCCTTGCGGGCCAGGTGCAGCATCACCGCGCTGTCCTTGCCGACGCTGTAGAGCATCACCGGCCGCTCGCTCTCGGCGACGGCCTCGCGGAAGATGCGGATGCTCTCGGCTTCGAGCCGCTGCAGGTGAGTGAGCTCGCTCGGGCCGCTGCGCGAGGTGGCCTCCATCGGGCAGAGCGTAGCGTTCCGCCCTCCGCGGAAAGAGAGCGGTGCCTATCCTGGTCCGCGGTGGCGTCGCGCATCTGATGCGTCCGGAAGGGGGGCCGTGCCGGACATCGACGTGGCCCTGGCTCTTGCCGGCCTGTTCATCGGGGCGGTCGTGGGGTTGACCGGTATGGGTGGGGGCGCCCTCATGACCCCGGTGCTGGTGCTGTTCTTCGGGATCCCGCCGCTGGCCGCGGTCAGCAGTGACCTCGTCGTCTCCCTGATCATGAAGCCGGTGGGTGGCGCCGTGCACCTGCGGCGCGGCACGGTGAACAAGCCGCTGGTCGGCTGGCTGGTCTTGGGGTCGGTGCCGTCGGCCTTCGCCGGCGTCCTGCTGCTCAAGGCCCTCGGCGACGGCGAGCGGGTGCAGGAGGTCATCAAACTCGCCCTCGGGTTGGCCCTGCTGCTGGCTTCCGCCACGATCGTCGTCAAGGCCTACCTGCAGATGCGATCCTACGCGCAGGCCCGGCAGATCGCTCTCGCGGGCGGCACGGTGCCCCGGCCCGCGCCGATGGTCGTGCGGCCGGTGCCGACGATGCTCATCGGCGTGCTGGGCGGCTTCGTCGTAGGGATGACGTCGGTGGGCTCCGGCTCGCTGATCATCGTGATGCTGCTGCTGCTCTACCCGACCATAAAGTCCTCCGAGGTCGTCGGAACCGACCTCGTGCAAGCCGTGCCGCTGGTGGGCGCGGCGGCGCTGGGGCACCTACTGTTCGGCGACGTGCGGCTGGACCTGACGGCGTCGCTGCTGGTCGGTGCCTTGCCCGGCGTCTACCTCGGAGCCCGGGTTTCCTCCCGTGCCCCACAAGGACTCATCCGCCGCATCCTCGTTTTCGTGCTGGTCGCGTCGGGGCTCAAGCTGCTCGGTGCGAGCGACGCTGTGCTCGGCCTGCTTCTCATCGCCGGTGTGGTCGCGGGGCCGCTGCTCTGGACGGCGGCGCGACGGAGGGAAGGGCTTCCGAAGCGTTGGCGGCTGGCCCTGCGAGCAGCGGACGGACGACGGCGCCTGTTCTGGGAGGCGCTTGCTGTAGGAGTTCACAACCCGCCAGAGGCAAGGCCGACAGCCGACAGAGGCAACGGCGTCCAGCTGGGACCATCCGTCGCCGAGCCTCCTCAGGGCTGAGGCTTGGTGTCGCCGCGTAATCGGTGCGGGCCGCCACTCCTGGCGCAGAGCCGGTGGACTGCGATCCGATCCGATGCGGGTGCGGAGTGCGGGCCAGGTCCAGCTCTCGCACGGACGCCGGACCTGGCTGACCGACTGCCTCCAGCGGCGTCCCCAACTCCACGCCGAGGGCGGACTGAGCCGCGAGCAACTCGGCGCGCTCGTTTGACGGGATGACGACTATAGAGCGCTGACGTGCGCGACGTCGAACGACACGATCTGGAGCAGGCCCTTCCGACCTCGCGACCTGGTCGTCGACGTGTTCCCGGACGCTGACCTGGCTCAGATGCACCCGTGCCGGCAGCCGCTGACGAAGCGTGAACAGCCAAGTGCTCGTCGAAGGCAATGGGCGAACCCCTTGGCGCACTGCCTGCCGTTGCATGCTGGACGATGCCGTCGGCATGCCGGGGACGAGCTCGGCGAGCATGGCCGTCAACTGCGCCCACCGCATGACCGACGTCAGGTCGGCGCGCGGTGCCGGGGGCAAAGCTCGCCGTTCCGCCATGGCCAGAAGGGCCGGTTCGGCTCGCCAGCGCAAGTCCTCGATCCAGCCGGTGACGCACTGGTCGCAACAGGAGCGGACGAGGGGAGAAAAGGGCTTCGCGCTCCCGAGCTGCCCGACTGCAACCCGCTGACCCGCGGCGGACGTGTACCAACCGTGATCGAGGGCGACTGCTGGCGTGCCGCCGTACCGGCGACTCCACTTCTCGTCCAGCACTCCTGTCAGGACGAGGGCTCTCGCAGCGACGCAGAAGGCGCAGGGTGCGCCCCGGACGGCCATTTCACGCTCCATAACGTCTGTCGTGCTCGTCCGAGCCGACGGACGAGCCACATAGTGGCCCTCATTGCGGAGGCATGAGCAGCGCTCCAGGATGATGCTACGGCGCGAGCCTGACGACGGGGACGCTCCTCGAACGGTCTCGTTCAGTCGAGCGGCAGCGGGGCGCCGCACTACCGCACTGGACCGTGCTCGAGCCCTTTCGGCGGAGGCTGCGTACCGACGAGCAGGATGGTGACGTCGCCCCTGGGAGACCTGTGTACACCGGCTTACCCACCAGGACCCGCACGGCGGCGAGAATGCATGGCGACCGCGCGATGTTCATCTCTCCTGGTGCGACCCGAGGTGCAGGACTGCACTGGATGCGCGCGACTCGACGACACCGGAACGCTGCACCCAGGCCGGGTCTGGTTCAGTTGCGGCATGCACCCCACCGGTCCCCTCGCCGGCCGGAAGATCCTGGCCGTCGGGATCAACTACGCCCCCGAGCACACCGGCATCGCCCCGTACACCACTGAGGCCTGCGACTACCTCGCCGCAGGCGGGGCCACGGTCCTGGCCATCGCCGGGGTTCCCCACTACCCGCACTGGACGATGCCCGCCGAGTACCAGGGGCGCCGCAGCTCCGAGGAGACCCACGGCGCCGTCACGGTGCGCCGGCTGTGGCACACGGTCCCCGCCCAGCAGTCCGCGCGCAGCCGGGCCACCTACGAGGCCACCTTCGGGGCGCACGTGCTCGGTCAGCGACTCCCGTGGCGGCCCGACGTGGTCCTCGCCGTCGTCCCGAGCCTGTTCGGCGCGGGAGCAGCCGCCAAGATCGCCCACCGGGCCGGCGTCCGGCTGGTCCTGTGGGTGCAGGACCTCATGGGGCCGTCGGTGGCCCAGAGCGGCATGTCGGGAGGCCGCCGGATCGCCCGGCTGACCACCGCCTTGGAGAAGCGGGTGCTGCTCCGGGCCGATCAGGTCGTCGTGGTCAGCGGCGCGTTCCGCACCTACGTCGAGGCCAGGGGTGTAGACCAGTCCCGGGTGCACGTCGTCCCGAACTGGACGCACGTCGAGCACTCCGTTCAGGACCGGCCGAGCGTACGGAAGCGGCTCGGCTGGGCCGAAGGCGACGTCATCGCCCTGCACAGCGGCAACATGGGCCTGAAGCAGGGGCTCGGCAACCTCGTGGAGACCGCGCGGATCGCGACCCCGCCGGTCCGCATCGTCCTCATGGGTGACGGCAACCAGCGCGCTGCGCTGGAGCAGCTCGGCTCGGGAGTCGAGGCGCTGCAGATGCTGCCCCCGGTCGACTCGGCGCAGTACCCCGCCGTCCTCGCCGCTGCGGACATCCTGCTCGTCAACGAGCGGGCCAGCGTCGTCGACATGAGCCTGCCGAGCAAGCTGACGTCGTACTTCTGCGCGGGTGTGCCCGTCCTGGCGGCCGTTCCGCCCGGTGGTGGGACCGCTCGGGAAGTGGAGCGCTCGGGTGGAGGGATCCTGGTAGCGCCCGAGGATCCGCAGTTGCTGCTGGCCGCGCTGGAGTCCCTCGGCGCCGACGCGGCGACTGTGGCTCGCCTCGGAGCCGCCGGGGCGATGCACGCCCGGAAGCACCTCGACAGGGAGGTGTCCCTTCGGCGCCTCAGCGACATTCTCGGGGACGCGATGGCCGGGGCAGATCGCTCTGATCCCCGCTTGCCACCTTGCGTCTGATCCTTTGCCGCGTGAGCCGCCCCGTTGGATCAGACGCACCGGCTGGGTGGACGCGGGGGCTGGGGTGACGGAGATCAGAGCCGGGCGTCCGTCTCCGCGTGCTCCAGGAACCAGGCGTACGTGCTCCGCACCCCGTCCTCGAGGCTGATCGAGGGCGTCCACCCGAGGGCGTTGATCCTGCCGGTGTCGAGCAGCTTGCGGGGAGTCCCGTCCGGCTTCGAGGTGTCCCAGGTGAGCGTCCCGTCGTACTCCACGACGTCCTTCACCAGCTCGGCCAGCTCGCGGACGCTCACGTCCTGGCCGGTGCCCACATTGATCGGTCCCGGCTCGTCGTACGCCTCGAGCAGGAACAGCGCCGCCTTAGCCATGTCGTCGACGTGCAGGAACTCCCGACGTGGCGCCCCCGTGCCCCACATCTGGACGGTCGGGTCGCCCCGGACCTTGGCCTCGTGCATCTTGCGGAGCATCGCCGGCATGACGTGGGCCCGCTCCAGGTCGAAGTTGTCCCCCGGCCCGTACAGGTTAGTGGGCATCGCGCTGATGTAGGGCAGGCCGTACTGCCGCCGGATTGCCTGGACGTGCAGCACGCCGGCGATCTTGGCGATGGCGTAGGCGTCGTTCGTCGGCTCGAGCAGCCCCGTCAGCAGGCTGTCCTCGGAGATGGGCTGCGCCGCGAACTTCGGGTAGATGCAGCTCGACCCGAGGAAGAGCACCTTCGGGACCTTGTGCTCCACGCTGGCGTTGAGCAGGTTGAGCTGCAGCTGCAGGTTGACGGCGAGGAAGTCCGCCGGGTAGGTCGCGTTGGCGAGGATGCCGCCGACGTGGGCGGCCGCGATGATGATCGCGCTCGGCTGCGTCTTCGCGACGTACGCCTCGACGGCCGGCGTCACGGTGAGGTCGAGCTCGGCCCGCGACCGGCCGACCAGGTCGAGGCCGCGGTGCTCGGCCTCCCGCCAGATGGCCGACCCCACCAGCCCACGATGACCGGCGACGTAGAGAGGTCCTGCGGGCATGGCGCCGCTCCTTGCGTGACGTGTGCCGGGGAGGGACGGGCCCGACGCTA
>Ga0136611_10002106_pt1 | contig 13804 bp, 14 predicted proteins | sample AntDrymUQ2232306_2_FD_106645 | JGI IMG/M metagenome (GOLD analysis project Ga0136611, IMG submission 106645) | Polar desert sand microbial communities from Dry Valleys, Antarctica - metaG UQ223 (23.06) | ecosystem: Environmental > Terrestrial > Soil > Desert | place: Antarctica: Dry Valley...
CTCCATCACCGTGACCAGTCGATCTTTCTTGGTCATGATGTGGCGGACCGGGTCGTCCAGCTTTTTCTCGAAGCGCATGTCCCGCCCGGTGACGATGCCGACCAGCTGGCCCCCGTCATCGACCACCGGCACTCCGGAAATGTTGCGGGCACGGGTCAGGCGCAGCACCTCGCCGATGGTGGTGTCAGGCCCCACCGTGAACGGCTCACGGATCACGCCAGCTTCGAAATTCTTGACCCGGGCAACTTCCGCGGCCTGGCGGTCGACGCCCATGTTCTTGTGCAGGATCGAGATGCCGCCGAGTTGCGCCATCGCAATGGCGAGCCGCGCTTCGCTGACCGTGTCCATCGCCGCCGACACGATGGGAAGGCGGATGGACAAGTCCCGGCTCAGACGGGTATCGAGCGAGACGTCCTTGGGCAGGACCGTGGAATGCGCGGGGACGAGGGACACGTCGTCGAAAGTGAGTGCTTCAGCCTGGATGCGGAGCATGGGGTGTCCGGTGGCTTGTGAAGCGCGCCATTGTAACCGCTTCGCCTGCCGGCTTTGGTTGGGCGATGTCCGTGGCGCCGCGGCTCATGCAAGGCCGCCATGCGAATTCCCTGGTGGGCGCGCTACGGCTTGCGCAAACGCGAACGCGGCAATCCCCGCCCGGCGGCTCGACATGCCGCTGCGCGAACGCCCGGCACGCGTGCCATCACTCAAGGGTCTGGCGGATGCCGGTCGGCCAATTCGGCTGCTTCCAGCGTGTTCTGCATCAGCGTGGCGACGGTCATGGGCCCCACACCGCCCGGCACTGGGGTGATCCATCCGGCGCGTTGCAGCGCCGCTTCGAATCCGACATCGCCCACCAGCTGGCCGTCGTCGAGGCGGTTGATGCCGACATCGATGACCACGGCTCCCCGCTTGACCCATTCGCCTGGAATCAGTCCCGGCTTCCCGGCAGCCACCACCAGGATGTCAGCTTCACCCACATGCCGGCGCAGCACGTCGTGCGGGGTGAACTTGTGGCAGCTGGTGACCGTGCAGCCGGCAATCAGGAGTTCCAGCGCCATCGGGCGGCCGACATGATTGGATACGCCGACGATGGTGGCACTTTGCCCGCGCACCGGGCGGTCGGTGTAGCCGAGCAGCGTGGTGATCCCGCGCGGCGTGCACGGCCGCAACCCGAACTGGCGCAGTGCCAGGTGCCCGACGTTTTCCGGATGAAATCCGTCCACGTCCTTGCGCGGATCGATCCGGTGAATCAGGCGGCTGGCATCGGGGATGCCCGGCAATGGCAACTGGACAAGGATGCCGTGCACCGCAGGCTCGGCATTAAGCCGGTCAATCAGGGCGAGCAGCTCCGCTTCGCTGGTGCCCGCGGGCAGGTCGAAATCGAACGCGGCGATGCCCACCTTGTCGGCGGCGCGGCGCTTGTTGCGTACGTAGGATTGCGAGGCCGGATCCTGGCCCACCAGTACCACCGCCAGGCCGGGTCGCGCCTGCCCCGCCGCCACGCGCGCGTCGACCACCACCTTCAGGCGGTCGAGCAAGTCCTGGGCGATGCGTTTGCCGTCAAGGATGCGCGCGGTCATGCAAGGCGATGCGTTAGAGTCGTGGCCGGCATTATCGCCGACCACTGCACCAGGTGCCGCGCCATGACCGATGTCGCTTTCGATGCATATCCCACCGACCAGGCAGGCCCCGACACCACGCAACTCGAAGCCGCGGCGTTCCGCAGGCTGCGCGATCACCTGATGGTGCAGCGCCCGGACGTGCAGAACATCGACCTGATGATCCTGGCCGGCTTCTGCCGCAACTGCCTGGCGGACTGGTACCGGGAAGCCGCGCAGCAACGCGGGCTTGGCATGACCCGCGACGACGCGCGCGAAGCCGTGTACGGTATGCCATTCACTGAGTTCAAGGCGCGGCATCAGGCCGAAGCCACGCCGGAACAGCTGGCCGCCTTCGAGGCAAGCCAGCGCGCGACCTGAAGTTCGGCCAAGAGCGGCTGGGGGCAACATGGCAAATCAGGGCGAATGTCCAAAATGCGGCAAGCGGGTCTTGCACGTCAACGTGGAAACCGTGGTCGGGATGGTCGGAGAGGCCAGCAAGGGCCGCTGCATGAGCTACAGCTGCATCCACTGCAACGTGGTGCTTGGCGTGCAGGTGGATCCGCGGGCCAAGTCGCGTCCACGCAGCCGGCCAATACCCAAGGAGTGATGCCTCAGGGGTTGCGCTGCGGCAAGCTCCACGGCTGTCGCTGCGCGCCGTCCGGACAACGCGGAATGCCGGAACCGACCACGCAATTCACGCAGCAGGTTTGCTGCGGGCCGCTTGGCAAGTAGGACGGCGGCTGCACAGGACCCAGCATTGCAAGCTCGGATTGCGGCTTCAGCTTCAACAATGCAGCCCAGTCCTGGCGGTTGAAGTTGCAGGCGGCAGGTGTGTCTGGCGAGCACTCGACGTCCCCGTCTGTGCGTAACGGCAATCCCCATATCCTGCCGCTGCCATTGAGATTCAGCACGCGCATGGTCACCGCCTGCTGCACGTTGCCGCCTACCAGGTAGACCTTGCCATCGGCGCCTGGGTTGGCTGCCACCACGATGTCGCAATGCATGTTGAGCCCGTCTGCGCCAGCATCGACGGCGGCGATGAGCCCCTGGTGTCCGTACACGCGGCTGGCGCGCACATAGCACAGCATGTCGCCCGCAGCCAACGCCGCGGCTGATGGCTCCAGGAACAGATAGGGGCTGCCGGCGGGATCCGTGCGGGCGGCGCGTACGTAATCGTAGTGTGCCGAGGAGAGGCGAAAACCGGGTACGCCGGCGCGTTGCATCACCCATGATACGAACGCAGCCGACCACGGTTTGTCGATCACGAAACCGCGGCAGCCGAGCCCAGGGTACGCCGCGTTGTTACTGGCATACGTGCAGTCGTCTGCACCGGCAGCGGACGTCCTGCCCAGCAATCCGCTTTCCCGCCAATACATCGCCACCTGCCGCCAAGGTGCACCGCCGCCTTCCAGCCCTGCGCTCTCGCCTTCTGCCGCCACGCTGCTGGCCAGCCGGCCATCAGTATCGATGAAGGGACGCTGCCAGCGCATATGCTGGTCGCACGCGGCCGCCGCAATGCGTGTTGACACCGCGCCGTCGGATTGGGCTGCGCGCAACGCAGGGCACCGGTCGTCCGCAAGCCCGCTGCCCGCAAAGGCCAACAGGCAGATCATGGTCAAACCTCGCAACAACAGCATCAGTTCATCCTCCCGCGCAGAACGCGGCGTAATCGATATAACCGGGAAAGATCCGACCTGGAGCGCAGACGGCGCAGTGCGGGTCCGCTTGCAGGCGCGTTTCACGGAACCTCAGTGCGAGCGCATCGAACTGCAACAGGCGACCGCGCAGGGGCTCACCCAGGCCCAGTAGCAGCTTGATGGCCTCGGTTGCCTGCAGCACCCCGATCACCCCCGGCAGTACGCCCAGCACGCCTGCTTCGGCGCAGCCGGGCGCGGACCCAGGCGACGGCGGCTGCGGGAACAGGCAGCGGTAGCACGGTGCGACGCCGCGATGGCGGCCTGCATCGAACACACTGACCTGGCCCTCGAAACGGTACACGGCTCCGTACACCAATGGCTTGCCGAGCTTCACGCAGGCGTCGTTGAGCAGGTATCGAGCCGCAAAGTTGTCCGCGCCATCGATGACCACGTCAACTCCGTCGAGCAGGCGCTCCACGTTGGATGACGTCACGCGTTCGGCCACGGCATCTATTCCAGCTCGCGGGTTCAATGCTTGCAACGCGCGCGCGGCCGAGGCGACCTTTGCGGTGCCCACGCCCGCATCCGTATGCAGGATCTGGCGCTGCAGGTTGCTGCGGTCCACCACATCGTCATCGGCGATGCGCAAGCTGCCAATGCCGGCAGCGGCAAGGTAATACGCCGCCGGCGATCCCAACCCCCCCGCGCCAACCAGCAACACGCGCGAATGCTCCAGCACTTGCTGTCCTCGCACCCCGACTTCCGGCAAGCGCAGGTGACGCGAATAGCGATCAGCAAAATCGTCATCGACATCGGCGCGTTGCATCGGAAGTCCAGCGGCCTGCCACGCGTCGGTGCCTCCCGCGACGGATGCAAGATTGCGAAAACCCTTGGCTTCCAGCACCGCGGCTGATAACCGTGAGCGCGCGCCACCCTGGCAGATCAGCAGGATCTCGGCGCCAAGATCCGGCAAATACTGGAGAGGCCTGGATTCAAGATCGTCGCGGGCAATGCCCAACGCATCTCCGGCCATCGCCAGCGCGCGCTCGTGGCTGCCGCGGACATCCACCAGCAGCGCGCCTGAACGCTGGCGGGCGTGAGCATCTTCCGGGCTTATTTCGCGAATCTGCATGCTCGCATTATCGCAACGCAGGTCGATCAGAACGTGAGCACTTCGACCGCGTCACCTGCCGTCAGAGCCTGCGGACCTTCTGCCAGTACCAACAGTGCATTGGCCTGCGCAGCGGCGCGCAGCCGGTGCGAGCCCACGGCGGCGCTTGGCGTGATCCATTGCACGCCGCGCTCATCGCAAGACAATGTTCCGCGCTGGAATTCGCGCCGCGCATGTGATTTCTCCAGACCCGCGGACAAGCGTGCGTAGTTGCGGGGGCGCGTCGCCCTGCCCTGCAATCCATCGGTAAGGCTCCGCCCCAACGTCAGCCACGTGGCCAGTACCGACACCGGATTGCCCGGCAAGCCGAGGAACTGTGCACGGCCCAGCGTCCCCGCCAGCACCGGCATGCCGGGTTTCATCAGGACTTTCCAGAAATGCACCGCGCCGTTTGCCTGCAGGATCCCCGGAATGTGGTCCCGCTCTCCTGCCGATACCGCGCCGCAGGTGATCACGACATCGAAGCTGGATGCCGCGTCGTGCAGCATCGCGGTGATCCGCGCCGGGTTGTCGGGAAGCGTGGGCCATGCGGTGGGTTCCAGCCCGTCGGCGCGCAACAGGCCCATCAGCAGTTCGCGATTGCTGTTGTAGATCTGGCCAGCCTGCAGCGGCAGGCCTGGCTCGATCAGTTCGTCCCCCGTGGTCAGCACCGCCACCGTGGGCCGGCTTGCGACTGGCAAGCGGTCGATCCCCAGCGAAGCTGCCAGGGAGACCTGCGCCGGGCTCAGCGTCGTGCCGCTGCGCAGGACGATGTCGCCCGCTTTGGCGTCCTCGCCGGCCTTGCGTACGTGCTGGCCTGCCCGGGTACCGCCGGGCACGAGGATGCGGCCGCCTTCAACGCGCACGTCTTCGCGCATCACCACCGTGTCGGCACCTTCCGGCATGGGCGCACCGGTGGTCACGCGCACGCATTCGCCCTGCCCGACGCGCAGGCCGTGGCAGGCGCCGGCAAACTGCTCCCCGACCAAGAGCAGGCTGGCGCCGGTGGCGTCGCGCAGATCGGCATGGCGGCACGCAAAGCCGTCCATTGCACTGTTGTCGAACGGCTGCAGCGCGATTGGCGCAACCACGTCGCGCCCCAGCACCCGTCCATGGCAACGCGACAGCGGCAGCAGCTCCTCCGGCAAGCGCCGGTCCGCAGCGGCGCGGCGCAGCAATGCGAGGGCATCGGCAAACAGCAGGCTGGTGGGAAAAACGTTCATGGGTCGAACCCGGCGGCCTGCAGGTCCGCGGGCGTGTTGAGGTTGCCGAACCGCTGTCCAGCAAAGCGCACCCGCGGCAGTTGCAACCGCTCCTGCATGGCGTGCACCGAGAAATCACCGGTTGCAATTGACTGCGCTACCGCAACTCGCAAGGAATCCACCGGATACAGCGCAATCAGTGGTTGCACGCCGTCAACATCATCGGCCACGGCGCCATCGGGTCCGGCACCCACCAGCGTGCGCAGCAGGCACTCGCCAGCGTCCACCACATCAACCGGAATCGTGAACAACCACGGCGTGCTGCATGCGGCTGCCAGCGCGTCGAGCCCGCCGAGCGGACCCACATCCGGAATGCGGTCCGCGACCACCTGCAAACCCAGCTCGGCCAGGCGTCCTGCGTTGCGGTTTGCACTCACCAGGATGCCGCTGCAGTGAGCGCCGAACTGCCGCGCAATGCGCATCACCTGCGGCTCGCCAGCGCGTGCCAGCCAAGCCTTGTCGCGGCCCCCGAGACGGGTACCGCGGCCGCCGGCCAGGATGCCCAGGGTCACCTGCGTCTCCAGCGTGCAGGCCTTACTTGGCGCGCTTGACGCGGCGGATCAGGCGCTGCTTCTTGGCTACCTGGCTCTTGGTCAACACATTCTTCTTGTCCTTGTAGGGATTCTCGCCCTCGCGGAACAGAAAACGGATAGGCGTGCCAACCAGCTTGAAGCGCTTGCGGAAGAAATTCTCGAGGTAGCGGTGATACGTCGCGGACAGCGTCTTCAGGCGCGTTCCGTGGACGATGAAAGTCGGCGGGCTTTCCGCGCCCGGATGGGCGAACCGCAACTTGGCCACGTGGCCACGCACCACCGGCGGCGGGTTGGCAGCGTAGGCCGCCTCGATGGCGCGGGTGACATCCGCGGTGCTGAACACCTTCGTGGCCGATCCGTGCGCGCGATGGATGGCCTTGAACAACTCGCGCATGCCGGAGCCGTGCAGCGCAGAGATGCGCACGTTCTCCGCCCACTCGACGAAACCGAGCTTGCGTGCCACCAGCGCTTCGGCCTGCTGGCGTTCGTAATCGCTGCGGCCGTCCCACTTGTTGATTGCAACCACCAGCGCGCGGCCCGCATCCAGCACCGCGCCGAGCACGGTGGCATCCTGGTCGGTCACGCCCTCGGTCGCGTCCAGCATCAGCACGGCGACCTGGCACTGTTCGATCGCCTGCAGGGTCTTGACCACCGAGAATTTCTCGACAGCCTCCTCCACCCGCGCGCGCCTTCGCAGGCCTGCGGTGTCAATGAGCCGGTACTTGCGGCCATCGCGCTCCAGGTCAACTGCAATCGAATCCCGGGTGGTGCCTGGCACTTCGGACGCGATCATGCGTTCTTCGCCGAGGATGCGGTTCACCAAAGTCGACTTGCCCACGTTGGGGCGGCCTACGAAGGCGATGCGCACGCGTGTCGGATCGTCGTCGAGCGTCTCGGTGGTGCCCTCTTCCGGCAGGCTTTCCAGCACCTGTTCCAGCAATTCATCGATGCCGGTGCGGTGCGCGGACGAGACCGGCAAGGCCTCGCCGAATCCGTAGCGCGAAAATTCCGACATTGCGGACTGCAGGTCGATGCCGTCGCTCTTGTTGACCACCAGCAAGGTCGGCTTGGACAGCTTGCGCAGCCAGCGGAGGATGTCGTCATCCAGCGAAGACGCGCCTTCGCGCCCGTCGACGATGAACATGATCAGGTCCGCTTCCTCGGCGGCCGCGCGTGACTGGCGCGCAGTGGCACCGGCCAGCCCCTCGTCTTCACCGCCAATGCCGCCAGTATCGACCAGCACGAACGGACGGCCCTCCAGCAGGCGGCAGACCCCGTAGTTGCGGTCGCGGGTCACGCCGGGCTGGTCATGCACCAACGCGTCGCGGGTGCGCGTCAGGGCATTGAACAGCGTCGACTTGCCGACATTGGGACGCCCAACCAGGGCCACCAGGGGAAGCATTGCTCAACCTTTGCGCACGGAGCGCGAATTCACGAAATCTCGGCTTGACCAGTTGCAGTCTGCACCGCTCCAACCTGCAACTTGCAACTTGCCCGCATTGAACCAACCCGGGCAAACACAATGCCATTAAACCAAACGGCCCCGGCACACTCGCCGGGGCCGCACTGGCAGACCAGCCCGAGGGCCGGAAAGGGACTATTTCAACGCGAACGCGGCGAGTTGGCCGGAACGGGTCTGCACGACCAGCACGCCATCCGCCACGGCCGGCTGTCCACTGATCGGTCCGCCAAGGTTGGTCCGTGCGGCGAACGCGCCATCGGACAATCGCAGCCAGTGCAACACGCCCTCGAAATCCCCGACTACTGCGTAATCACCAACCACCGCCGGCGCGCTGACACTGCGATGCGCAAGCCCGGACTGCTGCCACAGGCTGCCGCCGGTATTCTTGTCCAGGCCCCAGACCTTGCCTGATGGGTCGGTGACGACCACCGCCGAATTGCTGACACCCAGTCCACGCGGGCCTCCGTTATCGCGCTCCCACATGATCTGGCCGGTGGGTCCGTCGACAGCCGCGGTCCGGTTCTTGTAGCTGGTGGCATACAAGGTCGTGTTGTCCAGCACCGCTGGGCCATCCACATCGGCCATGCGGTCCAGTTCGCTGCGGCCTTCTGGCTGGGCCACCGGTGTTGTCCACACCACCGCGCCATCCGTCATCGAGAGTGCCGCCAAGGTGCCGTTGTCATTTCCGACAAACAGGATGCCCGGTCCCACCGTCATGGCGCCGTTGCCGCGCACCGTCAATGAAGGGACATCCGGGCTGTAGAACCAGCGACGCTCGCCACTGGACGCGTCCAGCGCGGTGACGCGCCCGTCGTTGGAGCGCACGAACACCATCCCGCCACCCATGGCCGGCGCCACGATCACCTCATTGGCAACCTTGGTTTTCCATTTTTCGGCGCCGCTTGCCGCGTCGAGGGCCACTACGTCGCCTTCCAGGCTACCCACCACTACCAGCCCGTCGCCGGCCCCGGGTCCGCCGGTGATCTGCAATTTGGACGCATAGCGCCATACCGACTGACCCGTACGCAAGTCAAACGCCGACACACCGCCCTCGACGGCAGCCGCGTAGACGCGCCCGTCCGCGATCACCGGACGCTGCGAGAGTCCCAGGCGCTCCTCGCCGGAGCCAACCGCAGCGCTCCACAGCTGGCTTACATTGGCGGACGGGCTGATCTGGACCAGCGCCGTCGGTTCAACCGAACGGTCCCGGCCGCGTCCATCCAGCAGATTCTTGACGGTCGAACAGCCCGGCAGCAGTGCAACCGCAAGTGCGGTTGCCACCAGAATGCGCAGTGGATGGCGTGGCAATGCCTCGGTCATCAGATCTTGTCCTTGGTATGCGGCGGCGTGCCGCCTGCTTCGATCAGCTTGAGTTGCAGCAACCGGTGCTGGGGATCTGCCACGTCCACCAGGCCCAGCGCCTTGAGATAGTCCTGCTGCGCCTTGGCGCGGTCGCCCAACGCCAGCTGCGCGTCGCCGCGCGCGTCGAGCATGGTGGGGTTGCGTTCGTCGTCGAGCAATGCAAGCGCGTCCTTGTTCTTGCCGCCGTCGATCAGCACGCGCGCCAGCCGATGCCTGACCACGGCGCGTAGTTCTGGATCGAGGTCGTGCAAGCGACGCAAGGTGGCCACGGCGTCGTCGCGGGCCCCCGCCTCCACTTGCGCCTTGGCGAGCTGCAGCGCAGCCAACGCGCCGAGCGTGGGATTGGAATTGCTGATGCGGTCGATCACCGCCTGCCCCTTGTCCGCCGGCAAGGCGCGCCCGTCGAACGTCGCCACTGCCTCGGCGTAGGCCGCACTCGACTGCATGCTGCCCTGCACCTGCTGCTGCTGCCACCACTGCCAGCCCGCGATTGCCGCAAGGCCAACGGCAATGCCGCCAATCAGGCCAAGCGCATTGGTGCGAACCCAGGAACGGACTTGCTCGCTCTGTTCATGCTCATTGAGCAGGTCATCGATCGCCATGCTGTCTCTTGCCCGAGCGCAGGGCGCGGGTGGTCGGTGGATAGTGATGTACGGCGGGGCGCCGGGCGGCGGCCCGCGGGAAGGTCAACGGCCAGGTTGCTCAGCCACGACCAGCGAACCATCAGAGGATACCGTAAAGCGCGCCACGTTCGCGCGGGCGAAGGGCGCCATGTCCACGTTGCGGCCGTGATTCTGGAGTTCCACCGCGCCTGCGTTGCCGATGATCAAGCGCGCAACCTGACTGGACGAAAACTGCCGGTCGCTGCCTGCCGGCAACAGCGCCTTCTCGAGCGTGCTGCCATCCTTTGCGATGACCTCAATCCAGCTTGCTCCGCGGGTGCGGATCACGAGGTCAGCCACGGCAACCGGCGCGGCAGGACGCGGCGCAAGTGAAGCCACCACCGTGCGGGACGGTGCCGGTACCGGGACAGCACCGCTACGGCTGCCTTGCGGTGTATCCAGGGGCGTGGCTGCACCGTCATTGCCGGCCAGGTGCTGGCGGGTGGCTACCCATGCAGGCACAGCAAGTGAAAGCGTCAGCACGATATAGACCAGCCGGCGCCCGATCTGTTCAGCCCACCACTGGGCGCGCGGAGTGTGCGTGCGGCTGATCAGGTGGGAGGGCTCCACCGGCCCGACATCCGTCAATGCCGCCATCATCGGCGCTGTGGTCAGGCCCAGCAGGCGCGAGTAGCTGCGTACCTGGCCGCGCACGAAAACGGGTGCGCCCAGGCGCGACCAGTCTTCTGCTTCCAGCGACCTCACCACCCGGCCGGGCATGTGCAGGCGCGTGGCAACGTCATCGATACTCAGCCCGGCGCCTTCCCGCGCCTTGCGCAGCCGCTCTCCGCAACCGTCCAGGGCATGGTTCGTATGATCGAAATTGGCGGTCATCGCGTGGATGGTGCAGTCGTTGGGACGGGGGGAATCGCCTGCAAGCGCGAAAGATAGCGCTCGGCGGACACGTTGTCGCCTAGTTTGCGCTCGATCTGTGCGGCCAGTCGCAAGCCGTTGCCATCCGCGGGGGCGGCCTCGAGCCAGCGTTCGGCAAATGCCCGGGCGTCCATGTAGTTGCCGCTGCGGAATTTCACCTCGGCGATGCCGGCAAGTGCGCCAATATTTCCGGGCTCCAGCGCAAGCGCCTGGCGCCAGTTGGCCTCGGCCCGTGCCGGTTGCCCTGCCTCGCGCGCGCAGCTACCCGCATTGGCGAATGCCGCAGCCCTGGTCTGGTAGCCAGGGTCCGCCAGCGCGCGGTCGAACCACTCCAGTGATTCAGCGGCGCGACCGCTGCCGCACAGCCAGGCGCCGTAGTTGTTGGCATACATGCCATTGCGCGGTGCGATGGCCAGGGCCTGCAGGTAGTGCCTGCCCGTGGCCGCGGCGTCCCCGCGCCGCGCCGAAATCATGGCAAGCAGCACGTGCGCATCGCCTTGCAAGGGGTTGGACTGAAGCGCCCGTCTGGCCTGCTGTTCGGCCTGCGCCAGCTTGCCGCCCCGGAACAATTCGTTGGCCGACGCAAGCTGTTCGCCCGCCGCCATCGGCGTGCCCTTGCGTCCCTTGTCGCTGACCTCGTAGGTGGGTGCCACCTGGGTGTAGTCACCGCGCACGGCGGTTGGCTTGACGATGCTCAGGCGCTCAAGCTTGCTGCACGCGCATGCCAACACGCAGGCCAATGCAACCAGCAGCAGGGGCTCACGCCGCATCGGTGGCTCCGATGAGTTGCTGGCCATCCGCCTGCAAGCGCTTGCGGTGCTCGGCGGAGCGACGGGTGCGGTCCATCACCTGGCCCTTGAGTTGGCCGCAGGCAGCGTCGATGTCGTCGCCGCGGGTACGCCGCACCGGCGCGATCATCCCCGCGCTGTTGAGCTGCTTCTGGAACGCGCGGATCACGTCATCCGACGGCCGCGAATAGCGCGTGCCCGGAAACGGGTTGAACGGGATCAGGTTCACCTTGGCCGCGTCCTTCATCTGCACGCGGCGGTCGAACTCACGCAGCAGCTTGACCAGGCCACGCGCATGTTCAGGTTGATCATTGACGCCGGCCATCAGCGTGTATTCGAAGGTCACTGACGTCCCGCGCTTGCGCAGCGCATAACGCACGCACGCATCCATCAACACGGAGATCGGGTACTTCTTGTTGAGCGGCACCAGTTCGCTGCGCAGGTCATCGAACGGCGCATGCAACGACACCGCCAGCGACACGTCGCTGACCTCGCCCAGCTTGTCGATCATCGGCACCATGCCGGCGGTCGACAGGGTGACCCGCTTGTTGGCCAGGCCGTAGCCCAGGTCATCGCGCATGATGCTCATCGCGCGCACCACGTTGTCGAAATTGGCCAGCGGCTCGCCCATGCCCATCATCACCACGTTGGTGAGTTTGCGCTGGTGGTGCGGCACATTGCCGAGGTGGCGCGCGGCCACCCACACCTGGCCGATGATCTCGGCGGTGCTGAGGTTGCGGTTGAAGCCCTGGGTTGCGGTGGAACAGAACGTGCAATTGAGCGCGCAACCCACCTGCGAAGACACGCACAGGGTGCCGCGGCCCTTGTCTGGAATGTAAACGGTCTCGATGGCGTTGCTGGCATCCATGCCAAGCAGCCACTTGTGGGTGCCATCTTCCGACGCCTGGTCCAGCACCACCTGCGGCGCGTGCACCACCGCGCGCTCCTCCAGCTTGGCTCGCAGCGCCTTGCCGAGATCGGTCATCTGGCCGAAGTCGGTGACGTGGCGATGGTGGATCCACTTCATCACCTGCTGCGCGCGAAACGTCTTCTCGCCAAGCGCGTCCTGGAAAAAATCCTCCAGTGCAGCCCGGTCCAGGTCGAATATGTTGGTCTTGCCTGCGGCGACTGCGCGCGCACCCGCAACGTCACCCATCAGGGCAATGTCAATGGTGGATGGGCGCGCGTCGGTCATCGGATCAGTCAGCGCGCGTGGACGTCGGTGGCCGGGAAGAAGTAGGCGATCTCCACCGCCGCATTCTCCAGCGAATCCGAACCATGCACGGCATTCGCATCGATGCTGTCCGCGAAGTCGGCGCGAATGGTCCCGGGCGCTGCGTCCTTCGGGTTTGTGGCACCCATCAGGTCACGGTGCTTGAGAACCGCGCCATGGCCTTCCAGCGCCTGCACCATGACCGGGCCGGAAATCATGAAATTGACCAATGAACTGAAGAACGGACGCTCGCGGTGGACGGCGTAGAAGCCTTCCGCTTCCTGCTTGGACAGGTGCTTCATCTTCGCGGCCACGACCTTGAGGCCGGCCTTTTCAAAGCGGCAGTAGATTTCGCCGATCACGTTCTTGGCAACGGCATCGGGCTTGATGATGGAAAGGGTGCGCTCCAGCGCCATGGGGAAACTCCAGATGAGGCGGGCGGCAGCAGCATTGCGGCCCGAAGATAGCAGGAAAACCCGAACGCTGGCGCGGGTTTGGCCGACATGGCTGTTGTAATTCTACCGGATTGCACACACGCCCTGCACAACTTGAGCGGCCCGGATGGGCAGGGACAATTGACGTCATCCAGACGCGCAGCTAAGATCAAACAAGCGTTTGATTCAGGACTGCGGCAATGAGCCTCCAGCATTTTTCCACGAAGGATCGGATCCTCCACGCCGCGGAAGAATTATTTGCCCAGCAGGGCTTCGGCGCGACCTCCCTGCGCCAGGTCACCAGCCGCGCAGACGTCAACATTGCCGCGGTGAACTACCACTTCGGCAGCAAGGACAACCTGGTGCACGAGCTGTTTCGCCGGCGCATGGACGACATGAGCGCGGCGCGCCTGTCGGCCCTGCGCCATGCCGTGGAAACAGCGCCGGGGCAGCTGGAGCCCATCCTGGCGGCGTTCGTCGAGCCGGCATTGGCAATGGCCCAGGACCGCCACGGCGGAGGCGCGTTCATCCGAGTCATCGCCCGCACCTACGCAGAGAGCAACGACAACCTGCGCAAGTTCCTGTCGGACCAGTACGGTCACGTGCTACGGGACTTCGCCAAGGCGATCGCGGCTTGCGTGCCGGCGTTGGGCAAGGAGGAACTTTACTGGCGCCTAGATTTTCTGTCCGGGGCACTGACATACGCCATGGCCGACTTCGGCCTCATCAAGCGCCCCGCCGGCGTCAGCGAGGCTATCCATCGACAGCGCGCAGCCAAGGCCCTGATCCGTTTCGCAAGTGCCGGCTTCGAAGCTGATGCAATCTGATAA
>Ga0136611_10002107_pt1 | contig 13799 bp, 18 predicted proteins | sample AntDrymUQ2232306_2_FD_106645 | JGI IMG/M metagenome (GOLD analysis project Ga0136611, IMG submission 106645) | Polar desert sand microbial communities from Dry Valleys, Antarctica - metaG UQ223 (23.06) | ecosystem: Environmental > Terrestrial > Soil > Desert | place: Antarctica: Dry Valley...
ACGTCTGAGTCAGCCCGCGACGTTGATGACATGGAGCAGATCGAGGCGGATGTCGCGCCCGGCCGTGGGGAAGGTGAAGAGCAGGCTCCTACGGAGGAAAGCGCGCATGATTGAGCGTGAACGTCAGCGCTGGGAGCAACTGCGCCGCGCCGTCATCAACGTGGTAGGCCCAGTGCTTGCGAACGTGGCTCTGCCCGCAAAGTAGAGCGCTGACCAGATGGCAAAGTGGACACCTCAACGCGCGCGTGCGTGTCAAGCTACCCACAATCAAAGGAATCAAAAACCACGGCGGTCGCCCCTTGCGTGTGTATGTGCCAATGTGCGCCAACCGGGAGGCAGGTACGGTCCGAGTGGCGCGCACTGAGTTGGCGCGCTTGAACGTCGCGAGGGGAGTTATGCAACGTGGTAAAAAAGCCGGCCGCGCGGTACGCCTGTAGGCTAATTCTCACGAAGTCGGGGAACGGCTGTATCCGAGCGACGCGGCCCGGCTTTGCCGGTGCACGTCTGGGAGTTTTGCCATGTGGCGAAAAGCGGTCCGCGCGCTACGCGGCCGGCTGATTTCCGAAGATTCAGTCTCGGAGGAATCGGAACAGTTGCCACCCCCATGCGGCCCGCTACGCCTGACGGTGCCCGCTGACAGCGGCGCTGCCGGCTCTTACACTGATCTGCGGCCATGCCCACCTCGTAGCGATATGAGACAGGGGGGCGAATGCTCGGCGACTTTGTGCTGCGCGTGAAAGACGACGAGCACGGCTTTGAGCCGGGCATGCGCGTCGAGATGTTCCGGCCGACTGATGCAGGGCGGCGCACCCGTGAGAAGGCCCCGTTCGGCCCGTATCGCATCATCCAGTGCACGCAGGTTATGGCCAACGGCACCGCCTGGGTGGATATCTCGCTCAGGAAGATACGCCGCCGCTGAGGTCGCCCGCCAGCTCCAGCTGCTCCGCCTGGATGCTCTGCTGGCGGCGCAGTGGCGGAAGGCGACGCTCGAGGGGAACGTCAACGCCGCGCAGACGGTGCTCAAGATCCTGGAGCGCCGAGCAAGCTGCTGGGCCTGGATGCCCCCATCCGGATCGACATCGAGCATCGGATCCGGGAGATGGCGCTTCAGGAAGGGCTCGACCCCGACGAGGCTGTCGAAGAGGCCCGGGCCATCATCAAGCGCCTGCCACGATGACGGGACTGGTACAGGTAAGGGGCTCGCGGAGCCGAGGTCTGCTACACGTCGGTCGGCACCTTCGAGATCGACCCTAAGGGGCGGATCGTATCGACGACGCCGACCGGGGCACCGGTGGTCTATAGGTCAGAGCCGGGGGTTTCAACGTGACATTCCTGAGGGTGAACTAATGCTACGGCTGCCAGGGCTGCCAGACCAGCGTACGCAGGCAGTGCGAGGCGTACATTGGGAGTGAGCAAGAGCCCCACAGCTCTGACGAGGGTTTGCAGCGTACCTCATGCCTCACGCGTCTTACGCGTGTGCCGCTCAAGGAGCGCATCACGAATGGCCTGAGCATGGATCGGATCAGGGACGTAGTCCTCGTCGGCATACTCAGTCCAGCAGAGACGGCAGACGGTGCAACCACCGTCCTCTGCCCACTCGGGGTCGATCTCGACGTTGCAGTCGTCGCAGTAGCGATGTCGCTCAGTCATCGTCGTACTCCTGCCGATACGAGTGACCCGTGGCGTTATACCAAGCCTGATCGGCCACGCCCTAAATTCCGAGGTCGTCGATTTCAGGGGCCTCGACCGTCCTCCTGCATGAGACTCACCCCCGTGCTGAACCACCAGAGAATACGGCGACGCCAGACGTGGTTGGTATTGGATGACGACCATGGGCTCTATAGGATCTGCATCATACCAGGCCAAGACTCCCTGGCTCTTGCTCACTTTCGGTGACGAGGAATCGGCCTCGTCTAGCCTTGTGGTGCCTTCCATCACCCATGGTGAGTACGGTGCAGGCGCCCTTGGTGTCCCCCAGCGCGGGGACTGTGATTACCGGTTACAGGCGGCTCGCCGAAGATGCGGGCTACGCGATCAGGCAGCGTCCGCGTCGACGGCCACGACTGTGTCATAGAGGCCGTAGTGGCGCAGCCCGGGGTGTGACTCGATGCCGGTGTACGACAGCGACGCATCCTCATAGCGACGGAAGGCGAACACCGCCTGGTTCATGTGGGTGGCGTTGAACACCCCGAGGGACACCAGCAGGTTGAAGTCGGCGACCGACAGGCCTGTCACCACCTTGAACAGCCCGGGCTCCAGCTTCGTGATGACGTCCTGGAGCGTGTTCTCACGGAAGTCGGTGAGGTACATGAAGGCGGGGATCCGGGTGGCGAACTTGATGAGCTTCTCCTGGATCTGCTTGCGCTTCGACTTGTATTCCTTCTCCTCGTCGGTGAGCTGCTTCTTCTCCTTTGGAGTCAGGTCGTCGCCCTTCTCCTTCTTGGTGGCCTTCACCGACTCGCTCTTGTTGACGACCGTTTCGAAGATGTTGTTGCCCAGCGCCCGGAAGCCCTCGATGTTCATTACCGCTTCCATCGCAGCCTGGCTGTCCATGATTTTGCGCAGCGTGTCGTTGTCGACGTTGACGAGGATTGCCGACTCCCACTTGCGGGCCAGCAGCGTCGCTGACGTGCCCGACATGGCGATGTCGAGGATGCCGCCGGCATCGACCTGGGTCATGTTCGACCCGTCGTAGGCGAGCACCGGAAGGAATTTCACCAGCTCCTCGATTGCGCGCTCGGGGTTCGACATCTCAGGGGCGAGGCCGTGGCCGTAGTCGGCGATCTGGCGCAGGGCACGGGTCGGGGCGAAGTCGAATACGAAGCACACCGGCTTGACCACGTCTTCCTCGTGGGGGTCATCGCCGTTGGGGTTCCTGATCGACCATGGCGACTGCACCCGGAACGCTGCCTGGAAGTAGGTCTCGGGCGAGCTCAGGTTCCGCAGCATCAGGATCGACGACCACTGCGGCACCGTGACGCCGGTGGTGAGCTTTCCACACGACAGGGTGATGGTCTTGGAGTCGAAGCCCGACCCGATGGCCCGTCGGACCGGCGGCAGGGCGTCGAGGCCGATTCCGGCGTCGGCACCGGCGACCGACAGCACCGTGTAGTCGCGCCACCAGACGTTGCTCTTCTGGGTCAGCAGGTTCTTCATCGCATGGCACGCCGCCACCGACGGCAGGAACCAGAACGAGTGCTGGAGGTACGGTAGCAGACGGGTATCGGAGTACGGGAACGGCGGCCTGGTCCCCATCTTCATGGTGTCGACTTGGGTGGGCATGTGCGCGCCCCGAATGATGTCGAGCCACTTCTGCACGTCGTCTGGGTACTTGAACGTAGCGTTGGTGCCGGCGCCGGTCGCGGCGAAGAAGGCGTTGAGATCGAACTCGTCGAACTCGCCCTGGCGGGCAACAGCGATCAACTCATCGGGCATCTGGTAGGTGAGCAGGCGCATCCCCGGCAGGGCGGCGTACGGGTTCCACTCGCCCGGACGATCGTTCGCGAACTGCTGCTTGGCGCGCTGTTCGTCGGTGTAGGTCCAGTTGAAGATTTGCTCCTCGATGAACTCACCGGTCGAGAGCGCCTTGAACGGCGTGCCCGACAAGTACAGGTACGCCTTCGTAGTGATCGGCAGGAAATCGACCTCGTCGCCCGATAGCTCGTCGAGCCCCTCCTTGAAGGTGTCGAGGTTCGCGTCGTACTCAGCTGCGATCTCCTTCTTGGCGACGGCCTCATCCTCGCCCTCGAACAGCTCCTTGGCCGAGTCACGCCAGGCACCGAAGTGGTACTCGTCGAAGATCACGAGATCCCAGTGGGTCTCATGCAGCCACTCGTTCTTCGCCTTGATCTTGCCGTCCTTCTTCCCGAGAAGGTCTTGGAAGGACCCAAAGTAGACGAGGGGCTTCTTCTTGTCGGCCTTCGTGGGGTCGCCGCCGTTCTGCTTCGACAGGTACTGCCACCCGTCGAAGTCAACGTGGGACTCCAGATCGGTCTGCCAGGCGTCTTCGACCGCCGGCTTGAACGTCACCACGAGCACCTTCTTGGCCCCGAGGCGCTTGGCGAGCTGGTAGGAGGTGAACGTCTTGCCGAACCGCATCTTGGCGTTCCACAGGAACCGGGGCACGGCGTCCGAGTTCTCCGCCCAGATCGACTCGAAGTAGCCGACGGTCTTGTCGACGGCGGCGACCTGCTCGGCCCGCATCAGGAACGTCTGGTCGTGGGTGCCGGTGAACTTCAAGCCCCTCTGCAACTCAATCACCGCCGACTTCACGTCAGCAGGTGAGCAGCGCATCCACTCGCGGGAGCTGCCGATCACGACGTTGTCGTGGCCCTTGCGCATCAGCGCCTGGCGAACCTCGCTGTCACGGAAGGTCGTGCCGTCCTCACGCTCGGCTGGCTCGTCGACGTGCAGCGTGTATGCCTGCTGCATCTGAGCCTGCGACTGCTTGATGCGGACGTTCACGTCCTCCCGCGTCGTCTGCCCGACCTTGACGAGCCCGACGTACTTGGCCGGCGGGTCATTCGGGGTCCACGCGTAGGTCCGCAGACGCGCCTCGGGGCGCTCAGGCAGCAGCTCATCGATCAGCTTACTCATCGTCGGCCTCGGCGATGTTCACATCGCGACCGGCGTCGGTGTGCTCGGCGATCTGGGACTCGATGAAGGCGATCTCCTTCGGGGTCAGCCCGTAACGCTCGTAGAGCTTCGCGTCCGTCCATTTGACGTCGAGCGGCAGGTCGGGGACGAAGGAGTAGACATCGCGGGTGGCGTGCTGAGTCTGCTTCCGCAGGGATACCAGGAAGCGCACGAACCGTGTACGAAGATAGCTGGCATAACGACTGGCTTCTTCCTCCGATCCGAAACGACCGGCGACCAAGTACGTCTCTGAGCAAGCTGTGTCGGGTCCGGCGAGAATCGGCTTGCTGAGGAACTTGGTCTCGACAGCCGCACTGGTGCCCTGAACGGCCGTCATCAGCACTTTCCAGTCATTGACCCACGCGCTGTTCACTGGGATCGCTGAACGCTCCACCCAGGAAACTTTCTGCGATCCGTATAGCTTCACTGGGTCCCTCAGCCCAGTGTCCGCCGGCTGGCCGTGGAAGTTCGTCGGCAAACCGAACGGCTTTCGACTAGACACCCGCGCATCGAGGGTATCCTCATCTTTGGACGTGATCTTGTCGAGAATCGGGACAGCTTGGTTCCAGCGCACGAGGATGTCGTACGCATCAAGGAAACGCGCGACGGGTTCGCCGACAGGCTGGCCGTCCCACATCGTCTGGATCGTGCAGGGACCGTCGTAGTTGCGGTCCCAGAGGAAGTAGGAGATGCCGCCACGGATCTTCACGCCAGGAAATCCGTCGTAGAGCTTGGGTAGTCCACAAGGTTGCGCATGCGCCGGTCGCTCAGCGTGCGCTCGCGGTACTGGTCGAGCCCCTTGCCGCCGGCGAACCACCGGGAGGGTGTGACCATGACGACGTACTGCGGGTCGAGATCCAGGGCCTTCTCGACGAACTTGTTGTAGATAGGGGCCGCACTGGTGCCGAAGCCGCCGTCATCCAGTTGATAGGGCGGGTTGCCGATGATGACGTCGAACTTCATGTCGTCTCCAAACAACTGGGCGACCCGAGCCTTGACGTTGCCGGTATGAATGAACGCGTAGGCGTGCGTTTCGAGGTCAGCTCCACGCTGATATCCGAGTTGGCTCGCCCCGCAGAACTTGCACCTGTCGTTCGCCCACGTGTGCTCGGTGCGCTCGAACCAGATATTCCCTTCCTCAGTGTCGAAGCCCTTGGCGACTGAGTGCTTGCCGTTGGCGAACTTCGAGCAGTAGAGGCTGCGGCGTGCCAGGAGAGCAGTGAGCCTGGTGATGCCGATGCCGTAGACCTGCTTCGTCAGGATGTGGTCGACGCGCTTCTCCAGGTCCGGGATTTCATCGGCGAGCCCCTCCACCAGTCGCTTGCTGATCTCGCGGAGGAACACTCCTGACTTCGTCACCGGGTCGAGGAACGTCACGGTGCTGTCCGCCCAAATGCTCGCCCCGTCGTTCGACTCGGCCCACGCTTCCGCGACCGTGTCGAGCATCCGGTTGGCAAACTCAGGTGGCGTGAACACCTCGTCGTTCGACAGGTTCGCGATGCATGTCAACACGTCCGGGTTGTGCTGATGGAGGGCGAAGGGGGCCTTGGTGTCGCTCATCCGGCGACCTCCTCGACAGTCATCGGCGGGTAGGTCTTCGTCGGCGTGAAGATTTCATGGTGTTCCATGTGGCCGAAGAGGGTGTCCTCCCCGAATGACGACATCTGGGTGAGCGTGTCGTAGCGGAAGTCCCGGCGCTGGAACTTCCCCCGCCCGAGGTAACCCCACTCGGGGAACGTGATCGCCTTGCCTGTGGCCGTCTTCATGGCTAGCGCATCACCGTGGATGATGTTGACCGCCAGGACAGACCTCGCAGCCCGGCCCCACACGTCGTGTGAGTCGATACCAAGGAACTCGCCGAACGTGTCGACGAGGTTTTGGCGGCACTCGGCCGTGTTATCGGCCAGCAGCTCGATGCCGTAGATGCACATGAGCCCGAACAGGGCATGGTGGCGGCGCTCGAAGTCGCTCTTCGCGTAGCGCAACTTCACGGTGGCGAGCTTCCGGCGCAGGATCGGCACCAGAAAGCCCCCCGAGCCGCACGCCGGCTCCAGGAAGCGGGAGTCGATCCGCTCCGTCTCGTGGCGGACCAGGTCGAGCATGTCCTCCACCAGCCAGGCAGGGGTGAACACCTCGCCGTGGTCGGCGACTCGTTGGCGGGACTTCACGAGGGATCGGCGCTCATGACGTCCTCCAAGCTGGAGCTACCCCGTTTTGGTGGACGGATGCGTGCTTGGGCCGGGTGGGCCCGGGTGGTGCTTACGTTCGTACTCAGCCGGGCTGAGGAAGCCGAGAGTAGAGTCGCTTCGGCGGGATTGTAGACCATCCCGATGAAGTCGAAGACGGCCCTGCAGCCTCGCCGTACGTGCGCCAGCCAGAACAGCCGAGCACCCGCCGTCGAATCTCCGCTGAATACCTGCGTCTGCTCTCGACATACTCGAGCGACCGGCCGAAGGGATGAGTCGCCATAACCGGCGTAACGCCTGGTTAGACGACCCGCCTTGGCGCAAGTCCTAGAAACGCCCGTTTACGGGACACAGCAAAGAGCCGCTCCACCCGGAGCGGCTCTATCGAGTGATCTTTGTCCCGAAACCCGTCTCTAAATCAACGTCTCGCCGCTTGCCTTGCCGAATGAGTTATGGGACTATCCGTCCCGTGCTGATCGGCGTCAGGAATCCTCGAAGGCATAGAACGTCCAGTCCGTCTGGACCTCGCGCCCCGAGGTGTCGCGGACGCGCGCGTGGAGGGTGTACAGGCCATCGAGTTTCGGCCAGACCGTCCACTGCCATGTGCACGGTTGGCCGCCGCCGCAGTCGTAGTGCCGCTCGCCATCGTGCCCGAGATCGTTGTGAGGACGGTCGTCATCGGGTCCCTCCGCCCACCACCAGACCCGTTCGATTGGCGCGCCCATGCCCGTTACGGAGACCACGAACGGGGCGTCCTCGACGGGGGTATCGGTCGACCGCCACTGCGTCACGACGAGGTCCCCGTTCGCCTGCGCCGCGCCGGTCGGGCCGCGATCCCAGCCGTTGTAGCGACACTTCTTTTGCTTGCGGGGATTGCTGCTGTAGCAGATCGAGCGATCATCATTGTCGTTCTCGTCTGCGACTGGTCCCCTCACGACAGATCCCGCACCCTCGAAAGACGCCGTCGCGGTGGTCGCTCCTGGGAACCAGAGCGCCGGCGCGCCAAGCAGGAGTGCGGCAGCGAATGTTCGCCAGATCCAGCGCATCACCGACCTCCATCCGATTGCCGAGTGCCCCGTCATGGCAACAACGGCTCGCTTACTGTCAACGAGACATAAGCACGCCGGTCTCGTACGCCAGCAGCTTACCGAGGCCCAGCAAACCCAATGACGGCGCGGTCCTGCGTGCACTGTCCGCTGTTATCGCGCAAGCATGAGAGGCAGCCGTCGGCCACTTGGACGATCAGCGCCAGAATCGCGACCACCTTCTGTTGCCATGACACCAGCTCCTCGCTTGTTGCAAGAGCCGGCGCGCGTTCGACCTGACAGCCGAACGCGCCCGCGTGGTCGGTCATGGCGTGGCCGCAGTCGGCGCACGTCTCTACAGTGGTCATTCTGCCTCGGTGATCACTACTCAGGAGTCAGGCTCTTCATTCGCAAGCGGGAATAAGGAAAGCGGGGATGAAGAATGGTCCTGCTGCAACTCCCGCTGCAATCGCTGCCATCCAGGAATCTGCGTCTGCCCAGTGCGGCGGAAGACCCGCATCTGCACCTGAATCCTCCGCGCCACCCTACACGTCTCGACAAGCTCAGCTCCTTGCCAGACGCACCCGCACGGCCGATGTTCCGGCATCGTCATCAGGCCCTCCTTGCCACCTTTACCATGGCCGCACCAGCAGCACGATGAACAGCACCACTGAGGCTAGGTCGCCCGTGACGGCGCTGGGATCAGCTCCAGCTCGTCAGGACGGAAGTAGCGACCCAAGCCCAGGCGGGCATCGTCGTAGAGCACAAACACGCTGTGCTCGCCGTCATGCCCGCCCGAGGTGATCTGGACGCGGCAGTCCTGCTCGGCCGGGCGGTGTGGCTGCCGCCCGTCACCGGGACAGTCGGATCGGAGGCGCACGCGCGCCCATGCGCCCTCGCTGATGATGGTCATGGTCTGAGCACCGCGCCGGCCTGACCGACCGCAAATGCCAGGGCCAGGATCGCCAGGAGTACCAACCACGACCAGTAAGCCGCGCCCATACGCCACCACGGTGCGCTGTTCTTCGACAGCTCAACGGGCGCAGGACACAGCGCAGCTGGTCGGAGATCAGTGTCTGCACGTTCTGGCTCAGGTTCGGACGCTGGTGGCTGCTCAGAGGGTGCCGGCGCACGCAGGCGCTCGAGTTCTGCCCGCACGGTATCACGCTCGGCGGTGACGTACCCCAACCGCTCAGCCTGCTGGGCAATCGTCTCGGCACGCTGCTCTGCCAGCACTTGCGCAGCTGCTAACGCCTCCACCAAGGCGGTCAGGGCCAAGACATCGAGTGGCGCGTGTTCGCGCGTGGTGGGACGTGCCGTGGCTCCTACTGTCGCGGGTGAATTGACGCGTGTTTCCTCCTGGGGCGACTCGTGGGACGCACCATCGGCGGTGGCTGCGCCTGCTCGTGGGCGGTGCTCAGACACGCAGTCGCTCGTGCCACCAGGAAGGAGCACGCGCCACGCGGACCCCTGGGGACGAATCTCGCGGATCGCCTCAAGATGGCCCATACGGATCTGGCGACGGACAGTGGACGGGGCGATACCTAGGAGTCGCGCCGCTTCGACGACCGAGACGCTACGCTGCGCGTGGGACGCATCAATTCGCTCGTGCATAGTGACCACAGCGTACACGCGGCGCGTGGCTGCGCCTACGTCGAACGCGCGAACTGTCACGTAGCCGTGACACGCCAAAGCGCCCCGGATGGTGCTCCGGGGCGCTAAGGACCGCGTATGCATTGGGAAACCTACGCAGCCACTTCTACTAACGACGGTTTGAAGCGGAACGGGGACAGATGCGGGCGACGGATCTCGGGGGAAACCCGTCGCCCTACCCGTGACGGGGATGTGGGCCGCGCCACAGGCGTCCTCACGATACCCGCGACCGGGAGAAAACGGCCAGCCGCCCGGTGGGGTCAGGCAAAGCGGCCGTCTGGCCATACCGCCATCACCGCTGTCACCCCAGTCTCGTGGCGGCCGTAGTGCGAGCAGAGGATCCTGTACGCACCAATCGTCGGCTCCCCGCGCATGCACCGCACCGCACCGCCGGCTTCGGGCACAGAAAGCCCCTCCCCCGCGTGCGGGAGAGGGGGTGCGTGAGATCCCTCGCAGGCTAGGGATCACAACCGAAGCGCCCAACCCCTACTTTCTACGCGCGCAGAATATCCCGCCGGCGGGACAATTCAGGCCTCGACCGGCTCACCCTTCTAGCCGGTGACATAGAGAAGCCCCGACCAGACGGCCGGGGCGCTGAGGTGACACGTAGCGGGCTAGCGGTTCAGGCGTCGGGGTCGTAGAGCACGGACGCGATGGCAGCCACACGATGGGCGGCGTCGGCTCGCTTCTGGAGCAGCTCCGCTTCCTGCCTGTACAGGCGGGCCATTGCACGCTGGTCGCCTTCGCTGTCGGCCTTCATGATGGCGGCGTTAGTGCTGTCAAGAATGTCCTGCAGCCGCATGGCCTCCCCCTGGGCTACGTGCAGCTTCGCTACTGCGATGTCGCGCAACTGGGGCTCTTCTCGGGACATGGGTCTCTCCTCTGCTGAACGTGCCCCAGAGCGTGGCTCCGGGGCGTGCGCGGATCAGGCCTCGTAGCCGTTGGAGGGTGTGCAGCACGCTCCTGGCTGCTGGTAGCTCATGCGGAGAACGTGGGTGAGCAACCCGTTGACGACTGGAGCCAGGCCAGGCAGATGGCGCGCGATCTCCGCGACACAGAAGTCAAGATGCGCGTCGTTCGTCAACGCAATCGCATCGGTCAGGTCGCGGACCTTCAGTGCGAGGGCCAGCGGGAACTGGGCGGCCAGCTCATCTTCAAGACGTTCATGCGCCAACGCCGCGTCCTGGTAGCGTGCGTAGAGACTCTGGCTTTCAGCAGCCAGCGTGTCCGCGTAGACGACGGTCGCGGGCGTGGCAGCCTCGACGGTGCCGACCGCCCCCAGGACACCTGTGGTGAGCGCAGAGACGGTGCCCGCACCGATCATGGCACGGCGGGTGATCTTCGAGTCCATCCGTCTACTTCCTTGTTGACGATGGGGGTTGCCGGCTCCCCAGATGGAGCCGGCAGCGTGGGCGGAGGGTCAGGCAGCGCTAGCAGGCACGGCGATCAGGTCAAGCTCGGCCACGGCCAGCCCCGCGACCTCAGCCCGCTCGGCCTCGGTCAGGTCAGCCAGCAGTCGGCGCAAGCGGTAGACGGTCAGGACGGCCGCGCCCTTCGTGGTCAGGCCAGGGTGCAGGGGTGACGGCTGCGTAGGGCGTGCCCTGACGCGCTCGTGGATCTGGTCAAAGGTCAACGTGGGCATGGTCAGACTCCAGACGGGAGGGGCCGGGGTTCCGCACGGAACCCCGGCCCAAGGCGGCGCTACTCGTCTTCGGTGGTGTCCAGGGCGGCTGTCCACCAGATCAGCCCGTGTGAGGCTGTGAGAGCCTCTGAGGGCCACTCGGGGGCGTCATCCTCGTCTTCGTCAATGAGGTCGGCCGGCTCGTACCACTCGGGTGACGGGCACATGGTCAAGATCGACATGGCAGCCTCCGGGCGAACGGGGCCGACGCGTGGACGGCCCCCGGCTGGTTGCTAGTCGTTCGCCAGGAGCCGGCGGGCGTGGTCGAGACAGCGGCCCGAACGGCCGGCATCCTCGTCACAGCCCGAGACCGAGCACACGGGGGAGAGGTCCGCGTAGGACTTCTTCGGCGGGGCCTGGTGCTGCGCAACGAGGGCGACGGCCAGGCTGTGGGTGCAGACGCCGCGCTTGTCGAATCCGACGCAGGTGCAGCCGTCGCTGGTGGCCCAGTGGGCGGTACCCGGGGTGCTGCCCGGGACGATCACGAAGCTCTCACCAGTCCGCTTCGAGCGGCCACGAGAGAACAGCGGCATCTGTGCGGCCAGCGCCTCGGCCTTGCGGGTCATCGCGGGCGATACTGTCTGTGCCATTTGGAGTGTGCCTCCTGGTGGTGCTCCCCGCCCGCGAGGTAGAAGCTCGCGGGCGGTCACCTTTGATCTAGTCTAATCATAAGCGTTCTTGTTCATTATCGCATGACCCATATGGGCTATTCTTGCCGAATATCCGGTATTCTTATTCAGTCTGATGCTATGCTTGCTGTTGTAGGAGGTCGCAATGAGCGAGACCATGCTGACCGTCGCGGACGTCGCAGCACAGCTCAAGGTGCCGGAGCAGGCTGTCAGACGATGGCTACGCGAGGGCCGGCTCGGAGGCATGCGCCTCGGCGGGACAAAAGCCGGCTGGCGGATCGCGCCGGCTGATGTTGAACAGTTCCTGGAAGAGAGCCGGCAGCAGAGCCCTCGCACCGCTCAGGAGTCCCAGGAGCGTTTTAGGGCCGCCTGATTGCCCAGGCGGCCAGTGCCGGCAACGACCAGAGCAGGGAGCAGCCGGCGAGGAGAGCATACATGGCAACCACGCGCGCGCGTCTGCACGAGCTGATCGACGCGCTGCCAGAAGACCGGCTTGACGAGGCCGGCCTGAGAGGCTAGCGCGGTGCCCGTAAATCCTGAAGAACACGAGCACAAGGTGAGTATCTGTGCAAGTTGCGGGGGCGCGCCTTCCTACCCCGCAGACCGCATGTTGGGCCTTTGCCTCCCATGCTTCTGGCGATCCCGGAACCCCACGGCACTTGACCAGAGCTACGAACTCGAAGAGAACCCTGTAGCTCCGATGCCTCGGCGGCTTCGCGAAGCCGCCGAGGCATCGGTCAGCAAGTTGATTGAAATTCTCGGACACCTCAATGACAGCACGAATCAGATCACGGCAGAAATGAAATCCATTCATGCACTACCTGAAAAAACACCAGAGGATCTCGGACGCTTTGTAGGACTACGCATGGCTCTACAGCGGAATCTAGAAGCATTAGACGTCCTAACAGCTTATCCAGAGACCTTCGCGCCTGTATTCCCGGCCAACCCCGTCAAAAGTTACTGCACAGCCGTGCAGAAGGGGGTGGACTACACGACTTGGTTCAAACCGAATCGAATCTATCTCGATGTGACAGATGCCACACGGAAGGAAGTGGACGAACGATGGACTGAGGTCGAGTGGGCTCAGAAAGAACTGCGTGAACGGGGAGAGAGTAAGAAACGGTCCAGAGGGACACCGCAAGGCCCTCGGGCAGGCGGGGAAGTAGAACGGTGGAACCTCGTCGCTAAGAACATTGGTTTGCAGCGAGCATTTCTAGAGTTCAAGACTGAAAAGAACAGGACAGACAGGTACACACCCGCTGATTATCGGTGGTGGTACCGTCACATCCGTCCTCACTTCGTACAAAAAAGCCGCTGATTTTTCAGGTATTGGAGGAAGTTATTTGGTGCGATATGGTGATCTAGACGCGCCGTTGCAGAGCGACGAGAGGACCACCAATGCAGGGCATGGACATTCGGATCGCGCGAATTCGTACAGGGATGAAGCTCTACGAGCTGGCGCAGCGCGCTGGCATCAGGGAGCCCGAGCTTTCGATGATCGAAACCGGGCGACGTCTGCCAAGCGCTGAGAAGGCCGCGCGGATCGAGGCGGCGCTAAGTAACACCGCCGGCAGCTCGCCGGAACCACTGACAGCGGCGTGAGCCGCGTACAAACAGAAGACCGCGTCTCGCTTCTCAGGGCAAAAGACGCGGTCTTCCAGGAGTGTCGTCGTGACCATGATATCACGCCCGACTACCGGGCATTCTAACGCACCGTCTGGACCGCCGGTAGTCCTTTCCCGCTCCAGTCTTGTGACCCTCAAGCGCTGCCAGGTCGCCAGCTACCTACTCAGCCAGGCTCGCCGCACTAACGGGAGCGCCTTCGGGCGCTCCTCAGCGGAGGCGGCAGGATGATCGCCTCCGCGCCCACCATGACGAACGCCCAGGCCGCAGCCCTGATCGCCAGGAAGCTCGGTCCAATTATCCCAATCTGCTACGTCGTGGATGGCGTATGCGCCTGTGGCGGCCGGTACGACCGCGAGACGGCCAC
>Ga0136611_10002108_pt1 | contig 13797 bp, 11 predicted proteins | sample AntDrymUQ2232306_2_FD_106645 | JGI IMG/M metagenome (GOLD analysis project Ga0136611, IMG submission 106645) | Polar desert sand microbial communities from Dry Valleys, Antarctica - metaG UQ223 (23.06) | ecosystem: Environmental > Terrestrial > Soil > Desert | place: Antarctica: Dry Valley...
CGTCGCTCCAGATGATCGCCCGGCGAACGGGCAGTCTGGCCTCGCCGAGCAGCACCGCGCCGTGCATCTGCCCCGAGAGACCGATGGCGGCGATCTCTCCGGCATCAACGCCATCGTCAACGAGCACAACCTGGATCGCGCCAACAACACCGCGCCACCACTCCTCGGGCTCCTGCTCGGCCCAGCCCGGCTGCGGATGGTAGAGCGGGTACTCCTCCGTGTGCGACGCAATCGTCCGCCCCGCCTCGTCGAAGACCGCCGCCTTGCAGCCCGTCGTACCTACATCCAGTCCCAGCAGCAACGCCATAGCGCTCTCCATCTCTCCCGGTTCGCAACCAATACCCAAGGGAGCATAGTACCATGCCATCGCGAACCTTCGGGAACGCCTGTGGCGATTATGAAGAGACCATCGCTACCTGGTAACGGATCGACGTACCGAGCTTGAACGGGTGACGTGTACGGGTCAACGCAAGACACCGAACGCGTCCACGACGACCCTCGGACGGCCAGCGGTGCCGCGCGCCTTAATCGTGACCGCGTGTGTCCCGCTCGTCGGCCACGACCGAGTGAAGACCACCAACCGGGGCCGGGACTCAGCCGCGTACAGGTCGACGGTGCGCACGAATGCGCCGTCCACCCAGACATCTGCTTTGCCCCGATTGGGCGCCCTCGTTGCAACCCACGACACGCGCGAGCCAGTAAACCGGAACCGTGCCGTTGCCCCTGCGTCGTCGGCGTACGCGCTGTACCCACCCGACGCCTGGTCCCATGCCGCGCGCGTCCAGGTGCCGGCTGGGTACGTGACCGCTGACGCGTTTTCCTGGTAGCGTGCTGCAACGAAGCTCGGGGTGTACGCCCACGCACTCCAGTTTCCCGCGCGGTCCTGTGCACGGACACGGAAGCGATACGTGCGCCAGATGGTGGCCCACGCGGTACGCGCCCTGAGGGTCGTCGCGCTGGTTGTCCAACTGTAGCCGCCGCCATCGACGCTCCGCTGCACCTGATACCTCGCGACCCCACTTGTCGCATCCGTGGCGGACCACGAAAGCCGTACGGGCAGGGCACTCGCGGCGAGCACTGAGCCGACCAGGAAGCCATGCCGCACCCGGCTCATCGCCGGTCGCCACGTATCGAGCACGATCGTATCGTTGCGCACGGCGGACCATCGGCCCGCGGAGTCCTGCCACTGGGCGTACACGGCGCGCGTACCGTTCGCGGTCGAGCCGCCGTAAGTGGTACCCGCGAGATTCCAGTTCATAGCGCTGGCGAAGGTATACGTAGCACCCTTGCTCAGGATGCCGGACGAGGTCGCGGAACTACTGGACAGGCGGATATGAGTCGTGCCGGCGGGCGCGGTACTCGCGACCCGCACCGTGGAGGACCGCACATAGCGGGCACCCTGGTTGATGGTGATGGAGTGCGCTGATGAGGAGATCACGAGGTTGTCGTAGTAATGATGGTATATCCAGCTCCACGACTTGCCCTGGCGCGCCCAGTACTCGCTCCCCCACTGGTACATGATGTCATCGCCATAGTCGATGCCATCACCCCAGCGTCCGGCCCGATAGTAGCTTACGTGCACGCCGCCATCCCGTGTGGCACTGTGGCCCCAGGTGTCGTCTACGGCCTTGTCCATGCTGGCGTAGCTCACGGCCGGGTTGTATACCTGGTCGCACTGAGAGTCTATCACGTCGGCGTTCAGATCCGGCCACTTCCCTCCCCGGTTTGCCTGGTACCAGGCGTACTGCTTCGTGGCCATCGCACCCGCCCGAAGCGATTCAGTCGGCCAATCCGTGAGCCACTCGTTGGGCAGCACGTGCTTCACGTAGTACTTGAAGCTCACGACCTCGACCGTGCCGGCTGCTGCGGGGTTGCAGTCCGTGCTTCCGGTGACGTAGACGCGGATCGTACTCGGCGGCGTGAAACTGCTGGAGGGAGCCGCCGCGGCGGTGTGGCCGACGCCTGAGCCCTCGGTTTGCAGACTCATAGTACTTGAGAACGACCTCGCTCGTGGCCGTGGCTGCTTGAGAGTGACTGCCCGTGCCTTAAGCTGGGCGGTTATCCGCAGCGTATCGTTCGGGATCACGCGAGCGTCGACGAGCCGCCACGTCCCGACGCCCGGCGCGCGCACCACCACGGTGATCAGCCGCTCGGTGCCGTCTACCTCGACCGGTGTCAGACGGAACGCCCCCCCGGTGCCGGTGCGAATCCGCTGCCCCGCGGCCTCAACGATCGCGCCCTCCACAGGCTGGCCACCATGGGTCGCCGTGCCCTCGACCATGCCGGTCTTCGAGACCGCCATCACGCCGCCCGGAATCGCAGTGAGCATCAGACAGCCAACCAGCAACGCGAGTATACTCTGGCGCATAAACATCCCTCCGTTCTTCACTTGTCCTCTCGTCTGTCCATCCGCCTTGCTGTGGTGAGCACGGACGACCAGATACGAGCACACGTCCGGTGCCTCGCATGAGGCATGCCGACGTCGCATCGTGCTGCATGGTGATCGCTTTTGGGCAGTCCCAGACAACGCGTCGCAGTATAACCAGGTTGTTACAAAAAAGGGGGGAAGTCCAGCAGCCTGCGCCGCCTCAGCGTCGCCCGGACGGCGCGACAAGGCGCTATACTCGCCGGGAACAGGATGCCCGCCTGCGAGCCCACCGCCGAATTGCGACTGTGGGAGCACGAGGATGGCGCCCTCCGTGAACGGGCCATGTCCGCCTCCCTGAGTGCGGGGGGGATTGGCGGTGGGCGGCGCACGCGGAAGGGCCGGGACGAAGCTAATGGAGGACGCAATTGGCTGAGGTGGCGGTGCTCGGGGCGGGGACGATGGGCAGCGGAATCGCGCAGGTGTTCGCTCAGGCTGGATACACGGTGCGCCTGATCGAGGTCTCGCCCACGCAGTTGGCGCGAGGTATGGCGGTAATCGAGAAAAACCTGGCCCGCTCCGTCGAGCAGAGTCGGCTCCCGGCAGCGGAGAAGGACGCCATTGTACGGCGCATCGCGTCGTCGTCGGCGCTAGGCGACGCAGCGCGCGCGGACCTCGTCGTCGAGGCGATTCACGAGAGCCTGAGCGCGAAAATCGAGGTGTTCCGAGCGTTGGACTCGACGTGTCCGCCAGATACGATCCTCGCATCAAACACGTCCTCGATCTCCATCACCACCCTGGGCGCAGCCACCACACGGGCGGACCGAGTCATCGGCATGCACTTCTTCAACCCGGTGCCGGCAATGAAGCTCGTGGAGGTGGTACGCGGCTTTGCGACGAGCGATGCAACACACGCCCACGTCTTGGACCGGGCGCGGCGCCTTGGCAAGGAGCCGGTCGCGGTCGGCGACTCCCCCGGATTCGTCGCGAACCGCGTGCTCATGCCGATGATTAACGAGGGCGTCTTCGCGCTGTACGAGGGGGTCGCGGACGCGGCGGCAATCGATGCCGTGATGCGGCTCGGCATGGGCCATCCAATGGGGCCGCTGGAACTCGCGGACTTCATCGGGCTCGACATCTGTTTGAGCATCATGACCGTGCTGCACGAGGGCTTCGGCGACCCGAAATACCGCCCCTGCCCGCTACTGCGGCAGATGGTCGCGGCAGGCAGACTCGGCCGGAAAAGTGGGCAAGGTTTCTATGACTACCCCTCCTGACCAGACGCCCGCAGTTTCGGCAGCCGCGTATGGGCCAGCCTCCGCGGGTCAACTCGGCACTGAGTACATCCGGTGATCGCGTCGAGAGTCCGACGGTGCGCGAGCTGCTGGCTCGTCGGTTGCGGTACCATCAACGCAAACCAATGACGAGGCGAAGAGAGGGGGCGGAGATTGGCGATAATCCAGATCTGGGGCGGCGGCCCGTATCACCCGACACGAGCGCAGTCCGAGGTATTGCGGGAGCGGCTGGAGCCGATGGGACACGAGGTGCGCTACGGCGATGATCGATCCGTGTTCGAGCCCGACCGACTTGGCGCGGCGGACCTGCTCGTGTTGTCCGGCCTCGACTGGTCGGCGATCACGAATGTGCCCCCTCACGCGTGGGTCGAACCCGGCCCTATGCCGGAGCGCTACGAGCCGCTGGCAGACGCACACTTCCGGTCGATTCAGGAACACCTGACTGCGGGCAAACCGCTGCTCTGCCACCACAGCGCGATCATCAGCTTCGACGAGCGAGGGGAGTTCGCGGAGTTCTTCGACGGACGCTGGATCGACGGTCGCAGCACCCACTCGCCGTATCAGGCGTTCGAGGTTCACCTCTGTGATGCCGGACACCCCACGACCGCCGGACTCTCCGACTTTCGCATTTCCGACGAGCTCTACTACAACCTGATCGAACCCCAACGGAGCCGGGTGCTGATGGAGGCGGAGTTCGACGGGCGGCGCTGGCCGCTCGGCTGGGCCGGACAGTACGGGAATGCGCGCGTACTATACTCCGCACTCGGCCACGACATGCAGTCGTACGCCAGCCCGGAGCTCCAGCAATTTCTGCTCAACGGCGTCACGTGGCTGCTGGATCGGTGATGCCGTATCAAGCAGGCTGCAGTGCGATGTCGAGGTACCCGGTACCGAGCGTAGTGCAAACCAGGACGAGAGACCAGCAGGAGAACACAGCATGTATCGGGTAGCGATCATCGGCGTCGGCAGGGGTGGACAGGGCATCGGGGGGCACAGCATCGGCTATCGGCACGCGATGTCCTATCGGGCGCAGGGGAACTGCGAAATCGTTGCGGTCGCCGATATTTCGCAGGAGAACCTCTCCCGCTTCGCGGCAGAGTTCGGCGTCGACGCCACGTACGTCGATTACCAGCAGATGATCGCGGAGACCAGACCCGACATCGTGAGCGTGGCGACCTACGCCGGTCTGCACCGCCCGATGGTGGAGGCCTGCGCTGAGGCCGAGGTCCGCGGCGTCTGGTGTGAAAAGCCGTTCGCGCTGACAATGGACGACGGCACAGCGATGGTCGAGGCGTGCGAGCGCGCGAGCACGAAGATGATCGTGGACCATCAGCGGCGTTACCTGCACCATTTCCAGGAGGCGAAACGGCTCTGGCGCGAGGGGGCGGTCGGCGATCCGGTGCAGATCTTCGCGAATGTGGGCGAGCCAGACATGATGGAGTGGGGCACCCACTGGCTGGACATGATGTACTACCTGATGAACGACGAGGCCGCGAGCTGGGTGCTTGGGCAGGTGCGCTGCACGGGGGCGCGCCGGGCGTATGGGCACATGCAGGAGGAACACGGCCTCGCGTACATCGGCTTCGCGGACGGCACGCGTGGGATCCTCGAAAGCATCGAGCAGATCAACGGTGACTTCGCCCTGCGCCTGATGGGCACCAATGGGTTCATTGACTGCAAGCAGGACGGCCGACTGCGCGTGCTCAATGGCGACGGCTGGCGGGACGTGCCAGTGCGGTCAAACATCCACGGGCCGTCTGCGGGCTACGAGGCAGAGGACGCGTGGCTCGCGGCGCTCCAGGCGCTGCTCGACTGGCTGGAGGGCAGCCCCGAGCCGGAGGTGTCGGCGCGCAGGGGCGTGGCGACATCTGAGTTGTACCTCGCGGCATACGAGTCCGCCCGCCGTGGCGACCGCGTCGACCTCCCGCTGACGGCGCAGTCGGCGCCTCCGCTGGAGGCGATAGCCGAAAAGAGGGGGTAGCGCGGCCCATCACCACCAAGCGTGGCGACGTACGCCCCTTACGGTGCGGCCCCGCCCCTGTTGCTCGCGTCTATTTCATAGCTCTGGTCAGCCGCCGCATCAAAGGCGAGGAGATCACGATCGCGGTGCTCGACAGCGACCTCGACCCAATCCGATGTAATCGCAACGGGCCAGGTAGTCCGCAACCGGCACATTCCGTCCCGTGCCGAACGGATCGTCGCACTGGTGAGCTTTCTCTCGTTCCAGACGATATCGACGGTGAAACCGCCGCGCGCCCGCAACCTCGTTACGCTCCCCTTCCGCCACGCCGCAGGCAGGGCCAGCAGCAAATGTACCTCCCCGGTGTGGCTCTGTAAGAGCATCTCGGCGATCCCCGCTGATGCGCCGAAGTTGCCATCGATCTGAAACGGCGGATGCGCGCCAATCAGGTTGGCGTAGACGCCGCCACCATCAACGTTCGTCTCGGTCGTCTCGACCAGCCGCAGCATGGTGTCGAGCAGGCGGTGGGCACGGTCCCCGTCCCCGAATCTCGCCCAGAAGTTGATCTTCCAGGCCATTGACCAGCCGGTGCCGCCGTCGTCTCGCAACTCGAGCGAGCGGCGGGCGGCGGCAAACAGATCAGGGGTCCCGCGAGCGGTGATTTGGTGACCGGGGTGAAGGCCGAAAAGGTGTGACGCGTGCCGGTGCGTGTGCTCCGGATCGTCCCAGTCTTTGAACCATTCCTGCAACTGTCCTAGTCGGCCAACCTGGGGCGGGAATAGCCTGCCCCACGCAGCCTCGAGCCGCTCTCGAAAGTCCCTGTCGGTATCGAGAACGACACTCGCCTCGATACAGTTCGTGAACAGGTTCCAGGTGATCGCCATGTCGCAGGTCGAGGCCATGCTCACCGCGGCGGTCTGTCCGGCTGGGGTCGTGAACTTATTCTCGGGCGACGTGGAGGGCGCTGTGACCAGGTGCCCCTGAGCGTCCTCGACGAACCAGTCGAGACAGAACTCCGCTGCCGCGCGCATCAGAGGGTAAGCGCGGCGCCGGAGGTAAGTCTCGTCTCCGCCAAAGGCGAAGTGTTCCCATAGATGCTGACAGAGCCACGCGCCGCCCATCGGCCACATCGCCCAAACGGGATCGCCCTTGCCGTAGTCCCCGGGCGGGCGCAGTCTGACGCCATAGATCCAAATTGTGGTGAGCCACCCAGTCGCGACAGCCGTAGTTCGTTTCCGCCGTCTCGCGGCCCGCGATGCTCAGATCAGCGATGAGGTCGAACAGGGGAAGGTGGCACTCGGCCAGGTTGGTCACCTCGGCGGGCCAGTAGTTCATCTCGGTGTTGATGTTTATGGTCCAGTTGGAACTCCAGGGCGGACGGACCTGGTCGTTCCAGATGCCCTGCAGATTGGCCGGCTGTGTGCCGGGCCGCGAGGAGGCGATAAGCAGATACCGACCATACTGGAAAAGCAGCGCTGCCAGGTGTGAGTCATCCGAAAGCGCCTGGCCACGCAGACGCTCGTCCGTCGGTCGCTGGGCCGTTTGTGTGCTGCCGAGGTCGAGAGTTACCCGATCAAAGAGATGGCTGTGGTCAGTGATGTGCGCCGCCCGCAAATCTTCGTAGCAGCACCGCATCGCCGCTTCGAGCCGCCCTCGCACCTGCAGCACGGGATCCCCGCTCGGCGGATGGTCCCATCCCTGAAAGCTGGCGCCCGTCGCCAGCAGAAGTGTGACGGCGTTCGCTCCCTCAATGCTCAGTGCCTCCTCGGTTGCCTGCACCCTGCCACCCTCTGCGACGACCCCAAGCTGGATCTCGAAGGCCATCCCTCCGCCGCGTGCGTCGTAAATAACCGGATCGACCGCAGTGTCGTAGCTCGGGGCGACACGCAGTGGCCCGTGACCCGAGAGCGTCTGTCGAAGCCCGCCTTCCGACTGCACGCGATAAGGATGTGGACTGTTGAGCCGCGCGCGGAGGCTGATACGTCCCGGTCGGTCGGCGGTGAGCCGGACGACAAGCACCTGAGCCGGGGCACTGACGAAGACCTCCCGCGTGTACGCCACGCTGCCAATGCGGTAGCGCGTCGTGGCGACTGCCGTATGCAGGTCCAGGTCTCGGACGTACTCGTCCGGCTCGCCCGACACCTCGAACCGCAGATGGAGATCGCCCAGTGGTTGGTAGAACTCGTCGTACGGCCCCTGCATTCGCGTGCACAAGGCATCGGCACCAGCGTAGTCGCCTTCCAGGATCAGTCGTCGCACCTCGGGCAGCACGCCTCGTGCATCTGGACTGTTGAAATATCGCGGGGCGCCAGACCAGAGCGTGTCCTCACTGAGCTGCAGCCGCTCGGACTCGACGCCGCCGAAGACCATAGCGCCCAGCCGCCCGTTGCCGATCGGCAGTGCCTCAACCACCGCGTCGCTGGTCTGGTATACCACAGTCGAAGGTCGCCGCTCGTCATTGACATGGCTGCCTGCCGTCAGTCGCCATTGCCCGCCTCCACCTGTGGCTCCATCGAATCGCCAGCGTCATCGCAGATCCCGACTGAGCGCGCCACATTTGCAGCACCTTCGGGACGACGGTCAGGTAACCTCGCAGAATCGACCCGGTGCAGGGCGTCGCTCACTGTGGTCCGAGGCCAGTTTTCCCGAGGAAGTGTTTCACGGCTCAGGAAATCGGCCGCTCGGTGCAAGAAGGTGCTTTCCCAGACCAATCCTGGGCGATCCCACTAGCACGAGCGAGCACACGCTCGATGCACCAGCGTCGCCCCTACTTTTCGAGAATCGCTAGCAACTCCTCGGCGTGCTCAGCGGGGCTGACCTTATCAAAGACGTGCTGGATATGTCCCTGCTCGTCGATAACGAACGTGATGCGCTTGGTCCCGCGCGGCCCACGTGCGCCATACGCCTCCGCGACCGTTTGCCCAGTGTCGGCGAGCAGCGCGAATGGCAGGGAGTACTTCTGCTTGAACGCCAGGTGACTTTGCGAGTCATCCGGGCTTACCCCAAGAACCTTGGCGTTCTGCGTCTGAAAGTGAGGGAACTGGTCACGTATCCCGCACGCCTCGGCAGTACAGCCGGAAGTATCGTCCTTCGGGTAGAAGTACAGCACGACCCGCTGACCACTCAGGTCCGCGAGGCGCACTATGTCACCGTTCTCGTCGGGAAGGGTGAACTCGGGCGCGCGGTTGCCAGTCTGCAGCGTCATGGGGGTGATTCCTTTCTGGCCTCAGCGGCCTTGTTGGCGATGAGCGCGGCCATCGAGCCCGCACCTACACCGTTGTCGATATTCACCACGGCCAGACCGGGTGAGCAGCTTTGCAGCATCGTCAGCAGTGATGCAATTCCCGCGCCGCCCGCGCCGTATCCGGTTGAAGTCGGCAGCCCGATCACCGGGACGTTTACTAGCCCGGTCACCACGGACGGCAGTGCGCCGTCCATCCCGGCGGCAACAACGATGGCATCAACCCCCTCCTCCAGAAGCCCGCGCAACGGCGGGAAGAGCCGGTGTAGTCCGGCGACGCCGACATCGTACACCTCCCTGGTTTCGCACCCCATCTGCTCGGCGACGATCAACGCCTCCTGCGCAAACGGGATATCGGAGGAGCCGGCCGTCACCATGCCAACCCTGCCACCAGTGAGCGGGACGGGGCGAGACGCCTCCTGGATGCCGAGGCTCCAGCCGCCGGTGAGCCGGTGTGTGCTCTCGTAGCGACTGCGCAACGTGGCGTGCAGGTCGGGAGCAGGTCGACTCACGATCGCCCGGCCGGTGCGCGTCAGCAACTCAGCCACGAGGCGCGCGACCAACTCCGCGGTCTTGCCAGGGGCGTAGATCACTTCGGGCACGCCCTTGCGGCTCTCCCGCTGCGGGTCCAGGCGGGCATCCGATACTCCAGGAGCCTCGCTGCCTCGGGCAAGGCTAGCGAGCAGGTCCGCAAACGGATCCACTACGCGGGCTCGGCGCTGGCCGGGCGGTGTGCGTGTGCCTCGCGCCGGGCAGACCGCCATGCATAGAACCGCTCCAGCGCGAAGAACGTCGCTGCGGCGTACACAATACCAGCAAGTACGTCGATCACATAATGGTCACCCATGTACACAACGCTGAACCAGAGGCAGAGGCAGTACACCAAGGCGAAGGGCGCGGCCACCCGCCAGTACACCAGACTGAACAGGAACACGAGCGTTGGGTAGGCCGCGTGCAGGCTCGGCATGGCGGCCACCTCGTTCGGGTTGCCGTGCGACATGATCCACGACCAGTTCATCCCCAGGCCCAGGGTTTGCGGCACCCACGCGCGGAGCAGGTAGATCGGCTCGGGGATCGTCTTCAATGACGCTGAGGCCATCCACGGTGGCACAGCCGGAAACACCACATACGTTATGATACCGGCCGTCGAGAGCAGCAACAGGGCGTACACGAAGCGCCAGTAGAGACCTCGACTGCGAACCCACAGCAGGAACGCATATCCGAGGGCGAGCACAAAATGGAACGCCCAGAAAAACGTCGCCGCAACGTCGTACCACTGGGCCTGCCCCGGCGTGAACAGCCACCGCTGCAGGACCGCACTCGGTATCTGGCCGTTGAACAGCAAGCGCTCCACGGCGATGAGATCCTCATTGTGCAGGGGGAAGCCGCCGCCGAGCTTCACATCATTGGCGTACCCGCGCAACATTTGCCAACCGAAGAAAAGTATCACAAACGGGATCCAGTCGCGCAGAAACGTCTTGCCCTGGCCGAGCACGATCGCGGCAAGGACGACGAAGATCAGGAAGGTGTCGGGACCGATAAAGCCGCCTCGGAAGAACATGACGAGGCCGAGAATGGCGGCATACACCGTGATGCCGATCAGGTATACCTTGCTGGAGATACCGCCCGCGCCCTCCACGTTGCGCGGCTGGACCTTCTCGGAGCTAGCCAACCTCGACCAACCTTTCTATCCCTTCTGCTGGAGGCGCGGCTTCCATTGTGTCGATGAGAATGAGCACCGCCAGCGCGAGGAGGGGCAGCAGGAAGATAAACAGCCCGGTCATCGCGGAATCAGCGAACCGGAAGTAGCTCCGGCAATTCGAGCAGCTATACACCGCCATCGCCGTCAATGAGAGCACGGTGGTAACAAGCCATACATAGCGCCGCCGGCTAATGGCGGCGAGCGAGACGAGCGTGGTCGCGTACCAGGGCCAAAAGTACGGTCCAATGAAGAAGATATACGCAAAAAGAAACCAGAACCATACCTCAACCAGGTCGCTGCGCTCCTTGATACGGCGAGCCAGACGCAGTCCCACCGCCAAGATGAGCAACACGCTCAGCACGCGGATCAACGCGTCCGCGAGGTCGCCAGCCCGGATCGGCGCGAGGTTCCACTGACCGGCGTTGGCCACCCACACCATTAGGTCGCGCAGTCCATTATACGCAACGGCGGGCAGCGAGTTCAGGTACCAGGCGCTCTGGGGAGGCAACGTATACATGCGTCGCCATCCCCCATCAGTCATGTACGGAATCCAGCTCACGAACCAGACCGAGAGAATGGCGACACCGAGGACCACAAGGCGGCGCGCCTTCTCGCGGACAGTGCCGGTGCCCTGGACCAGCGCAAAAACGTAGAGCGGCACGAAGAGCGCGGCCGTGAACTTGATCGAAATCGCAAGCCCAAGCAGGAGCGCGCCGACAACCGCCCGCCGATGGAAGTAGGCATATAGCGCCCCCAGCACGCCGAGTAACATCAGGGAATCGTTGTGCGCATTGCCCGCGAACTCCGTCAGGGGCAGCGGGTTCCAGCCGTATACGGCCATCGCGAGCGCACTGTGCTGTGGACTCGCCTTGTGCACGATGGCGCCGATGAGCACGGCGTTGAGCAGGTGGGTGAGCGCTGCGGCAACCTTAAATGCGATCACGTGCGCGTACACCCCGCCCGGCACGAGCTTGTTGATCAGCGCGGACCAGGTGGTCCAGAGTGGTCCGTACGGACTAAGCAGATTGCGCCAGTCCACCCGACCGAGAAAGGGGTCGCTTGGCGACTTGGAGGGCAGGGTCACGTACGGATTGAGTCCATGCACCTCGACCATTCGCCCATAGAAGATGTACCCATAGACGTCGTTCGAGTACAGGTCCGGGTTGAGTATCGCGGGCACCGTGAGCAACGCCGTGAACAGCAAAACAATGCGGCTCAGACGCGAATGGTCGTTGTGACGGACACAATGCAACGCGTACACATACGAGGCGAAAAGCAGCAGCAGGGCGGCGGTGTACAGGATGATGCGCGCGAGAACACGCACGGGCAGCCCAAGCACCTCGGGACCGACCATGGGCATCCATCCCGGCAGTGGGACGACCCGCGCGAGCATCAACAATACCGTTGCAACAAAGAGCGCGATGCACGCTGGCTTAAGCCTCGGTTCCCGCATCGGCTGGCCAGACGGTAAGAAGCGCCCAAGCCCCGGCGAGAGCCGCTTCGCCGCCGGTCGTGCCGCTTCTACAATATATGCCATCGACTGCGCCATGTCGTACTTGTGCCTCGCCCTAGGTAACGCGTGCTGCTACAGTCCTGTTCGGCGACCCAGCCCTCGCTGCGGCGCTGTCCTCGCGGCGCGTCAGACGGCGATACCGGATGACGGGCGGTCCACCGCGCCCCTTCCTGCGCCGCGCCGCCGTTGTAGCCAGCCCAATGCCTCCAGGCCAAGCAGAGTGGCGAGCGCATAAACGATACCCGCAATTATATCGACAACGTAGTGGTCGCCCAGATACACGATGCTGAACCACAGGCAGAAACAGTATAGCAAGGCCAGGGGTGCGACTCGTCGCCAGTAGTGCAGGGAGAAGATGAAGATCAGCGTCGGATACGCAGCATGGAGGCTTGGCATCGCGGCGACGACATTCGGATTGCCATAGCGCATGACGTACGAAACGTTCGGGCCATACAGCCAGCCGCTGAACACCTCCTCGCGAATCGAGTAGATCGTTTCCGGGATCGTGCCGTAGTATTGGTCGGCGAGCCACGGCGGCACCGCAGGGTACAGCACGTAGGTAATGAAGGCGGCAAAGGAGAGCACAAGCAGGGCACGAACAAACCTCCAGTAGAGATCCCGGTCGCGGACCCAGAGCAAGAAGGCGAACGCGAGCGGCAGCACAAAGTGAAACGACCAGAACGCCGTGGACATCACGTCGTACCAGTGCACCTGCCCCGGCTCATACAGCGCGGCCTGCAACAGAACCGTGGGCAGGTGTCCACCGAAAAGGGCGCGCTCGGCGGCGATCAAATCCTCGTTGTGCAGGGTAAAGCCCCTGCCGGATGCGGCCTCGTCCGCATAGCCGCGGAGTAGTTGCCAGCCAAAGAGCACAAGCGCAAACGGTATCCAGTCGCGCAGCAGCGTGCGGGTCTGTCCAAGCACGAGGGCGATGACCACCATCACGGGCAGCAGGAAGATCAGAAAGGTATCAGCTTCGATAAAGCCGCCACGGCGCCACATCGCGATGGCGACAAACACGGAGTACAGGGTGATCCCGGCAACATAGACTTTGTTTGGGATGCCTCGCGTGACCTGCTGCACTTCGGGCAGCGAGCGTTCGTTGGATCTCGACACCTATTACGCCCTCTCTACTTTGCGTACTCGGTGCATCATGCCTTCACCGGAAGCTGCGGTCTGATGGTCTGCCGGGAGAACAAGCGTCCAACCGGCCATACGGCGAGTACCATTGCCGGCGCGAACATGAGCACCGCGCGATAATTGTGAAACCACGGTGCTGCCGGCAGAGCTGGATCGGGCCAGCCCAACCAGAACAGCAGACCGCCCATGGTGAGACCGGTAGCTACGCGCGCGGCGCGTCCCGGCCCGCAAAACGCCGCAATCGGGACTACCGCCACGAAGTACCAGGGCCACATCCATCCCGCGAAGAGAAAGTAGGCAAACCACACCCCGACCCACGCGTGTCCGAGGTCTCCGCCCCGCCAGAAGCGCCACAAAAGGAACAGGTACACGCACACAAAGGCCACGTTGCGGACGAGGTCCAGGTCGCTGTTCAGCACGGCAACCATGGGGTTCTGGCCGGGCGAGAGCACCTTCAGTACCAGCAGGTCCCAGAACGAGTTCTGGTATTCCCTGGCCGCCGGGTTTTCGCGGATGTTATCGAACATCGCCGTGCCGCCCCAAAGCGGCAAATACAGGGCGACGCCGCTCAAGACCGACCC
>Ga0136611_10002109_pt1 | contig 13796 bp, 11 predicted proteins | sample AntDrymUQ2232306_2_FD_106645 | JGI IMG/M metagenome (GOLD analysis project Ga0136611, IMG submission 106645) | Polar desert sand microbial communities from Dry Valleys, Antarctica - metaG UQ223 (23.06) | ecosystem: Environmental > Terrestrial > Soil > Desert | place: Antarctica: Dry Valley...
ACCGGATATAGCGGCCCCGTGAACCTCGAGGTAATCGGCGGCGCGAAGCTTGAGGATTGGCAGGCCGTTGCCGTGGCGGCGGAGGGGCACGGCTATCTGTCTCGACTCATTCAGGGGCTTGGCTCGTGACGAGTCAACCGGCATCCGCAGATCCGTATCTTCTCAAGGAGACCCCATGCTCAACGTAGCGGTCATCGGCACCGGCAACATCGGCAAGATACACACAAACTGGTACGCCCAGAACCCAAACGCGCAGCTCGTCGCGCTATGCGACATGATCCCCGAGTCCGTGGACCCGGTCGCGCAGCAATACGGCGTGCCCGCGTACCACGACCTGGAGGAGATGCTCGCCTCGGAACAGATCGACGCCCTGAGCGTCGCGACCGCCGGGGAGGAGAACGGTGGTCACCACTACGAGCCGGCGATGGCGGCGCTGCGGGCCGGGAAGCACGTGCTCATCGAGAAGCCGATCTCGAACAACATCGAGCACGCGCGGGAGCTGGTCCAGACGGCCAAACAAAACAACCTCTTGCTGGGCGTGAACCTGAACCACCGATTCACCCCTGCGGCGGCGCGCGCGAAGCAGCTCCAGGCAGACGGCGAGCTGGGCGAGGTGCTGTTCGTGAACATGGCGCTCTGGATCAACAACCCGAACGAGAGCTCCCCCTGGTTTCACATGCGTGCACTGCACTCCCATTCGATTGATGTGATGCGTTATTTCGGCGGACCCATCAAACGCGTGCAGGCGTTCATGCATCAGGGGCCGGGCCGCGCGACCTGGTCGAACGCCTCCGTGAACGTGCAGTTCGCCAGTGGCGCGGTTGGACACCTGACGGGCTCCTACGATGCCAGCATGCACCACCCCATCGAACGTTGCGAGGTTGCGGGTGCCAGCGGCCGCTTCGTGATCGAGAACGTATACCAACGGCTGGAGTTCTTCCCTCGCAACTCGCCAGAGAAGCGCGTCGTCGAGAACCCGATTATGGGTGGGATGGGCAATTTCAACGAGACCTTCAAGAACCGCATCGACCGATTCGTTGAGCAGGTGGCCGCAGGCGGTCCGCTGGACGGCTCAGGCGAGGAGGGGCTCGCGGCGCAGGAGGTGATTGAGGGGGCGATCCGCTCCTGGGAGAACGGGACCATCGAGGAGGTCAATGGGTGAATATCGTGCTCATCGCGCTCGACACGCAGCGGGCGGATCACCTCGGCTGCTACGGCTACGGGCGGGATACCAGCCCGTTTATTGACAGCATCGCCGCGCGCGGCGTGCTGTTTGAGCGCTGCGCTGCGCCGAACATCCCGACCCACCCCAGCTTCACGACGATGTTCTCCGGCAAGGAGGCGATCACCCACAACATCCTGAACATCGGCGGCAAGTACCCCGTCACCGAGGGGGTGCGGCTCCTGCCGGAGATCTTGCACGAGAATGGCTGGGCAACAGCCGCAGTGGACAGCATGGGCCGCCACTTCGATCGTGGCTTCGAGGAGTACGTCACGTACGAGTGGGATCGCTCGGTGCCGACGGAGTTGCGTCGCGCGGAAACGGTCACGGATGCCGCGCTCCCCGTCATTGAGCGGCTGACCGGCCAAAAGCGGCCGTTCTTTCTGTTCGTCCACTACTGGGATCCGCACACGCCGTATCTCCCGCCGCCGCCCTACGACCGCATGTTCTATCCCGAAGGTCGTGATCCGTACGACGTGAACAACCACAGCATGGACGAGGCGTGGAACTGGAACCCGTTCAAGTGGTACTTCCACGAGTGGATGCCGGGCGTTACGGATGCCGAGTACGTCAACAGCCTGTACGACGGGGAGACTCGGTACATGGACACCCATCTCCAGCGCGTGTTCGATGCCCTCGGTCCGGTTCAGGAGGAGACGCTGGTGATCCTTACTGCGGACCACGGCGAGGTCCTGAACGACCACCCCGGTTACTACGACCATCATGGGCTATACGAGGCGAACGTCCACGTGCCGCTGATCCTCTCCTGGCCGGGCAAGCTGCCGGAGGGACGCCGGGTGCCGGGATGGGTGCAGAACACGGATATCGCCCCCACGCTGCTGGAACTCGCGGGTATTCCCGACCGTGACGCAATGGAGGGGCTGAGTCTGCTTCCGCCGCTGTACGGCCTGCGCGACACTAACTATACGCAGATCTTCTACTCCGAGGCGACGTGGCAACAGAAGCGGGCGATCCGCGAGGGGAAGTGGAAGCTGATCCACGCCCTCGTACAGGATGCCCACGGTGGCCCGAGGCAGGAGTTGTACGACCTGGACGCCGACCCCCACGAGCAACACAACGTCGTGGAGCAGCACCCGGAGGTTGCGCGGGATCTGGAAACGAAGCTCCACGCCTGGGTCGAGCGGTGCCTCGGTGAAACTGGGCGCACTGTGGACCCAGTGGAGACGCAGGGTGTGGCGGGCACGCAGATCGGCACGCCCGTGCCGGGCGAAACTCCCGGTCCCGGCGCAACCCCGCTGCACGAGCGCGAGGGTGCGATGGCGGCGAACATCCCCGCGCCCGATGCCCTGAACGCCCCGAACGAGGCGCGCGACGAACAAACCGGCGCCGAGTTGCACGGCTACGTGGAGGAGTAGGGGTTTGTTTCAACGCGCAGGTGGTTGCACAGCGCCGATCGTACAGCGGTGAGCAAGAAGATCGAACCTCCAGAATCGCAGGGAACGGGCTGCGGCCCGCGGGCAGGCACGGAGACCTGCCCCTGCCCGGCGCAAGGGTGGCGCCCACCGCTGTAGGGGCGTTCAACTGAACGCCCGTGCAACCCCACCACCACACCTTGCTGTGGGATGCAATGCTTTCAACCCCGGCTGTACAGCAACGGGCCATACGCTTTCCGATTAAAGGCTGGTGTCTTTTCGCCCCTCAAGAACAGCGCATGCTGTCCCTCTACACGCGATAAAGCGGCGGCGTCTACTTAGATTCAGTGTCACTCGGAGCCGTCAGCAACCGTGTTCCGCCTCGGCGGGCGCCATCGGTCGCGAGGCGAAGAACGAGCGGGTGTAGAGCCGGTAGTAGAGTCCTTCGAGGTTGATCAGTTCAGTGTGCGTGCCCTGCTCGGTGATCCTCCCCGCGTCGAGCACGATGATTCGGTCCGCCCGCTCCACGGTGGACAGGCGGTGCGCGATGACGAGGGTCGTCCGGTCTCGCATCAAGGACTCCAGGGCATCCTGCACCAGCGCCTCGGACTCATTATCGAGCGCCGCAGTCGCCTCGTCGAGGATTAGCACGGGGCCGTTCCGCAGCAGTGCGCGCGCGATCGCCACTCGCTGCCGTTGTCCGGCGGAGAGCTTCACGCCCCGCTCGCCAACGAGGGTGTCGTATCCATCAGGCAAGCGGCGGATGAAATCGTCTGCGTTCGCTGCGCGCGCCGCTTCCTCAATCGCCGCGTCGCTCGCGTCGAGCCTGCCGTATCGGATGTTCTCCCGCACGCTCGCGCCGAACAGCAGGGTCTCCTGCGGGACGATACTGATACTCGCACGCAGGCTCTCTAGCGCAAGGCTGCGGATCGGGTAGCCGTCGAGGCACACCTGTCCATGCTGTGGCTCGTAGAACCGGGGGATCAGGTTAACCAGCGTGGTCTTACCCGCTCCTGATGGGCCGACGATCGCCACCACCTCCCCCGGTTCCGCGGCCAGCGTGACGTCGTGCAGCACGTCCGCGCCACCCGTGTACGAGAAGCGAACATCGCGCAGCTCGATCTTGCCGTGAACCTGGATGAGCGACACGGCGCCGATGATGCCGAGCGGTTCGATGGGCTCGTCGAGCACCTCAAAGATCCGCTCCGCCGCACCGAGCGCTTCCGCAAGTTGGCTGTACAGCGTGGTGAGGGTGCCGATCGGGCCGATGATGAGCAGCATGTACACGAGCATGCTCACAAGCGCGCCGGGGCTGAGTCTATCGGCGAGCACCTCCCTGCCGCCGTACCAGAGGACGAACGTGACCGCCCCGAAACCCAGTAGCGTGATGACCGGCACAAACACGGCGCGCACGCGGGCACGACGGAGGGCGGTACGGAACGCCCGGTCGACCGCCGCCCCGAAGCGTCCGGCCTCGTATTCCTCGCGGCCGTACGCCTTGACGACTCGCACCCCGGCGAGCGTTTCCTCCAGCACGGCGTTCGCGTCGCCAAGCTCCGACTGGGTCTGGTTGCTCAGCCTGCGCAGCCGCCCGCCGAAGACCCGTCCGAAGAGCGCGATGGGCACGAGCGTGAGCACGATCGCGACGCTCAGCCGCCAGTCCGTCCACACCATGATCGCGATTGCACCGATGAGGACAACCGCTTGGCCCAGCACGCCGGGCAGGTTGTTCGTGACGTTCGATTGCAGGAGCGTCGCGTCATTCGTGATACGCGACATAAGCTCGCCCGTGCGCCGGTCGTTCAGGTACCCGAGTGGGAGCTGGGTCATGTGTGCGTACAGGCTCTTACGGACATCCGCGACGACCCGCTCACCGACGTACGAGAGCAGGTAGGTCTGCGCGAAGCCGAAGATCGTTTGCAGGAGCAGGATACCGACGAGCGCGGCCGTAACGAGGTTCAATAGTCCGGCGTCGCGCTCGACGAGTGCGGAGTCGATAATGTTCCGCACGCCCCACGGCAGCCCGAGGAAGACGAGGCTCGAGAGGGTCAGGAAGACGCCAGCGAGCGCGAGCTGGCGCCCGTAGGGCCGCACGAAGCCGAGAAGCCGCCAGAGTCCGCCGAGCGTGACCCGGCTTTGCGGCGTCCCGCTCCGCTGCACCCGACGTACCAGCACCTTCCACCTCGCTCCGCATCCAATGTATGTCCTGGTTCCATTTTACCCTCTCGCAGGCCGAACGCCGTATCAGGGCCGTGGAGCGGCACCTTCGTGGGCGAGGGAATACGGGCGGCGGCCCTGCAACCTGGTGGTGTGGCGCCCATTGACGGAACTGGGGAAAGCGGGCGCGGCATTGACGGCGCGTGCCCGCGGTGATAGCCTGCACTCAGCACCCGCAAGAAGGAGAGGTCCCTATGCCACGCGAACTGATCGCTATAGCGCCGCGCACGCCGCAACTGCGCGAGTACGACGAGTCGCCGCTCACGCCCCGTCAGATCCGCATCAGAACGGAGCTCGCCTCGCCGAAGCACGGAACGGAACTGGTGGGCTACCGCGCGGAGAACGCGGGCCGACCGTATGACGCTGCGTGGGGCGCGGTTATTCCTGCGGCCGCCGAGGGCACGGACGGCTTCCCGTTCGCACTCGGCAACATGGCCGTTGGCACCGTGATTGAGATCGGCCCCGAGGTGAGCCGCTTCACGGTCGGCGACCGCGTCTTTGGCCATCTTTCCATCCGGGAGACGCACACCGTGGAGGAGACAAACGTCGATCCGTTGCCCGAAGAGCTTTCTGCGGAAGCTGCCGTTTGCCTTGATCCCGCCGTGATGATGATGGCGATGCGCGACGCGGCGATCAAGCTCGGCGACGATGTAGCGGTGTTCGGCCTCGGCGCGCTCGGGCTGATGGGCGTGCAACTGGCGCGCATCGCGGGCGCGGCTACCGTGATCGGCGTCGACCCAATCCAGGCTCGGCGCGACGTGGCGCAGCAGCTTGGGGCAGACATCACCCTTGATCCGACCGCAGATGACGGGGACGCCGGCCTCGCAATTCGCCGGATGACCGGGCTGTATCAGCGCGACGGCTCGGAGCGTCCCGAGCGTCAGCGCGTTATCGGTGGGTACTGGGAGGCGTCGTCGCAGCACCGGCAGCTCGGGGTGGACGTTGCGATAGAGTCTTCGGGCAGCATTCAGGCACTGCACCACGCGATCCGGTCCGCGCGCTTCGGCGGCACGATCTGTATGATCTCGTACTATGGCCGCGACGCCGCCGGGCTCCGGCTCGGCGAGGAGTTCCATGTCAACCAGCTTCAGCTCGTGTCGTCGCGCGTGGAGAGCCTGCCGCTGCGGGACGCCCCCGCCTGGGACCTCCAGCGGCTGGTGGATGTCGCGCTGGGCTGGCTCGTATCGGGCCGTCTCTCGGCGGCGGGAATACTCACGCCGATCGTGCCCTTCGAGGATGCCGAAGAAGCATACCGGAGCATCGACGAGCATCCCGAGCAGTCGATCAAGCTCGGGATACGGTTCGGTTAGTTAGCAGCCTAAGGAGGCGATATGGAGCGCGTGACCGGCATCGGCGGCGTCTTCTTCCGCGCCCGAGACCCCGAGGCGCTGGCCCGTTGGTACGCCGAGCACCTCGGCGTCCCCCCAACCCCGCCGACCTATGACGACCCGGATTGGCGGCAGGAAGCGGGGCCGACGGTCTGGGCGCCGATGCCCGCCGACTCGGAGCATTTTGGTCGGCCCGAGCAGGCGTGGAGCATCAACTTCCGGGTACGCGACCTGGACGCAATGGTGGCCCAGCTACGCCGCGCCGGCGTACCCGTCGAGACCGATCCAGAGGAGTATCCAAATGGGCGCTTCGCCGCGACCGCGGATCCCGAGGGCAACCCCATCCAGTTGTGGCAGCCGGCACAGGATACGTGGCGGGAGTCGTCGGCATCACACCGCTGACCCAGGGGGAAGCCCTCGGACGATGGGACTCCACAACATGGTCGGGCGTAGGTCGGGCCGGACCGCTACGTGCTACTAGACCCGGTATGACCGGTACGTGATACGCGATCCGCGTGAATCGTGGCGTATGTCATCCCGAACGGGGTGAGGGCTCCGTAACCAGAACCACGGATTCCTCGCAGGCTCGGAATGACAGATGCGCTGTTATTCAGCCGGAGATGGAATGCCGGATATGGTGGGGCTCAATGTGTGCGGTATGAGCAGGAGGAGGAGCAAGGATGCAGACGAGGCGAATGGGTAGGACGGGATTGCGGGTGAGCGAGGTGTGCCTGGGCACGATGACGTTCGGCAATCAGGCCGACGAGCAGACCTCGTTCAATATCATGGACGCGGCAGATGAGGCGGGCGTGTACTTCTTCGACACGGCGGACGCTTATCCGCTTGGCGGGGAGCCGGGCAGCCAGGGCCAGACGGAGGAGATCGTCGGTAAGTGGATCGAGGAACGGGGCGCGCGACACCGCGTGATCCTTGCGACGAAGTGCTTTGGCGCGATGAGCGAGTTGCCGAACGACCGCGGCCTCTCGCGCAAGCACATCATCGAGGCGTGCGACGCTTCCCTGCGCCGGCTGCGCACCGATTACATCGACCTGTACCAGGCGCACCAGTTCGACGCCGATACCCCCATTGAGGAGACGATGCGCGCGTTCGAGACGCTCGTGCAGGCGGGGAAGGTGCGCTACGCTGGCTGTTCGAACTATCCAGCGTGGCGGCTGGGCGAGGCGCTGTGGACGAGCGAGCGCGGGAACCTGGCCCGCTACGAGTGCGTCCAGCCGCGCTACAACGTTCTGTTCCGCATGATCGAGGACGAACTGCTGCTGCTCTGCCGGGCGCACGGAGTGGGCGTTATCGCGTACAACCCACTTGCGGGCGGGATGCTCACTGGCCGCTATCGCACTGAGCGGGAGGTGCGGCAGGGCACCCGCTTCGGGCTCTCGGGCGCGGGGGAGATGTACCAGAAGCGCTACTGGAACGACGCGGTGTTCGAGCAGGTCGAACGCCTCGGCGACTACTTTGAGTCCCGCGGCAAGAGCCTGGCGCACGTTGCCCTCGCGTGGGTGCTCGCGCAGGAGGGAGTCACGAGCGCGATCCTCGGTGCGAGTAGCCCGGAGCAGCTCCGCGAGAGCCTGGGCGGCGGCGGCCTCGCACTCGACGAGGAAGAGATGCAGATGTGCGACGAGGCGTGGTACAACCTCCCCAAGGAGCGCGATCCATCCATTGCGCGCCGGTAAAGGGGATTTTCGCGCCGCAGTGACTGGCCATGTCGTCGCGTAGTATAACTAAGGGGTTATATTCCTCTATGCCATGGGAAGTGGAGTTTACGGACGAGTTCGAGAATTGGTGAGAGTCCTTGAGTGCGGATGAGCAGGAGCGCGTCCGTTCCGCCGTGCGGCTGCTCTAGGAGCTGGGACCGGCTCTGAGACGCCCCCTTGCCGATAACATTCAGCGTTCGCGCCACCCCAATATGAAGGAACTACGTCCGAGAGGAAGCACAATCCGCGTGTTATTCGCTTTTGACGCGAGGCGCATCGCGCTGCTACTCATCGGCGGCGATAAGAGTGGACAGTGGAATGTCTGGTATGAGCGCTTTATACCTCTTGCCGACCGGCTTTACGACGCGCACCTGGATGTGTTACGGCATCAAGGAGGGCCATGACCGTATTATGAGCGTAACTATTCAGGTGGTCAGGGCGATTGCAAAGTCGTCGCGCGAGGCTCATGATTCGGGTTCTGTTATCATTGGCACGACGGCCAGGCGGTTCGTGCTGCATGAACGCGCGGCACAAAGTGGAAGCGCAGCAGACCGAGACCACTGACGCCCAGTCGAGAGATACCGAACGGATTTTGCAATAGCCCTGCCCTTCCAGGTTCCCACCTCCATGCACGCTCATAGATGCTAAAGGCTCACCGCCCCTGCCGCTCGCTGTACCGCCCGCCGCTGGCGTGGACCCAGCCGTAGCCGCACTCGCGCGCCAGATGATACCAGCGCGAGGATCCTGCGACTCGCTGGCCGCCCTCCGTGTACCCATCCGTAAGCAGCACGGCGGGGCCAATCGCGCGCAACGCCCTTCCGGACCGCGATGGCGCGCCACGCGACACCACATTCAGCGCCGTCACCTCCAGCCGGCCGGACCGCCACACGACGCCCGGCTGTCGGTTGATCTCGGCGAAGTACGCCTCGATTCCAGCGAACAGGCCGTCCGCGACCACCTCCGGTGTGTCGTTGAGCGTTTGGACCTCGCGCGTGACGGCATGCGAGCCGCATTCGATAAGAGCGGAGACGAACGGCTGCTCGCAGCAAAACACGTAGCGGGCAAAATCCCGCCCATCCAGCCGGTCGGCGACCCGCGTGTCGCGGACCCGCATGGCACGGCCCACCTCCTTGGCCACGGCTGCGGCGAGTGCGTGGGAGAGGCGCCGCACGTCGCCGGGTCCCGCGCCGTGGCATCCGATAACCCGCGAGCGCGGCCCCGAGTCGGTGTGGATGCTCAACACCACGTTCTCCCCGCGTCCGCCCGGCCGCGTCCGCAGCCACGTCTCGGCCTGGTGGTGTTGTTTGCGCAGCATCGGCAGGGCTGGGCCTTCCTCCAGGCCGGGCCAGAACAGCTCCGCCTCGTACCCCGGCAGATCGAGCAACATCTCCCGGACAAGCCCCGCAATGACCCGCATCCCTTCGCCCTCGCGATAGCAACCGGATCCCTCATTGCGCTGCACGCTCGGCAGCAGCGCTACGCTTCTGCGTGAAAGCATCGTTTGTATCCTCCTGGCTGTGTACCGGCCAACGGATCGCCGCGTCCTGTAGCTGTGGTCCTACATCTTGATCCTTACTGCAGGGGCGTCTGATATCAACGGCGGCGAATGGAAGTGCATTGCGTATGATTGAACGGTCCTTCAGACGGGCGTTCAACTGAACGCCCCTACGGTGTGGCGCGCGCCTCCGCGAGCAGCAGCCCGCCAGAGCACGTCACCGCCTGCCCGCTGACGAGCGGCCGCACTTGCAGGCGCACCCTCCATGTGCCCGCATCCGAAACCGACACACGAGCCGTGAGCATGCATACCTGCCGAAGGTTTGCGAGGGCGCTGCCCCAGCCCACAGCCACGTCCGCGCCCACGCCGTCCACGAGCACCCGCAGCTCCCACACGGGCGTCGCGACCGCCACCCCGGCGCGCAGCGCGAGCCACCCCGTCGCCCATACCTCGCACGCGCCGAGAGTCGGCACGTCGACGCTGAGCGCGTTCTGCCACGTCGTGCCGTCGGTGTACGCGAAGCTCAATGGCGGGGTGGCCCCCGAAGCCACGCCGCCGAGCGCGGCCTTCAGCGGCTGGTGTCCCGTCGTGCTCAGCACCGTGCGCTCGCCGCCCGGCGCCAACGCCACCACACACGCCGCGCCCGGCTGGACGGTCTGCGGGTGGACCCCGTCCCCGAGCGGCATCCAGACCGCCGTGCCCTCCGAGCCGTCAAGTTCCACCAGCGCCAGCCGCCCCGCCAAGTCCGTCGAGCGCACCCGCGCCATACTCAGTTCGCTCATCGTTCCTCAGCTTTCTGCTTTCCGCCATCGGCGGTGGCCGCCGCTCGGTTACCAGCCGCCCCACCGCTGCCCATGTCATCCCGAACGGAGTGAGGGATCCGTACCCTGGACCACGGATTCCTCGCGCGCTCGGAACGACATGGCGAAAGGGGGCCGCCCGTAGGGGCAGGTCTCCGTGCCTGCCCTCGCGTCGCAACGCGCCCCCGTGCCTGCCCTGGGTCGCGGCGACGGATCTCAACAGTTCCGCCCCGCCGCTTCCCCCGCGTGGATCGCCGCACACGTCACCCGAAGCCCACGCCTCACTCACCACCGCACGTCACCGCCTGCGTCCACTCGCCGGTCGCGGGGTCGTACCGCTCCTCGTAGCTCGTGACCGTGCGTGTCTCCCCTGCGGCAGTGGCGGCGGGCCGGATCTCTACCCGGTCCCACATCTCCAGCCCGAGGTTTGGCATGCTCTGGAACCTCCCGCGCAGCGCCTGTCGCTGTGCCACGGCCAGCGCCGCCGCCGCAAGCCCGGACGCTTCCGCCGCGCTGCTAAGCGACCCGTCGAGCAGCTTCGTGAGTCGCTGACCAAGCCGCGCGACCTCTCCCGCATCGAGCGCCTCGCCGTAGATGCCCTCGCCGCGTGGGCCGTATGCCTGCACATGGTTCGGCTCAATGGGCCGCTGCTCCAGTTCCCAGTGCAGCAGCGGGTGTCCGTCGTTGCCATACCCGTACGGCGTGTTCACCCCTGTGGGGTCCACGAGCGTCAGCCCATACCCGTCCGGCCCCAGCCGCTCGGGCGCCATCTCCAGCAGCCGACGCACGGACGCGAGCGCGCTCTCGCCGGGCCCGACCTCGAACGCTGGTGTGCGCGATGCCTGCGCCGACGGGATGCTCACGACCACGAGCGGCACCCCGGCGGCGGCGCACAGATCGGCGAGTATCTGGTGCGCGGCGCGGCTACCACCCGCCCACACCAGCGAGCGGCTTGCCCGAAACCCCGCGAGAGCCTGCTCTGCATCCCGGCACTCAACAAGCAGCGCCCGCTCGCCCGCCTCGACCACGCGCCGCACCAGGATGACCTCCTGCTCCGGCAACGCCACGGCGACGGGGCCATCCGCGAGTGACAGCCCGCGCGCGAGCGTGAGCCCCGCGCCGGGCCGAAGGAGCTGCATCTGGGCCGTGCTGCTCGCCCCGTCCGCATCCGAGAGCACGAGGCTCAACCCGCCGGGCGCGCGGTAGCGGTACGACCGCAGCCGGTCCGCGAGTTCCAGCGACTCGGCGGTCGTGTCCAGCGACCACGCCGCGCGCTCCCCCGCGAGTAGCACCTCGCCTGTCCGCGATGTTACCAGCAACCCCGGCGTGTCCACCCCAAACGGCGCGGGCGCGGTCCACCCCTCCGTGCCATAGCCGGAGGCAACGCGATGCGCGATCTCCAGCCGGTCCGGGCCATCGGGACGCCGCGCCTGGTACGCGCACCGGTACGCCCCCGCTGCGCTGACGAGTGAGGGCGTGTCGTAGCGGTACTCGGTCGCGGCGTCCGCTCGCTGGAGCGTGCCGAGCGGCAACCACGTGCCGACCGGCGCCGCCGCGCCGTTGCCCATCAGCGTGAGGAACACGCCCCAAGGATGCTCGCCCCGGCCGTCCTGCCCGGCAACTGCCACGTGCCAGTCGCCACCGTACGAGCAGGCAAGTCCCTCCACCTGCCAGAACTTTGGCACGGTCGAGACGCTGAGCGGACCGAGCACGCCGGAGGGCGAGAGCGTGCGGGAGCGCAGTTCGACCACCGCCGCGCCGGCCACGTTTGGCCCGCACGCCCACACAAAGAGCCGGTCCTCGACGGTGGGCTTGGTCGCGACCGCCACCGCCCGCACCGGCGCAGCGGCGTCGGAACTGACCGCCGACTCCGCGCTCCACGATGCGCCGTTGTTGCCGGAGAAGCGGCGGACCAGGCTATAGCCGTCGGGCTTGACGTACACCATGTTCACAATGGCCGGTCCCGCGACCATCGCGACCGGGGAAAACCCGCTCGCCACGCCCGCCGCGAGCAGCGTCCACGCGCCCAATGCCGCCGTGCTCGCGGTCGCCGGACTCAGCACGCGCTGAACGTACACGTCGCCCCCTCCCGCCACGCGCATCCGGCAGAGCGAGCCATCCGCCGCAAAGCACGCCGCGAACCCCGCGCCCGTCGCCGCCTCTGCATACAGTGCCTCGGGCACAAGCGGCTGCACGCCCCGCCTGCGGTTCGTCACCGTCAGCGACTGCACGTATGGCCGCTGCGTCAGCGCCTGCTGACCGGCCAGGATCGATGCACTGAGCGCCTTCATCGCCACCTCCATTCTCGTGAAACAGGTTCGTGTATCAATGAGTTGGTCGCACCACCAAGGCGCCGGTACGGCGATGAGCAGGGAGATCGATCCACCTCGCCGCTCGTAGGGGCGACCCACCGGGTCGCCCGGTATCGTGCAATCTCGCACCCGCCGCCGCCCACGCGCACCAGGCTCACGCGCCACACCGCGCACCCCCGGTCACAGCGCCTCGGCCAGGAGCACCTCCGCGGTTGCCCCCGGCTCCGGCGGGTTCGTCCGCTCCTCCAGCGCGAGGAACCGCACGGGATACCACTCCCCAGCGGGGCCGCCGAGCGTGAGCACCGCCCCCGCGAGCGCGTAGAACGCCCGGAGTTGCGCGAGCGTGCCAGCCGAGGCCGCCGCCTGGCGATAGTCCACGCCGTTCGACTCGAACCGCACCGAGAGCCGCCACTCCCGCGCCCCTTGCCCAAAGTCCGCGTACGCCGTCTCGCCCGTTGCGGTCACGAGAGGACGCCCCGCCCGCGCCCGGCGCACCCGCCACACCCCGCGTCCCCGCTCCCGCAGCAGGAAGAACCCGACGCCCGCGCCGCCGTCCACGCCCGCGTGCGCCAGCGTGAAGTCACAATCCGTCCCCGGTGTCACAAGGTCACCTCCTTTGCCGGCCTCAGGTCTGCGCTACGATGTGGCAGGAACAGCCGCCGACGCGCGTAGAGACGTTATATATAACGTCTCTACAACGCCGCGACCCGCCGCAGCGGGCGGCGACGGGCGCGCAGCCACTCCTCGTAGCGCCGACCGTATGCAGATGCGACCGCACCGGAGCTTGCCGCGCCCGCTTTCTCGCGCTGCTTCCCCAGCCAGCCCATTGCGGACGCAGCGGCGAGCCACAGCACCGGCGGCGTCTCCCCGGCCAGTAGCCCGGCGTCCCCACTGGCGGGTGGCCGTGGCCGCGCGCCGGCGTACCGCACGCTGATCTCCGACGACCCGGGCGACGCCAGCCGCAGCGTCCCGCCCCACGCGGTGTACTCGCCCGGTCCGAGCACCACGCCCCCGGTCGCGACAGAGCGCAAACGCAGCAGGTCCGCAGGGAGCGCGTACGCACCGTCGGGGTTCGGGGTGAGTTGCGCCTCCTTCTCCAGCGGCAGGTCCTCGCCCAGCCGCTCGGTCGCGTCGCCCAGAAAGCCGTCGAGCAGCGCGTCGCTCCAGACATACACCCCGGTTGTCTCGTCGCCAAGCTCCGCCCGCAGCCGGGGGCGCAGTTCGCTAAGGGTCATGGGTGCTCCTTTCGATCCTGACATTGTTTCAGCGGGCAGGCACGCGGGCCACGGCGCTGCGCCGGTCGTACAGCCGTGGGCGTGGGCATTGAACCCCACGGC
>Ga0136611_10002110_pt1 | contig 13795 bp, 13 predicted proteins | sample AntDrymUQ2232306_2_FD_106645 | JGI IMG/M metagenome (GOLD analysis project Ga0136611, IMG submission 106645) | Polar desert sand microbial communities from Dry Valleys, Antarctica - metaG UQ223 (23.06) | ecosystem: Environmental > Terrestrial > Soil > Desert | place: Antarctica: Dry Valley...
CGCGAGGTGCCCGAAGAAGTAGACGCAGAGGACGACCACGAGATTCACGACGAACGGCAGCCGCGTGGCCAGAGCCGTGGCGATGGCCACGAGGATCATGACCTGGCCGAAGATCAGGCCGATGCCAATCGTGTTGGCGAAGATTTCGGCCAGCCACATCGCGGCCCCACCACCGAAGGCCCGGGTCGGGCCGGCGGGAAGGTACTTCTGCACGAAGGGGACGAAGTCGGCTTTGGCCTGCTCGGGCATCGGGTCGTACGCTCGATCGGCGTTGATCGGATCGAATTCGGGTGCGACTTCGAGCGCCAAATTCAAACTCACCCCGAGCACGAGGCACATGGCGCCGCTGACCATAAGAATGCCGAGGAACTTGCCGATGATAAAGGATCGCCGGCTGATCGGCTTGCTCATCACGGTGATCGCGGTGCGGCCTTCGATCTCCTCGGCAATGGAGATGCTCGCCGCGAGCGTGCCGAAGAGCAGTCCGCAGAGCATGACGATGTCGAAGCCGATCTGCTTGAACATTTTGAAGTCGTCGCCGAAGGTGAAATACGGCAGCACGACGGCGAACCAGATGGCGGACTTGCCGAAGGCTAGGATCAGCCAGAAGAGGGGCTGCCGCCACCCTTCCCGGTACGCCGCCAGGGCGACGGCGCCCGCTTTGGGGGAGACGAGCGTCAGGAGGTACGGGGCGTAGATGAACAGGTCGATGAGGAGTTGCTGATGCAGTAGCGCCCCGTACGACCGGCCGTAAAGGGAAAGGCTCGCAGAGTCGCCCCGATACCCGAGGAATGCGGCGATTCCGAGGCCCAGTCCGAGGACGGATAGGACGGCGTATCCGAGCGATTTCGGATCGCGGAGCGTTTTTCGGAAACCCTTTTCGTCGAGCGCGTAGAGCCACGGCAGCGCGGCGAGAACTTGCACCACCGCCAGGATGAGTCCGCCGGCGAGCAGGTTCGGATTCGTCAGCCACGAAAACATAAGCGGTCTCGATCGATGGCGGATCGGCGGATTGGTGTCTGTACGCCGGACGCGGTTCGACAGTTCGACGCGAGGCGAGAGAGGCGGCCGCTCATCTGTCGGAACTCCGGCCGGCGGATAAGATATTGCCATCCCCGGAGGGCCGACCATGTTCCTGGAAGGTTCGATCTTCAACGGTGCCGTCGTGCTCGACGAATCGGCGACATTACCGGACGGAACGCGCGTCCGGATCGAGCCAGTCGAGACGCACGCAGTGCGGCAGCCGATCGCGTGCTTGCAAACGATTATGGAGAAGCTGGCCCGTGGGCGGGATTCGCCGGAGCCGGGGCCGACGCTGGCCGAAGCGCTGGCCCGTTCATCGGCTGCTTGGAGGGGCAACCGGAAGATGCCGCACTGAATCACGACCACTACATCCGTATCGGCCTCCCCGGATCGAGTCCCGCGCGATCATGAAACCCGCCTTCGCAGATACCGTCTATTTCGCGGCACTCCACAATCGGCGGGATGCCCTGCATGCCCGCGCCGTCGAATACGAGCGATCGACCGCTTCAGATCATCACGACCGAGTTCATTCTGGTCGAACTCGCCACTTTCTTCGTCCGACCTGCGGATCGGGCCGCGTTCGCCAAATTCGACACGGCACTCCGAGCCAACGCGAACGCGACGATCATTCCGGCATCGGGCGAGCTTTACGCACGTGGCCTATCGCTTTTCGTCTCCCGACCGGACAAGGAAGGGTCGCTCACCGATTGCATCTCGTTCGAGGTGATGACCGAACTCGAGCTGTTTGACGCCCTCACCGCCGATCTGCACTTCCAACAAGCGGGTTTCCAAGCACTGATGAAGCCGACGGCATAACGGTTCACACCCACAATTGCAGAATGCGCACGAGCGCCTCGACCCATTCATCGAACGGCTCGTCCGCGATCAGTTCATAGGGGGAACCTACTCCGTCCCGCAGTTCGGGCGCAGCGGCATTTACGCTCAGGCTGTTCAGCACCGGCCCTTCGACTTCGGCCAAGAGCGGCGTCGTGCCGAGTTCGAGCACGTGAACCTGCGCCGTGCGGGCGAGGCCGGCGCAGAATTGCATCACCGCGCCCGGGCTTTCCAGAATCGCGGCCATCGCCTCCGTCGCACTCGGATAGGCCAAGGCGACCAGTCCCCTGCCCCGCTGTTCGAGCAAGAGCAGTTCCAGAAGCCGGGCTTCTTCGAGTAGGGGCCACGCTTCCTGCGACTTGGGAAAGAGGATCGCGAACCGTAGCGCATCTTGGCTGAGCCAGTCGGACAGCCGGCGGACGAGTGTCAGCACGAGCGCTTGGACGAGCACGATCCGCTGGCACGGCAGCGTCGGATCTTTGAAGCGCGCCTCGGCGAGCGAGGGATCCATCACGAAGACGAAGACTCGCCGGCGGCGGAGGAATTGGTTTTCGTCGCGGGAGTAGAAGAAGAGTTCGTCGCGGACGAACTTGACGTCGAACAGATCGGGCCGCTCGTCGCGCTCCATGAACGCGAGCTGCGAATGGAGCAGGCTTTCGATGGAACCCCGATTGGAGATCGACGAGTAGCCGCCGACGGGATACTGATCCTCGTCGAGCACCCGCGTCGGCACTTCTTTCCGCCCGGCCCACGGTCGCAGCGGCCGCGCGGGCAAGCGCTCCTCGAACTTCGCGGCGATCTGCAGGATTTGCCGGTGCGCGACGTACGCCCCCATGTCGGCGAGAGCCGTCCGCTGTTCGAGGGCGATCACGTCCTCCCCGCCCAAGATTTCCCCGATCCGCCGGGCGGCCTTCGTCAATTCCTCGTACTGGAGGAGCAGGACAGGCAGCGCCCCATCGCGCACGAGCAGCTCGTAACCCTCCTGCAAATTGTCTTCGGCCGAGCGTGCGAGAAGACCGCGGATGACCCCGGGCGACAGCTCCACCCCCCCGAGTAGGGCGCGTTCGCGGAACTGCTTCACGATGTACGCCAACCCTTTGATCCGGTCGTGACCCGCATAGCGACGCAGGGCTTCGGCGGCACGTTCGAACGTCCAGTCGGCGTAAATTTTCCCGAGCAGAAAGTCTTCGTAGGTGCGGGCCGCGCCGGCGGGCCAACCGGGGATCGCCGGGGCATCCTTCGCGAGTTTGCCGGTTTCGGTGCCGAAGGCGATGGAGCCGAGGTCGGCCAAAAACCCGAGAGGTAACAGAGGCTGCCCGGAGGACGCGACTTCCAAAGCCCATTCGAGGGACGGCTTCATCGTCGCCGCCGTCGGCTTCAGAACGCGCTGGAACCAGAATCCCTGAAGCAGGTATTCCCGCGCCGATGCGGCATCTCGGAGTTCCACAGTGTCCATGCAGGAGTTATAGCAGCCTCCGGATGAGCGGCTGTTTCGATAGCACCCGGCGCAATCCGATTCCCCGGAAGAACCGCTAAGGTCTGCCCAGCTTTCGGCCGATAGAAGAGTGTCGAGCGCACCGGGCCAATTGCGCCGGGCGCTGAGGAACCGACCAGGCGGGGTTACGGCATGAGAGCGTTTCGGATTCTCCTCGCGGGTTTGAGCGTGGCGTGCGCAGCGGCTTCGGCCTCGGCCCAATCGCCGCTCTTCGGCACGAAACCGCTGGCCCCCGCTCAGCAACCGGGCGCGATGCCGCCGATGTCTACCCTCGTGCCGCCGCCGAGCACGGCACCGACAGACACACTCGCCGCTCCGCCGACGGGATTGCCGAATCAGCCGATCCCCGGCGCGGCCTACAGCCCGTGGTGCGGCGATCGCCTCCCCGGCGGCCTCGATGTCGGCGGGAACGGCCCGATCACTTACGAACTCTTCTTCCGCACCGGCCCGAATATCATCGCCGATGCCGGAGGCTTCAACGGCACCCTGGATCGATCGGGGTGGGTGTTCCAATTCGGCACGCGTTCGCTGCTGTTCAACCAAGCCGCCGACGCGGCGTGGGTGCTCGATCTCGGGTTGAGCACGACCATCAATCGCGGCCGGCAACTCGATCGGACGATCCCCGTTCTCGCCAGCGAACTGCGCGGCGGCGATCCCTCCAATACGTTCACGATCCCGCTCGGCGTCCGCAGCGTGAGCCGGACCAGCTTCAACTACGGCATCGGTCGCGATTGGTTCTTCAACGGCCCCGGATACCTCGGTCAAGCCCCGGACACGAACTGGCGTTTCGGCACCGACGTGGGCGGGCGCTACGGCACCGCGAGCGTCGGCTTCGAACCGCAGGACGATCCGGGCGGCTACCGCCGTCGCCAGCGGATTTACCACGGCATTTACTTGGGCACGCAGTTGAACTGGGAGCGGAACTTCGGCGGCTGGATTCTGCTCGCCGGCGTCCGCGCCGAATACGGGTACACGTGGACGAACCTCATCCCGCCTTTGGACGGCGACATCCAAGACGTGAACCTGATGCTGACCTTGGGCGTGCGCTTTTGAGTTCGCAGGTGGGCCGAATCCGCGAGGCCCGCCACGATGGGAGAAGTTCGGGATGAGGTGTTCGGAGTTTACGTACGTCGGGCCGCATTTGGGCCGCCGCCACCCCGTTGCATATAACAAATAACGCCAGGGGTGCCGCCGGTTGTTCCGGGGGCTGAGATCAAACCCTTCGAACCTGCGCCGGCCGCTGCCGGGGTAGGAAGGCCATCGACGAAGTGCGGAAATCGGAGCGCGGAGTTCGGAGTGAAGCACTCTGGATTCCCTCTTCCATTCCGCACTCCGAACTCCGCATTCCACACTTCTCCCCATGACTCAGCTCGAAGCCGCCCGCAAGGGCACCCTCACCCCCGAGATGGAATTCGTCGCCGCGCGCGAGGACCTCGATGCGGAACTCATCCGCAGCGAAGTCGCCCGCGGGCGAATGGTCATCCCCGCCAACACGGAGCACCTCAAGAAGACGCTCGAACCGATGTGCATCGGCGTGGCGTCGAAGTGCAAGATCAACGCGAACATCGGCAACTCGGCCGTGACCGGCAAGGTCGAAGACGAACTCGAAAAGCTGCACACGGCCGTGCATCTGGGCTCCGACACCGTGATGGATCTCAGCACGGGCGGCAACATCGACGGCATCCGCCAAGCGATCATCGACGCCAGTCCGGTGCCCATCGGCACAGTGCCGGTCTACCAGATCATCCAGAGCGTGAAGGATCCGCGCGACATCACGGCCCGCATGCTGCTCGACATGGTGGAACATCAGGCCAAGCAGGGCGTCGATTACATGACGATCCACGCCGGGGTGCTGCTGGAGCACGTCCCGCTGGCTCGGAATCGCATCACGGGCATCGTCAGCCGCGGCGGATCGCTCATGGCCGCGTGGATGGTGGCCCACCACCAGCAGAACCCCTGGTACACGCACTTCGACGAACTCTGCGAGATCATGCGGGCCTACGACGTGACGTTCTCCCTCGGCGACGGCCTCCGCCCCGGCAGCCTGGCCGACGCCAACGACAAAGCCCAATTCGCGGAACTCGGCACGCTCGGGGAACTCACTCAGAAGGCGTGGAAGAACGGCTGCCAGGTGATGATCGAGGGGCCGGGGCACATCCCGATGCACCTCGTGAAGATGAACATCGAGAAGGAACGGGAACTCTGTTACGAAGCGCCGTTTTACGTCCTCGGGCCGCTCGTGACGGACGTCGCCCCCGGCTACGACCACATCACGAGCGCGATCGGCGCGGCGCTGGCGGCCGAGGCCGGGGCGGCGATGCTCTGCTACGTCACTCCGAAGGAACACCTCGGATTGCCGAACAAGGACGACGTGCGGCAAGGGGTGATCGCTTACAAGATCGCGGCGCATGCCGGAGACATCGCCCGAGGCCGGAAGAACGCCCGCGTCCGGGACGACGAATTGAGCAAGGCCCGGTTCGACTTCGACTGGAACCGCCAATTCGAACTGAGCCTCGATCCGGAAACGGCCCGACGGATGCACGACGAAACGCTGCCGCAGGAAGTGTTCAAGAGCGCCAAGTTCTGCAGCATGTGCGGGCCGAAATTCTGCTCGATGCGGATTTCGCAGGACCTGCACAAGCTGAGCGACGAAGCGGCGCGGGTGAGTTTGGAGTTGGCAACCGCGCAGTGATGGGATGCACCGTAGGGCGGGTGGAGTCTGCGGAACCCGCCGCCCGCGTTCGGGCTACGGCGGGTTCCGCAGACTCCACCCGCCCTACAAAAAAGAGCGAACCCGCAGGCGTCCGTTGACGTCCCTGCGGGTGGGGCTATAACAGGTTCATCGGGTCACTTAGCTCAGTTGGTAGAGCGAGCGATTGAAAATCGCTAGGTCCTCGGTTCAACCCCGAGAGTGACCACTTCCATTTCTCAGTGCTTCTGCCCGCCGTCGTTCAGATGTCCGGGCTGTTTGATGGGGTGCTCGCCCGCTCCCGTGAAGTTCCCCTGCCGACCTTCCGCATCTTTATCGCTGAAGCCGGTTCCCGTTTCATGGGCATCGGGAGTCGCTTCGTCACCATCTTCGCTGGCGGCCTTCGCCGGGCCACCCTGCGGACGATTGCCCGCGGGAACCGGCCCCGGTCCGCCGTGGTGTTTCTTGCTCATGGCATTCTCCGCTGGTAGGTTCGAGACGGCAGACGCGCCGTGCCCCGAAAACTCGCAAGCGGTGTGCCAACGGCTTTATCAATGCCCTCGGCGGATGTCCGACGGCGGGTAGCGCACCTCGATTTGATAGACCTTCTTCACCCGGCAGCGGATTTCCCACGTTTCGGGGTCGATGCGCTCGGGGACTTCGACGCGGTGGATGTCCACGGTGGCGTGGAAGCCGCGCTCCCAGAGCACGTCGATGACCATGCGGAGGGCGAGCGGATCGTCCAGGGTCGCTTCCTCGCTGTTGATCTGCGCGTGTCCGGACATCGCGTGGGCGCGCACGATCGGTAGGATTTTCGCCTCGATCAACTTCACGACGCTGCAGAAAAGCTCGCGGTGGTCGTCGACGTAATCTTCCAATCGGCTGACGAGTTCTTGGCGGGCGTGCAGCCCGAGTTGCGTCGCCAGCGGGATGTTCTGGATCAGGTCGAATACGGCCGGATTGAGTTCGAGCGAACTCTGGTAGGTGAACTCGCGCAGGATGTTCTGCTGGACCACCGGCAGCGGATCTTCGGCGTCGATGAAGTGGAAGTGGAAGATCTTGCGCAGCGATTGCAGCGCTTCGAAATTCGCGTCTTGAACGCCTTGTAGCGCTTGCGGCAGAGCGCCGGATCGAGGTCGGTCACGCGCTCTTCGAGGAGCTTGCCGACGCCCGTTTCGCGGACCTGCCGGTTCTGCTCGCGGATCAGCTTGCCCCGGCCCAACTGGCGCTGCACGCTCACCTCTTCGGACACGAACAGCAGCGCGATGCGGAACATCGGCTTGCGGAACGGCCTCGCGCCGGCGCGGTGTTCGGAATGCAGATCGAGCATGGCGTGGTAGAAGAGCTTCAGGCACTCGACCTGCACCTTCGTGCGCGGGAAGCCGTCCACGATGACGCCCTCGGCATACTTCGGGTCGAGCAGCTCTTCGAGCAGCAGGCCGATGACTTCCCGATCCCCGACCATCTGCCCCGCGTTCTTGATGGCGACGGCCTGCGGTGTCGTGAGCAACTGGCTGATGACGATCGGCGGCGCGGTGATGTCGCGCGCCTGCGCGATGAACGGGGTGTTCGTCCCCTTCCCCGCCCCCGGTGCGCCGCCGAGCCAGATGAACTCGCCGGGGAACTTGAGATTCTCGCGGCCGTGCTTTTTCAGCAGGTCGGTCCAGACGGCCGAGAAGATGAGCTGGGCGTCTTTGATTTCGAGGTCGGGGACCGTGACCGGTCGCGCTGCGGGAGTTGGCTCGCTCATAAAAGCTCGCTGGGTCGCGGGGCCGAATGCGGCCCGGCTATCTTACGATGCCGCACCGCTCCAGCGCAGCACGGCCCCGGCTTCGACCATCCCGGCACCCGCCGCCGTGAGCAGCAGGGTTTGACCGGGGCGGATTCGCCCGTCTTGAACGGCTAGCGAAAGGGCCAGCGGAATCGACGCCGCGGAGCTATTGCCGTAATCCTCCACGATGGAAATCGTGCGTTCGCGCGGGATGCCGAGGCGTTCCCCGGCTTCGCGAATGATGCGGGCATTCGCCTGGTGAGGCACCCACCGATCGACGGCATCGGCGGAGAGGCTCGCTTTTTCCAGTGCCACTTCACCGGCCCGCACCATCGCCCGCACGGCGACTCGGAAGAGGTCGGGTCCGCGCGCCATCCGCATGAAGTGATCGCCGCGTTCCACCGCTTCGAGCGTGATAGGGGACCGACTGCCGCCCGCCGGAATCAGGATGTGCTCGTAGTGATCCCCCTGCGAATCGAGGTGGATCGCGCGCAGCGCATCGCCGTCGTCCGAGGGGCTCAGGATCATCGCCCCGGCCCCGTCGGCGAAGAGCGCCGCAGTCATCGGGTCGGCCGGATTTACGCGCTGGCCGAGCACGTTGGCCGCGATCAGCAGGACCGAGCAGCTCTGCGCCGTGCAGTACGCGTGCCCGAGTGCGAGCGCCCCGAGGAAGCCGGAGCACGCCCCCGCGAGGTCGAGTGCGCCGCACCCAGAAAGACCCAAGCGGTGGGCGACGAGCGGAGCCGTCGGCGGCAGCGGATGATCCGGCGTGCTCGTGGCGAGCAGGAGCAAACCGATGGGCGCCGGGAGCGCTCCCGCGCGTCCGATGGCATCCGCTCCGGCGCGCACGGCGAGATCCGAAGTCGCTTCATCCGAGGAAGCATGGCGGCGTTCGCGGATGCCGGTCCGGCGCTCGATCCACCCGGCTTCTAAGCCGAGGCGGGCTTCCAAGTCCGCGCTCGAGACGCGGAGATCGGGCACGGCATGGCCGACGGAGGCGATCCGCATCACGGCGCCTCCCCGGCGCAAGCGACCATCGCGTCCGCGATGCGGTGCAGCGACTCGTCGCTCGTCCGCAGCGGCGGCATTGCGTAGAGCACGTTCCCGAGGGGCCGGAGGAGGACGCCGTGTCCGAGGCAAGTCTGCCGCAATCGGCGCCCGATGTCCGAGAGGTACCCGCCGACATGGGGGAATTCGAATGCGGCGATGGTGCCTCGGATTCGCACCGCCACCCTTCCCTGCACGAGGATCAAGCGCGTGCGCCAGATCGTTTCCATCCGCGCGGCATCTTCCTTCCAGCGACCCGCCGCGAGTTCGCGGAAGTTCGCGACGGCGACCGCGCACGCGAGCGGATGGCCGGCGAACGAGTGCCCGTGGAAGAAGGTCTTCGTCCGGTCGGCGGTGGCGAACGCCGCGACGATGTCCGGCGAAGCGAGTGTCGCCGCGAGGGGGAGAATCCCGCCGGCGAGCGTCTTCGCGGTGCAGATCAAATCGGGGGCGATCACCGCCCGCTCGAAGGCCCACTGCGTCCCGGTGCGGCCGCAGCCGGTCATCACTTCGTCCGCGATGAAGAGGACGCCGTGCCCGCGGGTCACGTCGAAGATCTCGCGAAGCTCTTGGGGAGTGTGCATCCGCATCCCACCCGCACCCTGCACGAGCGGTTCGAGGATGATCGCCGCGACGCGGCCGCGATTCGCGGTCAGCGCTTCGTCCAGTCGCTCCGCCGAGACGGGGATTTGCAGCGTCTCGAACAGCAGCGGATCGAACCGGCCGAAGAAGAGCGGATCGCGCCCCGCGGCCATCGCGCCGAAAGTGTCGCCGTGGTAGCCCCCCTCGAAGCCGACGAAGAGCGTGCGCTGCGGTTCGCCGCGATGGCACCACGTCTGGTAGGCCATCTTCAGCGCGACTTCGACGGCCGTGCTGCCGTTGTCCGAGAAGAAAACGCGGCCGCCCGTCCACGGCGCGGTCGCAAGGAGTTGCTCGGCGAGCGTCACGCCGGGCTCGTGTGTGACCCCGGCGAACTGGACGTGATCCAGGCGGTCGCCCGCATCCTTCAGCGCCTCCATGAGGGGCGGATGCCGGTGGCCGTGGAGGATCGTCCACCACGAGGAGATGCCGTCGATGAGTTTGGAACCGTCCGCGAGCTCGAGGAATTCGGCCTCGGCCCCGACGACCGGGAGCGGTTCGTCGGCACCCACCAACGGGGTGTACGGATGCCAGACGGATGTTCGGTCGCGGCGGTTGAGGTCGCTGCCGTTCACCCGACGCGGCGGCGAGGGATTATTCCCTCGCCGCCACATCGGGCAAACCGAAGCGACTTTTTCGAACTCGGCGCGATTCCGGTCGGCTGCCAACTGCATCGACGCCGCCGTCCATTCGTCAGCCGATGCGACCGAGAGCACCGGTACGTCCGCATGGCGTTCGATCTGCCGCACCGCGAAATCATCGCGCGGCCCGATCAGCGCGACGGCGCTCGGGCGCAGTCCGAAAAAGCGCATCCCGGCGATCGCTTGCAGGATCCGCGCGACGGCACCGACTTTCGACGAACTCACCAGGATCGTCGGCAATCCGAACGCTGCGATGAGCTCGGCTTGGAGTACCCCATCATCCCACGGCGACAGAGGCCCGCCGAAGGTTTCGATGAGCAGCGGCAACGCCGAAACGGGTGCTGCCGCGACTACCTCGGCGACACTCGGCATCCGTCGGCCCGCGCGCTCCGCCGCGAGGACGGGTGCGACGGGCTCGTCGAACCGAGCCAGCGGATCGAAGACCACCGCATCGGGTACCAACCTGCGGATCGTCGCGGTGTCCGAATCGCCCGTTTCGACCGGCTTCCAATACGCAGATTGGCCGGGGAATGCCGCGAGCCACCCGGCGCAGAAGCCGGTTTTCCCGGCGTCGGTATCGGTTCCCACCACGACGAAGCCGGTCATCGCGGAACCGCCTCTCGAACCGCATCCGCGAGGGCATCGAGCGTCGCGGCATCGTGATCGGCGTGGATGGAAACGCGGATGCGGGCCGTCCCCTTTGGCACACTCGGCGGACGGATCGCGCGCACGTCGAAGCCCCGTTCTTGGAGGTTGGCCGCGACTCCCACAGCACGCGTATCGTCCCCGAGAACAAGCGGCACGATGTACGAACTGCCGATTGCATCGGGCACGCACTCGCGGAACCGCCGCGCGTTCGCGTGCAGTTTAGCCCGGCCCGCCTCATCGGTGCGAACGCGATTCAGTCGGTCGAGCCACCACGCGCCGGCGACCGGAGGAAGGGCCGTCGTGAAAATGAGGTGTCGGCAGCGGTTCACGAGCAGTTCCTTCAGCAGCTTCGATCCGCAGAGGTACGCCCCGCAGACACCGAGGGCTTTCCCGCCCGTGTGAACCGTGGCCAGCACGCGGCCGCGGATGCCGGCTTCATCGACGCTTCCCGAACCGTGCGGGCCGAAGCAGCCGGTCGAGTGGGCTTCATCGACGATCAGGTTCGCTCCGTAGCGCTCGGTGAGCTCGACCATCGTCCGCAAGTCCGGACGGTCGCCTTCCATGCTGAAGAGCGACTCCGTGACGACGAACAGTTGCCGGCCGATGCGATTCCGCGCGGCTTCGGCTTTCAATCCCTCTTCCAAGTGGTTCAAGTCGTTATGGCGGAACGCGAACTTGCGCGGGCGGACGAGGCGGAATCCATCGAGGATGCTGGCGTGATTGAACTCGTCCGTCGCGACCCAATCGCCCGGTTCGATCACCGTGCTGAGCAATCCTTCATTCGCGGCGTACCCGCTCGTCATCATCAGCGCGGCTTCGGCACCGTGCCACTCCGCGAGCGTGCTTTCGACTTCGTCCCAAACGGGGTGCTGGCCGCGCAGCAAGCGCGAGGCCCTACCGGTGATCGGCAGCGGCGACGCGGCGACCGGGATCGAGCCGTAGCCGAGGTAGTCGTTGGACGTGAAGTCGATCCCGGCCGGCGGGCGGAACGATCGGTGGCGGCCCTGCTCGCGGAGTCCGGCCAGTTCCACCGACCAGCGGGCGGAGAGGCTCATGAGACGATCAGCCCCGGTTCGGGCAGGCCCATCGACCGGAAGAGGGCCGCATCGTCGGACGATGACGGGTTCGGGGCCGTGAGGAGCTTGTCGCCGTAGAAGACCGAATCGGCCCCCGCGAGGAAGCAGAGAATTTGCAGTTCCCGACTCATGCGATCGCGCCCGGCACTCAAACGGACGCGGGCTTTCGGGAAGGCGATGCGCGCCGTCGCGATCAATCGCACGATCTCGATGGAATCGACGGCGCCCGCCATTGCCAGCGGCGTGCCCGTCTGCGGCATCAGGCAGTTGATCGGAACGCTTTCGGGCGGGGTTTCGAGCTGCGCGAGTTCCGCGAGCATCATCAGGCGATCTTCGGGCGTTTCGCCCATGCCGACGATCCCGCCGCTGCAGACGCTGATGCCGGCCTTCGCCACCGCCTTCAGCGTGTCGAGGCGGTCGTCGTAGGTCCGCGTCGTGATGACTTCGGGATAGTGCCGGCGCGAGGTGTCGAGGTTGTGGTTGTACGCCGTGAGGTCGGCTTCCTTCAACCGCCGGGCTTGATCGTCGGTGACCATGCCGAGGGTGACGCAGGCTTCCATCCCGAGGCCGCGCACGGTGCGGACCATGTCGAGGACGCGGTCGAACTCGGGGCCGTCCTTCGGCGAGCGCCAGGCCGCACCCATGCAGAAGCGCGTCGCCCCACTGGCTTGGGCCTGCTCGGCCTTTTCGCGCACTTCGGCCACGGTCATGAGCGGCTGCCGGCTCACGGGCGAGTCGTAGTGGGCGCTCTGGCTGCAGTACTTGCAGTCTTCCGGACAGCCGCCGGTCTTGATGCTGAGGAGGGCGCAGCGCTGGATGTCCGAGTGGCCCCGGTTGGCGGCGTGAACCCCGGCCGCGCGCAGAATCAATTCGGAGAGGGGGAGGCCGTAGACGGCCTGAAACTCGTCGAGCGTTTTCATCCCGTTCCGCCTCGCCGGCGCGACCGGACGGCCGCGCCAAGGTGACACTATACGGACGGGAGCGACGGCGGCGTCCGGATCAGTGCCGCTGCACGGAGGTGAAGAGTTCGCTCATCTTGATGCCGAGCGCCAAGCAGATGCGGTAGAGCGTTTCGATCGACGCCGAGTTCTTGCCGAGTTCGATCTGCGAGAGGTAACCGAGCGACACGCCGGTGCGCTCCGAGACGTTCGAGAGCGTGAATCCGAGCGACTTGCGGCGGTCGCGGATCGCGGAGCCGAGCGACTCGCGGAGCGCCTCTTCCGTCATGCGGAGGAGGCCCTTGCTCTCCAGGCAGCGGATGACGATCTCGCGGAGTTGATCGACCTGGAACGGCTTCGTCACGTAGTCGTACGTCCGGGCGCGCAGGCAGCTCAGGGCGCTGTCCACCGACGGGTAGCCCGTCACGACGATGATGTTCGCTTCGGATTGGTTGTCGCGGATCCACGAGAAGACCTGCTCCGGTTCCAAACCGGGGATCACGTAGTCCATGATGATGAGGTGGAACTGGCTCTTCCGGGCGATGGCCGATTCCACGAGCATCGGGTCGGAGACCGCCTCGATCTGGAAGTCGCGGTTCGAGAGCGCGGCCTGGATGACGGCGCAGGTCGCGGGATCGTCGTCCACGATCAGGATGCGGATGTCGCCGCTGCTCTGGAGTTCGCTCAGGGGCGAGGGCATCCGGGCGGGTCGCGGCGTCATGGCTTGACGGAGGCGGTCTTCGACTTCGAGCGTCATGGCGGTTCAACCTCCAACGGTGGAAAAACTGTTCGGGCGGGGTGAGGGTGCCACCGCGCTCGGTCGCGCGGCGGCGGGCGGAAGGACGATGCGGACGACCGTACCGGCCTCCGGGGCAATCGCGGACTCGATCCGGATGCCGCCGCCGTGGGCGTGCAAAATCCGGTAGACGGTGGCCAACCCCAGCCCCCGATGCTTGGCCTTGGTCGTGAAGAACGGCTCGGCGAAGAGCTTCGC
>Ga0136611_10002111_pt1 | contig 13794 bp, 9 predicted proteins | sample AntDrymUQ2232306_2_FD_106645 | JGI IMG/M metagenome (GOLD analysis project Ga0136611, IMG submission 106645) | Polar desert sand microbial communities from Dry Valleys, Antarctica - metaG UQ223 (23.06) | ecosystem: Environmental > Terrestrial > Soil > Desert | place: Antarctica: Dry Valley...
GAAGGCAATGGAATAGACCGGCCCGCTGTGGCCCGCGAGAGTCCGCATCAAGTCGTGGGTTTGGGCGTTCCACAGTTTTACGGTGCCATCCTCGGCAGCGCTGGCAAGCGTGATGCCGTCGGGCGAGAACGCCAGAGAGCGCACCTGAAGACTGTGTCCCAGTTGCAAAGCGAGTTCGGGCCGCTCGTCGGTGGGCGCGGCGGCGCGGGCAATGGCAGTACTGCCTGTCACGACGGCACCAAGTAAAGCGAGGATGTGGCGCGAGTTTTTGCGGGGACGTGGCATGATGTGGCTCCTTGATGACCGCTGCGACTGCGCTCGGATCAATAGATGAAGAGGCGGCGGGAATCGCTTAATGCAAAGTCAATGCGTGTATTTAATGGATGCATTATAACCGATATTAGAACGGAAGTGGCACGCTATCTATCAATAACTCTCGCGCCGCCCGCGTTTTCTCCAATGCCAAACCAGCAGCGCCAGATAAAGCGCGAGCGAGACAAGGGAAATCGCGCGTCCAACACGAAAGGCAAGCGGGGCATATTCCAGGCGCAGGCGATGATGACCGGCGTTTAACGGAATGGCGCGCAGGATGTAATTCGCCGGAAGTACTTGATACTCACGTTGCGCGCTGCCCGCCAAAGCCACGGCACGCCAACCGTCGCTGTAATTATCGGTGACAAGCAAAATCGCCGGCTGCGCCAGATCGGCCTCGATCGTCAGATGATCGGTCGAGGCTTCGACAACATGCGCGGCGCCGATTTCCCTGTTTGCCGCCGCGCTGGTTTTGATTGGCGCCGGAGCGGGCATGGTTTCGAGAATCACCTGTCGTCGTGGATCGAACGACGGTTGGCTCATGGCGGCGAAGATGCGGTCGCGGCCCGTGATTATCGTCCAGTCACGCACCAATTGCAGGCGCGGCAAAACATCTTTGGTTTCCTCAATGCGCGTCTTGAAGCCTTCGGGAATAAAGACATAGCGGCAACGCAACATTCGATAAAGGCGATGGTTGCGCGCGAGCTGCAAATACTCGGTGGCTGCGTTGGAGCTGCGGTGCTGCGTGAACGCGATGAATTCGGCATAGCGGCGCGAAACGTACGGATCGTAGCCGCCGATGTCCTGCGCGTGCAGCGTCATCGCCTCGTTGCCGAACGAGAATTTGACAAAGCGATCATCGCCACGATGCGCGGCGAGGAATCGCGCCGTCTCATTGGGCGGCATCTCGGCTAAATCGAATGCGGGCCGGTTGAGACGCGCGAAGCTGAAAATTTCCAAAATCGCCAGGCCCATCAATACATAAGGCGCTTTTTTCGAGGACGCCGTGGCGATGAAAAGCAACGCCGCCGGGATTAACAAGCCGGCGCAGAGAAACAGATTATGCGCCGCGAAATCTCCCGCTTCTTTGATGAATTCCGCGTCGCGGTAGTCGGCGGCAGCTAAATAAGATTCGCCCGTTGCGGCAACAGCCGCCATCATTTTGCCCCAGGCGCCCGACACCCCCCTGGCGGCGGAATGTTGAATCCACAAACCCGCCGCGACGATCCCAATTCCCATGACGCCGAGCGCGATGGCCATGCGGCGCGTGATGGAATCCGTGACGGCGCCGGCGTTTTCGAGCAGCTTGTCCCAACCGATGCCCGCCAGCAGCGCCAGCGGCACAGCGGCCTCATAGATGAATTTCGAGTTGCTGCGAAAGCTGTTGAAGCCGGGAAAATAAGTATAGAGAACCTTAAACAGCGGCGTGTGTGAGCCGAGCGCAAGCAGATAGAGTACTGCCATTACCGGCAGCAGGCCGCGCCGCGCATTGCCGGTGCCGGCGACCGCGCCGTACATGGCGAGAGCAAAACCCGCCACGCCCATGAAGAGCGACATTTCCCACAGAAAACAGCGGCCCCAGTAGGCGCAGTTTGCCATGTCGCCGAAAAAGCCCGGCGCGAGCAGTGTCAGGAAATTCTCCGGCGGCAGCGCGAACATGGACGCCATTTCATAAGGCGCGCCGCCGCCGCGAATGCTGCCGCGTGCCGCCGCCAATCCGCTCACAATCTGCACGGCGGACAATGCCGCGCCGCCGCCATAAAAAGCCGCCACGCCCGCCACGGCCCGTGCGCCATGCGGCGTCCGCCAACCGCGCGCAACGACATAAAGACCAATCGCGATAGCCGTGTAGAAAACGTGCTGCGGATAGCCGGCGAGCACCTGCATCGCCACGCCGAAAGCGCCGAGCAAACACCAGCGCAGCGATGGCTTGCGTAACAAGCCATCGCAAACCAGAAAAAGCAGTGGCGTCCACGCCATCGCTGCCAGTGCCGTGAGATGCCCCGCGTAAACGTGGAGAAAAAAAGGCCCGCCGAACATCAACAGACACTCCGTCAGCAAAGCGGCGGCTGGCCTCAAGTCCCGCTGCAAAGCCCATAGATACATGAAAAAGCCAGTGAGAAAAACGTGCAACGCGATGTCGAGATTAATCGCTTTATCGAGTCGCAACACCAGATAAATCGCGTTGGGCGGATAGAGCAAGGCCGATTGAAAATTGGCGAAAAATGGATAGCCGGAAAGAACGTGCGGGTTCCACAGCGGCAGATTGCCGTGACTCACCTCGCGCAGCCCAAAAGCGCGCCAGTGCAGAAAAAGCGAGGCCACGTCATTGGCCGGATCGGAAAGCACCATGCGCGACGGCGACAGCAGCACGTCGCCGAACATGGCACAAGTCAAAGCCAGCAGGATCAACGGCCCGGCCACGAGCGGATGCTTCAGCTTGGTCGTAAAAGATTCAGCCATGACCGATGCCGCGCTCACTCACTTGTTGATGGACAGCGGCAGCAGGCGGAAAAACGCGAATCGGCTGCCATTGCATGCGCGGCACGCCATGACGCGCATCTTTGAGCGGCTCGCGCTGATACACATAAACGGCATTGACGTAGCGATAATATTACGGCGGCCCGAAAGAATGCGACGGCAATTCCGGGCGTTGCGCCTGCCACGACGGCACATCGAGAAGACGCACCAGGCGATAGGGATAATACACCATGCGGCCTTGCTCGCGGTGCGCGCGGGAGAAATGTTTGAGCAGGTCTACCACATGAGGCTCAAAGGAAAACGCGACGAGCCAGTGAGGGAAATTTTCCTCAATGAAAAGCGGCGCCTTCAGGCTCCTGATGACTGAGTGCGGCAGTGGCGTACGATAATCCAGCAGGCATGACACTTTCACTCGGTCGCCGCTGTAGAACAAAATCGGATAGTTAGTGTAATCGGGATAAGAGAAAACCATGTCGTCCTGTCGCGCGTGTTGTCTCAGAAAACCGGAGACCTCGCTATAGGCGGTGGGATAAGGCTGATGCACTTCGCTGAGATAAGCCGGCAGCAGCCAGCGGAACTCATCGTTGCGCGGGTTGAGCGTGAGCAGATTGGTGTTGAGATAAATTGCCAATAAGACCAGTGCGCCCATTTTCGTGCGTTGATGCGCGAACCACAGGAACACCCCGCTCAGGCCCGCCAGAAACGGCATGACGGGAAGCAAAAAGCGGATGTTGGCGAGGTCTGAGTTTTCGAGTGGCTGGGGCGAAAACAGGGAAAGAAAAAAGATGTAGCCTAGAGCGAAGGCAAACCATTCGCGCGCCACGCCGGCCACAGGATTATCGCGACGGTGCCGCCACAGCAAGTAGAGCAGGCCCAGCGCCACCGTCCACGGCAGGCAGCCGATCAGGTTCGACTCGCGCAAATTCCACCACAGCAGCGTGGGCTTGGCGATGTGCCACGGCTGAGGTTGTTCCACCACGAGGAGATCGCCAACCCGGTGCTGCATGGCGAAAGACGCCGCTTCTTTGGCCGGATAGGAAGCCGCTTTGTAGCGCACGGCATAAGGCCCGGTGGCGGCCACAAAAAGGACGGCGACGACCATGAATTTGCGCGCCGGGCCGCCGCGCCGGCGGACTTGATTGGGACGGACTTGATTGGGGTCGCGGCGCTGAAAAATGAAGTGATTGAGCACCAGAGCCAGCAGGAAAGCGCCGCATAAAAGGTAGTTGCTGTAGAACGACAAAATTGAGGCTGCCGCCAACATTATGAAATAGCGATTGTGCCCATTCGTCAGGCATCGTTTGTAGGCATAATAAATCAGCAACGAGGACAGCAGCGACAAAGCATAGTAGCGGCAAGTGCGGATTGTGAGCAGAAAGTTTACGGAGCCGGCAAGACAGGCAAAGGCATAATTCTGAAGCCACGGCGCGTCCGCGAAATCATGGCGCAGCAGCAGAATGAAGATCAGCAGCGAGACCAGCCCTGCCAAGACATAAGGAAAGCGTCCGGCCCACGTCGAGACTCCGAAAATCCTGAAGGACGCCGCCGTCACCAGACAATCAAGCGGCGCGTTGATCGTGCGTAGATTTTTGTCCACGAACGTGCCGTTACGATAGCCGACAAGGTTGCGTCCATCCCAACCGCTGAATTGGCCGGTCGCCAGAAAGTTCCTGGCGATGATGCTGACGTGCGCCTCATCGTCCCAGTTAGGAGGCGTTGTCGAGATGCACGAGGCTCAGGTAGCCGGTCGTCAGGAATAATGCGAGAATCAGAATTTTGAAGGAGCGATGCTGGTTCATGCCGGATATTTTATAAGGCTGCATTTATCACGGCTGTGCTGGAGCGCTACGATTATAGCAGAGTAACATCAATGAGTTGCCAGTGCCCCGGCCCGTCTCCAACTATAATGAATGCTGAACTTACAGAAGTTTTCACAGAAGCCATCGCCCAACGCGCTTTCCCCGGCGGCGCGGGCGTGGCGGCGTAAGATGAAACCGCGCGCCTCCTGCCGCCAATGGCAGTACTCGATAAGCGCGCCATCACAAGAAGATGTTATTATCGAATCAACCGAGAGGCTCCACTACGAGAGCGAATCAAAGAAAGTCAGGTCGGCCCCAAAGTTCTCCATTTGCTGTACTTGATCGCCTACTAACCGGGCGCGGATATGCCTTGTTTTGTAGTTCAGAATTACTTCCTGTCGCGCCAGCGGGAAGCTGATGGTGAAGGCGGAACGCGGCGGTTCAGCGATAAACAAATAACCGTTGACCAGGCGCGGCAAAGCGGCGGCGCCTTCCACTCTGATCTCGCCAACTGGAACCCACGGCGGAATGCGAACCATCACAGGCGCGGCTTGTTTCACCGTGATTCGCAGTGCTCCGTCGGGATAAGGCGATTCAATCTTGAGCGCCTCGGTTTCATGGTCGAAAAGCAAATTGACGCGGTGGCATTGTGAATCGGAGCGGGTGACTTCACGGAACGCTTCGCACAGAGAAGCGACGGCGCCACCCACAATATCGAGGTTGAAACTGACCCATTCCATGTCAAATGCCTGATGCCCGTAAGGCGTCGGAAAGCCGAAGGCTCCCAGATGCCGCTGTGCCACGTCACGTTTGGAGTCCTCACCGTTGGGGTTGTCCGGCTGCTGGATGAAAGACACGTCGCGCAGTTGGCTGGGCAATAGATGGCAGCGCAGAATGCGCTCCGCGTCGTGATAACCCTCGGTGTAGCCCCAGCGGCCCAGAATCAACGCCGTTTCCAGAATATCGCCGCTGTTGTTGGCTTCACCCATATCCAGGTTGGCGCCCGGCCTCATGTTTTCGGGCGACCAGCCCAATTCATTGCGAATCTGCCACAGGCCGTTGTCATAGAACGCTTTAACCCGATTCATCAAAGCGGCATCGCGCGTCGCGTCGGCTAATTGCGCCAGCGAGGACAGCACGCAAGTAACGGAGTGGGTATGCTCGCCTAACAGATCGAAGTCGTAATCGCCGTTGGCGGTGAAATACTTGGTGAGAGCTTCGTCCTTGAGAAGAGTCGCCAGGTGCAGCGCGGGCGCCGAGTTGGTGACGCGATGATACTTGACGAGCGGCCCAATCGCGCGAGCGATACCGCTGATGAAGGGCGCATCGAAGAGCGTCAGGCCCAGCGCGCCTTCGAGCCGTTGCTTGTCCCAGCCGTTTGCGGGAGTCCACAAATCGAAGATGGCGGCGATGCTGGCTTCGGCCATGTCGTGCGCCCAACTCGATTCTCGGTAGGCGACGAGCGCAGACAAGGCATGAAAACCCTCGCGGACGTTGTGCGCCGCGAAATTGACCAGGTCGCCGCCAATTTCGTTGCGATTCAAAGGCAGGGCGACGGGGCCGCTATAAGAAAAGCGCGCGGCTTTCTCATGCTTTTCAATGACACCTTCAGCGATGTCAATGCCCAGAGCGTTCTCTGCATTGAGCAGAGCGTTCAAATGCCGCCCCGGAACATGGCACTCTGAAAGAAAGTGATGAAATCCAAAGCCGGCCTCGGGCCGCGCACTGGCGATAAAAAAAGGAATATCGTTGTCGTCGGCGTTGAAGACACTGCTCATAGTATGGCAGCCAAGCGTGATGGCATCTCGAATACTGGTGGTGTTGACATTCGCAACTTTCATGGTTCTGATTTTACTTCTTTTTGCAAAACCACAATAAGCCCACATTGTAATTCCTGCGGCACGCTTGATAGCGTGTTAAATTATGTGGCAGGATCGGCTGGATGAGCCACTGGGATCATGCCGCGCTCACGCCAACGCAGGCTTAGAAGCTATCTGAGAATCGGCGTGGGTATGCAGCTACAACAGGCAGTACTCCATGCGCGAACGTGAAACAAAAGGAGCATCAGTGAGACTTGGCGGCCCCGTTTTTGGAGATGATCTGTCTCCCGATGATTGGATAGCAGCATTGCGGCGCAGCAACTTTCGCGCGGCTTATTGCCCCGTCTCCGCTGATGATTCCGACGAGCGGCTTCAATCGTTTGTCGAGGCGGCCCGGCAAGCCGATATTATCATCGCGGAAGTTGGAGCCTGGAGTAATCCGCTCAGTTCGTGCGAGAAAGAGCGCGATCAGGCTCTTGAGCATTGCAAAAAGAGCCTGGCGCTGGCCGAACGTGTCGGCGCGCGCTGTTGTGTCAATATCGCCGGTTCGAGAGGTGAGCAATGGGACGGGCCGCACCCGATGAACCTTTCCCCTGAAACTTTCGATCTCATCGTGGAAACCGTGCGTGACATCATTGACGCCGTGCAGCCCAGGCGCGCCTTTTACACGTTGGAAACGATGCCCTGGATTTATCCCGATTCGCCGGATAGCTATCTGCGTTTGCTGCGCGCCATCGAGCGCCCGCAGTTCGCGGTGCATCTCGATCCGGTGAATCTGATTTGCAGCCCACAGCGCGCTTTTGATAATACCAACTTCCTGCGCGAGTGCTTCGCCAAACTCGGCCCTTATATTAAAAGCTGTCATGCCAAAGACATCGCTCTCGCGCCTCGACTGACCGTTCATCTCGACGAAGTGCGACCGGGCCTCGGCATTTTAGACTACCACACTTTCTTGAGTGAGTTGGCGGCTTTGGACAGCGATGCACCCCTGATGTTGGAACATCTCGCGTCGCCGGAAGAGTATGATTTAGCTGCCGCGCACATTCGGGGCGTTGCCGCCGCATCCAACATCTCGATGTCATGACAGACTACGCCATCACCATCACGGCACGCGAAAACGCCGAACTTCTTGCCACTGCGCGCGATGCAACGCCACTGGGGCCGACAGAAATCGCCGGGCAAACTCTCGCCTCGCTGATCAGCGCCGGAACGGAACTCGCGTCGGCCTACAGGGCCGAACACTTTCCGGTTACGCCGGGTTATGCCGCCGTATTTCGGGTGGACGCCATCGGGCCGCAAGTGCGAGAAGTTGCAATCGGCGATCACGTTTTCTGCATGGGGCCGCACCGTTCTCATCAGCGCTGCCTTGAAAACGAAACCGCCAAAGTGCCCGATCATGTAACGGCGGGCAAAGCTGTGTTCGCTCGCCTGATGTCGGTGAGCATGAGCACTCTGACCACAACCGCAGCGCGTCCGCCGACCAGAGTTATCGTCGCCGGCCTGGGGCCGGTTGGCTTTCTGGCCGCGCAACTCTTCGGCGCGTGCGGCTATCAAGTCATGGCGTGTGATCCGGTGGCAAGCCGGCGCGAATGGGCCGCCGCGCGGGGCATTCAAAGTGCGGCCAACCTGCCCTTCGGCGACCCGGCCTGGGACGGCAAAACTTCATTGGTGGTCGAATGCTCCGGCCACGAGCAAGCTGTTCTCGACGCCTGTCGCATCGTCGCTAAAAAAGGCGAGGTGGTATTGGTGGGAGTGCCGTGGCAGCGCCATACCGAGCTTTTCGCTCACGAGTTGCTTCATGCCGTGTTCCATCGTTACGTGGTCTTGCGAAGTGGCTGGGAATGGGAACTGCCGGGACATCCGACCGAGTTTCGAGCCGGCAGCATTTGGGAGAACTTAGAAGCGGCGCTGCGCTGGATCGGCGAGAACAAAATCCCTCTCGACGGACTCATCGCCACCTACTCGCCTCAGCATTGCCAGCAAGCGTATCAGGATTTGCTGCATGGAAAAACGCAGGGATTAGCCGCCGTGTTCGATTGGACGCAAATCTGATGCAGGCAAAATCGTTATTCTATTCCTCATCCTCAAGAGTCGCGATGCAGCTTTCATCGTCGAACGCCGGCGCATTAACTCGCTTCGAGACGACGTGAGATTCCAACGCGCCATCGGGATAAGGATGCAATAAGCTCAGGATTTCCGGCACGTCTTTGAGAGTCGGATCGAGCCACGTCGCTTCATCTTCGGGTTGCAAAATCGCCGGCATCCGATTGTGAATGGAAGACATCAATGAGTTGGGCGAAGTCGTGATGATGGTGCAGGTTCGCAACGGCGAACCATCGGGCGCCGTCCATTCTTCCCACAAGCCAGCGAGGGCAAAGAGTTCGTCGCTTTGCAGGCGCATCCGCAGCGGAGTGCTTGTTTTGCCTTCTTTCTTCCACTCGTAAAATCCATCGGCGGGAATTAAACAGCGGCGGCGCGTGAGAGCGGTCTTGAACGACGGCTTCTCGGCGAGAGTTTCGGCGCGCGCGTTAATCATGCGATTGCCGATCTGAGGGTCTTTGGCCCACGAGGGCACCAAGCCCCAGCGATGAGCGCCCAGGGCGCGCACGCCATTTTGAGTAATCACCGCGATGGGCTGCGACGGCGCGATATTATAGCGCGGCGAAAACTCGAACATCACTTCCTGCACCGCGAAGCGTTTGGCGATTTCCGCTGTTGAATGGTGAAGCGTGAAACGTCCGCACATCGTAATCTCCTTGTAAAGGCAGTACTCCAGAAGCAAATTTCATTTCGCCAGATCGAGTACTGCCTGTGCCATGACCTGAGCGGCATCGGGCTTGGCGAGCGTGAAAGCGGCCCAGCCCATGGACTGCAAATGGTTGTCATCGGCCAGAATGTTTTGCAGTTCGGCCAGCAGGCGCGGCCCGTCGAGTTGGGCTTGCGGCAGAATGATGGCTGCGCCGATGCGCTCGCACATTTGCGCGTTGCGCGTTTGCTCGTCGCCGCCGGTTGGCACTAAGGGAATATACAGCGCCGGCTTGCCCAGCGTGCAAACTTCGGTGATGGTGCCGGCTCCGGCGCGGCCCACGACGAGATCGGCGAGGGCGTAAACGTGATTGATTTCCGCCGCGATGAAGCGCGTGAAATGATAGCGGCGGCGCAATTGCGGCGGCAGTTCGGCAGCGGCGTTTTGCAAACGGTCGTAATCCTGTTCATCGCCCGCCGGTTGCTCGCCGCATTGATGAATAACGCGGCAAAATTGCAGCAAATCGGGGAGTACTGCCTCGACCGCGCGGTTGATGATGCGCGCGCCCTGGCTGCCGCCGGTGACGTAAATCGTCGGCAAGGCATTGTCTTCGTGCGAGAATCCGGCGAACTGTACCGCCGCGATTTTATCGCCGCCGAAGATCGCCGGACGCACCGGATTTCCCGCCACGAACGCTTTGCGGCGCAACGCTTTGGGCAGCTCGTCAAGCGCGCTTTCAAAACTCAGCGCGATGCGCGTCGCGCAGCGAGCGGCGATGCGATTGGCGAGTCCGATCTGCACCGTTTGCTCGTGGATGATGATGGGAATGCCGAGGCTGCGCGCGGCCAGTACGGGCGGCACCGCGACGTAGCCGCCGGTCGCGAGTACGACATCGGGCCGGAACTTGGCGACTTCTTCCATGGATTTGCCGACGCCAAAAGGCAGGCGCGCCATGTCGGTAAAATTCTCGAAACTGAAATAGCGCCGCAGCTTGCCCGTTTCGACGCCAATGAAATCAATGCCAGCCGCCTCCACCAGTTTCTGTTCCAGGCCGCGCTTGCCGCCGAGATAAAGGAATATCGGCAGCGCATCAGCTTCGGGCCGTTCCGCGATTTCCTTGATGGCATGAATAATCGCCAGCGCCGGGCTGATATGCCCGCTGCTGCCGCCGCCGGTGACGAGAATTCTATAGGTTATCATCGCCAGAAATAGTGCCAGGTGTAGTTGAGATCAACACTCTTGCCGGGCGCCACGGTCGGTTTCCAGGTAAGGCGCCCGATGCCGTTGAAGTGCGACCACCAGTAGGGCCAGTTATACCAGCCCCACCAGGTAGGATGATCCACGGCTTCTTCAAAAGTATTGGTTTGCTCGATGACGCCGTTGGCATCGGCGCTGTCGGCGGTACCCAGCACATAGCGCGTGATTTCGACTTCGACTGGTGCGGCGCGGTAATTAGTGATCGTGATTTTACCCGTCAGATCGGCACGCGCATACTGGTTGCCTTCCCAATTGGCGGCGTTTGGGATGCGTTTGGTTTCCCGCTCGCTCTTGGTGACTTTGATGTCCACCGCCGCCGTCACGTCAAGATCGCTCTGACCACCGATGGAAGTATAAGTCATCAAGTTTTGCGCGAGGAGTTGGCCGTCGCGCAAAATGAGCGCGGGGGCGGTCGTGAGAGGATAATCGCCTTTATTGAACAGGCGAATCTTGTGCATCACTCTGGGCGCGCTTAGAAGCCGCGCGATTTCTTGCTGCTGCGTGGTGTTCAGGTTGGAGCGCACCTCGTTTGGCGGCGCGAACGGCAACGTCACCGCGAACACGTCCTTGTATTTGAGGGAATACTGCGCCACCGGCAGCACCATGCGCTCGCCCTTTTGAAGGCTGACGTGCTTGACGGTGAAGATGAATAAATCCTCATTGCCACCTGCGCTGGTCACTTCGGGGCCAAGATTCATTCGCTCAGGCGCCGTCACCCTGTTTTCCAATGAAGCCACGCGCTGCGTCATAATCGAGTTGGAGAAGGCGAAGCCGGTTTGCGATCCTTCGCGGAAGTGCTGAGACAACTGCGCCGTGGTCTGTTGCAGCGCCATCGGATCGAGCGTGTCCTTGAACGCGAAAGTCGGAACGCCAACGACCAAGTTGGCCGTGACATCTTCCAGATCGGTCAGTTCATTAATCAGCGTGACCTGCAATTTCACATCGGCGTTGCCTTTACCGTCTATTTCCACGCGATAGTTGGGAATCCAGCGCAGACCTTTTTGCAAATAGACAAGTCCCATGCGCGCTGTTTTTTCCGGCTTGCGCCGGCCCCAGTCGAGATTGAGCGTGAGCAGATTGCGAAATTCTTCATTCGACACCGCTGTTTTGCGACCGTCCTTGAAGGTCACGTCCTTGATCTGGCCGAGAGACACAACCTTCAGACCCGCATCGGTTTTGAGCAGAATGATGTCGCCCTTTTGCGGTAGTTTCTCATCGGTGTTGGGTGGACTTGTGGTGTCTAATTCCGCCACGTCGCGCTGCGGCACGCCAACAATAATCGCGGCGTACTGCTTGTCGTTAGCTTCGGTGATGACGACTTTCGCGCCGGGATTGGCTTCCAGCATCTCGCGCAGACTGAGCGCCGTATGCTCGATCAACACACGCCGCTGGCTCGCCACAACCGAATTCAGCTTCACATCTTTGTCCGGCGAATAAGGCCAGAACGTGCCCAGCACCGGCGTCGGCAAATAGTCCATCAGCACATCGCCGTTGGCGTCTGTGGGCAAAGCGCCCTGGTGCTGCACGAAAGCGTGGCCGTCCTTAAAAACGGTTACTTCGCGCACCGGCAACTTCGCCAGCGCGCTCAATGGCGCCGCCGGCTCGACGGCTTCCAATCGCAACGCGCCCACTAAAAGACCAGTGAGAATAATGGCGTAAATTTTTCTCATTCAAACTTCCTTTGCGCGTTAGCTTTAATGGAATCGGGCAAATCAGCGGCAATGAGTACTGCCGGTCAGCGGGCAAGGAGGACGAATTACGACCTGTTCGCCACTGCCGATAAAAATTGAGGATCGAAGCCGAGACAGGCGGCGCAAAACAGTTCGACATTCATGGCACATTATCCATATCGAGCCGTGACTGCAATCAATGAGGATTAAAAATCACGACACCAATTTCTGCGCCAGCAGCGCCGCGCCGCCGGCGGCATCGAGTTGAGGCTTGACCACGCGCCAGGAAGCGAGCGGCAGGAAATCGCGTTTGAGTTCCACCATGCGCTCGCCGACAATGTAACCGACGCTGGCGCGCAGAAAGTCATCATCGAACAAGCCGCCGCGCAATGCGATTAAAATTTCCTGCGGCACGGGCTGCGCGAAACCGGCGCGCTCCTGCACGCGCGTCAGCATGGCGCGCGCCGCCGCCGCTACCGTATTACCCAGGTGCGCCACGGCGCGGTCGCGGATGGCGATGGCGACTTGCGCGCCCGCTTCGGCCATCGAGAGCACGACCTGCGAAAGCCTTGCGATTTGATCGCGCGAGCATTGATCGGAATAAATGAACTGCACGAGCGCGTCGCAGTTGGCGACATTGAGCGCGCTGAGGATCGGCAAAGTGAGGCGTGTCGCCTGGCCGCGTCCATCCGCCGCGCGGCAAACGGCGCGCAGCGCTTCGGAACCCATCCAGTAGCCGCTGCCGTCATCGCCCAGCAGCGGCCCCCAGCCGTCGGCGTAAAATCGCTCGCCGTGCTCGTCAATACCCAGACAAATGGCGCCCGTGCCGGCGCTGAGAATGATGCCCGGCCCGCCCGCGAACGCGCCGCTGTGGGCCGCCGCCGCGTCGGTGTCGAGCGTCCACGGATAGTTGCCGACAACGCGGTTCAAATAAGGACGCACCGCCGCCGCGTCACTTTCGCGGCGCACGCCGGCCAGACCGAAACCCCACGCCACGACAGCTTCGCGCGTGATGTCGGGCACCAGGCGCCGCGCGTCCACGAGAGCATCCTCGGCGGCCTGCGCGCAGTTGCTCGCCGCTTGCTCGGCGCCGACGACATAGTGATTGCTGGCGCCCGCCGCGCCGCGCCCGACGACCTCATAGGTATCGGTCACGACCGCCGCCCGCGTCTCGCTGCCCCCACCATCCACGCCAAGTAGATATTTCATCGTCGCTGTTAAGCCTCGTCATTTTCCTCATCGGACGCGCCGCCCATTTCGGCGCAACCGGCCTGGCGCGACACGCTGAGTACCAGGCCGATGCCTAATAGTGTACACACTAAACCCGAACCGCCATAGGACAGCAGCGGCAGCGGCATTCCCGTCACCGGCATCATGCCTGTCACGACCGACGCGTTGCAGATGACCTGAATGGACAGCAAAGTACCGATGCCCGCGCACAACAAAGCCTCGAATGGCTTGCCCGAATTATGGCCGATCTGGAAACAAAAGAAAATCATCGTCCCATACAGCGCGATCAAGGCGACCATGCCGACAAGACCCCATTCCTCACCGATGACGGCGAGAATGAAATCGGCGTGCGGCGCCGGCAGATGGCCCTGTTTATAAAGCGAGCCGCCTGGCCCGGAGCCGATGATGCCGCCGCGCATGAGAGCAGCCTTGCCCTGCATGACCTGATAATTCGCGCCGCCTGCATCACTGCCGGCGGA
>Ga0136611_10002112_pt1 | contig 13790 bp, 8 predicted proteins | sample AntDrymUQ2232306_2_FD_106645 | JGI IMG/M metagenome (GOLD analysis project Ga0136611, IMG submission 106645) | Polar desert sand microbial communities from Dry Valleys, Antarctica - metaG UQ223 (23.06) | ecosystem: Environmental > Terrestrial > Soil > Desert | place: Antarctica: Dry Valley...
GTCCTCGTGGCTTCGGTAGCGATCATCGGCTTCACGGTCATGCCCCACCGTCGCCGTCTGAGGGGGGTGTTCGACGTGGCCCTGGTTGCCGCCTGCGTCGTGTTCGCTCTGTGGCCCGTGTTGGGTCCTCGGGTGGTCGACGGCATCCAGGCCGAGGGCCGGTGGGGCCCCGTCACCATGGTTCTGTCCCTCCTGGCCATCTCTGCGAGCGCGGTCGTGGCTGCGAACCAGGCAACCGCACTTCGGCGCGGCCTGACGATCCAGCTGGTCGGCGTGATGGGACTGTCGGTGGCCCTGGTCAACCGGCTGCCCGACCTGGCCAGTGCCGTGGCCCTCGGGTCCGGCGTGGCGGCGATCCTGCTCGCCGGTCGTGTCGTGGCCGAGGCGGAGGAGCACGGCCGGCTGATCGACGTGCGGCGTCGCCCGGCGAGCATGTTGGTCTCCGGGTTGGCCATCGCCCTCGCCGTCGCCGCCGGCGGCCGGTCCCTGGTCGGAGGCGACTACCTCGAACCCTTCATCGGGCTCGCCGGCATCACCGTCGTGCTGTTGGTCCTCGGCCGTCAGCTGGTGACGATCGTGGAGAGTGCGTGGACGACGCGCGACCTCGAGGACGAGATCGCCGCTCGCACAGCCGACCTGCAAACCAGTGAGGTGCGTTTTCGGTCGCTGGTGCAGACCAGCTCAGATGTCGTCACCATCCTCGACGAGGAAGGCATCGTGCTGTTCCTCACACCGTCGGTGGAGCGGGTGTTCGGCTATCGCCCGAGTGACTGCGAGGGCCGTTCGCTCTGGGGCATGCTCCACCCCGACGACGTGCCGCTGGCCCGGAAGATGCTGGCCGAGGCGGTAGCCCACCCGGAGGACTGCCTCACGGTCGAATGGCGTCTCAGCCACCAGGACGGCGGATGGTCGCACTGCGAGTCCACCGTTCGCAGCCTCCTGCACGAGCCGAGCGTCGGAGGCATCGTCCTCAACACCCGCGACGTCACGGAGCGGAAGGGGCTGGAGGAGCAGCTGATTCGCGAGGCCCTGCACGACTCGCTCACAGGGTTGGCCAATCGTGGGCTGCTACGCGACCGGGCCAATCGAGCCCTGGGGCGCCGCGAACGGATGGGCCATGAGATCGCCGTGCTGCTGATCGACCTGGATGACTTCAAGGCCATCAACGACGGCTTGGGTCATGCAGCCGGCGATGAGGCCCTGGGTGTGGTGGCCAGACGGTTGCTGGAGTGCGTCGAGCCCGGTGACACCGTGGCCAGGCTGGGCGGCGACGAGTTCGCCGTGCTGCTCGAAGCGGTGGAGCCCGGTGACCCGGCCGTCGTCGCCGAGAAGATCCAGGAGCGGTTGAAGCTGCCGATGTTCGTGCTCGGCCACGAGGTGTTCACGCCGGCCAGCGTGGGAGTGGCCACCACCACGCACAGCAGGACCGCCGACGAGCTGCTCGAGAACGCCGACATGGCCATGTACCTGGCCAAGGGTCGGGGCAAGGGCCAGGTGGCCATGTTCGTGCCCGAGATGCACGTCGAGCTGCGCAACCGCCTAACCGTGGTGACCGAGCTTCGCCACGCGGTGGCCCGGGAGGAGTTCTCCCTTCGGTTCCAGCCGTTGGTGGATCTCAAGACTCGCAGGATGATGGGCGTCGAGGCGCTCCTCCGCTGGCGCCATCCGCGCCGGGGCCTGCTGACGCCAGATGCGTTCATCGCGCTGGCGGAGAGCAGCGGGATCATCGTCCCCCTCGGGCGGTGGATCATGGAAGAAGCCATGCGGGAGCTGGCCGAGTGGCACGCCGCCCACCCGCGACCTGACCGTGCCCTGTCGGTCACGATCAACCTGAGCGCCCGCCAGTTCCTCGATCCCGGCTTGCTGGGCGATGTGTCCGCCGCCCTGAGCACCACCGGCGTGGCGCCCGGCTCGGTCGTGCTCGAGCTCACGGAGACCATGCTGATGCATGACATCGAGGAGACGATCGACACCCTGCGGTCGCTCAAGCGGCTCGGGGTACGCCTCGCGCTGGACGACTTCGGCACCGGCTACTCGTCGCTCACCTACCTTCGGCGCTTCCCGATCGACATCTTGAAGATCGACCGCTCCTTCGTCACCTCGCTGACGACCGAGGAGGGTCCCGACGTCGTGCGCTCGATCCTCAACCTGGCCGACACGTTCAAGCTGGTGACGGTGGCCGAGGGCATCGAGAACTCGAGCCAGCTGGCCATGCTCCGGTCGCTCGGGTGCACCTACGGCCAGGGGTACCTGTTCGCCAAGCCGCTGCGATCCACCCAGGTGGCGCAGCTGCTGGCCGACGAGCAGGGCAGGCACCAGCGAGCGGTTCCCGCTCTGGACGTGATCGCGGAAGAGCGCCTGTCCTCGGCTTGACGTTTTTGGTGCCCAAAACCTAACTTCCGCCCGGCAAAACATGGAACAGGCGCTGACGAAGTCCGAGCGGGAAACACTGAAGGCCATCTACCGCCTCACCGCGCCCGGAAAGAGCGACGAGGCCCACACCGGGGCGCTGGCCGATGCTCTCGGGGTGACGCCCGGCACGGTCACGGCGACGGTGAAGCGCCTGGCTGACCGGGGCCTGTGTGACCATCGGCGCTACCGGGGCGTCGAGCTGACATCCGAGGGCCGGCAGGCCGCAGTGGCCGCCATCCGCCGGCACCGCATCGTCGAGCGCTTCCTCGCCGACATGCTGGGTTACCCGTGGAACGAGGCCGACCGCCACGCCGGTGCCTTCGAGCACGAGCTTCCCCAGGAGGTGGAGGACCGGCTCTTCGTGGCCCTCCACCGGCCGGAGACCTGCCCCCACGGCTTTCCTATCCCTGCGCCCGAGGTGGGCGAGATCGCGGCCATGCCGCCGCTGTACTCACTCGAACCGGGTGACGCCGCCGTGGTGGCAGTGCCGGGCTCGACCGACGAAGAGGTCGTCGCCTTCCTCGACACCCTCGGCCTTCGGCCCGGGGTGCGGGTCGAGGTGCGCGAGAAGCACCCCTTCGACGGGCCGCTCGTGCTCCACGTGGAGGGGCTCGACCGCACCGTGAGCGAGAAGGTCGCTCGACAGATCTACGTCCAGAAGCAGGACGTCGCCACGCCAGTTGGTGACGCGACGTAGTCCAAGCAGAGACGAGAGCCTGCGTCGGTGGTAGTACGCGACGACGGCGCCGGAACTCACGGCGCCGTCGTCATCGATCGCTCCTGGCGGAGCTACACGAAGGCGCTGGCGAAGATCAGCGACACGATCGTCATCACTTTGATGAGGATGTTCATCGCCGGCCCCGAGGTGTCCTTGAACGGGTCCCCGACGGTGTCACCGACGACGGCCGCCTTGTGCGTCTCGCTTCCCTTGCCACCGTGGGCACCGGCCTCGATGTACTTCTTGGCGTTGTCCCAGGCACCTCCGGCGTTGGCCATGAAGATGGCCAGGCAGAAGCCCGTCACCAGCGCACCGGCCAGGAACCCGCCGAGCGCATCGACGTTGATGAACCCGATGACGAGGGGCACGACGACCGCGAGGGCGCCGGGGATGAGCATCTCCCGCAGGGCTGCGGTGGTGGAGATGTCGACGCACTTGGCGTACTCAGGAACGACGCCCTCCTTGCCCTCACGGAGGCCCGGGATCTCCCGGAACTGCCGCCGCACCTCCTCGATCATCTTGTTGGCCGCTCGCCCGACAGCGTCGATCGTGAGGGATGCGAACAGGAACGGCAGCATGGCTCCTAGGAAGAGGCCGATGAAGACCTCGACCACGCCCACGTCGAGTCTGAGGTCGTGGCCCTCGACGGCCAGCGACGCTTCGAACGCCTTGAACAGCGCAAGCGCAGTCAGGGCCGCTGAGCCGACGGCGAAGCCCTTGGCCACGGCCGCCGTCGTGTTGCCGAGCGAGTCGAGGCTGTCGGTGACCTCCCGGACCTCGGGGGGCATGTGCGCCATCTCGGCGATGCCGCCGGCGTTGTCGGCGATGGGGCCGTAGGCGTCGACCGACACGACCACGCCGGTGGTGGCCAGCATGCCGATGGCAGCGACCGCGATGCCGTAGATGCCGAGGCCCTCCACCGCCTGCTGGCCGCCCCAGTAGGCGGCGCCGACCCCGATCACCACGAGCACGACCGAGGCGGCCACCGACACCATGCCGGCCGAGATGCCGCCGAGGATGGCCGTGGCCGGGCCGGTCTCGGCCTGCTGAGCGATCTTCTTGACCGGTCCGAACTCGTCCGAGGTCCAGATCTCCGCCACCTTGCCGATGGCGTAGCCGACAAAGAGACCGCCGACCACGGCTAGCGGCAGGCCCCACCAGCTCTCCACGGCTTCGCTGCCGTCGAGCATCACGTAGGCCAAGGCGAACACGCCGACCACGGTGATGGCGGCGGCGACGTTCGTGCCCCGGTGCAGCGCCTTTGCGAGCTCGTGCACCGATGTGCTCCCGGAAGACTTCACCATGAAGGCACCGATGATCGACGCCACCATGCCGACAGCTGCAATGGCGAGCGGGAACAGAAACAGCTCGGGCACGCGGTCGAGCGTGATGGGCACGTCCACGCCGTTGACGGCCAGGAACGGGATGAAGGCGGCGAGTGCGATCGGGGCGATGATGGCCCCGGCGTAGGACTCGAACAGGTCGGCGCCCATGCCCGCCACGTCACCGACGTTGTCGCCCACGTTGTCGGCGATGGTGGCTGGGTTGCGAGGGTCGTCCTCGGGGATCCCAGCCTCTACCTTGCCGACCAGGTCGGCACCGACGTCCGCTGCCTTGGTATAGATGCCGCCGCCGACACGTGAGAACAGGGCGATGGAGCTGGCGCCGAGGCCGAAGGCGGTGAGGACGCTGAACGGGTCGTCCACCTCGAGCCACTCGACGTAGATCAGGTAGCTCACAGCCAGACCGAGCAGAGCGAGCCCGGCCACGGTGAAGCCCATGACGGCGCCACCCCTGAACGCGAGCGGCAGGGCCAGCTGCGGGCCGCTGCGGGCCGCCTCGGCCGTCCGGGCGTTGGCCATGGTGGCCACGGTCATGCCGACGAAGCCGGCGAGGGCGGAGAGCACTGCCCCGGAGACATAGGCGATGGCTCCCCAGGGGCGCCCATAGTCCAGGAAGACGGCGATGAGGATGGTCATGAGGACCACGAACCCGGCCACCCACGTGTACTCCCGGCGGATGAAGGCGCGTGAGCCCTCCTGGATCGCTTCCATGAGCTCGACCATGCGGGCGTTGCCGGGGCTGGCCTTCTTCACCACTCCGTAGAAGAAGACGGCCAGGGCAAGACCGGCGATCGCCGTCAGGGCGGCGATGTACGGAACGGACTCCACGTGTGCTCCTCGGTGAGGCGGTCGGCGAGCGGCGCCGGAGCGCGCGCGGGCACGAAGATAGGAGATGGCTCCTGCGGGAAGCCAGATGACCGCAAAGTGCCCCTCGCCCCACGCTTGCCCTGGAGCATCTTCACCCTCCGCTGGCTGGGTACGCTCACGCCGGCCCGGCGTCCCCGGCCGCGAGGAGCCGCTCGAGAGCCGGCGCTCGTTCTCTTCAGCTGCCCCAAGGACAACAAATGAGCGGTACGAACAGCCACCACGCGGAGCGAGGCGCCGCCGACGAGAACCTCTCCCTCCAGTACTTGGAGTCCGACAGGACCATCCCGCGGGCAGTCCTGCGACCCGTGCGGAGCTTTCTCCAGACAGAGGTGGCGTCGGGTGCGGTGCTGGTGGCCGCCGCGGTGGTGGCGCTGATCTGGGCGAACAGCCCCTGGCACACCTCCTATGAGCGGCTGTGGCACACCGAGCTCGGCTTCGAGCTCGGGCGCTGGGCCCTTCGCTACGAGCTTCACCACTGGGTCAACGACGGTCTGATGGCCATCTTCTTCGCCGTCGTGGGGCTGGAGATCAAGCGCGAGCTCGTCCACGGCCAGCTGCGTGACCGCCGGGCGGCGATGCTGCCCGTGGTGGCGGCTCTCAGCGGCATGGTGGTGCCCGCGACCATCTACGCCGTCATCAACGTCGGCGCTCCCGGTGCCCGAGGTTGGGGCATTCCCATGGCCACCGACATCGCCTTCGCGGTGGGCGTGCTGGTCCTCGCCGGACGCCGGCTGCCCCCGGAGCTCAAGATCTTCCTGCTCAGCATCGCCGTCGCCGACGACATCGGCGCCATCATCGTGATCGCCATCTTCTACTCCTCAGGGGTGACCTTCGGCTGGCTGGCGGCGGCCATCGGGCTGCTGGCTCTCAACGTCGTGTTCAGCCGTCTGGGGGTGCGCCATCTCGGCATCTACCTGGCGGTGGCGGTGGCGGCGTGGTTCGCGCTGCTCGAGTCGGGCGTGCACGCCACCTTGGCGGGGGTGGCCACCGGTCTGCTGACCCCTGCCCACGCCTTCCATGCACGGGCCGCGGCCGCGCGAGCCATCGCCCGCCGCGTGGGCGACGTCGAGGGGAACCACGCCAGCGCCGCATCGGGCGACCAGGAGCATGACGAAGGCGTGCTGTGGGAGGTCAGGAACATCGCCAGGGAGGCGACGTCGCCCTTGTTCCGGGTGGAGCACTCCCTGCTGTTCTGGTCGGCCTTCGTGATCCTGCCGATCTTCGCCCTGGCCAACGCCGGTGTGCGCATCTCCTCCGAGGGTCTGTCGGGCGAAGGTGCCTCGCTTGTCGCGATCGGCGTGGCGCTCGGCCTGCTCGTCGGGAAGCCGCTGGGCATCGTCGGGGCGACGGTGCTGGCCACGAAGCTCGGGATCGGGCGCCTCCCTGCCGGGGTGACCCTCGTGCACGTGGTGGGTGCAGGCATCGTGGCGGGGGTCGGCTTCACCGTTGCGCTGTTCGTGGCGGGGCTCGCCTTCGCCGATCCGGTCCTGACCGAGGCAGCCAAGATCGGCATCCTGGGCGGGTCCCTGCTGGCCGCGGTGATCGGCTACCTGGTGCTGCGCCTGGCGCCGGCCTCAGCGTCCGCAGCCGTCACGCCGGCGCGGGAGCCCGTCGAAGCCTAAGCGGGAGGCGCCGCCCCGTCCTCGGCCAGCTCCGATCGAAACCGCTGTCGACCTGACGCCGAGATGAACCGGGTCCACACGAACCAGGCCAAGGCCAGCACCACGACCAGGATCACGATGTACTGCAGGACGCTCATCACCGGCTCGATCTCCTCCCACCGCTCGCGCAGCAGGAACCCCGCGCCGATGAGGCCGGTGTTCCAAATGAGGCTCCCGATGATGGTGTAGGCGAGGAAGGTGGCGACGGGCATGCGTCGGAACCCGGCCGGCACCGACACCAGCGAGCGGATGAGCGGCACGCAGCGGCCGAGGAGCACGGCCACCACGGCGCGCCGATCGAACCACTGCTCGGCCCGCTCGACGTCCTTCACCGTCAGCCGAAGCCACTTCCCATAGCGCGCCGTCAACGCCTTCAGCCGCTGGGGCCCGACGGCACCGGCGATGGCGTAGAGCGCAAGCGCCCCGACAGTGGAGCCGATGGTGGCGGCCAGGATCATCCCGGGCAACGACGCGTCACCGTCCGAGGCGACGAAGCCGGCGAAGGGCAGGACGATCTCGGACGGGATGGGCGGGAACAGGTTCTCGAGGGCGACGAGCAGCGCGACACCCACGTAGCCGAGGGCCTCGATCACACTGGTGACCCATTCGGTCAGGTTGCTCAGCAAGCGGTTCGAGGCTCCTCGCAGGGGATCGCGGACCGGCCGAGGGTAGTGCTGCGCGGCACCGCCACCCCGGTCGGCGTTTGACATCTCGCCAGTTGTCTGCCAAAAGTCGAAGAAGAGATCAATGGCCAAACCCCTCGTCATCGTCGAGTCGCCCGCCAAGGCGAAGACCATTGCCGGCTTCCTCGGCAGTGACTTCGTGGTCGAGTCGTCCATCGGCCACATCCGTGACCTGCCTCGCGGGGCGGCCGATGTCCCGGCCGCGTACAAGAGCCTGCCGTGGTCGCGTGACGGGGTCGACTGCGAGAACGACTTCAAGCCCCTCTACATCATCCCCGAGGGACGAGCCCGGGACCAGGTGCGCAAGCTGAAGGCGTTGTTGAAGAACGCGAGCGAGCTGTATCTCGCCACCGATGAAGACCGCGAGGGCGAGTCGATCTCCTGGCATCTCGTCGAGGTCCTCAACCCGCAGATCCCGGTACGGCGGATGGTCTTCCACGAGATCACCAAGGGTGCGATCGAGACTGCGGTCGAGAACTGGCGTGACATCAACCTGCCGCTGGTCGATGCCCAGGAGACCCGACGCATCCTCGACCGGCTCTATGGCTACCGGGTCAGCGAGGTGCTCTGGAAGAAGGTGGCGCCTCGGCTGTCGGCCGGCCGGGTGCAGAGCGTCGCCACCAGGATGGTCGTGGAGCGCGAGCGAGAGCGCATGCGGTTCCGCTCCGCATCGTGGTGGGACATCCAGGGTCGCTTCGCCGCGGCAGCCGCCACCGATGACGCGTCCGGAAGCTTCGGCGCCGGGCTGAGCGCCCTCGACGGTCGCCGCATCGCGGACGGCCGTGCCTTCGCCAGCGACGGCGCGGCGAAGACCGATGTCGTCATCCTCGACGAGGAGGCGGCTCGGGCGCTGGCCGGCCGCCTCGAGGACCGGCCCTTCTCCGTACGCTCGATCGAACGGCGGCCCTACACCGATCGCCCGAAGCCTCCCTTCATCACCTCGACCCTGCAGCAGGCGGCCGGCAACAAGATGCGGTTCTCCTCGGCCCGCACCATGCAGGTGGCGCAGGGCCTGTACGAGAAGGGCTACATCACCTACATGCGGACGGACAGCACGTCGCTGTCCGAGACGGCCGTCTCCGCGGCTCGCGCTCAGGCCGGGCAGCTCTATGGGCGGGAGTTCGTGGCGGACGCACCGCGCACCTACGCCAAGAAGTCGAAGAACGCGCAGGAGGCCCATGAAGCCATCCGCCCGGCGGGGGACACGTTCCGCACCCCGGATGCGGTCAGGGGCCAGCTCAACGGCGACGAACAGCGCCTCTACGACCTGATCTGGCGGCGCACGATCGCCTCCCAGATGAAGGACGCGCTTGGCTCCACCGTCACCATGCGCCTCGAAGGCACCAGCACCGCAGGTGAGCGGGCGGAGTTCTCTACCAGCGGCACGGTCATCACCTTCCTGGGCTTCCGCAAGGCCTACCAGGAAGGTGCGGACGACGTGGAGGGCGGCGCCGCCGAGGAGCGACGGCTGCCCCAGCTGGCCGAGGGGGACGCCATACGGGTGCTCGGGCTCGACCCGGAGGGGCATGCCACCAAGCCGCCGGCGCGCTATACGGAGGCGTCGCTGGTGAAGGCCATGGAGGATCTGGGGGTCGGCCGCCCGTCCACCTACGCGTCGATCATCTCGACGGTGCAGGACCGTGGCTACGTCTGGAAGAAGGGCAGCGCCCTGATCCCGTCGTTCACCGCCTTCGCGGTGACCACCCTGCTCGAGCGCCACTTCGAGCACCTGGTGGACTACGACTTCACGGCCAAGCTGGAAGACGACCTCGACAAGATCGCCAACCGAGAGGTCGAGCGGGTCCCCTGGCTTCGACACTTCTACTACGGCAACGGTTCACCAGGGCTGCTCTCCATGACGTCGGAGCACCTCGACGACATCGACCCCCGCGCCATCAACTCCATCCCCATCGGCACGGCCGACGACGGCGAAGAGATCGTGGCACGGGTCGGCCGCTACGGCCCTTACCTGCAGAAGGGCGAAGAGCGCGCTTCGGTGCCCGAGGACCTGGCGCCCGACGAGCTGACGGTCGAGCGCGCCCTCGAGCTGCTCTCGGCGCCGTCCGGGGACCGGGCGCTGGGCACCGACCCGACCACCGGCGACCCGGTGGTGGCCAAGGCCGGTCGGTACGGGCCGTACGTGCAGCTGGGCGAGCCGGCGGGCAAGGCCAAGCCCCGCACGTCTTCGTTGTTCAAGGACATGAGCCTCGACACCATCACCCTCGAAGAGGCGTTGCAGCTGCTCTCGCTGCCCCGGGTGGTCGGCGAGGATCCGGAGTCGGGTGAGCCCATCACCGCCCTGAACGGTCGCTACGGGCCCTACTTGAGCAGGGGCAGCGACAGCCGCAGCCTCGACCAGGAGGACCAGCTCTTCACCACGACACTGGAAGAAGCCCTCGCCCTGTACGCGCAGCCGAAGCAGCGGCGCGGCGCGGCTGCGCCCAAGCCACCGCTGCGGGATCTCGGTCTCGATGCGGTGAGCGGCAAGCCCATGGTGGTGAAGGAGGGCCGTTTCGGCCCCTACGTCACCGACGGCGAGACCAATGCGTCGCTGCGGGCGGGGGACTCCGCCGAGGAGATCACGCCGGACCGCGGCTCGGAGCTGCTGGCCGAGCGCCGGGCCAAGGGACCGGCTCCGGCCAAGCGCGGGGGACGCAAGGCGACGGCGCCGAAGAAGACAGTGGCCAAGAAGGCCGCCGGTACCAAGAAGACAGTGGCCAAGAAGGCCGCCGGCACCAAGAAGGCGGCGGGCAAGAAGGCCACCGGCGCCAAGAAGGCCGCGGCTCCCAGGACGGCAGGACCCGGCCCCACCACCTGACGGCGCGTCCCGAGGGTGTCCGACATCGCGCCGCCGGGCACCTAGCCTGGCCGTGTGGCAGAGGGTCAGCGGCCGGACACAGGGGCGACCCGACCCGACCCCGAGGAGCAGACCGAGGTTCCCCACGGCGACGGCACCGCGGTGCTGCCCCCGGACGAGACGTCCGCCGCCCGGCTCTTCGGCTCACCGGCGTTCTTCCGGCTCTGGCTGGCCCAAGTGGCTTCGTCGCTGGGCGACTGGATCGGGTTCGTGGCTGTGACGGCCATCGCCGCCAGGATCGGCGGGTCCTCACAGGAGGCGGCGGTGGGTGTGGTGCTGTCGGCCCGCCTGGTTCCCGGCTTCTTCCTGGCGCCGGTGGCCGGCGTGCTGATCGACCGGTGGGACCGCAAGAAGGTCATGGTCCTCTGCGACATCGGTCGGGGCATCACGCTGGCCACGTTGCCGTGGGTGGACACGCTGCCTGGCCTGGTGCTGGCCTCCCTGCTCCTCGAGATCTTCACCTTGATGTGGTCGCCGGCCAAGGAGGCGTCGGTGCCGAACATGGTGCGCAAGGAGTACCTGGCGACCGCCAACTCGCTGTCACTGGTGGCGGCGTACGGGACGTTCCCCATCGGCACCGCCCTGTTCGCCGCGCTCGCCGGAGTGGCCAGCTTCCTTGCCCGCTATGACGCCCTGGCCGGCCTACGGGTCGACCAGACGAGCGTCGCCATCTTCTTCGACGTCGGCACCTTCTTCGTGTCGGCGTTCCTCATCTCCACCCTGGCCCTGCCCGCTCGCCAATCGACCGGGACTCGAGGGAAGATCGAGCTGGGCGCTGCGTTCCGAGACGTCCGAGAGGGCTTCACCTTCATCGGTCAGAGCCGCCTGATCCGCTCGGTCATGTTGGCCATCGCCACCGGGCTCATCGGCGGAGGGATGCTCGTACCCCTCGGCCCGCGTTTCGCCAGCTCGGTGCTCGGAGGTGGCACCGCCGCGTTCGGGTTGGTCCTCACAGCCATGGGGTCGGGGGTGGCGGCGGGCATCGTGGCCCTGTCCGTCCTCCAGAGCCGCATCCCCCACACCCGCGTCTTTGTGCTGTCGGTCTTCGGAGCGGGGCTGTCGATCATGGCCGGTGCCTCGATGTCCGACCTGCGCCTCGCCCTCGGCTTCGTCTTCCTCCTTGGCACCTTCGCCGGAGCCATCTACGTGCTCGGCTTCACCATCCTGCAGGCCAACGTCGAAGACGAGATCCGGGGGCGCATCTTCGCCACGCTGTACACGCTGGTGAGGTTCTGCCTCCTGCTGGCCTTCGCCTTGGCGCCGTTCCTCAGCTCGGCTCTCGGTGCACTGTCCAGCCGGCTCTTCGAGGGTCACGTCGAGGTGCTCGGCATCGATGTGGCCCTGCAAGGGGTGCGACTGACTCTGTGGCTGGGGGGCCTCATCATCCTGGCCGCCGGGTGGGTGGCCGTCGTTGGGCTGCGTGAGCCCCGCGCCGAGGAGTGACCTGGATCGCGTTCGAGGGCGGGGACGGCAGCGGCAAGTCGACCCAGGCCCGCCTGCTGGCGGACCGCCTCGGCGCCGTGCTGACCCGGGAGCCGGGCGGTACGACAGTGGGGGCCCGCATCCGTGAGCTCCTGCTGGAGCCGGGACCGGCCATCGACGAACGGGCAGAGACGTTGCTGATGGCGGCCGACCGCGCCCAGCACGTACGGGAGGTGGTCGAACCCGCGCTACAAGCGGGTCGGGTCGTGGTCAGTGACCGTTCGGCCTTCTCCTCGTTGGCCTATCAGGGATACGGGCGGGGGCTCGGCGTCGACGAGGTGAGGCGCATCTGCGCGTGGGCGAGCGGCGACCGCTGGCCTGACCTGGCCGTGCTCCTGCAGGTCCAGCCCGACGCCCAGCGGGCGCGGATGCGGGGTGCACCGGACCGCATGGAGGCATCGGGCCGCGCGTTTCACAGCCGGGTCGCCGCCGGGTTCGTCGCTCTGGCGGCCGAAGACCCTGATCGCTGGTGCGTGGTGGACGGGCTCGGGGCGGTCGAGGAGGTCGCCGATCGGGTCTGGGACGCCTGTCACCACCGGCTGGGATGATGTGGAGGTGACCGACGTGTTCGCCGACCTGGTCGGCCAGCCGATCGCTGCCAGTCAGCTGCGAGGGGCCGCCCGCTCCCCGGTGCACGCCTACCTCGTGGTAGGGGCGGGGGGCACAGGCACGCGCCAGGCCGCCCGAGGGTTCGCCGCGTGCCTCCTCTGCCGTGAGGGTGGCTGCGGCGAGTGCAGCGACTGCCGGCGTGCGCTCGCCGAGCGCCACCCCGATCTGGCCGTGTTCGAGCGCGTGGAAGCCTCCATCAGCCGAGCGCAGATCGACGAGATCCTCCGACTGGCCGTGCGGCCACCGTCCGAGGGGGCACGGAAGGTGCTGGTGCTGGTCGACTTCCACCTCGTGGCCCAGGAGCATCCCCGATTGCTGAAGACGCTCGAGGAGCCGCCCGCCAGCACGGTCTTCGTGGTCCTGGCCGAGCAGGTTCCCCCCGAGCTCGTCACCATCGCCAGCCGGTGCGTACGGGTGGACCTCGGTGCGGTTCCTGCTCAGGCCATCACCGAGGCGCTGGTCGCGGAGGGGACTGCGCAGGATGTAGCCGCCGCCCTGGCTGCCGCAAGCGGCGGGCGGATCGACCGGGCCCGGCTGCTGGCGGCCGATCCCGGGTTCGCCATCCGCCAGGCAGCGTGGCGCAGCGTCATCAGCCGCCTCGACGGCACCGGTGCCACCATCGCCGCCCTGACCGACGAGCTGCTCGGCACCATCGACACGGTGCTGGGGCCGCTCGAGGAGCGCCAGGCGGGCGAGGTGAAGGTCGTCGAGGAGCGCATCGCGCAGTACGGCGAGCGAGGCTCTGGTCGGAAGGAGCTGGACGAGCGCCACAAGCGCGAACAGCGCCGGGTCCGCCAGGACGAGCTGCGGTTCGGCCTGCTCACCCTGGCCGGGGCCTACCGAGACCAGCTGGTCACCGACGGGCGGGCCACCACGAGGTCGGCCGCGCTGGTTGCCATCTCCGCGCTGGACGCCACCGGTGAGGCGCTGGTGCGCAACCCGAACGAGACGCTGCTGCTGCAGGGTCTGCTGGTGCGGCTCACCGAGGCGGCCGAGGGTGCTCCACCCGTCGGCTCAGCCCTTGGCCGCTAGTTGTCCGGCCGAAGCCCACAGGCCGAGCATCTATCCTGAGCCCGTCGCAAGCCCGAGTAGCTCAGACGGCAGAGCAACGCACTCGTAATGCGTAGGTCAGGAGTTCGATTCTCCTCTCGGGCTCCA
>Ga0136611_10002113_pt1 | contig 13784 bp, 14 predicted proteins | sample AntDrymUQ2232306_2_FD_106645 | JGI IMG/M metagenome (GOLD analysis project Ga0136611, IMG submission 106645) | Polar desert sand microbial communities from Dry Valleys, Antarctica - metaG UQ223 (23.06) | ecosystem: Environmental > Terrestrial > Soil > Desert | place: Antarctica: Dry Valley...
CCGGGGCGAACGGCCGCCAGGTCGCTAGTGTGGCGCCACCCCGGGGACGTAGCTCAGCTGGCTAGAGCACCGCCTTTGCAAGGCGGGGGTCGTGGGTTCGAGCCCCATCGTCTCCACCGGAGAAACCGCAGGTCAGGGCATGTTTTTGGCCTTCTTTAGCTGACCGGGCCGGGCGCCATGACCCGCTGTGACACATCTGTGACACACCAGGATGAGCCGAGGACCCCGATCCGGGGCTCAGCCGCCCCCTCTGCGCATGGCCAAAACCGGTGCCGTGGGCCTCGCCACGGCAGCCTGGGCCATCAGGTCCAGGGCCTCTGTGACCCGGTCCTCCTCGCCCGGCAGGAGGTGCCCGTACCGGTCGAGGACCGTCACCACCGAGGCGTGGCCGGCCCGGCGGGCGACCTCCTTGGGTGAGGCCCCAGCGGCGATCCAGAAGGCCACCGCCGTGTGCCTCAGGTCGTGGATGCGCAGCGGCGCCACCCCGGCGGCGACGGTGGCCGGCGCCCAGCACCGCCGGTGGAACAGGCTGCGCCGCAGCGGCCCTCCCTCCGGGGCGGTGAACACCAGCTCGTCAGGCCCCAGGCCGGCCACGTGGCTCTCGAACTCCACCAGCACTGACCGGGGCAACGGCACAGTCCGCCGGCCCTGCCTGGTCTTCGGCGGGCCGAAGTGGTGGTGGCCGTTGACCTCCACCAGCGTCTCGACGACGTCGAGGCGGCCACGGAGCAGGTCGACCCGTGACCGTCGCAGCGCGCCGACCTCCCCGATCCGCAGCCCGCCGTACGCAGCGACCAGGACCAGGGCCCGGTACCGGGGGTCGATGGCCTCGGCGAGCGTGGCCACCTGCCCGGGGTCGAGGAAGGCCATCTCGTCCCGCTCGATCCGGGGGAGGTCGACACCGGCCGCCGGGTTGATGGCCAGGCGACGGTCCTTCACCGCCGCCGCCAGCATCTTGGAGAGCTGCTGGTGTGTCTTGTGGACCGTGGCCGCTGCCTGGCCCGCCGCCGACAGGCCGGCGACCCAGTCCTGCACCTCCTGGTGGCCGATGTCGATGAGGCGCCAAGTGCCGAAGTGCGGGAGGACGTGCAGGCGGATGATCCCCTCGACCCTGGCTCTGGTTGACGGCCGCAGGTTGACGGTCGAAGCCCACCACCGCTGGTGCCAGGCGGCGAGGGTGAGCCGCCCCTGCTCGGGGTCGATGAACGCCCCGGTGTTGCGAGCGTGGCCGACCTCGGCGAGGAAGGCCTCGGCATCGAGCTTGCGGCGGAAGGTGCGGCTCCTGCTCTTGCCATCCGGCGTGCGGAACCGGGTGCGCCACCCGCCAGGAACCTTGTCGATGCTGGCCATCAGCTACCACCGATGGTGTCGAGTGCCTTGGGCGTCGGGCTTCCCCCAGCTCGCCCCCGGCTCGCTTTGGTGAGGAAGCCCTTCCTTCGGGCGTCGTAGACGAGGTTCCTCGTAGTTTCCAGGGACCTCTTGAGCTCGGCCGCTAGCGCCTTCACTGGGGACTTGGTCGAGGCTGCCAGGACGGCGTACCGAAGGGCTACCTCGGCGTAGAAGGCATCAGGGTGACCCGCCCTCCCGGGCCGTTTGCCTTTGCGCAGCTGCTTCGCACGATCAGCATGCCTCTCCTTCGCTGCCGCGATCGACTCCCGGGCAGTGCCATCCTTGCGAGCCTGCTCGTAGATCAGAACCCAGCAGTCGTCGATCATCGCCACCTGGTCGCGCCAGTGACGACGCATCCCGTCGATGGTGACCTTCGCCAGCATGCGAGCGGTGATCGGCGACTTGCCGTCCAGGGACATGAGGAATAACCCCACAGCCTCGTGCTCCTCTGAGAACCCGGCGTAGACCGCCATCCCTGGGAGCTCCTCGTCACGGTACCGGCGCCACGTCAGTTCAGCTGGATGTGAGTGGTTCTGTGAGGAGTCGCCACCGCCCTCCACCTCCAGGCGTTGCAGATCGATGCCGATCTCTCCGGGTGAGCGGGGCCCAACATCTGGAGCCGAGGCCTCGCTCCATGGGTTCGCCTGGTTGTTCGGCGAGATGTCCCGCAGGCGGGCTGGTGGCCCAGCGGGCAGGTGTCGGGAGGGGGTCATGAAGAAAGAACCATCCGAGTTGCGTCCACGTCTTGATGATACCGGATGGCGTCGGGCACCATCGGCTTATGTCCAACGAACCCGACGAGCTCGTCGATGAGAGGTGTGCCGCCAAGATCCTCTGCAAGCCGCCAGCAACCCTGCGCGACTGGCGTTACCGAGGCACCGGCCCTACGTATGTGAAGGTTGGTCCGAAGACCGTTCGCTACCGCCGGAGCGATCTGGAGCTCTTCCTCCTCGCCAACACCATCCGTCCAGGCGGAACCTGATGGGGACTCAGTCAGAGGCGCAAGTCTCCTCACCTCCAAAGCTTCCTGACTGGGCTGCAGGCGCCCTGCGGGCGTGGAGAGATGCTGTCGGGCTGTGCGAGCACCTCCTAGCCGACCGTGGGCCAAGACCCCGCTTCTTGCTGGCGAGGAGCCCGTCGACACTGCTCTGTGACGAGTGTCTCTTTGCTGCCGAAGCTGAGGTCGGAGGGATCGTTCCCGCTGGCAATTGCGCTGGCTGCGGTCGGAACGACCTCCAGCTTCTGCCCGTCGTGCACTCCCGCCGGGACCTCAGCTTCCTCGGTTGGGTTTGCGGTCCCTGCCGGGAGCTGGATGCCGGATGATGCCTTACTGCCTCTGGAGTGCGGCATGAACTGCGACCTCGGCGGTCCTGCCGTCTCCTGCGCCGGGGCAGGCCTTGAGGTGTTCCCCTTGGTCTCCCGTTCGAAGGTGCCGCTGCGCACCTGCCCGATCGGCGCCGCCCACCGGGCCGCCCGCCGCCCCGACCGTTGCCCGGGCGGCTGCGGCCACGAAGGGCACGGCGTCCTCGACGCCACCACCGACCTTGAGGAGATAGTGGATGGCTGGTGGTCAGCCCACCCCACCGCCAACATCGGCGGCGCCGCCCGGTGACCGCCACCCTCGACGCTGCGTTGGCGGCCTTTGACAACGGGCTCTGCACGATCAGGACGGCGACGAATGGCAGCAAGAGGCCGCTCAACCAGTGGAAGGAATACCAGAAGGAGCGGCCGACGAGGGAGCAGGTGGCCCGCTGGTTCAGCGCCGGCCACCCGGGCTTCGGCGTCGTCTGCGGAGCCGTCAGCGGTGGCCTGGAGATGCTCGAGTTCGAGGGGCGGGCCGTCGCCGAAGGGACCCTCGACACCTTCAGCGAGGCCGCCGACTCCGCCGGCCTCACCGAGTTGTTCGACCGCATCCGGGGCGGCTACTGCGAGCGGACCCCGAGCGGTGGGATTCACCTGCTCTACCGCTGCCCCGCCGGCATCGGCGGCAACCTGAGGCTGGCCCGGCGTCCAGCTACCGCCGAGGAGCTCGAGGCGAAGCCCGACGACAAGGTGAAGGTGCTCATCGAAACTCGGGGTGAGGGCGGGTACACCATCGTCGCACCCTCAAACGGGAGCACTCACCCAACCGGCAAGGCCTGGGAGCTACTCCACGGTGGCTTCGCCAGCATCGCCACCGTCACCACCGAGGAGCGGGAGGCGCTGCTCGACCTGGCCCGCACCTTCGACCGGTGCAGTGCGTCAGCCGGGCCGCCCGCCGCCCCACAACTCAGCGCTGATCAGAGTGCAGACTCCCGCCCCGGCGACGAGTTCGACAGCACCTGCGCCGACGTGCTGACCGCCGCCGGCTTCGTCGTCCACAGCGAGGACAGCAGTGGCCAGCACTACACCCGGCCGGGCAAGTCCACCCGGGAAGGATCCTCGGCGACGGTGTGGAAGGAGAGCAGGGCCGGCGGCGACCGCTGCACCCTGTTCTCGACATCCATCGACGCCCCCGCAGAGTACCTCGGCGACCACCGGGCGCTAACTGCCTGGGAAGCCCAGGTTGCCCTCCACTACGGCGGCGACCACTCCGCAGCGGCGAGCGCCTGGCGGTCCTCCAACCCATGGTCGTCCGACCTGTCGTGGACCCCTCAGGCCGCTCCTGCGGGGGCGCCGATCGATGCTGGAGGCGAGGACCGTTGGCCGGTCCTCGGGCCGGCGGCCCTGTACGGCCTGGCCGGTGAGGTGGTGGCCACCCTCGACCCGCACACCGAGGCCGACAAGGCCGCCGTGCTCATCTCGTTCCTGGCCGCCTTCGGATGCGCCGTCGGCGCCCGCCCGCACGCCATCGCAGACGGCTCTGAACACCAGGGGCGGCTGTTCGCCGTACTGGTCGGCAAGACGTCCAGAGGCCGCAAGGGCACCGCCTGGGCCAACGTGCGGCGCCTCATGGAGGTGGCCGACCCTGTGTTCACCGCCGAGCGGATCCTCGGCGGCCTCGCCTCCGGTGAAGGACTCATCGCCGCCCTCAGCGACGGCAGCCCGGACAAGGACGGGAACCTCGTCGGCGCTGTCAGAGACAAGAGGCTGCTCATCCTCGAGCCCGAGTTCAGCCGGGTCCTCAAGGTCTGCGCCCGGGAGTCCTCGACCCTTAGTGCGATACTTCGTGACGCCTGGGACCGTGGCGACCTCCGGGTGATGACCCGCAAGGACCCGCTCCGAGCGACTGGCGCCCACGTCAGCCTGCTCGCCCACGTCACCGCCGACGAGCTCCGCCGCAGCCTGCTCGAGAGCGATGCCGCCAACGGCTACGGCAACCGGCACCTGTTCATCGCCGCCAAACGCTCCAAGCTGCTCCCCGAAGGCGGGAACCTCGACGACGCCACCGTCAACGCCCTCGGCAAGAAGATCCGCCGGGCCCTCGGCGCCGCCCGGCGCATCGGCATCGTCCGCCGGTCACCATCTGCCGCCGCCCTGTGGGAGGAGATCTACCTAGCCATCGACGACGACGCCCACGGCATGGTCGGAGCCCTCACCGCCAGGGCCGAAGCGCAGCTCCTCCGCCTGTCCGTCGTCTACGCCCTCCTCGACGGGTCCCCCACCATCGAGAAGGCCCACATCGAGGCGGCGAAAGCGGTGTGGGACTACAGCGAAGCCACCCTCCAGTGGGTCTTCGGCGACACCCTCGGCGACGACGTGGCCGACCGCCTCCTGGCCGCCATTCGCAACGCCGGCCACGACGGCCTCGACCTCCAAGCCCAGAGTGCCGTCTTCGGCCGGAACCTCGCCGCCGCCCGGCTCAACCTCTCCCGGCAAGCGCTCGAGCGCAAGGGCCTGGTGGTCACCACCACCGAGGACACCGGCGGCCGCCCCAGGACCGTCACCCGCCCCGCCTCCCGTACGAAGGAAACGAAGGAAACGAAGGAAGAGCGGGAGGGATGAGGCTTCCTTCGTCTACTTCGTCTTCTTCGTACTGCGAGGGCGCATGGGTCTGGCCGCCCCAGCCGTGCCCTGCGCACAACCCAGAAGAGCAAGAAGCGCAGGAAGGGCCTCGCTCATGAGGGGTCACTGCGCCATACGGAACCCACCACCCCAGCTAGGAGAACCCAATGCCCACCACACCGGTCGCTGCGACCGGCCTGGAAAAGCGCCTCGACGAATACACCCACATCGGCTGCCTGTTCGCCGTCGCCCTCGTCACCATGGTCAAGCGGGTGCTCAACGTGGGGCGCTTCAACCTTCCCGCTGAGGCGGGGCAGAAGGGGTACGGCCCGTCGACGTGGACGCTCGGGGAGGCTGACTTGGGGTCGATGACAAGTCCCTCTGATCCGGAGGCCGAGTGTCTTCGCCTCGGACCGGACACGGGCCGTCGGGCTGTGGATGGCCGAACCCTTCTGGCGGGATCCTTGCGGGAATCAGCGTGCACCGAGGACCTGCGAGAAAGCGGGCATCGCTGGATCGCCGAAGTTGCTAGGTACGTCGAACTGCTTGACGACGATGATCCTCTGCTTGACCTACTGCAGATCGTGGCGGACGGTCGTGACCCTGATGCGTACGCGGACGAGGTCATGTACGAAGCGCTCGAAGCCCAAGCCGAAGGGACCGTGCCCCGTGCGGCAGTCGAGCGGATCCTCAGGGTGATCCAGGACATCGACTGCGACCTTGGGATGCTCGGGCTCCAGTGGGACGCACCGGGCGACTCTGCGGACCCGTCGACCGCATCACCAGGAGGGAGCTGATGCCACCGGTTCGAACTCCACATAACCAAGGTTCTCATGCCGTAGGCTGCAAAAGTGGGCGCTGGCTCAATCTTCGCCTCAGAGACGATGAAAGTGTCCCCTGATGGCCCTTGATGGCACCCCAGCACCGAGTAGCGAGTCTTTGGGCATGGCGGTGCCGCTGTTGGCGGCGGGGAGCACATATGCGGAGGCTGCTGCGGCGGCTGGTGTCAGTGAGCGGACCATCAAGCGCCGGATGACCGACGGTCGGTTTCGAAACGACGTCGCCGCCGTACGGGCTGACATGGTGCGCCGTACTTCAGGTGCTCTCACCGACGCCTCGGTCATGGCCGTCGGGACTCTGATCGCCCTCCTGGATGTTGCCGTGCCCCCTTCCACCCGTCTTGGAGCGGCCAAGGCGATCTTGGACGCTGAGGCGACGTACCGAGAGGCTGGCGCCCTTGAAGAGCGGCTTCAGCTTCTTGAGGGACAACTGGAGGGCCAGGCGGTCATGGCGTCGTGAAGCCGATCCCCGAGCGACTGGCACGCCTGGAGCGGGCCGTCCAGGCAAGCACGCAGCCCGATGCTGCGCAGCTCACCTGGATGAGAGATCAGCTGGCCGCCGAGGGTGTGAACCCTGAGGCCGTGCTCACGCCGGACGGAGTCCTCATCGTCGATGGACCGACAGATCAGTACATCGGCTGCCTCGAGGTGCTCGTCCGCATCGCAAGCGACGAAGGTCCTGAGGCTGCCTCGTGGACCGGTGCCCTTGCGCTTGCCCTCCCCCGGCGAGTCAGCCCGATCAGTGGAGTAGCGACACGACGGTAGCGATCTTGTTCCGCTTCGAGGTTCCGGGTGGCATGGGGCAGACGGTGTGGCTGACCGGACACCGCTCTCCATGGAAGGCTGCTCACCGGGCTAGGGAGGAGCAGATCTGAGGATGGCAAAGAAGGATCTACGGGAGGCAGCGGTCATGATCCGGGCCGCCCTAGCCGCCGTGGAGGAGAACCGGATCGAGGCGAGCACCCCGGCGGCACGAGCCCTCATCCGGCGCATGGAGGGCGCTGCCGCTGCCTTTGAGGAGGCCGGCCGTAGCTCGGCTCGTACTTGAACTTGAATCGCCCTTGCAGCAAATGGACGTTTGCTGTAGGATGGCATCATGGCAAGGGCGAGGAAGCAGGCTCAGGTCGACCACTCGAAGGTCGTTGCTTACCTGCGAGTCAGCACGGATGAGCAGGCCGACAGCGGGCTCGGCCTCGCCGCCCAGCGGGCCGCCATCGAGGCTGAGGCAGCCCGCCGGGGCTGGGACGTGGTCGCCTGGCACGAGGACGCCGGCGTCTCTGGCAAGAGCCTCAATCGGCCCGGCGTCGCCGCAGCCCTCGGCGACGTGGAGCAGGGCCGGGCGGCCGCCCTCGTGGTCGCCAAGCTCGACCGGCTCAGCAGGAGCCTCCTCGACTTCGCTTCCCTCATGGAGCGGGCCAGGTCCGGCGCCTGGGGCCTCGTGGCCCTCGACCTCCAGGTCGACACGACGACGCCGGGCGGAGAGATGATGGCCAACGTCATGGCCACCTTCGCCCAGTACGAGCGGCGCCTCATCGGGCAGCGGACCAAGGCTGCCCTTGCCGCGAAGAAGGCGCAGGGCATCAATCTGGGTCGCCCTCGCACCATGCCGGCGGGGGTGCTTGCCCGCATCGTGGCCGCCCGAGAGGCTGGGGAAGGCTGGTCCGCAATCGCCCGGGCTCTCAACGCCGATGGCGTCCCCACCGCCCAGGGCGGAGTCTGCTGGCACCCTTCGACCGTCCGGTTCGCCTGCATGGCAGCACAGGCCCACTGAAGCCCGCTGGCGGCGACGGGATGCGGGGTCCTGGCCCGACCCCCGCCCGAAGCTGACGCCGGCCGTTCGCGAGCGGATCGTCAGCGCAGTCTGATCGAGCTGCGCTCTCTTGAGGTTCCGGCAGACGCCGCCGACCCGTGGCCTCGTGGCGCGGCCGAGGGGACACTGTCACCGCCCCGCACGGATGGCCATGACGGTCCGGCGCCTCCACGCCCGCTCTCGGGCCGTACGGCACCCAGGCGGCGCCCAAAACGAGATGCAGGCGACCGACCCCCGGATGGCTGCGTGGGTTCGGCGCCTTGAGTACCGGCCGCCGCCTCAGCCATAGGCGGTGCCGAAGGCCTCAAAGGCATCGATCAGTCCGGCCTGTGTCGTCACGTTGGCCACCGTCTTCCGGGCCTGCTCATTCTTGAGGTCGATTCGTCGAAGTAGGTCGTCGACCTTCACGACCATGTCGATGCGGTGGTAGGCGTAGCCCTGCGTCTTGGCGTAATCGGCGAGGCCACGTGCCTTGTTGGGGGCGTCGCCCAGATGATGGCCGTGGGGGTCGACGATGCTGGGCCGAAGCTCGTTGTCGACCTCGTGGACCATCACGAAGTCGGGGTACATCGCCTTGCAAACATCGCCTGAGGTGTACGGCAGCCGCAATGATGCCGCCCCGCCGGTCGGGTTTCGGTACCACCCCTTGAGTGTCGGGTCGGCCAGCTCGCGTTTCAGCACCTCCGCCTCCCAGCCTCCGAGGGAAAGCGGTATGTTGCCACCAGGCCCGGCGAGAACGTGACGGGGCCATTGTGTGTCTCCGTCGGGATAGGCCCGCTCGTCGGGCACGACGAGCGACACACGCTCCGGCACTTTGGCCTGGCCCTGGATTTCGAAGTACCGCTGCCGCGAAACATCACCGAGGCTGCGAATGCTCCGGTCGTAGATATTCATCCATTGCACAACCAACTTCCGGGCCGCCTCATCGATCGCTTGCACGGCGTCTGTATCGCGGGAGAGGACGTAGCTCTCGATTTTGGCTACGCGAGGATCGGCCTTCTCCGACTGCACCCTGCGCCGCCAGTACTTGACGGCCATACCTTCGCGAAGCCTGTTCCCCGCTTGCCGAAAGAGGTCGTTGAGGTTCCTATCGTCGACCGGGATGCGCTCCCACCCGCCTTCGGTCACTCCCCCGGCGAGATCGGCCCTCAGCACGCGAACGTCGAGGTTGCCTCCTGCATCCACTCGCTGAGTAAACACACCCGCCCGGTCGAGCCGCTTTCGTTCGGCGCTGAGGATGTCCAACAGCCGGCGGTTGGCGAGGTTGAGAGCGTCAGAGTCGATGCCGTCGCCAACAAGGAGAGTAGCGAGCTTCATCAGCCTCGTCACCTGGTTTGTACGGCCATGCCCAGGAACGACGTACGTGGGTAGGCCCTCGATGACGTCCACAACGCCCGGCGGAACCTTCGCGTTGCGTCTGCAAACGACCGGTCTCGTGATCGTCTCGATGGGCGGCACGTCGTCCGGGTTGGACTGCAGCCGGGCCACGACCTGCTTAACAGTCTCGCGGTCGTACTGGGGAAGGAACAGCGACACCGTGTTGAGCAGGTCGGCGCCGGAGACCCGCCGGGCGAGCGGTGTCCGAACCATCCGCCCGATGAGCTGGGCGATGGAGACGTACTCTTTTGCTCGCCGGAACGAGAACATCACCTCGGCGCGCGGGCAGTCCCATCCCGTTGTCAGACCCGTCTTGAAAAGGACTATCCGAAGGCTCGGGTCCTCCTGAGCGTCCTCTGGCCGGATGTATCGGATCGTCCTGGCACCAACAGAGACAGGCCCACCGATGTCGAAGGTGTGAGCGAGCGCGTCGGACGGAAGGCCCGGCACGGCCGAGTAGATGGTGTCGAGAACGGCGACGAGGTCAGTGTCAGAGTCCCCGCCTCTGCGCCGGGAATCCTGCACTTGGATGACGAGGATCGGCTCCACCGGAGGGACGGTCTCAGACTGGGCGTACGCCGCCCACCTGGCAGTCGTCGCCTTCCACTCCTTCACCGCCTCTCTGAGCAACGTGGTGTCGCCCGGCTGCACCTTGTCCGGATGCCGCAGAAGGACAGCATCCTTCAACAGCCCCGAAGCACGAACGAGGTCGGGATCGACGTTCGTGCGTCGCATCGTACGATCCGGCGCAGCCTCGACGAGATCGTTGAAGCGTTCCGGTGTGGCCGAAATTCCGAGTACGACGGGCACCGGTTCGAGCGTACCGTTGTAGCCGAGGATAAACCTTTGGACGATGGTTCGGGTCTCCTCATCGCCCCGGCCTCGTGTCATCCCTCGGTGCGCTTCGTCGATGATGAGCACGAAGCGGCCGCCACGTCTCTCGGCCGTGTTGTTGATCGTCTCCCAGATCGTTCGAGTCCGAGCGTCGCGTCGATTGACGAGCGGTTGGTTCCGGGCGAGCTTCTGGATATTTAGGAAGTAGACGCGGCCACAACCAAGTTCTTCGTCGTGGAACGACGAGTCCAGAGTCACCAGGCGCTGATCGCTGAGCACGTCTGAAGCTCCGAGCATCTTCCGCCGCGTCTGCTCGTTGAGGCTCGGCTGGTCGGTCAGCCAGAGGACCACGGCGTTAGGGTCGCCGCCGGGTACCTGCTCGTCGCCATCGAATAGTCGTTCGAGTACGGCAGTAGCGACGACGGTCTTGCCGGCGCCGGTCGGCGCGGAAAGACTGAGCGCCTGCTTGTCGCCGCTCTGTTCGTAGTCGACGATCGCCGACCGCAGGCGGGCCGTGAGCTGCTCCGCCGCTGTGAGCTGAAAGTCCTTTAGTTCGAGCTTCACAACTGGGCGTCCAAGTTGACCTCGAAGCTGCGGAGATAGTCACGGTAGAGCATCGAAGCGTTCACCCAGCCCGGCAGCTCTTGGCGGACCTGAACGAAGGTCGCCTCAGCGTCCGTTACTACGAAGACCTCTTTGAGGTCGTGCCGATGCTGGATCTTTTCAACGAACAGTCGCCAATGGCTGGCGCTGAACAGGATCGCGTACGGCGACCCCTCGGGTGCAAACCAGGCGACGTCCGGTGCGTCGGCGATCACCCCGGAGGCGCCGCCCTTCATCCACAAGAGGGGCGCGATGCCCCTGAAGGCTTCGCCCAGGTCAACGTCGTCACGGTCGAGGTACTGAAGCTCGAAGAAGTCGACGTTCTCCTCGAAGCCGTCGGCGAGCCGCCGCCCGTCGATGTAGCGAAGGTTGGGCGGGATCGGTTCGCCTGTCGGACGCCGCCCGGTGATGGCCGCCTCGATGCGGGGCTTCGTCGCCTGGCTGAACACGCCTTGCGCGTTCCATTCTGGGTCGCCCGGTCGGTAGCCGTCGGCGGTCAGCCGGGCTTCCCCCTCGAGTTCGACTTCGTTGTTGGTAACCAGGATGCAGCGTCGACACCCACCGTCCGCCGCGTTGAGGATCGCCGTGGCGTGAACGGTGGTGCCGGAGCCGCCGAAGAAGTCGAGGATCAGCGCATCCGGCCTGTCGCCCACGGCGGCGGCGAGCGTCTCCTGCACGGCGTAGACGCTCTTGGGGAAGGTGAAGCGGTTCCGCTCGCCGAGCAGATTGTTCAGCATCACCGTGCCGCCTTGCCCCCCGGCGGTGTGACTGCTCGACTTCCACACCGTCTTCGGGATCGTGGTTCGCAGTTGGTGGCCCGCGACGAGAACCTCGCCGTGCTCGCCGTATCCTGTGACCGTCAGCGCGCCGCCCTCGATGGCGTCGACCGTTCCCCCGAGAAGGTAGAGGATCGTCCACGTTCCTCTCGCCTCGTCGCGGCCGGTGCTGTGGACAAAACCGTGCTCGGCGAGATACATAAGACGGTTCCGGTCAACGCGCCAGATGCCGAGCCTGCCGTCGGCCCGTACGGGCCACGCTGCGCGCTGGCCGCCAACTTTGGCCTTCCGTAGGTGATCGTCGTCGTCGGTCGCTGGGTCGCCGACGCCCACGATCCTGTCATCGCGATCGAGGAGGATTGGGTAGCACAGGTTTGGGCGTGAGGCCCGGTACCAGGCGTTGCCGCCACGCATTAATGACAGCCACCGGATTCCGGCGTAGGAGGCGTTTGGCTCGTCGTCAGTGAGGAGGTCCCGGGCTAAGGCCACTGGTTGTGCTCCGCCGAAGAAGCAGAAGAACGCGTACTCGTCGACCCTTGAGAGGCCGCCGCTTGAGGCTCCGCTCGGATTGATGACGATGGACCATCTGAATGTCGGCGGAGGGAAACATCTGGCTGAGAAGGACGCCGAGCCGGCTGACTTCGTGCGCGTCGATCGTCACGACGATCACGCCGTCTGGCTTCAACAGCCGCTTGCTAAGTCGCAGTCGGCGCTCCATCATGCTCAGCCACTTGCTGTGCCGGTATGCATCGTTGCGGTCGACGTAGTCGTTGTTGTACTTCCAGTTCTGGTCGCCAGTGTTGTAGGGCGGGTCTAGGTACATGCAGTCGACCTCGCCCTCGTGGAGGTGCGTAAGCATCTGCAGGACGTCGTAGTTCTCGCCGGACACCACGACGTGCGAACCGCGGTCGGGCGTTGACCGGTGTACCGATCCGAGGAAGGCGAGGCCAGGGTAGATTGGGTCTCCGAAGGTGTGGACGGGCACCACATCGTCGACGGCCATGGTCGGCCCTTCGTTTCCGGTAGCGGCGTCCTCGAGCTGAGCCTTGCGTCCCTTGACTAAGCGGACCCGCCAGATTTGCGATGCCTCGGGGAGCCGCAGCTGAACGAGTTGACCACGGTTGACGGTGTGGCCGTACAGCCGGACGACCTCGGGCAGGTGGCGCTCGAAGACGAGCCCAAACTGGGCGCGCTGACGCAGCTTCGCGATCTCGCTGGCGATGCGGCCGCCGAGCCCGCGGTCACTGATCTGGGCCAGTAGGTCATCCAGGTACGCCAAGGAACCCCCCTCTCCCGCAATTATGCGTCGTGCGGCGGCCGGCCCGTAGCCCGTGAGGTTGTGCCAGTCCCGCTCGGTGAGGCCGTCGGGCAGGCGGGGTGCGCCGCGCCGTTCGCACAGCAGGGTGTGGCGGCGATCTTCGGCCTGCTCAACGATGAGACCGGCTGATCGCAAACCTTCGACTCGTTGTCCTGGCCCTACGACGATCCGGCAACCGGCCCCACGGCACGGGGCCAACGCCCGGGGCGTCACTGGTTGGCGAGCCCGCCCGGTCGAGTCACCCTCGATGTCCGGGCCTCAGATCGGCCCCTCAGGACCCCCTGAGGGCATCTACCATCTGTCCGCAAATGAAGTTCGCTTCGTGGAACCTTCACCATCAGGCTACGAAAAAGGGCATCCCACCCTCGATCGAGGCCGCCATCGCCGGCCTGGCGGTCGATGTGCTCGTCCTCAACGAGTTTGTCGACGGTCCGGGGCGAGGGTGGTTCCGAGCGTGCCTCGACCGCCTCGGCCTCGGGCACCAAGTCCTGTCCCACACCACCGCACGGCACAACCAGATCCTCATCGCAGCCCGGAAGCCCATCTTCGTGGGCGACCTTCAGGCCCCCACGTTCGATGGCTCCGCCCGGTCGAACTTCCTCCACGTGGTGCTCGGCTCGACGGGGCTCGAGCTCATCGGCCTCCGAGTCCCTGCCTACGAGCCCGCTGCTGATCTGCGCATCTACAACGCCCAGCTCGCTGAGGTCCTGGGAACTATCGGTGAGCGGCGGTTGATCGTCACGGGTGACTTCAACCTCGACCCGTTCGGAGGGGCACTACCCGACGAGCTCTCGACTGCGGAGTGGGCGACCTGCCCGAGTCTCATCGCCGAGAACCCTGCTGGTCCGTGGAGCTACGTCAACCACGCAGGGACATGCTGGAGCCGAATCGACCACGTGGCGCACACGCCTTCG
>Ga0136611_10002114_pt1 | contig 13782 bp, 12 predicted proteins | sample AntDrymUQ2232306_2_FD_106645 | JGI IMG/M metagenome (GOLD analysis project Ga0136611, IMG submission 106645) | Polar desert sand microbial communities from Dry Valleys, Antarctica - metaG UQ223 (23.06) | ecosystem: Environmental > Terrestrial > Soil > Desert | place: Antarctica: Dry Valley...
GCCTTGGAGGCATCACAGGTGTGGCGGAACACCTGGCCGGGACGGTCTCCGATGAACTGGATGGGTACGTCGCCGGCCCCCATGACCTTCCGGACCGCTTCCGCCACCTCCAGCACACTCCGGTCGCGGCCCGTGCCGACGTTCACAACCTCCCCGATCAGCCTCTCCCGGTCCACATGGAGCAGCCGGTCCAATGCCTCACAGTGATCCTCCACGTACAGCCAGTCCCGCGCGGCCGAGCCATCCCCGTGGACGGTAAGCGGCTCTCCCAGGATGCAACTGGTGATAAACCTGGGTACTACCTTTTCCAGGTGCTGCTGGGGACCGAAGTTGTTGAATGGCCGGACGATCACCGCCGGGATCTTATATGTGGCCCAATACGAGTACACGAGCCGGTCCGCGCCGCACTTGGCTGATGCGTACGGACTCATCGGGCACAGCGGGTGGTCCTCGTCCATCTTCTCCGCAAGTGCGGTCCCGTAGACCTCGGAGGTAGATATGTGAATGAACCGCTCTACCCGATCCCGGTGTTTCGCCACGGCGTTCGCCACCGTTTGCGTGCCGAGCACGTCCGTCTCGAAGAAGAGCCGGTTGTCGTAGATGGATCGCGTAACGTGCGATTCGGCGGCCATGTGGACCACGATGTCAGACCGCCCAACCAGATCATTCATCAGCTCCGCGTTACGTACATCTCCGTACCAGAACTCGAACCGCCCGGAGCGCTGCGCCCCCGTCGGGCAGTTGTCGATCCTGCCGGCGTAAGTAAGCGCGTCCACTACGAGAAGGTGCCAGTCCGGATACTTCTCGTAGATGTACCGGACGAAGTTGCCGCCGATGAACCCAGCGCCGCCGGTCACAAGAATGGTCTTCATATACCCGCTAGTTCAATACGTGTGGGCGTGCTAGGTGCAGCGGAGATGTCTTTCGTCCCCGCACTGCGTTCGCCACGAAGAATCGCTCCGCTTCCGTCTCCGCAGTTCAGGACAAGATCAAGCGCCGACAGGTACGGTACGAACTCGCCATGCAGCTGCGGGTAGAGGGGATGCACATAGTCCTGCCACTCTACCTCGATACCACGGCGTGCGAAGAGCCCGACGTCTAGATATGACCGGGCGGCGGCCCCACTCAGGTAGCGCGTGGCGCCAAAGTGTAAACACAGCCGCACGAGCCGCTCGCTCCGCTCCCCCTGTATGCCCAGATCTGAAGCGCGCAGCGCGGGCGTACGGACATCCAGCCACCCTCGCATGAGCTCAACGACGGCGAGATCAAGATCCACCAGCCGCTCCCAGGGTCGGTCCAGGACTCCCTCAAGTTCCTCCACGTACGCCTTCAGGTAGGGCGCCCGACGATAGAACTGGCGTATGGTGCCCACATGCTCGCGCGCCCAAGGACCCATGGCATCGATCTCAATGTCCACGATGCGGGGCCAGCCGAGGCCGGTGTGACGGACGGGGACGGTCAGCCAGTGTGGGCCTCCTGGCGACTTAACGCGGTTGCGGTTGCGCCAGCCGTTTTTATCATACTGCACGTCGTCGTAGTAGACGAAGAGATCGCTCCGCCTCATCTGGTCAAAGAAGCCGAGCCACGGAAGGTAGCCCGGCTGGAGGACGGCCAGCGTGGTCACGCCGCTACCGACTCTGCGGACGGCACCATGTACATCTCGTACCATTCCTGGAAGACAATCAGCGCCAGCACCCTGTTCACATGCGTATAGTCCGGCGCAGCACCGGCCTGATAGAGCTGATCGATGAGCGAAACGACCTGCGCGTAGTCGAAGAGGCCGTGCTGGCGCAAACGCTCCTGGCTGAGAGTCTCCCGGACATACGGCTGTAGATCCTGAAGAATCCACTGAGTCACTGGCATCAAGAAGCCCTCCTTGGGCCGGCTCACCATCTCCTCGGGAAAATAGCGGAGCGCGGCGCGCTTCAGGATGTACTTAGTCACGCCATCCTTGATCTTGAAGTGACCGGGCAGGCGCGAGACGTACTCCACAACGTCCGTATCCAGGTACGCGGTGCGCACTTCAAGGGAGTGGGCCATGGAAAGCCGGTCCACAAATGTCAGCACCTGATCAGGGAAGATGGTCCTGAACTCCGCCTCCAAGATCCGGTTGAGCGGATCCTGCGCCGTGAGCGAGGAGAACACGGCGCGGAGGTGCTCGCTCGTGTTAAAAGAACGCATAGCGCCGCGTACGTCCGGGTGGTACAAGGAGTGCTTCTGCTCTTCGCCAAAGACGAGGAGCTTTGCGCGCCAGGCCCAGTCCTCCCCTTCCCAGAGCCGTCCTAACAGCTCAGGCTGCTGCTCATAGGGATGGATAAGCGAGCTATCGCCGGTCTTCCGGTACGCCTCGTAGCGCGACATTGGGAACGCGAGGCGATGTGAAAGGTAGCTTCCGAATAGCTCATCCGCCCCGTCTCCGGAGAGCGCCACCTTGACATGCTGTGCGACACGCCGCGCGAGAAAGTAGGTGGAGACCACACCCGCAAACGGCTCGTCAAAGTGGGTGAGGATGGCGCGCAGGCTCTCGGGGAACGAGGAAAAGGTGATCGCCTCCTCATGATGCTCCGTGTCATAGGCACCGGCAACCCAGCGCGACCATTTGCGGTCCAACTCCTTGCCTTCCGTGGTCGAGTCGCCGCCGTACGTCAGGCAGAAGGTCTTGATCCGCTCTGAAGAGAGCTCCGCCGCCAGGGCGGTGCTGAGACTGGAATCGATCCCGCCGCTGAGGAAAAAGCCGATTGGTACGTCCGAGATCAGGCGACGTTTCACCCCCAGGCGGAGCAGATCCAGCAGGCGGTTCACCGCCTCCTCCTCGTCCATACGCGCCGTCTCCGGGTCCGGCGTGAAGTCCGGCCGCCAATACCGGCGCACAACGGGTGCTTCCGTGGGACGGAAGGTGAGCGTATGCCCCGGCGGCAAGATGCTCACGCCCTGGAATATGCTCAGCGGGTGCGGGACGTGCTTGTAGCTCAGGTAGTGGTGCAGTGCCTCCAGATTGATGCGGCGCTCGAAGCCGGGAATGCGAAGAAGCCCTTTGACCTCTGACGCGAAGTAGAGCGCGTCGCCGCGCACGCAATAGTACAACGGCTTCTTGCCGGTGCGGTCTCGCGCCAGGAACCCTACCTTGTTGCGGTCGTCCCACACGGCCACGGCGAACATCCCGTCAATGCGCTCGGCGAGACCGTCCCCGAAGTCCTCGTACAGATGTGGCAGCACCTCCGTATCGCAGTGAGTGCGCAGTGCGTGACCACGTGCCAGTAATGTCTGCCGCAGATCGGGATAGGTGTACAACTCGCCGTTCTGGACCGCCCAGACATCACCACCCTCGTTGCACATGGGCTGGCGGCCGCCTTCCACGTCCTGGATGCTCAGGCGCCGGGCACCGAGCGAGAAATCCTGGTGTCCTACCCAGAACCCGTCGTCCGGCCCCCGGTGGACGAGCGTGCCAAGCATGGCAGGCACCGTCTGCGGGTGTGCCCGGCCAAAGACGCCCGCGATGCCGCACATGGCTAGGCGCTCACCGGCGCGTAGCTGCCCGGGTAAGCGCCCTCATGAACGGGGGACACGGGATGCGCTGCGCGAAGGGTGGTCGATTCGCCGACGCGGTGCTCGGTGATTGTCTCTTGCGCCATATCCACCACGAACTCCGCTACCGGCGTGAACTCGAAACACGCGGGCAGCTTCTGGATGGTGACGTACTCAAAGACAAGTACCTCGTCCGCACCACACGGCACGGTGCGCGCATAGCGAAGCAGCCGCTCCTGAAAGAGCGCAAGATTATTCGGATAGTACTTGAGGGTAGTGAACACGCTCGTAACCGCAATGGACTCCCCAACGTGGGCGTACCTCAAGCCGCCGCCCCAACCATAGCGACTCACCAGCTCACGCCGGCTCGCTCGGGGCTCACCGCGAGGCGCCCGGTAGATGCGAACAAAGAAGTTCACAACATCCACCGTAAAGACACGCCACAGGATGAGCCCGACGGTGTTGGCGTACGCATCCAGCATCCTCTGCGCAAGCGGCGGAAGTCTGCGGCGGAGATAGAAGTTGTAGCTGAGCCCCGCGTACGTCACCGGCAGCAGGAGGAGGTAGAGCCAGAGAAGTACACCGAGCGCCACAGGGACCACCGGAGGAAGGGCGAGCGCCGGATTCGTGGACTGCGGAATCGGGACGGATTCCACGAGGTGCTCGATCACCCGATCCACCGGCGATCCCGGCGGCACAAAGAGCAGTCCGCCCAGCATCACCGTCTCGCACAGGAGGCCAAGCCGGATCTGCGTCCTGATGAACAGGAAGCTGAGCGCGATGATCACTCCGCCAAACAGACGGGTGGGGGGGAAGAGCATCAGCACCGCGGCAACCACTTCGGTGGCCCACCCCAGGTGATTGAGCACGCGGAAGATCCAGTGCCCCGGAGGGACGTGACGGTACACGCGCCACCAATAGCCCCACTGCGGGTTGACCATGCCGAGCTCCATCCCCTCGTTTTTCGGGTACCCCGCGGTGACCTTGTATACCCCGGCTGCCAGGATGATTAGCGCGAAGTCCACCTGCACAAGGAATAGCGCCTGCCGCGAGATCTGCGGTGTGTAGGCGCGCAAGAACTCGAGCAAGAAGACGCACAGCGCCAGCCAGTGCAGCATATAACCGGGCGCACCCATACCGCGCAGGACACCGCGCCAGCGCATACGGACGAAGAAGTAGTGGCAGAGTACCAGGTTGACCAGCGCGGCCCACACACTCCACCAGCCGAACACGATCAGCACGGCGCTTAGAAACCAGGCGGCCAGGATCACCGGTAGGAGCGCCGGGTTCTGGACGGCGTCGATCGCCGGGCTGGAACGCGCGTACCCGCCCCAGCGCTCGCTGACGAAGAAGCGTCGCGCCTGCGGCAACGCCAGGAGCAGCGTGCCCAGAGTGAGGCATCCCGCCAGGGCGCGGAAGAGCACCTCCGCCGGATGGCTAAGCTCGGGCAGCACGCTCGACCTCGGTCCTTTCGGCGGGAGAACCGGTCAGCACCTCCCCTACGCGCAAAATCTGTGCTTCTGTGGCGGACTTCCTTGAGGCGTTTGGAAACGTCAATTCAAGCCCCCGCAGGAGCAGACCGCCGTCAGCGGTCGCAACCACGGGACCGAGCCCTAGTGAGTCGATGACCGTACCAGGAGTAACGCCCTCCGGTTGTGACCCGGCCAGCTCGGCGCGCCAGACGGTCAGGCGATCCCGCCCCCGGAACGCGAAAGCGCCCGGCCACGGACGGACCAACGCCCGAACCAGATTACGTATGCGCTCAGCGGGCTGGCGCCAATCGATTACTCCGTCTGCCGCCGTGCGTGCGCGGTGATAGACCGCCAGAGACTCATCTTGGGGTACACCGAGAGTTTCGCCGTCCAAAACGCGGGGCAGCCACTCGCGCAACACCCGTCTCCCGGCGTCCCTGAGCCTGTCACGCACGGTTGCCGCGTCGTCCGAGTCTAGGATGGGGAAGCGGACGGTGGCGATCACCGGGCCGGTGTCAATGCCTGCATCCACGTGATGGAGCGTCACCCCAGTCTCGGGCTCACCATGGATGATGGCCCACTGTAGTACATGGGGGCCTCGGTACTGAGGGAGCAATCCCCCGTGAACATTTAGGCATGCGGTACGAGGTATCGCGATCAATGACGGGGGTAGGATCATGGAGTACGACCAAACGAGAAAGACATCAGGATCCAGCGACGCTAGCGCATCCTGAAACGGTGCAACCACCTTCCGGCGCGGCTGCACCAGCAACGGGAGGCAAAAGTCACCAGCCCTGGCGCGAAAGCGCTCTACGTCTACCCCCATCCGGTTAGACGGCGCTACCGCCGCAACGATGGAAAGATCGAGCTCGCTCAGCGTCTCGAGAGCCGTGACACCCAGCTCACCGTAGCCGAAGACGACGGCGCGCTTGGCCGCCTTTCGCTCTGCGTGGAACATGCCAGCCGCGGACACGGCTAGAGTTCGGGCTGATAGACCTCGACGTCTACTCCGAGATCCTTCTTCATGACCTCGCGCAGGTGATCGCCGGAGGACTTGAGCACCTGGAGCCAGCCGTAGTTCCAGTCCCGTACGCCGGCCAGCCATGCGGAGCAGCCGCGGCACGGCCACGCCTCCGCACCTCTCCCAGCGAGGTGCATCTTGCGGTACCAGGTGAACGCTTCTCCGTGCCAGATGTCCTTCAGGGAGGCGTTCCAGACATTGGGAAACTGGTCCGCGGTGCGGAACGAGATATCCTGCCCGCACAGGGCGACGCGGCCAAGCGTGTCCACGTTCAGACGCTCAAACGGCCAGACGCACGGCTCCTGCCGCTCCGTGGAGAGGTCCGCATAGAGGTGACGATCCAGGGCGCGGCCGAGCGGAATCTCCGTGTTGTCATCCCAGCTGAGGAACTTGCGCGTGATGACTTCGTCCACTCCCACCTCGTCAATCCAGAAACGGACAGCCTGCTCCAGCTTCCCTTCCATGGCCTGCTGGCGGATCATGGAAACTACTATTCGCGTGGGGACACGCAGTTCCTTGCGTAGCTGCAGCGCAGCTCTAATGTTGTCCACATGGTCGCTGAACCACTTCTGCGGATCCCGCGGCAGCGCGCGGTGCGGCGGGCGGAGCTTGGCATACGTTTCCGCGTCGCCGGCATCCATGGAGAACTCAATGAGGTCAACGCCGGCAGCGATGATCCGGCGCAGCTTCTCGCGCAGCTTGGGCGTGGGGCCGAACATACTGCTGTTTGTGTTGAGCCACACCCGCGCGCCGCGCGCCTTGGCGTACTCGATCATCTCCACCATGTGCGGGTGCAGCATCGGCTCGCCGCCGCCGGTGCAGCGCATCCACGCGCCGTGCGGTCCGCACTCATCGGCCATCTTCCTCCAAAGATCGACCGGCATGAGATCGCCGCCATGCTCGTGGTAGTAGCGGCGGAGGTCCGAGTTGCCGTCCGTATAGGGGCAATTCGGACAGCCGAAGTTGCACGGATAGATGATGGAAATGACCACCATCATCGGAAATTCGATGGCACCGCGGCGCAGCTCCGGCCGGGCCTGCGCCTGTTCCGGCGGACCTGCCACCGTTGGGGGGATGAGCGTCTCTACTGCCACACGATCCTCTTTAGGTCTCGCAACCTCAGCATTGGCTCAACTCTAGCACCTTCCCCTCTGGTATCTTGGCGACGGTAGTACGGAAGTTAGGAAGGTTCAACCTTTCGCGTGGGGCACCTATCCCGAGATCTATGACAGTCACTGGCAATCGGAGGTGAGACGCGACTCTGGACACCACGGGACCACTGCTTCCGTTCTGTGGATGGCGGGTGCCGGCGGGCGACTTGCCGTCACGCTTACTGGCATCGCAACGCTCCTCGTCATTGTCCGCTTTCTTGGCGCCGAAGGCCGCGGAGAATACTTCCTCTTCCTCACGCTCCTGGCCTTGCTAACGACACTGGCGGATTGCGGCGCTTCCCAGGGACTGGCGGCACATGCGGTTAGGGTGACCTCGCCATCAAGTGAAAGACCGCGTCCACTGCCTAGGCTGGTCCCGCTCGCGCTTGCTCTTTCGGCGGCGGCGCTCACCATTGCGGCACCGACGTATTGGATGCTCGGGCCGCGATTAGTGCCGAATGTGTCAGAGTGGACCATCGGGCTGGTAGCAGTCACGCTGCCCGTGAACCTGTATGTCAGCCTATGGGCGTACTCGATGGTCGGGCAGCGCCGGATAATCGCCCTCAACGCGGTGCTGGCGGCTGGCGCTGTGCTGAGCCTGGGTTTCCACTCTGCGCTGCTCGTGCTCTACGCCGGGCGTCCAGATGCCGCCATGGCCGCCATGGGAGCGTACGGTGTCTCAATGGGAGCTCAGGCTCTCATCATGGGGATAGTGACCAGTAGAGGGCAGGTCAATGGCCACCGTACGCCACTCGCTGATCAGTGGCGCGAAGTGCTGTCATTCGGAATTAGAGTATATCCCGGCGCCATCGCGACACTTGCCTGGACGCGTCTCCCAGTGCTGCTCCTGAACATATTCCACGGGCCTGCGGCAGTTGGGTACTTCGCAGTGGCCCAACAAGTGGCGGAGAAGGCAACCCTGCCCGCAGGCGCCGCCCAAGACGCAGTTTATAGCATTGTTTCTACACTCCCAAGGCAACAAGCTCGGGAGGCGATGAACCGCTACGTGCGAGTCGGGATGTGGGGAATGGCAGCGCTGGTTCTCCCCGTCGGAATTGCGGCGCCGTGGGTGGCCATGCTTGCCTTTGGTGGTGACTCTGAGGCAGCTGCGCGGACGGCGTCGGTATTGCGCGTCTTGCTCGTCGGCACACCGTTTCTGGCCGGTGGCATGATCGTCTCCTCCTACTTTCTGGGCCAGCTCCGGAGGCCCGGCACACTCTCTTTCTTGTCCATTCTTAACGTGGCCGCCACTTGCCTCCTCGGGCTAGTACTCATTCCCATCTGGACTGAGCTCGGTGCCGCCGCGGCGCTTGCGGCACAACAATGCATCGGTGCCGTCGTGATTCTGGCGCTCTATGTACGACTGACCGGGGCGTCGGCCGGGGCACTGGTCATCATGCGTGCTGCGGACGCGCGCGAGCTGCTGCGCACCGTGAGGTTCTTCAGGTGACGGCTCCTGTTCGCGTGCTGCACCTCATCGACGGGCTTGGCAGCGGCGGATCCGAGCGCCTCGTCTGGGACACCGTCCGCCTCACCAAGCGCGACGCTGCGGAATACACGGTCCTCACGGTTGTCTCGGAGTCCCGTGACTTTGTATATGCGCCGCGCATGCGCGCTGCGGGTGTCTACCGCCAATCACTGGGTCCAGCGTGGCTGCGGCGGTTCAGCGAATGGCGAGCGTCAATTCGGCCAGGCCTTGGCCGGCGCATCCTGTTTGCACCGTTTCTCCTCTTGAACGTTGGCTTCTTCGTTGGCGAATTGGTAGCCGCAGTGAAGGCAGAGCGCCCACACGTGATCCATGCGCACACGTTCTTCGGGTTCCTGGCGGGTCTCGTGGCTAGCGTTCTTCTCGGCATTCCTTTGGTGCATTCGGTGCCGGGCACCTTTCACCAACTCCGCGATGTACGTGTGGGTTGGATGATCTGGTGCTACCGTCGACTGCACGGACTCGTCCACGTCTTCTTCACGGGCATGCCTGTAGAACTCATGTCGGTAGGAGTGCCGCCGGAGAAGATCCGGCCTCTCCGAAGTCTCGTGGATCTGAAGGCGCTAGAGGCCGAACGTGACAAGCTCGATGACGCCTACCGCTCCTGCCGCTTCGCGCTCGGGCTCACATCTGACTCATTGATCGCGCTGTCTGTGGGCCGGCTGCACACTTCGAAAGGACACCACTGTGTCATCGAGGCGCTACCTCAACTTCTTCGGAAGCTCCCTGGCCTACACTGGGTTGTCCTCGGGGACGGAACAGAGCGAGATCGGCTGATGCAGCGCGCGGAAGAGCTAGGTGTCACGGAGCACATTCACCTACTCGGCTTCCAGCCGGACCCGACAAAGTACTACGCTGCGGCTGACATCTACCTCCGAACCATGCTGATGGAAAGCGAGAACCTCTCGAGCTATCACGCGATGGCTTTGGGCGTGCCGGTAATCGGTTTTGACACTCGGGTCGAGACGGAGTTGCTGGATACCGTTGGACATGGGCAGCTCGTACCGGTGGGGTCCTCCGTCGCATTGGCGGACGCAGTCGCCAGGATACTCGAGCTGCCTGACCGCGGCGCGTCGTTGGGTCAGCGGGGTGCGCAGTTCTGCGCCGCCCATCTCGACCTCGACTTCACAATCACGGATCTTGTCGAGACGTACCGCCAACTGGCGCACGAGTCACTTCAGATGACACGCGACGCGAAGTGAGCCGTATGGACTTATCGGCGGACTGAGATGGTCCAATAGTTGCTCCTCCGGACCCATCGTTCAGGAGGAGCCAGAGCGCCGGAATAGTGGCACGGTGATCGCCGCAGACGTAGAAGCTCTCCCCGCCGTCCACAACGGTGCGCACGAGCATAGTCTTCCAGGGGTGGCAGAAGTACCGCGGATCCGTCTTCGGTGCCTCCTTGTGGTAGTCACCCGCGAGGGGCATGAGGTCAAAAAGACGGCGGTGGTTAAGCGACGGATCTCGCGCTCTTCCTGATGCGCCACGTTCCGCGCCATGGCAAGCGCTTTGAGGTACACCTCGGGACCTATCACCGCGCTGCCCACATTGAGCACAACGCCAACCTCGAGTCGTTCAATTGAGCGCGCAAAGATGAGGAAATCGGTGTAAGACGCCTCACCCACGACGGCGCCATCGAAGTTGGGGTGCTCGTGGATGATGTCGTACCCGATACCCGGGTGAATCGTGAACGGCACCTCAAGATCGGCGCAGGCGGCCAGCAGGGAGACATCGGCGTGCAGAAAGCGGGTATGAGTCCCGTCCGGTGCGAGGCGTCCGTCACGAACCATCCGGCCAATTGCTTCCCCCCACCCGATGCCCTGGTCCCGCGCGGCGACGGCGGCCTCGTTGATCCACCCAGTCTCCTCCCATAGCCCGAACTGCCCTTCCCGGATGTACCTGGCGACGCTCTCGGTAGTGGCGCCGGCGAGGGCAAATTCGAAATCGTGGATGGCAACGGCGCCGTTCCCGAGAGGCTTCGAGTAGCGGCGCGCCGCCACCATCAAGTGGCAGCATGGCCCTCTCTGCCGATATGGAATGAGTTCCGTAGACCGAGGAAATTAGTGTAGGAGAGGGCGAGTTTCGGCCGGTGGCTGGCGCATTGCGGACGTTCCACAAGCGGTTTGCGCGCTGTTTGGGCGTAAGGATGCGAAGCGGCAGGGGGCGCAGTACGTGCGCGGACTGTTGGTGATGGGGGACGAGCGACGCAACGCGGAGAACCTGGCCAAAGCAGTGGTGGGGAGCGAGGAGCGGGATGCGCGAGCGCTGCGGCAGGCCCTGACCGACTCGCCCTGGCGGCACGAATCGGCGCTGGCCGAGTTGCACCGCTTCCTGGCCGAACATTTGCTGCCACAGGCCGCTGGTGAGGGACTCGCCGCTGACCGGGTGTTCACGCTGGATGGCACCGGGTTCGCCAAGCGGGGTAGGCACTCGGCGGGGGCGGGTGAATGCGCGGAGCGCAGAGGGTCGGACCCTGGACGCCAGTACTCGGGCACGCTGGGCAAAGTGGACGACTGCCAGATCGGAAACGCTCTGGGGTACGCCACGACGCGCGGACACGCGCTCATCGACGGACAGCTGTGGCTGCCCCGGGAGTGGACCGACGACCCTGACCGCTGCCGCCGCGCCGGGGTGCCGGAGGCGGTGATTGCGGCACACTAGCAGTCGCAGACCGACCTGGGACTGGGGCTGCTGCGCCGGGCGCTGGGGCACGGCCGACGAGGCGTTCGGGCAGCTACCCGCCTTCCGCGATGCGCTCGACACCGAAGGCTGGTGGTACGTGGCGGAAGTACCCTGCACCACCCCCGTCTTCGTCGCGCCATCGACCACGCGCCAGGTGCAGCTCACCTCGGGTGCGCTCCCGCGACCGGTCACGGTCCAGCCGGCCGCGCAGCCGGCGCGTGACGTGGCCGCCACGCTGCGCCCTGAGCGCTGGACCACCGTGACGGTTGCCGAGGGCGCACAGGGGCCACGCACTCATCGCTTCGCCGCCCTGCGGGTGCGCGAGAGTCGTGAGGGGATGGCCGGCCGGGACTGCTGGCTGGTGTCACGTCCCAACTTGGACGGCAGCGAACCCAAATTTTATCTGTCCACTGCGCCCGAGCACACGCCGCTGGCAGAGTTGGCGCGGGTAGGCGCTACCCGCTGGACGGTGGAGACCGAGTTCCAAACGACGAAGGGGCTGGTCGGCCTGGACGAGTATGAGGTGCGAAGTTGGCCGGGGTGGCAGCACCACATGGCGCTGTGCCTGCTCGCCAACGCCTTCCTGCTCTCCCTCCAGCGCGGCTGGGCGGGAGTGGGGGGAAAAGGTGCCTGTGGCCGCAACCACTCCAGCCGCGTCGTCCACTCCCTCAAGTCTAGTCCCCTCCACCACAGCACTGCCGGCGCTGCTCCCCCTGACCCGGCCACAGGTCGCACGGATCCTACGCGAGATCTTGTCCCGTCGCCGCAACGCCCGCGCCACCGTCTCCCACGCCAAACGCCGGCTACGACTGCGACATGAACTCTCGTTGTAGTGTTAGTAGCTCCCCCCCGATTCCACACGGATCGCCGGCGCGTGCTCCACGCCTTGGTTGTGGTAGGTGACGTTGTCGTTGACAAAGCTGGAGATGTAATGCACCGCGAAGATGGCGACCGTGGCAGCACCCCCCACAAACTTGCCCGCGAGCGCCGCGGTGAAGACGAGCCACTCTCCCTCATTCCGCAAGATCGCCAGACCGAGCAGCAGCAGCGCCTCCGCCTCGAGCAGCCCGACGAAGAAGTCGTCGGGCGAGACGGGTTGGGCGACGCTGAGATCCACGCAACTAGACAACCGCGGGCGCAGCGCTCGAGTCGGATCGCCGGTCAAGTGGCGCTCTGCCTCCTTGGGCCGCACCGGTCACCGGCCATGCGAGCGCCGCGAGAGCCCCTGTGATCACGCCCACGACTGCGCCGCGCACCCCCCACGTGCGCGTCCCCTTCCCCTTCGGGACCGGTATGACCGAGTTGTTGACCACCGTGACTTCGTCCGGGCCGTATACCTGGCTCATCTTGCGAGCGTATGCCTTCGCCCACGCCGCTGCCATTGTCCCCGCGAGGGCCGAATCTGGCGCTTCCGCGGTAATGGTGATGACCTCAGTCCTCGGCGCGGTCGCGCCACTCACCAGAGGCAGCAGATGGCCGGGCGCGCGCAATGCTTCGGGTAGCGTATTCCCGAGTTCGTCCTGCACCACTCGCTCGACGTCAGGAGAACGCACGAGCTGCGCGAGCGTCTGCCTGTGCTCGGCCGTCGCGCCGGCGTAGGCGGGCGTCAGGCCCGGCGCCGCCAGTACCAGGCGCATCTGCGGCACCACGTCCACCGATGCCGTGTAAATCAGCGGCTGTGAGGCTGCCCAGCCGGCCGCCGCGGCCGCCCCAACCACTGTGCTGAGCACCAGCCAGTACCACCGTTGCGCGATAGCGTACAGAGCCGCTGATGACGTCACGTCAAACACGAGTTACCTTCGGCCGGCGGCCCAAGACGGGACTTATCTGCCGGCGGCAACCGGCACCTTTTCGGTGACGGTAGTCAGGGCGGCAGGGGGAGTAGTGACCGTCGTCGGACTCGTGCCATTGAGCAAGTCGCTCGCCCACTCAGACTCGCGCCGGATCAGGCGCAATGTGGACTCGTCACTCAGGAACTTGAAATTGCTGTACTTGGCGTCCCGGTAGTCAATTACCCGGCCGGAAGTGATGGCCTCGATGACCTGCTCGACGCCTTGCTCCACCGTCCAGCGGGGCGTGAAATTGAGGGCGCGCTTGATCTTGGCAAAGCTCACCCGATAGTTCCGCCGGTCCCCATCCGCCCCAGCGCTGATCAGCCGCGCTTGAGGCACCAACCGGTGCACGATCTCGCCAATCTGCTCGATGGTGAAGTTCTGCTCATCCGATCCGACGTTGAACACCTCGTGCCGGACCGCGGACAGCGGCGCCTCCAGCGCCGTGAACAGCGCAAGCGCCGCGTCGCTCACATGCACAAAAGGACGCCACTGGTCGCCACCATAGACCGTTATCTCACCATCCACAATCGCCTGCGCCGTCAGCAGATTGGTCACCAGATCAAACCGCGTGCGCCCCGACAGGCCATAAATCGTCCCAAAGCGCAGAATA
>Ga0136611_10002115_pt1 | contig 13780 bp, 17 predicted proteins | sample AntDrymUQ2232306_2_FD_106645 | JGI IMG/M metagenome (GOLD analysis project Ga0136611, IMG submission 106645) | Polar desert sand microbial communities from Dry Valleys, Antarctica - metaG UQ223 (23.06) | ecosystem: Environmental > Terrestrial > Soil > Desert | place: Antarctica: Dry Valley...
AACGTGACCGGCCGCTTCTTCTGCGAGGGCATGACGACGTCCTGTCTGACAGAAGGGGAAGATCTGCCACCCACCAACCTCCCAACCAGAAACCCCAGAACTCAGCAGCGACACGCTACTAGTCCTCCCTCGGCAGTTCGTCAGCTCGGCTCGACAGGACAGCTCGTCAGGAGCCCGGAGGTCCGCCTCCGGGCTCCTGCTGCGCGTTCTCGCCGATCCACTCGTCGATCCGCTCCCACCAGCCGAAGAGCAACTCGATCCGTGCCTCGCGGCCGGCCGGGATGTCGTCGCGCGACACCGTCCACCACCGCATGATGATCCGCTTGTCCATCGGCAGCTCGCGCCACAGATCGCCCGCCGTCAAGAGGTGGTCGAGCCCGGTGTGGGCGACCAGCACCACGTCGGCGTCGGGGGCCGCGTCCAGGGCGGCCAGGAAGCCTCCCGGCCGGGGAGCGAGCACGTTGGTCATGCGCTCCGCCCGCGCGGCCATCCGTTCCAGCCCCAGCCTGCGCAGCCGCTCGATCCCGCGCTCGCGGCGGGCCGGGGTGAAGTTGCCGCCCTCGGGGAAGATCACGATCGCGTCGTTCTCGCCGAGACCTGAGGCCAGCGCGGCGATCTGGCTCTCGAGGTCCTCCCCTTCGTCGGGGTTGGGCGAGATGAACCGCGCCGGGATGCGGTTGAGGATGACGTCGATGGCCGGGTCCCACGCGAGAGTGTCCTTGAGGACCACCCGCGGCTCACGTGCGTAGTCGTGCATCAGTGAATGGACCAGGGTGAAGGAGTCACCGGGTCCGGCGTGCCGGCAGCAGACCAGGATCGGCCGCCCGGGATGTGCGTCGGGCGTGGGGCCGACGGTCTCGATGGTCAGGTTAAGCACCCGGCGCGCCTCGAGGAAGAAGACCCAGAGCAGGCCCTGGACCAGGTCGTAGTGGATGCCTTCGAAGTACGGCGTCCGGAGGCGTCGGCCGAACCCCGCTGCCAGCCACAGCCCGAAGAGCACCACCAGCAGCAGCGCCTCGCACGTGACGTAGAGCATCAGCAGCCACATGAGTCGGAGCGCGCGCCACCGTCCAGGCAGCAGCGGCGACAGCGCGGCGGCCAGGATCAGCCAGAGCGGACCGGTGACCCACAACAGCCCGGCCAGCACCACCACCGCGGGAGCGAGCACGAGCCGCCGGAACAGGTGAACGGTCACGACCGTCCTTCACGGGGAAGCCGAGACCCGAGGTAGTCGACGCACGCGTCGTACGTCGCGTCGATCTTGGCCTGCACCCGGGAGAAGTCGCGGTAGGCGAACAGCGAGTCGTCGCGACTCGACGTGCCGGCGGCGGGCAGCACGTGCGCCTCGACCCCGGGCGGCAGCGCGGCCAGCTCACGGGTGAAGCGGTGGCGGCGGGCGATCTCGAACGAGACCCGCGCGACCTCCCAGGGCTTGGTGGGCACCGTCAGGGGCCGGTCGATGCGGCCGACCTGGAGCACGAAGACCCGGGTCGCCCCGAGCTCGACGGCGCGCCCGAGAGGGATGGAGTTCACGATGCCGCCGTCGAGGTAGTGCTCGTCGCCGACCCGCGCCGGCGGCAGCAGGCCGGGCACGGCGGCGCTCGCGACCACCGCCTCGACGACCGGGCCTGAGTCGAACCAGTGCTCGGCGGCGCGCTCGATGCTCGACGCGCAGACCTGGAAGCGCACCGGCAGGTCCGCGAACGTCCGGTCGCCGAGCTCCGCGCGCAGCCGGGCGGTGAGCGGCGCGGCCGAGTAGATGTGGGTCCGCGTCGACACCGCGCGCCGCACCGTCCGCAGCGGCTGGTCGCCGTACACGTCGCGGGACTCGCCCGCGCCGCGCCACAGCTCCACCAGCCGGTCGACCACGCCGATGGTCGGGTCCAGCGCCACCATCGCCCCGTTGAGCGCTCCCACGCTGGTGCCGAGCACCAGGTCGGGCACGACGCCGCGCTCGAGCAGGGCGCGCAGCATCCCCACCTCGACGGCCCCCAGCACCCCGCCGCCGCCCAGCACGAACGCGGTCGTCATCTACGCCCCCTTCGGGATAGTCCACAGCAATCGGCATGCCTGGAGGGCTCCGGGACCTGCCGAACGCAGTGGACTATCCCGCACGGTCACGTGTCGTGCTCGGCGCGGACCCGGGCGGTGGCCCGGCGCTCGGCCCAGAACGAGAGCAGCGGAACGGTGCCGGAGACGAGGGTGACCAGGGTGAAGGGCAGGTCCCACCGCGCCTTGCGGGCCAGCACGAAGGCCGTCACCAGGAAGATCATGTAGAGCCAGCCGTGCGCGACCCCGAGATAGGTGGTGATCGCCTCCCCGACGTCGTGCGGGGCCGAGCCGACGGGCCAGAGGTCGGGCGTGCTCGGGAAGACGCCCCACATGCCGGTGCCGTCGAAGTTGGCGAGCGGGACCCCGATCAGGATCAGCACGACGAGGAGCACCCCCACGACGGTGGCCATGACGCGGTAGCGGGTGAGGGCGGCGGTCACGGTCCCGAGGGTACGACGTGCCCGTCCGGCTGCGGCCGCCCCTCCGGGTCGGGCTCGTCCCCGGGCTCGTCCCGGCGCTCATCCCCGGGATCGGCCTCCTGCTCGGCCAGTCTGCCGGCACGGAGGTCGCGCACGTGCCGCCACCAGATGAAAGCCGCGAAGCCGCCGAAGACCCACCACTCGATCCCGTAGAGCAGGTTGCGGACCGCCGTGAACCGGCCGGCCTGGGGCAGCTCGGCCGGTCGTGCGGGGACCAGCCCCTCGGTGCCGGGGTTGGTGGCCCGGTCGCCGGCCGGCCAGTCCCCGGCGGCGACCTCGTCGGCGACGACCGCGTAGGCGCCATACAGGTCGAGGTCGACGCGCTGGGCGGCGTCGGCCACCCGCAGCGCAGGGAGCACGTCGTCGTCGGGGTCGGGGTCGGGCACTGCCGAGCCTTCGGAGGGCTGGAGCCAGGCCACCAGCTCGGCGGGACCGGTCGGCGGGGAGGGGGCGGCCTCGGGATCCGCCGTCCAGCCGCGCACGACGAGGACCGCGGCCTCGCCGCCGTCCACGATCAGGGGCGTGACCAGCCAGGAGCCGTCGTCACCACGCGGCCCGCCCACCCGGCCGGAGACCGAGAAGGTGGCCTCGGGCAGCCAGGTGCCGGCGACCACGACCGGCTGGCCGACCTTGTCGCCGGGGAACGGGTCGTTCGCGCCGATCACCTCGGTCAGCGGCTCGGGCTGGACGAGCGTGAGGTCGACGGCCTCGGCCGCGCGCCTGGTCTGCCACGCCTCGACCTGCCAGACACCGAGCCAGACGGCCGCGCCCACCAGCACCAGCGCGAGCAGGTGAATGCCCCAGTACCGCGGGGCGAGGAGGTGGGCGGTCGACGGCACGCGCCCAGCCTACGAGCGCGCCCAGGCCGGACTCGCCAGGCGACCGCCCTACTCTGTCCCCGCGACCTGGGTCGCCGACGTACTCGCACCTGGAGGACAGATGGTTCTGCTCGCGGCGCTCACCTGACCTGGGGTGGCCGCTTCCCGGGCCGACTGCCCGGGCGGATGCGGCTCGGTGCCGTGGCTCGACGCTGATGATGGCGGCCTTCGCCCTGGTGGTCGAGGCCCGGGCGGGCGCAGTCGGGTCGGGCGGGAACGACCCTGGCGGGGGCCTGACGGGGGTCCTGGTGTGGGTCGTGGTCGCCTACTGCGCGGTCGGCACGGTCGCCAACGCGGTCACGCCGAGCCGGCCGGAGCGGCGCCTGTGGCTCCCCGTCGTGGCGGCGATGTTGCTGTGCAGCCTGGTGGTGGCGCTCTCCTGACCGGTACGGGACCGTCAGCCGGGACTCAGCTGGGGCCGAGCCCGGTCTGGGCCAGCGCCCACTCCCACATCAGCTCGCGTTCGGCGTCGCCGGTGCGGGTCTTGCGCATCAGGTGCGTGGGCCGGGGGCGCCGGTCGTGCCAGAGCAGGCCGGTCTCGGTCGGATGGGTGCCGGCGAGCCACACGGTCGTGTCGGCGCCGCTCTCGGCGTCGCGCAGGAACGGCTTGGTCAGCTGGTGGAACCTGGGCAGCGACGTCTCGACGCCGGGGGTGTCGGCCCAGCCCGGGTGGGTCGCGTCGACCCGGATCCGGTCGTCTAACCAGCGCCGCACCAGCACCGGCAGCAGCTCGACCTGGGCGCGCTTGCTGCGGGCGTAGGCGGTGGTCGGGGAGTACTCCTCGCGGAGGTACTCCGGGTCGTCGGCGCGCAGCCGCTGGCCGTACATCCCGCCCGAGGTCACCATCACCACGCGCGCCCCGTCGGGACCCGCGGCGGCGAGGGCCGGCCGGAGCAGGTCGGTCATCAGCAGCGGACCGAGCACGTGCAAGCACATCGTCATCTCGTGGCCCTGCGCCGACTCGGTGCGGCTCGGCGGCATCGCGCCGGCGTTGTGGACCAGCACGTCGAGCCGGTCCAGGTCGACCTCGGCGGCGAACCGGCGTACGTCGTCGAGGTCGCCGACGTCACAGCGGTCCACGACCAGCTCGGCCCCCGGGACGCGCGACGCGATCTCCGCACGGACCCGGTCGCCCTTCCCCGGGTCACGGACGACGAGCCGCACCTGCGCGCCGAGGCGCGCCAGACCCTCCGCGGTGGCCAGGCCGAGGCCCGAGGTCGCTCCGGTCACGGCGGCCACCGAGCCGACCAGCGCGCCGGGCACCGGGTCGGCCGGCCAGCCGGGCAGCCGGCGGCGTACGGCGGGCCCGATCCGGCTGAAGCCGGGGGCGACGGTGCGGTCCAGGAGGGTGTCGATGCCGCGGGACACTGCGACGGGGAGGCCGGTCATGGACCTCACGTTAGCCAGAGGTCCCTCACGGCGCGGACGAGCCGCGGGCCTCCTCCTGCGCCACCAGCTCGTCGAGGTCATCACGCCGGTCGAGACCCTTCACGGCGCGCGCCATCCGATGGTGGCCGGCCAGCGCCTCGCGGTTGCGGTCCAGGAACCACCAGTAGCCCGCCGTGAACGGGCACGCGACCTCGCCCACCCGGGTGCGCGGGTCGAACGCGCAGCCGGCGCAGTGGTCGCTCATCGTGTTCAGGTAGGCACCACCGGACGTGTAGGGCTTCGTGCCGAGCACCCCGCCGTCGGCGTACTGCGACATCCCGACCACGTTGGGCACCATGACCCAGTCGTAGCCGTCCACGAAGCTGCGGTGGAACCAGTCAGTCACCTGCTGGGGCGACCAGCCGCGCTGGAGGGCGTAGCTGCCGAGCACCATCAGACGCGGAATGTGGTGCACCCAGCCGTGCTCCGCGACCCCGTCCAGCGCGTGCGAGAGGCAGCGGGCCTTCGTCGCCGAGCCGTCCAGGGCGTCGAACCAGTCGGGCAGGTCGCCGGTCGCACCCAGTGCGTTGCGGTCGCGGTAGTCCTCGCCGAGGTGCCAGTAGAGGTGCCACACGTAGTCACGCCACCCCATCACCTGGCGGACGAAACCCTCGACCGACGCGAGCGGCGCCTCGCCGCTGCGGTACGCCGCCTCGGCGCGCTGCACGACCTCGAGCGGGTCCAGCAGTCCGAGGTTGAGCGGAGCCGAGAGCAGGGAGTGGGCCATCCACGGGTCACCCTCGAGGATGGCGTCCTCGTGCGCGCCGAAGGCCGGCAGCCGGTGCGCGACGAAGTGGTCGAGCACGGCGAGCGCCTCGGCCCGGGTCGAGGCGAAGAGACGCGGCCCGTCCCGCCCCACGAAGGAGACGTCGCCGTCGCGCTCCCACCGGTCCAGGTCCCGTCGGACCTCCGCCGACCGCCCGCGGGCTCTGCGTCGTCCTCCATCAGCACCCCGTGCCGGCGTCGGGCGTCGCGGTAGAAGTCCTCCATCAGCAGGCGCCGACCACCGCGGCCCTCCGCCCACGCGGTGAAGTCCTCCCGCGTGCTGACGAACCCCCGCGCCGGGAGCCGCTCGATCGCCACCTCGGCGGACAGTCGGGCCACCAACCCGACGGCGGCGTAGGAGGTGGGTTGCACCACCTCCTACGCCGCCGTCGCGCACCGCCGCGGCGTACGTCGGCGAGGCGACGTAGTCGACCCGGTCACCGAGCTCCGCGGCCCGGTGTCGCATCGCCGACAGCACCAGGTGGGCCTTCGCGCGGTGGAACCGGCGGCGGGCGAAGACCCGGCGGGACTCGACCATCAACAGGCGGCCCCCCTCGTCGAGGTGGTCCTCGGCGAAGTGGGGGCCGAGCTGGTCGCCGAAGAGCCAGCGGGTCACAGCTTGGCGAGTGCCTCGCGCAGCCCGTGCTCGGCCTCGTCGCCGAGCTTCTTGAAGGCCGAGCCCATGAACGGAGCGGCGTACTTGGCCAGTCCCTTGAACTCGAAGTCGGCGGTGTAGGTGACCCTGGTGCCGGTCCCGGACGGGGTCATCTCCATCGTGTCGCGGGCGATGACGGTCTTGTTCTCGCCGCGCAGCGCGAAGCGGGTGTCGGGCTGGTGCTCGGTGACCGCGTAGGTCAGCTCGGTCTCACGACCCGCGAACTTCGAGACGTTGTGGTACGTCGTGCCGACGCCACCCTCGCCAGACACCCGGGTGGTCCGCACCGTGCCGGGGTCCCACTCCGTGGTGGTGGTGAAGTCACTGAGGTAGGCGAAGACGGCCGTCGGGCTCGCCGCGGTCTCTACGGAACGTGTGATCTGCATGTATCGAGCCTACGGCCGCGGCCTCAGCTCAGCGGACCACGAGGCTCTTCGCGGCAAGGTCCCAGGCCACCTCGTGCTTGTCCTCCCGGATCGCCTGCAGCACCGCCTCGACGACCTTGTCGGCGGGCAGCGGCGGCGGGAGCCGGGGCGGCTCGCCGGCGAGCGCCCGGGTCTCGAGGCCGGTGTCGAGGTGCGGCGGGCGCACGTCGAGCACCGTGAACCGGCGGCGCTCCTCGCGGCGCAGCACGTGCAGCCAGGCCGAGAGCGCGCTCTTGGCCGCGGAGTAGTCGCCCATCCCCGCGGTCGGCTGGTCGGCCAGGATCGCGGAGAACACCGCGACGAAGCCGCCCTCGGACAGCGACGGCGCGGCGGCCCGCACCAGGGCCATCGGCCCGAGGGCGTTGACGGCGAAGAGCTCCTCTGACACGGCCGCGTCGAGATCCAGCGCCCGGCCGAACGCGGGGGCGCCGACGGTCACGACCAGGCCGTCGAGCCCACCGAGGGCCTCGACCGCCGCAGCGACCGCCTCCCGGCACGAGTCGGCGTCCACCACGTCGAAGGTGACCGGTGCGGTGCCGCACTCGGCCGCCATGACGCGCAGCCGCTCCTCGTCGCGGCCGGCGGCGACCACCTTTGCCCCGGCCGCCACCAGCGCCCGCGCCACCCCGCCGCCGAGGGCGCCGCTCGCGCCACAGACCAGGACACGTGCGCCGGAGAGCTCCATGTGCGCCAGGCTACCGACGCGCCCACAGCGGCCCGTGGCGCGCGGCGTCGGGGATCCCGACGACTACGCGGTTGAACTGGTCCACCCGGTGGACCCAACCCACCGCACGACCGTCCGCGCGCGGATCAGGACCTACTCGCCGGCTCGTCGGACCGGGCCGCGAACCGCGCAACACGCGGTGTCCGCCGAGGGCGAGGAGCTGATCGACCGGCGGAAGCCGAAGCCCGCCACGCTCGATGAGCTGGCGACGATCGTCGACCACATGCCCGAGCGGACGAAGCTGTTCGTGGTGCTGGCCGCGTTCATCGGCCTTCGTGAGGGTGAGCTTCTCGAACTGCGGCGTTTCGACGTGGACGGGGTCACCGGCCGGATCTCGGTCGAGCGAAAGGTCGAGAAGGACGTCGACCGGTACGCCGTCGGCGCGTGCAGCAGCTGCGGCCGGGTCGTGGGCCCGCCGAAGACGGCCAGTGGCGTCCGGACGGTCCACGTGCCGCCGCCGTTCCTGCCGCCGTTGCAGCAGCACGTGTTGGAGCACACCGCACCGGGTCTGGAGGGATTGCTGTTTCCGGGGACCGTGAGGACCACATGAGCGTGCGCTACCTGATGGACCGCTACCGCCCGGCCCGAGAGGCTGCCGGCCGGCCCGATCTGATCGATCCACCACCTCCGCCATACCGCGCTCACCATGGCCGGCCAGCACGGCGCGACCGCGGCCGAGCTCCAGGCCCGCGAGCGTTGAGCTAAACTCTGACCCGCGACAGCGCGCGGAGACTGTCTTGGCTGTCACCAACACCGGATCCTTCGTGACCAGACCTGTGGCGCGACCCGTGCGCCCCGTGAGATCCACAGCCCCATCCGGCTGCGGGAGCCGGCGAGTACGCACGCTACGTGCGGTAGGCGTCGGCGCGGCCACGGATGTCGAGAATTGTGACGACGCGGCGATCCTCATCGATGAGGTAGCGGACGCGGTAACTGCTGCGTCGGGCGACCCAGTGACCCGCGTAAGGAGCTCGCAGCGGCTTACCGAGTCGCTGTGGATTGTCCCGAAGTGCACCATCGATTAGTTCCCATGCCGCAGCAGCGATCTTCACCGGCAGTTCATCGGTGAGCGCGCGGCGCGCCGGTCGGGCAAGCTCGACGCCGTATCTCACGCCGAGCCGGTGGCGTCTCGCACGCGGTCGGCGACGAGCCGGGCGACGTCCTCGCCCGCAGTCACGTCTCCGGACGCCACTGCTTGTTGCGCCTCGGCAAGGCGCTGTTGATCGATCGGGTCGTTAAGCAGCGCGAGGGTCTCCATGATGGACTCGTAGTCATCGACTGAGATGACTACGGCGGCCGGAGTGCCGTTGCGGGTGATGGTCAGCGTGTCGTGGGTGCGGTTCACATCCTCGACGAGGGCGGACAACCGATCCCGGACAGTGGCAAGCGGCAACGTGGTCATAGCCACTATTGTAGCCATGTTGGGGCGCTGTAGCCACGCTGCCCACCTACCTGAAACGCGGGACGACGACATCAGAACGCACTGGGGGCTCCGGATCGAGTTCCACGGTGTCGCCTGAGACTCAAACGCGGAGGGGATGGCACGGGGCCAGCGCCAGGGGCTCGCGATCGCGTCGGCAACGGTCACCATCGCGCAGACGGAATGCGCCGCAGCGCGGCCTCCAACTCGTCCAGCCGGATGCGGATGGGCCGCCCGCCGCATTGGTAGGCGGGGATGGTGCCGTCGCTGATCCGGCGCCTGATGGTTTTGACCGACAGCGACATGATCTCAGCGGCTTCGTCGAGGCTGAGGTAGACGGGAAGCTCCCGTTTGCTAGCCATGGCTGGGCTCCTGGGCGCTCCGGCTGCTGCCGCTGGGGGTCGCGGAGCGGAGGAAGCGGCGGGCTTCGGCGACGGTGATGTAGAGCCGGCCGCAGCCGTTGAACCGTGCCCATCGTGGTCCGATGCCGCGTTGTCGCCAGTCGCGAACGGTGCGCTGCGGGGTGCGGATCAGCTCGCAGAACTCCTCGAAGGTGATGAGCCCGTTGTCGTCCCACTCTGGGGGGATCTGGATGGGTTCCACGTCGGTTCCTTTCGCCTATGGAGCACCGCGGGGTGCGGTTCTCTACCGAAGAAGCGCGACTGTGGCGGGCAGATCGGACGCCGGCGAGTGACGCTTGTTCGCGAAGCTCGATCAGTTCAGCGCTCGATGCCGTGCCTAGGCTGGCTGGTCGAGTACGGCTCGGGCGGCTCGTCTGGCTCCGGAGCGAACAGTTGTCCTCTGAGTGCCGCGGCCTGCATGGCCACCAGCCCCGAGCTCGGGAGCGTCCCGTAGCGGTCGATGTCCTGGGCGGCGACGGTGGCGGCGTGGGCGGGTCCGAGGTCGGCGCGGTCGCGGCTGAAGGCCTCGACCCATTGGCTCCGGGCGTCCTCGACGGAGTCCGCGACCAGGTGGGCGACGTTCTGGTTGCGCCCGCGGGTCATGCCGACGTACGCCGCGGCGGCGCCGGTGGTCTCCCCGACGACGAGGTGAGCGACGTCGACGCGGGTACGGTCGGCCTCGACGTAGGTCCGCGCGGCGGCCGCCGAGCCGCGATAGAACTTGACCCCACCGTGCACGCCTCGACACCGCCCGTCACCACTTGTCAATAGGTCTTGAAATGACGCTCGGCCCGCCCGAGTGGGCGGACCGATCTACGGACCTTCGTGGCATGCGTGCGGCTCGAATTGGAGGCTGCGGTGGACGGAGGACGCAGGCGTTTCCGGACTCGTCAATCGTCGTCAAAGGAGGGACTGGCGACGCGGATGGCAGTGGCGATGCTGCGTCTTGGAATGCCCGATGGACGCCGTGGAACTGTGACGCTGCCCCTGCTGGCGAGTGGTCACTCGGTACGCAGATTGGCTACTGACGCTGCCCGGACCGCCCAGGGCCGAGTGATCCGGACGGCGGCGATGATGGCCAGCCGCACCAAGCCGAGGGTGAGGACCACATCGGCCACCAGGACCAGCAAGCCCACCGGCGAGAGGTTGCCACCCAGCACCGCTATTGTCGCCGCACCCAGGAGCACCCCAGCCGTCGCTATCGGCATCGCCACCAGCCGCGCTTCCCAACGTTGCGCACTCTCGAGTTCATCGAGCGGCATGCCCAGCGCCGCCAGGGACGCGACGGACCTCTTCCGGTCCAGCAGCGACTCGACCGAGTGAACGGCCAGGGTGCCGACCGCGACAAGCAAGGCCACCAGCAGCGCGCCCGCCACCAGCGCGAGCGAGACGTAGTAAAATGGGTCGTCGTTCTCAACGGCCAACAGGTCGGCGGCGATTGCCGCTCCGCCTCCTGAGACCAGAGCGATGGCGCCCACCGCGGCCGCGGCACGACCAGCTGGCCGAGGGTCAGCGACGAGTCGGCGGGCGGCTAGGAGCACAGCCGCGGACGCTGTGCGGGACTCGGCGTACCTGCCGGCCCGGTACGCCGCCCAGGGGGCGAGGCCGACCACGCCGAGGACGGCCAGGCCGACAATCGCGATGCCGGCCGCGGCGGGAAAGGCGCCGACCGCGAGCGCGAGGGGCACGACCAGCGCCGCAGCGACGAGAAGCAGCACCCCCCACGGCCGCGGTGGTGCCGAGCTCTGACGTCGAGAAACGCCCAGTGGTGTGACGATGACGCCTCGCGAGGCACGGGCACCCACGAAGACTCCGGCGAGCGTGGTTGCGATCACGACCAACGACGCGTCCCACCATTGGGGTGAGACCGAGGTCGGCAAAAGGTTGAGGCTGAGGGTGAGGGTGGACGCATACACGTCGGACCGAAAGTCGACGTCGTGCATGGTGTTGCCACCGAGGACCTGTCGCAGGATCCAGAACAGGGCGATGCCGGCAAGGCTGCCAGCAAGGGCCGGGATCCCGACCTCAAGCGCTCCGAGGCGTCGTACCTCATTCGGAGTGGCACCGGCCAGCCGGAGCGCTGCCAATCGGCGGTCACGGGCGGCAGTCCCGAGTCTGATCGCTTGGTAGAGCAGCAAGAGCGGCGGCACCGTAAGCAGGGCTGTTGCGAACGTCGTACCCCCTCGGGTGCCGGGGTCAGCGACGAGTTCGAACAGAACCTCATCGGGGCTGTCCGGAAGTCGGGCAAAGGTGACCACCACCAGCAGGAGTGCGCAGACCACGGCGGTACAGGAACCCAGCAAGAGCATCCGGGGCCAGCCGCCGGCGCGGGTCAGGGTCACGGCGAGCCGGATCACCGGGGCACCGGAGCCGGCTCGACCGCACCGTCGCGGATGACGACTTCGCGGTCAGCACTGGCGGCCACCCGATTATCGTGGGTGACCAGCACGACGGTCGCGCCGGTCGCGCGTGCCGTAGACAGCAGCGCCCCGAGGACACGTTCGCCACTCACCGTGTCGAGAGCACCCGTGGGCTCGTCGGCGAAGATGACGCGCGGGCCAGTGACGAGAGCTCGCGCAATCGCCACGCGCTGCGCCTCGCCGCCAGACATCTCACCAGGGAGCGCATCGGCCACACCCAGCGCACCGAGCCGCTCCAACCATCCGTGCGCGAGGGTGTTCGCCGCCCCGCGGTCGTGCTTCTCGAGCAACAGCGGCAGCGCGACGTTCTGTGCGCCGGTCAACTCGGGCACGAGCTGACCGAACTGCAAGACAAGTCCGAACTCACGCCGGCGCAAACGGGTGCGGTCGCCCTCGGAGAGATCGTGAAACTTCCGCCCGTCGTACCAGATCTCGCCGGCCTCAGGCCGCAGCACCCCGGCCATGCAGAGAAGCAGAGTCGATTTGCCGCTGCCGGACGGTCCAGTGACGGCGACAACCTCGCCTTCGTCCACCGCGAGCGACGTCCCACGCAGGGCCTCGGTCCGACCGAACGCCTTGCGGACTGCCTGAGCCTCCACGATTGCCGCGCTCATGAAAGAACCTTTCCTCGTGCGGCCACCCGGGCCGCCGCCGTGTCCAACCAACGCAGGTCTGCGTCGAGATGAGAGATGGTGTGGTCGACCGCGATCTGCTCATCGGTGTCAGCCGTCTTGCCCTGGAGCGCGACGAGTTCTCGCATCCGAGCCAGGTGCACGGCCCGTTGTCGGCGCAGGAAGTCGCCGGCGTCCGCGCCCAGATGAAGGGACGTCACCGTCTTCCGGACCAGGTCGTCAGCGGCATACGGCCCCGCCGGCTCAGGCTCGTCGAGCCACGCCGCCAATGACGTCTCCCCCGCGGAGGTCAAGGCGAATGTCGTCCGCTCCGGACCAGCATCCTGCGATGTCTCGGCCACTTCGACGAGGCCGTCGCGCTCCAGGCGCGACAACGTGGAGTAAACCTGCCCGTAGGCCAAGGGCTTGGCGCTCGGGAACCGGGAGTCGTGCTCCCGTTTCAGGTCATAGCCATGCGCAGGCCCGGCTGCAAGCACGCCCAGTAGTACGTGACCGATACTCATGTCTGCACTATACACAAGGTGACTACCCTGAGTGAATAGTTGAAACGTACTCTCTCAACCAGACAGTCGGGTCACTCATCACACCGCCAGGGCAGCGAAGTGGGATGTCCTTGATGGTGCGAGGGGCTATGACGGTCGGGTTGGTGCTGATGTTGGCCCCGTGCGGGTCGCTGCCAGGGGCTCGGACCTCGTCCAGTCCGCAAAGGCCGGCGCCCACGGCGTCGGCCTCTCGCTCACCATCGAGTTCACCCCAGAGCCTGGCGCTGATGCCCGATCTCATTGGTCTTCCGTCGGTGGAAGCCGGTCGTCGGCTTGGGGATCTCGAGGCGACCGCCGAGCTGGGTCTTTGGTCCAACTGGGGGCGGCCGGTCGCCGTGCGGTGTGGGTTACGGCCGCGCACGATTGTCCGTCAGCACCCCATGCCCGGGACTCCGCTCCGGCGTCGAATGCAAGTGCAGATACGCACGGCCGCACTGAACCTTCAGGAGTTCCGCGGGCCATGTGAGCCCGCCGAGGGCGATCTCGGGCCGGTTGGGGGTCCGGACGCTGCATTGGCCCACCAGTTCTACCGGTTCGCTGCGGACCCAAAGCTCGGCGCACCGTTCGCGAACGGCGAGGTCTGGGTCGGGATCGAGCACGGGCCGACCGCGATCAGTCTGGGGGCATCCGAGCGTGCCCACCTGACCGCATGGGAAGTCGGCACCGCTTACGCCGAGAGGACCGGACCGTTCTCCGCCGTCGACATCCTGGCCGCCAGTGGCGGGTACTACGAACTGCATGAGGGCGTCTCCGGCACCTGCCCCGCCGGCGAAGGCAAGGCCCCGTCTACGCTGGCCGGCCTTCGAGCGATCAGCCTCACCGCCCCCTCGGACGCTGCTAGTAGCGTGTCGCCGTTAATCGCGGCTACTTCTGGTCCAGCCTGGGGTTTGGCAGGGTCTTCCCCTTCTTCCCCGTTCCCTGCCGGACAGGGCTTGGCGATGGCATTGAGGATGAAGTAC
>Ga0136611_10002116_pt1 | contig 13779 bp, 9 predicted proteins | sample AntDrymUQ2232306_2_FD_106645 | JGI IMG/M metagenome (GOLD analysis project Ga0136611, IMG submission 106645) | Polar desert sand microbial communities from Dry Valleys, Antarctica - metaG UQ223 (23.06) | ecosystem: Environmental > Terrestrial > Soil > Desert | place: Antarctica: Dry Valley...
CACTCGGATGTAGAAGAACGCGGCCACGGCGCTGGCCAGCAGGGCAATGACCACCAGCGGCCCGGCGCCCGCGTCGAGCCCGGCCCGGAACACCACGAACTTCCCGGTGAAACCGCTGGTCAGCGGGATTCCAGCCAAGGCCAGCAAGAACAGCGAGAACACCCCAGCCACCAGCGGCGAGCGTTTGGCCAACCCCGCCCACTGGGACAGGTGGCTGGCCTCGCCGTCGGCGTCCCGGACCAGGGTGACGACGGCAAAACTCCCGATCGTGGTGAGGCCGTATGTCAGCAGGTAGAACATCGTGCTGGACAATCCGGCCTGGGTGTTGGCGATCGTGCCGGTGAGGATGAAGCCGGCGTGGGCGATCGAGGAGTACGCCAGCATCCGCTTGACATCGGTCTGCGTGAGGGCCAGCACCGAGCCGACGATCAGCGTGATGATGGCGACGCCGTACAGCACGGGGCGCCAGGTCCAGTCGCTGTTGCCGAACCCGACGTACAGCACCCGCAGGATGGCGCCGAAGGCCGCCACCTTCGTACACGCCGCCATGAACGCCGTTACCGATGTCGGGGCGCCCTGATACACGTCCGGTGTCCACGTGTGGAACGGCGCGACACCGGCCTTGAAAAGGAGCCCGACGACGAGCATCGCCAACCCGATCACGAACAGTGCGTCGTTCTTCTCGGTCCCCGCCGCCTGGTCGAAGATCCCGCGCAGGTCCACGGTGCCGGCATAGCCGTACAGCAGCGCCAGCCCGTAGAGGAAGAACGCTGACGTGAACGCGCCGAGCAGGAAGTACTTCAGCGCCGCCTCCTGCGACAGCAACCGGCGGCGGCGGGCCAGCCCGGCAAGCAGGTACAGCGGGAGCGACAAGACCTCAAGCGCCACGAACATGACGAGCAGGTTGTTGGCGGCGCTGAAGAGCATCATGCCGCCCAGAGCGAACGTCGCCAGCGGGAAGACCTCGGTCTGGCTGCGGGTCTGCGTCGCGAGTTGCCGGTCCAGCGCGGTCCCTGCCGGTACGGCGGCCTGAGCGACAAAAGCGCTGCCGCCCATGTCCGGCGAGCGCTCGGCCAGCAGCAGGATGGCCAGTACTCCGAGCAACGCCAGCGTGCCTTCGAGGAAGAGCGCAGGCCCGTCCACGGCGACAGCACGCGAAATCGTCAGCTCCTGCCGGCCCGCGACCAGTGCCACCGACACCAGTGAACCCAGCGTGCCGGCCAAGGCCACCGCCAGCTGGACACCCCAGCGGTAGGCGCGCGGGACGAATGCCTCCACCAGGACGCCTATCAGCGCCGCCCCGAGCACGAACAGGACGGGTGACAGGCCGGTGTAGCTCACCGAGGGGGCCTCGATCATCGTGAACCCTCCTCGGCGACGGTCGGCGCGGGATCGGTGGCGCCCAGGTCTGCCATTGTCGCCTCCACCGCTGGGGTGATGATGTCGAGCACCGGCTTGGGATATACCCCCAGGACGATGATCAGGGCGACCAACGGCCCGAGGACCGCCAGCTCCCGCTTGTCCAGGTCGCGGGCTGTGCGCAGTTTCGGATTCTCCGGCCCGTGCATGGTGCGCTGGTACATGAGCAGGATGTAGAGCGCCGCCAGGATGATGCCGACGGTCGCGATGATCGAGAACACCGGTTGGGTGGTGAAGGAGCCGATCAGCACCAGGAACTCACTAACGAAGCTGTTCGTGCCCGGCAGCGCAAGCGAGCTGAGACCGGCGATGAGAAAGGCGCCGCCGAGCAACGGCGTGATCCGCGCCATTCCGCCGTAGTCACTGATGAGGCGGCTGCCGCGGCGGTTGATAAGGATCCCGACGATCAGGAAGAGCGCGCCGGTTGAGATCCCGTGGTTGACCATGTACAGCACCGCACCGGTGGCGGCCTGCGACGTGAACGCGAAGACACCGAGCCCGATGAAGCCGAAGTGCGCTATCGAGGTGTAGGCGATCAGCCGCTTCATGTCGCTCTGGCCCATCGCGAGCAACGCGCCGTAGAAGATGCCGATCACGGAAAGGGTGAGCGCCAGCGGGGCGAAGAACCGGGAGGCGTCGGGGAACAGCGGCAGGCAGTACCGCAGGAATCCGAACGTCCCCACCTTGTCCAGTACGCCGACGAGCAGCACGGCGCCGCCGATCGGGGCCTCCGCGCCCGCGTCGGGCAACCACGTGTGGAACGGCACCAGCGGCGCCTTGATGGCGAAGGCGATGAAGAAGCCGAGGAAGAGCAGCTTCTCCGTTCCGGGGGTTATCTCCAGCTGCCTCAGAGCATCAAAGGCGAACGTGCCCTGCCCGAGTTGGCTGTTGCTCACGACGTACAGGCCGATCACCGAGGCCAGCATGATGAGGCCGCCGAGCAGGCTGTAGAGGAAAAACTTGACAGCGGCGTACTGCCGGCGAGGCCCACCGAAGCTGCCGATCAGGAAGTACATCGGGACGAGCATGACCTCGAAGAACACGTAGAACAGGAACACGTCGGTCGCCGCGAATACGCCGATCATCATCGTCTCGAGGACGAGCAGCCAGGCGAAGAACGCTTTCATGCTGCGTTGCCCGCCCGCCACGGACCGCCGATCGACGGCGGGCTCGCTACGCTGCCCGCCCGCCACCGAGCGGTGCGCTCCCGCTGTGTGCTCCCGATCGACGGCGGGCTCACCGCGTTGCCCGCCGGTCGGCTCGTCGTTCCAGGAGGCGGCGACGACGACCGGGACGAGGACGCCGATCAAAGCGATCAGGACGACCGCGATGCCATCGAGGCCGAGGGAGAAGCGGACCCCGAAGTCGGCGATCCAGGTGTACGACGAGACGAACTGGAACCGCTCGCCGCCGGTGTCGAAGCGGACTGCCATCACCAGCGTCAGGACGAGTACGACGAGGGAGACGCCTAGCGTGAGCTGCTTGGCGAGCAGTTGCCGGTCACCCGGCAGGGCGGCGACCACCGCACCCCCGACAAGCGGCAGCAGCAGCGTGACAAGCAACAGGGTGCTCAACGGGCCACCCCGCATACGTCCGTAGAGCCGAGCGCCATGGCGGTCAAACGTGCGGACGTTGCGGTGGTCAACCGAACCTCACGGCGAGCAGGGCGGCCACCACCAGAATCGATCCTCCGAGCATGCCGAGGGCGTAGCTGCGGACGAAACCGTTCTGTGCCCGCCCGAGCCGGGCCGAACTGCCGCCGATCAGGGCCGCGACACCGTTGACCGCGCCATCAACCCCCTTGTTGTCGACGAAAACGAGCGCTCGGGTCAGCCATTGCCCTGGGCGCATGAAGACCGACTCGTTGACCGCGTCGCCGTACAGGTTCGCGCGCGCGGCGCTGACGAGGCCGGAGACCGAGACCGGCGCGGTGCGGGCGACCTCGCGTCGTCCGACGAACAGCCACGCCGCCGCGACTCCAATCGCGACGAGCACGGTCACCAGCGTCGTAACGACGATGGGCGCGATGACATGCTCGGCCTCGGGCCGCTCACCGAACACCGGCTCCAGCCAGGACTCCAACGGGAACACGTTGACCAGGAGAAAGCCGGCGAAGACCGAACCGAGGGCGAGCACGACCATCGGGGCTGTCATCACGGTCGGTGACTCGTGCGGGTGAACACCCCTGTCCCAGCGCGCCTCGCCGAAGAACGTCATCAACATCAGCCGGGTCATGTAGAACGCGGTCAACCCGGCACCGAGCAGCGCCGCGCCCCCGAGCAACCACCCGGACGTCCCACCCTTGTCGAAGGCCGCCTCGATGATCGCGTCCTTGGAGAAGTAGCCGGAGAAGAACGGGAATCCGATCAGCGACAGGTATCCGAGCATGAACGTAGCGAAGGTGATCTTCATTCGGGTCGCCAGCGCGCCGTACTTGCGCATGTCGACTTCGTCGTTCATGCCGTGCATGACGGAGCCGGCGCCGAGGAACAGCCCGGCCTTGAAGAAACCGTGGGTGAGCAGGTGCAGGATGCCGAGGGCGTAGCCGGCCGGGCCGAGGCCGACGGCCAGGAACATGTAGCCGATCTGGCTGACCGTGGACCAGGCCAGCACCCGCTTGATGTCGTCCTTGGCGCAGCCGGCGATGCAGCCGATCAGCAGCGTGACCGCGCCGATGATGGCGACGACGGTGCGCCCGGTTTCGGTGAGGTTGTAGATCGGGGCGGCGCGGGCGATCAGGTAGACGCCGGCGGTCACCATCGTCGCGGCGTGGATCAGCGCCGAGACCGGTGTCGGGCCCTCCATGGCATCGGGCAACCAGGCCTGCAGCGGGAACTGGCCGGACTTGCCGCAGGCTCCGAGCAGCAGGAGCAGAGCCAGCGCGGTCACCGTGCCGCCGGTCAGCGCATCTGCACCTCCGAGCACCTCGGCGTACTGGGTGGAGCCGAAGGCCGCGAACATCAGGAAGATCGCGATCAGCAGGCCGACGTCGCCGATCCTGTTCATGATGAAGGCCTTCTTAGCGGCCGTCGCCGCGTTCGGCCGGGTGTACCAGAACGCGATCAGCAGGTACGACGCCAGGCCGACGCCCTCCCACCCGACGTACAGCGCGACGAAACTGTTGCCGAGGACCAGCAGCAGCATCGCGGCCACGAAGAGGTTGAGGTAGCCGAAGAATCGACGGCGGCCGGGGTCGTCGTGCATGTAGCCGATCGAGTACAGGTGGATCAGCCCACCCACGCCCGTGATCAGCAGGATGAACACCGCCGACAGGGGATCCAAGAGCAGACCGGCGTCGACCCGTAGGCCGTTGACGGGAATGAAGGTAAAGATGTTCAGGGAGACCGAGCGGTTGTCCAGCCCGGCCAGTGTGACGACGTAGATCACCGACAGCACGAAGGTGAGGGCGATGACAGCGGTGCCCACGACGTGGCCGGACTTGTCCAGGCGCTTTCCGCTGGTGAGCAGCACCGCGGCGCTGAGCAGCGGCAACGCGACGAGCAGCCAGATGGTGCTCAGCACGCCGGTCGCGGCGGCGTAGGAGATCGTCTCGTCCACTGCGCTCCTCAACAGCCGTGATCCTCGGCAGCTCAGTACTTCAGCAGGTTGGCATCGTCGACCGAGGCCGAGCGGCGGGTCCGGAATATCGACATGATGATGGCAAGCCCGACAACCACCTCGGCGGCAGCCACCACCATGACGAAGAACGCGATGATCTGACCGTCGAGCGTCCCGTTGATCCGGGAGAACGTGACCAGGGTCAGGTTCACCGAGTTGAGCATCAGCTCGATGCACATGAATACGACTATCGCGTTGCGGCGTACGAGAACACCCACAGCACCGATCGTGAACAGGATCGCCGCGAGGACGAGATAGTACGTCGGACTCATGCTCGCCAGCCAAATTGGGCGGGTGGCTGTTGCGCGGCCTCTTCGTCCACGAGATCAGGGGCCGCAGGCAGCGGCCGCATCTCGATTCCGGTGCCGTAGCTGTCGGGAGCCACAGTACCGTCCGGCAACATCGCCGGAGTGTCGATGCCGTTGGACGTCGCGAAGACACCGGGACCGCTCAGCGTCCCGGGCCGTGGACCGGCGTACCGGGCAGCGGCCAAGTCCCTCTGCGTACGCCGATCGCCCGGCTCCTTCTCGACATGGGCGAGAATCATCGCCCCAACCGCCGCCGTGATGAGCAACGCGCTGGTCAACTCGAACGCAAACAGGTAATCGGTGAAGAGGATCTCGGCGATCGCGACGATGTTGCCGCCTTCACCGTTGGCAGCGGCCAACCCTTCGACGGGAGCGCCGCTGACCGCACGGCCGATCCCGGCTCCGATCAGCGCGGCGAACGCGACGCCGGCCACGATCGCCGCCTGCCGTTGCCCGCGCAGGGTTTCCACCACGGAATCCGAGGACTCCCGGCCGACGAGCATCAGCACGAAGAGGAACAGGATCATGATGGCGCCGGTGTAGACGATGATCTGTACGGCGCCGAGGAACGGTCCCTGCTGAACGAAGTAGAAAACGCCCAGGGCAAGCATCGTGAGGACCAACCACAGCGCGGAATGGATTGCGTTGCGGCTGAAGACCATGCCGAGCGCGCCCGCCAGCGCGATGGGCCCGATGATCCAGAATGTCACGGCTTCGCCTGTGCTCACCGCGTCGACGGCGAGCACGGCCGCATCAGTCACCCCGGACCTCGCTGTCCGGGTTGACCGCGTCGCGGGCCTGGGTGTCGACGTCCACGTCGGCCGGCGGGTCCGCGCGCAGGTAGTAGTCCTGCTCCGTCTCACCGAGGCGCATCGGGTGTGGCGGCTGCTCCATGCCGGGCAGCAGCGGTGCCATCAGCTGCTCCTTGGTGTAGATCAGGTTCTGCCGGTTGTCGTTGGCCAGCTCGTAGTCGTTGCTCATGGTCAGCGAGCGGGTCGGGCAGGCCTCGATGCACAGCCCGCAGAAGATGCAGCGCAGGTAGTTGATCTGGTAGATCGCGCCGTAGCGCTCCCCAGGTGAGTACCGCTCCTCCTCGGTGTTCCAGCCGCCCTCGACATAGATCGCGTCGGCGGGGCAGGCCCAGGCGCACAGCTCACAACCGACGCACTTCTCCAGCCCGTCCGGATGCCGGTTCAGCACGTGCCGGCCGTGGTAGCGCGGCGCGGTCGGCCGCATGTCCTCGGGGTACTTCTCCGTCGTGACCTTCTTGAACATCTGAGCGAAGGTCAACCCGAAGCCCTGCAGCGGCTTGGGCAGGATGCTAGGCACTGTCGGTCCTCTCGGCGCTGCTCAGGGCCTTGCTCGTGACGTTGCTCGTGACGTTGCTCGGGACGATGAGATCCAACGGCGGGATCGGGTACGACGTTTCCGGCTGCTCGGGCATGATTCCGTACAGCGTCTCGTCATCTTCCGGTTCAGCAGCCTTGTCCGGCAGCAGCAGCAACACGATGAGCACGATCGCCAGCGGGATGCCGACAAAGAGGATCGACTGCAGGAAGCTCCAGTCGTACTCCCGGGACAACGTCCGCAGCGTTGCCACGACGACGATCCACAGCAGGCCGACCGGGACGAGCACCTTCCAGCCGAACGCCATGAACTGGTCGTAGCGCAGCCGGGGAAGCGTCCCGCGCAGCCAGATGAAGACGAAGATGAACGCGAACACCTTGCCGAGAAACCAGACGATCGGTAGCCAACCCTCGTTCGCACCGGCCCATACCGTGCCCAGGCCGAACGGTGCCCGCCAGCCGCCCAGGAACAACGTAGTTGCCAACGCTGAGACGGTGACGATGTTGATGTACTCGGCGAGGAAGAACAGGGCGAACTTCAATGAGCTGTACTCGGTGTGGAAGCCGCCGACGAGTTCCGATTCGGCCTCGGGCAGGTCGAACGGCGCCCGGTTGGTCTCCCCGACGACGGAGATGAAGTAGATGACAAAGGAGACGAACAGCGGTGCGATGTGCCACACGTTCTCCTGTGAGGCGACGACCTCGGAGGTCGACAGCGATCCGGCGTACAGGAATACCGGGACGACCGCCAAGCCCATACCGATCTCGTAACTGATCAACTGCGCCGCCGATCGCAGGCCCCCGAGCAGTGGATACGTCGAACCGGACGCCCAGCCGGCGAGCACGATGCCGTAGACACCCATCGAGGAGCAGGCCAGCACGATCAGGACGCCGACCGGTACGTCGGTCAGCTGCAGTGGGGTGCGCTCACCGAAGATGCTGACCTCGGGGCCGATCGGGATCACCGAAAAGGCAAGGAACGCGGGGATGGCGGCGATGATGGGGGCAAGGAAGTAGACCGGCTTGTCCGCAAGAGCCGGCATGATGTCCTCTTTGAACGCCAGCTTCAGCCCGTCGGCGAGGCTCTGCAGCAGCCCCTGCGGCCCAGCGCGGTTCGGCCCGATCCGCTGCTGCATCCGGCCGACCACGCGGCGCTCCAACCAGATGGTGAACAGCGTCATCACCACCAGCAGCCCGAACACGCCGACGACCTTGATGAGGACGATCCACCAGACGTCGTTCCCGAAGCTCTCGAGACTAGGCATCACTCGCCCCCGGTCCCGGTCCACCCATGATCATGAGTGTGACGTCCGGGGTGTTGCCCGATCTCACACTCATGATCATGATGACCTCGCGATGACGACCACGGCTCCGGGGGGCGAGCCGAGCTCGGCGCGAACGGCTGAGCGCGGTGACTTCATCGGCACCCAGACCACCCGGTCGGCCATGACCGTGACGACGAGCGGCAGCGTGATCGAGCCGCGCTGGCCGGTGACGGTGATGAGGTCGCCGGCAGCGGCGCCGATCTCGTGTGCCGTGGTCGCGGACAGCCGGAGCACGGGGCGGCGGGCGGTCCCGGCAAGGTTCGGCTCGCCGGCTTGCAAGGTGCCGTCGTCCAACAGCATCCGCCACGATGCAAGGACCGCCTGTCCCGAGCGAAGCTCGGGCAACGAAACAGGCGAAGCCCCCGGCCGCAGGCCGGGCTCATCCGGCCGAGGCCGGGCAGACGGTCCCGGCCGCAGGCCGGGCTCATCCGGCCGCAGGCCGGTAAACTGGGCGCTACGAGAGTCGACCGCGGCATTGGTCGCGCGGCCGGGCAGGCCGCCAAGAGATATGAGCTCGGCTCGCGCCGCCTCCGCCGTGGGCAGCCCGAGATCGACGTCCAGCTCGTCGGCGAGTCCGTGCAGCACCCGGCCGTCGGCGAGCGCGCCGGTCCCTCGCAGCGTCTCCTCGAAGGGCCGACGCCGCCCCTCCCAGGTGAGATAGGTCCCCGACTTGTGCACGGCAGGTGCGACCGGCAAGACGACGTCGGCTCGAGCAGTCACCGCAGAGTGCCTCAGCTCGAGGCTCACGAGGAAGCCGATGGCTTCGAACGCGGCAAGCGCAGCGGCAGGATCGGGCAGGTCGTCGGGATCCACCCCGCCGACGATCAGCCCGCCGAGCTCGCCTGCTCGCGCGGCCGCCAGAATGCCTGCGGTGTCCCTACCCGCCGCGTAGGGGACTTCGACACCCCAGACCGCACCCACGGCCGCCCGGGCATCGATGTCGTCGAGTCGATAGCCGCCGGGAAGCAGCCCCGGGAGCAGCCCGGCCTCGACCGCGCCGCGCTCGCCGGCGCGCCGCGGGACCCAGGCCAGCTTGGCGCCGGTCGTCCGGGCCAGATGGGCTGCCATGGCCAGCGCCCCCGGAAACTCAGCCGCTCGCTCGCCGACCAGGATGACAGCCCCGGTCTGCCGGACCGCCGATGCGGCCAGCTCCCCGGGTCCGCCGGCCGTGCCGTCGGCCAGCGCGCCGAGCACTCGGACCTCGGAGCCGGGCGGTGTCAGCAGCACCATCCCGTTCAGCTTCGCCGTACCCGCACTCAAGAACGGGGCGATCACGAACACCGCCAGCCCGTGTGCCCGGGTGGCCTTGCGCAGTCGCAAGAAGACGATCGGCGACTCTTCTTCGGGCTCGAAGCCGACGAGCAGGACGGCCGGCGCAGCATCGAGGTCCGCGTATGTCACGTCCCCGGCCCGACCCGCGACGGAGCCGGCCAGGAAGGCGGCCTCCTCGTCGGAGTGCGCACGAGCGCGCATGTCGACGTCGTTCGTGCCGAGCACCACGCGGGCGAACTTCGAATAGGCGTAGGCGTCCTCCAGCGTGACCCGCCCACCGGGCAGTACGCCAACACCGCCGGCGTCGCGGGCGACCCGCAACCCCTCGGCCGCGCGCTCGAGAGCCTCCGGCCAGGACGCGGCGACCATCTCACCGGTCTGCTCGTCACGGACCAGCGGGTTGAGGATGCGGTCGGGCTCACTGGCGTACGCGAACGCCCACCGGCCCTTGTCGCAGTTCCACTCCTCGTTGACCTGTGAGTCCTCGCCGGCCAGCCGCCGCATCACCTTGCCGCGCCGCCAGTCGGTGCGCTGGGCGCAGCCGGAGGCGCAGTGCTCGCAGACCGACGGCGTGGACATCAGGTCGAACGGCCGGGCGCGGAACCGGTACGCCGCACCGGTCAGCGCACCCACCGGGCAGATCTGCACGGTGTTGCCGGAGAAGTAACTCTCGAACGGCTCGTCCTCGTAGATGGCCACCTGCTCCAGCGCGCCGCGCTCGAACAGCTCGATGAACGGGTCGCCGGCGATCTGCTTGGAGAACCGGGTGCACCGGGCGCAGAGCACGCACCGCTCCCGGTCGAGCAGCACCTGCGAGGAGATCGCCAGTGGCTTGGCGTAGGTCCGCTTGACGTCGCGGAAGCGGGTTTCCGACCGGCCGTTGCTCATCGCCTGGTTCTGCAGCGGGCACTCGCCACCCTTGTCGCAGATCGGGCAGTCCAGCGGATGGTTGATGAGCAGCATCTCCATCTGGCCGTGCTGCGCCTTGTCGGCGACCTTGCTTGTGAACTGCGTCCGGACGGCCATCCCGTCGGCGACGGCCACGGAGCAGGCGACCACCGGCTTGCGCTGTCCTTCAATCTCGACGAGGCACTGCCGGCAGGCGCCGACCGGATCCAGCAGCGGATGGTCGCAGAACCGGGGTATCTGGATGCCGAGCTGCTCGGCGGCGCGGATGATCAGGGTGCCCTCCGGCACGGTGATCTCGAACCCGTCGATGGTCAACGTTGCTTTTTCGACACCTACCTCCGCATTCGCCTCGGCTGCCGCTGTCACGCCGCCTCCACGGTCAGCTTGGCCCGCTCGTGCTCGGGCAGGAGCGCGATGTAGTCATCTCGGAAGTACTGGATGGATGACGTGATCGGGCTGGTGGCCCCGTCCCCGAGAGCGCAGAACGAGCGCCCCAGGATGTTGTCACAGGTGTCGAGCAGCGTCTCGATGTCCTCCGCGGTGCCCCGCCCGCCAACGAGGCGTTCGAGGATCTGCACCATCCAATAGGTGCCCTCACGGCACGGCGTGCACTTCCCGCACGACTCGTGGGCGTAGAACTTCGTGAACCGCCACGTCGCCTTCACGATGCAGTCGGTCTCGTCGAAGATCATCAGCGCGGTGGTCCCGAGCATTGACCCGGCCGCGGCCACCTCGTCGAAGTCCAGGGGTACGTCGATGTGCTCGGCTGTGAGGTACGGCGTCGACGAGCCGCCGGGGGTCCAGAACTTGAGCTCGTGCCCTTCCCGCACTCCCCCGGCAAGTTCAAGAAGCTCGCGCAGCGTCGTACCCATCGGTGCCTCGTATTGGCCCGGGTGTCGGACCCGGCCTGACACCGAGAAGATCTTCGGGCCGGAGGACTTCTCGGTCCCCATCGACTTCCACCACTGGGCGCCACCGAGCACGATGTACGGGACGCTGCACAGCGTCTCCACGTTGTTGATGACCGTCGGGCTGCCGTACAACCCCGACACTGCGGGGAACGGCGGCTTGAGCCGCGGCTGGCCGCGGTAGCCCTCCAGGGAGTCCAGCAGCGCGGTCTCCTCACCGCAGATGTAGGCTCCGGCGCCTGCATGGACCACGACGTCGAGGTCGTAGCCCGAGCGCAGGATGTTCTTGCCGAGGTAGCCGGCGTCGTACGCCTCCTGCACGGCGCTGCGCACCCGCCGCAGCGCATGCACGGCCTCGCCGCGGATGTAGATCACCGCGAAGTTCGCGTTGATGGCGTACGACGAGATGATCATGCCCTCGACCAGCGAGTGCGGGTCGGCCATCATCAACGGCAGGTCCTTGCACGTGCCGGGCTCGCTCTCGTCGGCGTTGACCACGAGGTACTTGGGCTTTGCGCCGGCCCCGGTGTCGCCCTGCGGGATGAAACTCCACTTCAGGCCGGTGGGGAAGCCGGCGCCACCACGGCCGCGCAGGCCGGAATCCTTGACCAGCGTGACGAGATCGGCGGGGGCAGTCTGCAGCGCCTTGCGCAGCGCCCGGTAGCCGTCGAGTTCCTCGTAGCTGCGCAGCGACCAGGACTGAGGTGACAACCAGCGCTTGGTGAGAACCGGGGTGAGTGCCATCCTCACGCCTCTCTCGAGCGAAAACGTGTCCGACGGGCGCTCGGCGTACCGCCGTGCTCTCGGGTTTCCTCCGGGGCGTCCGGGTCGGCGGCCTGTGCGCCGGCTTCCTCGGCCTGACTGGTCGCCTCGTCTTTGGCCTGCTCGCTGGACACCTTGTGCGCCGTCTTGCCTTCCTCGGGTTCGGGATCGGCCGGCTGTTGGGTCGGCGCCGGTTCAGGAGACGCCGCTTCGGCTGCGGCCGGCGTGATCGAGGTGTCCGGATCGAAGACCGGCGACTCATGGCCGCGCCGCAGCGCCTCACGGTTTCCGGCCAGGGTCGGCTCCCCGGCGGACGGCCCGTTCACCGCGTCCTCGACCGTGGCGGCGTTGTCGAAACCAGCCAGCTGCCGGGAGATCTCCCGGAACGAACTCAGCGGGGCGCCGCGGGTCGGGTGTGGGCGTTCGCCGCGCTGCAGATCCGCGACCAGGGTGAGCGCGGACTCGGTGTCCTGCTGGTCGTAGAACTCGTAGTTGACGGTCACCACAGGCGCGTAGTCGCACGCAGCCAGGCACTCCGCGTGCTCCAACGTGATCTGCCCGTCCGCGGTGGTCTGATCGTGCCCCACGCCGAGGTGGTCGCTCAGGGCCGCGTAGATGTCGTCACCACCGAGGAATCCGCACAGCGTGTTGGTGCAGACGCTCACCATGAACTCACCGGTCGGCCGTCGCTTGTACATCGTGTAGAACGTCGCGACCGCGCCGACCTCGGCTTTGGTCAGCCCCAGCTCCTCCGCGCACATCGTCACCCCGTCGGGGGTCACATAGCCCTGCTCTGCCTGCACGAGGTGCAGCATCGGCAGCAACGCCGAGCGCGACCGTGGGTAGCGGCTGATGATCTGCCGGGCTTCGGCTCGGGTTTGGGCACTGATCGGCGCAACCGAGCGGGCGCCCGCGCGTACCTGCGCACTGGCCCCGACGGCGTCGTCGGTCCGCACCGGGACGTCCCCTGCGACCCCGCCGACGGCGCCCGCGAGCCCGCCGGATGCCCCCTCCAGAACCGCCTGCGCCTCGGGGCTGCCGCCCTCGGGGTCCCGCGACTTGCCCTCCAGACTGCCCGGATAGCCGGTAGCGGCCGCGGCGCCACCGGCCCGGTCGGCGGAAGATCCGGGCATCAGCGGTCCACTCCGCCCATGACCGGGTCGATCGAGGCGATCGAGGCGATGACGTCGGCGATCAGGCCACCCTCGCTCAACGCCGCGATCGCCTGCAGGTTCACGAAGCTTGGGTCCCGGACGTGCACTCGGTGCGGACGGGTGCCGCCGCCGCTGACCAGGTGCATGCCCAGTTCCCCACGGGGGGACTCCACGACCGTGTAGACCTGTCCGGCCGGAACCCGGAAGCCTTCGGTGACCAGCTTGAAGTGGTGGATGAGAGCTTCCATCGACTGACCCATGATGTGCTTGACGTGTTCGAGACTGTTGCCGAGCCCGTCCGCACCCAGCGAGAGTTGCGCAGGCCAGGCGATCTTCTTGTCCTGCACCATCACCGGGCCGGGCTCGAGCCGTTCCACCGCCTGCCGGACGATCCGGACCGACTGGCGCATCTCCTCGACCCGAACGACGAAGCGGGACCAGCAGTCACCGTCTGAGTGGGTCGGCACCTCGAAGTCGTAGTCGTCGTAGCCGAGGTAGGGCTCGGTCTTGCGCAGATCCCAGGCCAAGCCGGCCGCCCGTAGCAACGGCCCGGTGATGCCCAAGGCAAGGCAGCCCTCGACGTTGAGGTAGCCGACGCCCTTGAGCCGGCGCTGCCAGATCGGCTGGCCGACGAGCAGCTTGCGGACCCCCTCGATCTCGAGCTCCTGACCGTCCGCCCAGGCGCGAACGCTCTCCTCGAAGCCGTCCGGCAGGTCCTGTGCAACCCCCCCAGGCCGGATGAAAGCGTGGTTCAACCG
>Ga0136611_10002117_pt1 | contig 13777 bp, 12 predicted proteins | sample AntDrymUQ2232306_2_FD_106645 | JGI IMG/M metagenome (GOLD analysis project Ga0136611, IMG submission 106645) | Polar desert sand microbial communities from Dry Valleys, Antarctica - metaG UQ223 (23.06) | ecosystem: Environmental > Terrestrial > Soil > Desert | place: Antarctica: Dry Valley...
CGACGACCGGGGAGCCCGGGAGCCGGACCCGCAGCTGGCTGCCCTTGCGCTCGGCGAGCGGTTCGGCGGCAGCGACCACACGGCGCACGATCCCGCGGAGGTCGACCGCCGTCAGGTCGAGCGCGGCGGCTCCCGCGTCGTAGCGGCTGATCTCGAGCAGGTCGACGAGCATCGTCTCGAAGCGGTCGAGCTCGGCCTGCAGGAGCTCCGCGGCGCGGGACGCCGACGGCGGGAAGTCCTCCCGCGCGTCGTACAACATGTCGGCGGCCATCCGCACCGTCGTCAGCGGCGTGCGCAGCTCGTGCGAAACGTCGGAGACGAACCGCCGCTGCACTCGGGAGAGATCCTCCAGCTGCCGGATCTGGCTCTGCAGCGCATCGGCCATCGAGTTGAACGTCACGGCGAGGCGGGCGATCTCGTCCTCGCCTCGTACCTTCAGCCGCTCGTCCAGCAGGCCGGCGGCCAGCCGCTCCGCCGTCCGCGCCGCGAGCCGCACGGGCGTCACGACCTGGCGGGCGACGAGGCTGGTGATCAGGGCGAGCAGCCCGACGAGCAGGAGCCCGGCGGCGGCGGCGGTGCTCCGGACGAGACCGAGGGTGTCCCGCTCGGAGGTCAGCGGGAACAGGTGGTAGAGCCGGTACTCACCGAGCGACGGCACGGCCACGAGCGACCCGACGACCAGGCCCGTCTCCTCTCCGCCTGTCGGCGCCGGGACGTCGGCGAAGGCGTACGCCGGACCGGCGCCCGGCTCGAGGCGCTCCGCCAGCTCGTCGGGCACGTCGGAGGTCTCGAGCCCCGGCGAGGCGAAGGCGTTGCGACGGGTGGGACCGATCAGCAGCACCGTGTAGGCGCCGCCCGGGGCGCCACGGGCCGAGAGCCGGAGGAAGACGTCCTGCAGCCGCGCCTCCTGCGCCTCGACGGACCCGCCGTCGGTGGCGTCGATGCTCGTCTCCACGAAGACCACGCCCGAACGCGTCTCCGCCAGCGACACCCGCGTCTTGGCCTCGACGAGGCCGCGCCCCACCGAGTCCAGCAGCAGCGAGATGAACAGCGCCACGACGATGCTCGACACCACCAGCGTGCTGACCACGACGCGCGTCTGCAGGGAGCGGCGCCAGCGCCTGCTCACCGCTCGGGCGACGTCGCGCAGGCCCCGCGACCCCGCCTGAGCTGCCCGGCGCCACGGCGGGTCGAGCGACACCGGCGCAGGGCGGACGCGCCCGGCGACCTCGGACGGGCGGACGGGCGCAGCCGGAAGCTCGGTCGTCAGTCGGGACCGGCCTTGTAGCCGACGCCGCGGACGGTCACGACGACGCGGGGGCGCTCCGGGTCCCGCTCGACCTTGGCGCGAAGTCGCTGCACGTGGACGTTCACGAGCCGGGTGTCCGCCGCGTGCCGGTAGTGCCAGACCTGCTCGAGCAGCACCTCGCGGGTGAACACGGTGTGCGGCTTGCGGGCGAGCGCAACCAGCAGGTCGAACTCGAGCGGCGTCAGCTGCACCGGGACGCCGTCGCGCACCACCTTGTGGCCGGGCACGTCGATCGTGACCAGGTCGTCCTCCGGGCCGATGGTCAGCGCCTCCGGCTCGGAGTCGTCGCGCTGCCGGAGCCGGGCGCGCAGCCGGGCCACCAGCTCCTTGGGCTTGAAGGGCTTCATGACGTAGTCGTCGGCGCCGCTCTCGAGGCCGAGCACGACGTCGATGGTGTCGCTGCGCGCGGTGAGCATGACGATCGGCACACCGCTCTCGGCGCGGATCTGGCGGCAGACCTCGATCCCGTCGGTGCCGGGGAGCATGAGGTCGAGCAGGACCAGGTCGGGCCGCTCGCGCCGGAAGGCGCCGAGTGCGGCGTCCCCGTCCGCCACGAAGGCAGCGGTGAGACCTTCGCCGCGCAGCACGATGCCGAGCATCTCCGCCAGCGCCGGGTCGTCGTCGACCACGAGCACCTTGCCCTTCACGCGCTCTCCCTCCGCTGCATGCGGCCATGTTCGCACCCTCGCCGTCCCCGGGTCGGCTGTACGAGCGCGCGGCGCGGCGTCGGCGTGGAAGCATGGGGGCGTCGGCAGTCCGCTGGCGCACGCGGAGAGGGCGGGACCGATGAGCGAGCCAGGCGGCTGGAACGCACCGGACGGGTGGGGTGGCCCGACCCAGCCGCCGCGGTCTCCGTACGGCCAGCCCGAGCAGCCCGCCGGCCCTCCGCCGTCCGGGTCCTCCGCACCCGCCGGCAGCCAGCCGCCGCCCTACGGCAGCCAGCCGCCGCAGTACGGCAGCCAGCCCCCGCCGTACGGCAGCCAGCCCCCGCCGTGGGGCTACCGCCCGCCGGAGGTGAAGCCGGGGGTGGTCCCGTTGCGCCCGCTCGGCCTCGGCGAGCTGCTCGACGGCGCGGTCAGCGTGGTCCGCCGCTACCCGCGGCCCACGCTGGGGCTCGCGGCACTGGTGTCCCTCGTCACGACGCTGCTCAACGTCCTGCTGATGCTGACGGCGTTCGAGCCGTTCTTCAGCCTCGACACCGCCGCGCTCGAGCAGGGCGACACCGCGGCCTTCGAGGACGCGATCGGCGGTGCGGTGATCGGCGGAGCCCTGTCCGTGGTGCTCGCGCTGCTGTCCGGTGCGGTGCTGACCGGCGTGCTCACCGCCGTGGTGGGCAAGGCCGTGCTCGGTGAGACGGTCAGCTTCGGACAGGTCTGGGGCGAGGTGCGTCCGCTGCTGCTGCGGCTGGTCGGGCTCGCGCTGCTGGTGCTGCTCATCGTCTATGGCGTGCTGCTCGTCGCGATCGCCGTCGGAGCGGTGCTGGTGGCGATCGGGGGCCCCGTCCTGCTGCTGATCGCGCTGCCGCTGTGGCTCGCGGGAGCCGCCGCCGGGGTCTACGCCTACGTGCGGCTGGCCTTGGCGCCCTGCGTCCTGGTCCTCGAGCGGGCAAAGATCGGCGCCAGCCTCCGTCGCTCCGGCACCCTCGTGAAGGGCGACTGGTGGCGGGTGTTCGGGATCCTGCTCCTCACGGCGGTGATCGGCGGCTTCGTCTCGCAGATCATCCAGATCCCCTTCGCCGTGCTGGGAGCCGGCTCGCCGACCGCCCTGTTCGACCCCGAGGCCGACGTGCTGGCGGCCCGGTCGCTGATCGTGAGCTCGATCGGAGCCGGCATCGCCGCGGCGCTGGTCACGCCGTTCACCGCGGGCGTCAGCGCTCTGCTCTACGTCGACCGCCGGATGCGGGCCGAGGGCCTCGACGTCGCGCTCACGGCTGCGGCCTCCGCCCGGCCGTGACGCTTCCGCATGTCGGCGAGCCGACGCTCGCCGGTCTGGCGCTCGACGAGCTCACCCGGGAGGGCGCGCGCGAGGCCGTGCAGGAGGAGCTGCGGCGCCGCGAGTACGTCGAGGCCCAGCCCTCTCTCGTGACCCGCTTCCTCCGGTGGGTCGGCGAGGCTCTCGGCGACCTGCTCGACAGCGCCGCTGGGGTCGCGCCCGGCGGCCTGCTCGGGGCGCTGGCCCTGCTCGTCCTGCTGGGGCTGTTCGTGGCCGTGGTGCTCGCGAGGCTCGGCCCGCTGTCCCGGGGCTCCGCCGCCGCCCCGCTGTTCGAGGGCTCCCGCACGATGTCGGCCGCGGACCACCGACGGCTGGCCGAGTCGGCGGCGACCGAGGGGCGCTTCGCCGAGGCCGTGCGCGAGCGGCTGCGGGCCGTCGTGCGTGAGCTGGAGGCCCGCGGCGCCCTGGACCCGCGACCCGGTCGCACCGCCGGTGAGGTGGCGCGCGACGCCGGCGCGGCCGTCCCGGCGCTCGCCGAGGACCTGTCCCGGGCGACGACCCTGTTCGACGAGGTCTGGTACGGCGGGCGTCCGGCCGACGCGTCGTCGTACGCCGTGCTCGTGGCCGTCGACGAGAAGGTGGGCGCCGCGCGCCTGACCGCCGCGTGACCCTCGTCGAGGACCGCCCGTCGACGGCGACCGGACCGACGGTCCGCTCGACCGCGCGGAGCCTGCGCGGACCGGCCGTGCTGCTGCTCGCGCTCGTGCTGGCCGGGGCCGCGCTCGGCGTGCTGTCGCTCGGCAGCCCGTCCGGCCGGTTGGACCCCGACTCCCCCGCACCCGCCGGCTCCAAGGCGCTCGCCGAGGTGCTGCGCGACCGGGGGGTCGAGGTGCGCCGCGTGGAGAGCGTCGAGGAGGTCGTCGAGGCCAACGGGCCCGAGGACACCGTCGTGGTCCCGGTCCCCGCCGCCCTCGCCGACAGCGAGCTGGAGCAGCTCGGCGCGCAGGCGTCGGCCCTCGTCGTGGTCGGGGCGGACCAGGAGCACCTCGAGGCGCTCGGGCTGCCCGCCGCCGTCGAGGGCGTGGCGGAGGTGGACCCGCTGCGACCCGCGTGCGACCTGGCGGTCGCCGAGACCGCCGGTGCCGCGGAGCTCGGCGGCTTCGCCTACCGCGCCGACGAGGGCACCACCGCGACGGGTTGCTACGCCACGGCGGGGGACGCCCACCTGCTGCGGCTGCCGAGCCGCGGCGTGACGCTGCTCGGCGACGGCGCCCTCCTGACCAACGACCGGGTGGACGAGGAGGGCAACGCCGCGCTGGCGATCGGCCTGCTCGCCGAGCGCGGCGGGAAGGTGCTGTGGCTGGTGCCGCGGCCGGGCCGAGCCGTGCCGGCGGGCGACCAGCCCTCCCTGACCGAGCTGCTCCCGGACGGGTTGCTCCTCGGCGTCGGCCAGCTCGCCGTCGCGATCGGGGTGCTCGCCCTGTGGCGGGCCCGTCGGCTCGGGCGGGTGGTCGAGGAGCCGCTGCCGGTGGTCGTGCGGGCCGCCGAGGCCGTCGAGGGCCGCAGCCGCCTCTACCGCGCGGCGCAGGCCCGCGGCTCGGCGGCGGAGTCGCTGCGGGTGGCCACGCGACTGCGGCTCGCGCGGGCCGCGGGGCTGCCCGTCGGCACCTCCCGCACCTCCCTGGTCCCCGTCGTCGCCGAGCGGGCGCGGCGTGACCCGGCCCAGGTCGACGCGGTTCTGTACGGTGGCGCTCCTACCGACGACGCCGCCCTCGTGCGGCTGGTCGGCGACCTCCGCTCGCTGGAGACAGCGAGCACCACGACTGCGCCCTACGAGGAGGTGGCCGGCTCGTGACGGCACCCGCAGGCCCGTCCCCCGCCCGACCCCTCGACAGCGGCGCCCCGGCGGTGAGCGCCGAGCAAGCGCGCGAGTCGCTGGACCTGCTGCGCAAGGAGGTCGGCAAGGCGGTGATCGGCCAGGACGCCGCCGTCACCGGCCTGGCGATCGCCCTGCTGTGCCGTGGCCACGTGCTGCTCGAGGGCGTCCCCGGCGTGGCCAAGACGCTGCTGGTGCGGGCGGTCGCGGCCTCGCTGTCGCTCGACGCCAAGCGGGTGCAGTTCACGCCGGACCTGATGCCGGGCGACATCACCGGCTCGCTCGTCTACGACAACCGGTCCTCCGACTTCTCCTTCCGTCCCGGACCGGTCTTCACCAACCTGCTGCTGGCCGACGAGATCAACCGCACACCTCCCAAGACGCAGGCCTCCCTGCTCGAGGCCATGGAGGAGCGGCAGGTGACCGTCGACGGCACGTCGCGGCGGCTGCCTGACCCCTTCGTCGTCTGCGCCACCCAGAACCCCGTGGAGTACGAGGGCACCTACCCGCTCCCCGAGGCCCAGCTCGACCGGTTCCTGCTGAAGATCAACATGGGGCTGCCCTCCCGGGAGGACGAGGTGAAGGTGCTGCAGGCGCACGACAGCGGCTTCGACCCCCGCGACCTGGTGGCCGCCGGCCTGGGTCCGGTCGCCGGGATCGCCGAGCTGGCGGCGGGCCGGGCCGCCGTTGGCGCGGTGTCGGTCGCGCCCGAGGTCCTGACGTACGTCGTCGACCTGTGCCGCGCGACGCGCACGAGCCCGTCGCTGTCGCTGGGGGTCTCGCCGCGTGGCGCCACCGCGCTGCTGTCGACGGCCAAGGCGTGGGCGTGGCTGTCCGGGCGCGACTACCTCACTCCCGACGACGTCAAGGCGCTGGCCCGGCCCACGCTGCGCCACCGCGTCAGCCTCCGCCCGGAGGCCGAGCTGGAGGGCGTCACGGGCGACGGCGTGCTCGACGGCGTGCTGTCGTCGGTGCCCGTCCCGCGCTAGCCGGTGGCACTGACCGGCCGGGCTGCGCTGCTCGCCCTGCTCGGCGTCCTCGTCGTCTTCCTGGTCCCGTCCGGTTGGACGATCCTCGCGCTGCTGCTCCTGCTGGTCGTCGTCGCCGTCGTGGACGCGCTGCTCGCAGCGCCGGTCTCCTCGCTCCGGCTGGTCCGCTCGGGGGCGACCGCCTGCCGGCTCGGCGAGCAGGTCGAGGTCGACCTGGCGGTGACCAACCTGAGCTCCCGGCGGCTGCGGGCCGTGCTGCGCGACGCCTGGGTGCCCTCGGCCGGCGCCTCACCGCGCACGCACCGGCTCGACGTCCCGGCCGGCGAGCGACGGCTGCTCACCACCGTCCTGCGACCCACCCGGCGGGGCGACCGGCTCCCGGACCGCATCACCGTCCGCTCCACGGGGCCGCTCGGCGTGGCCGCCCGCCAGGGTCGGCACGAGCTGCCGTGGCGGGTGCGCGTCCAGCCGCCGTTCACCTCCCGCAAGCACCTCCCGGAGCGGCTGTCCCGGCTCCGCCAGCTCGACGGCGCCGTGGCCCTGCGGGCCCGGGGCCAGGGCACCGAGTTCGACAGCCTGCGGGAGTACGTCGAGGGCGACGACGTGCGCGCCATCGACTGGCGGGCGACCGCTCGGCGCCAGGAAGTCGTCGTGCGCACGTGGCGCCCGGAGCGCGACCGGACCCTCCTGCTGGTGGTCGACACGAGCCGCACGTCCGCCGGCCGGGTCGGCGACGTCCCTCGCCTCGACGCCTACCTCGATGCCGCCCTGCTGCTGTGCGCCCTCGCCTCCCGGGCGGGCGACCGGGTCGACCTGCTCGCCTTCGACCGCCGACCGCGGGCAGCCGTCGAGGGCGCCCGACGTGGCGACCTGCTCCCCCGCATGGTCGACGTGATGGCCGGGCTGGAGCCTGCGCTCGTCGAGAGCGACGGCCGCCGGCTGGTGTCGGAGGTGCTGCAGCGCACCCGCCGCCGCTCGCTCGTGGTGCTGTTCACCTCGCTCGACACCGCTCCGCTCGAGGAGGGCCTGCTGCCCGCGCTCGGATCGCTGACGTCGCGCCACACCGTCCTGCTCGCGGCGGTCGCCGACCCGCGGGTCGAGCAGATGGCGGCCGACACCTCCGGCACGGTGGAGGGGGCGTACGACGTGGCGTCGGCCGAGCGCGCCCGCACCGAGCGGCAGCGGCTCACGGCGGTGCTTCGCCGACGCGGCGTCGAGGTCGTCGACGCCCCACCGGAGTCGTTCGCGCCCGCGGTGTCCGACGCCTACCTGTCGCTGAAGGCCGCCGGGCGGCTCTGACCCGCTCGACCCGCTGCTCGGGCCGACGCCGCTCACCCCTGCGGCCAGTGCCGGGAGACCCAGGCCCCCGGCGTCTGCGGCTCCCGCGACCAACGCAGCGACAGGTGGCCCGGCTCCGCGTCGATGATCTGCCCGAAGACGGTCGCGAACGTCGAGCCGCCGCGCGGGTGGCGCACGAGCAGGGCCGTGCGGTCGTCCTCCACCGGACTGCCCGTCACGAGGTCCTGCCACCGGCGCGCGTCCGCCGATCCGGTGGTGCCGGTGCTGGAGGTGCTGCCAATGAAGGCGGCGAGGTGACGCCCCGCCTTGCCGTCCTCAGCCCCGCCGGACGTGACCATGTGCGTTCCCTCGGCGAGCACGGTGCTTCGCAGCTCTGCCCCGTCGAATTCCCACAGCAGCAGGTGATCCGGTGCCGCGAGGACCACGGCGAAGCTCGCCATCCCGGCGAGGTCGAGGGACGACGGCCACTCGGGGCCGCGCTGCACGGCGAGCAGCGGCAGCACGCCGCGCGACGGCGCCATCGGCTCCGCGACCCGCCGCTGCGGCCGGTTCAGAACCAGCGCGGTCGCACCGGACGCGACATCGGTGACGCACCAGCTGCCGCCCGCCTGCCGGTCCCGGCCGCCGACCACGCCGGGCTGCTCCGGCCACCACTGCTCGGGGTCGTCGAAGTCGCGACCCACCAGCTCGTCTCGCAGCGCGAGCAGCAGGACCGGGGTGCGCGCCGCCCAGCGGACGACGACCGTGCACATGCGGGCCTCCTGACCGGCCGGGGCGGACGCCCACACCCATGAGGATGCTCGTCGGCACGCACTCCCTGGCGTCGGGGGTGTCGTACGGTCCCGCGGTATGACCGAGCTGCTGCCGACCACTGCCCGACTGCTGCTCGCCCGGACCGCGCGGGCGCAGCGGGACAGCCGGATCCCTTCCGTCGTCGCGGGGGTCGTGCGCGGCGGCAGCCTCGCCTGGTCGACGGGGCGCGGCGTGGTCGACGAGCCCCACACCGACGTGCAGTACCGGCTCGGCTCGATCAGCAAGACGGTGACCGCGATCGCCGTGCTGCGGCTGCGCGACGAGGGGCTGCTCGACCTCGACGACGCGCTGGAGGGCCACGTGGCCGGCACGCCCTTCGGCCAGCGGACGATCGGTCAGCTGCTCAGCCACGTCGGTGGGCTGCGCGCCGAGGCCCCCGGCGAGTGGTGGGAGCGCGTGCCGGGCCCCGAGTGGGCCGGGCTCTCGGAGCAGCTGGCGGACGCCGACCTCGCACACGCGCCGGGCCGGCGCTTCCACTACTCCAACCTCGGCTACGGCGTGCTGGGCGAGATGCTGGCACGGCACCGCGGACGCCCCTGGGGCGAGGTGGTCCGCGACGAGGTGCTGCTCCCGCTGGGCATGCGGCGCACCACCGCGCGCCCCGACGGCCGGGCCGCTCGCGGGTGGGCCGTGCACCCGTGGGCGGACCTGGTGCAACCGGAGCCCGAGCACGACGCGGGCGCCATGGCCGCCGCGGGACAGCTGTGGGCGACCCTCGACGACCTGGCCCGGCTCGCGGCGTTCCTGCTCGGCGACACCGGCGACGTGCTGGACCCCGCGACGCTCGAGGAGATGATCGCTCCCGCCGGCGTCGACAGCGCTGCGAAGGGCTGGTCGGCGTACGGCCTCGGCCTGCAGGTGGTGCGCGCCGGCGGCCAGACGCTCGTCGGGCACGGCGGCTCCATGCCTGGCTTCCTCGCGTCCGTCTTCGTCGACCGCAGCCAGGACCTCGGCACCGTGGTGCTGGCCAACGCGACCAGCGGCCTCGACGCGACGCTGGTCGGGGACCTGCACGAGATCGTGGGCACGGCAGAGCCTGTCGTCGCGGAGCCCTGGACGCCGCTGGAGGTGGCGTCCGACGAGCTGCTCGAGCTCGTCGGCGTCTGGTACTGGGGCACCACGTCGTACGGTCTGCGGCTGCGGGCGGACGGCCTGCTGGACCTGCTCGGCCTGCAGGGAGCGGGACGGGCCTCGCGGTTCCGCCCGCGGGGCGACGGCAGCTTCGAAGGTCTCGACGGCTACCACGCCGGCGAGGTCCTGCGGGTGGTGCGCGACGGTGATCGGGTGGTGGCGCTCGACCTCGGGAGCTTCGTGTTCAGCCGGACGCCGTACGACCCGGCCGCACCCCACCCCGGCGGCGTGGACCCGGCAGGATGGCGCGGGGGCCCGCTCTAGCAGTCGCCGGGGACGACCTGGAGGGCGAGGTAGTCCTTGTCTCCCAGCGTCTTCATCAGCGACAGCTGGGTCTCGAGGTAGTCGATGTGCTCCTCCTCGCTGCTGAGGATGCCCTCGAGCAGCAGGCGCGTGACGGTGTCACCGGCCTCCCGGCACAGCTCGATCCCGCGGCGGAGCGTCTCGATCGCGTGGACCTCGATCGCCATGTCGGCCTGGAACTGCTCGCGGACCTTCTCGCCGATGCCGATCGGACCGAGCCGCTGCAGGTTGGGGTGGCCCTCGAGGAACAGGATGCGGTGGATGAGCAGGTCGGCGTGCTTCATCTCGTCGATGGACTCGTCGTAGGTGTGCTTCGCGAGGCGCGTGAAGCCCCAGTTCTGCTGCATCGCGTAGTGCAGGTAGTACTGGTTGGTCGCGGTCAGCTCGTTGGTGAGGACCTCGTTGAGGACCTCGAGGACCCGCTCGTCGCCTCGCATGCGCTCGCCCCTGTGCGTCTCGGTGGTGCCGGGTGGGAGGGTCGAACGCTAGCCCGCCATCGCCTCGTCCTCGTGCACCTGGCACGACGGGGCGGCGGCGCGGGCGCACAGGTCGCGCAGCGCGGGCAGGCACCCGCCGCAGCCACTGCCGGCGCGGGTCGCTCGCACGACGCCCCGCACGCCGTCGGCACCGGCTGCGAGGACACCGTCGATCCGGCTGTCCGTGACGCGGTGGCAGTGGCAGACGAGCACGGGCGGACCCTCCGGCGGGCAGGCGGACCGGATGGCCGCGGATAAGGGAACCCTAACCTTAGCGACCGGTCTCCTGTCAAGCTGTCAGCGCTGGGGCCGGCCGGTGTAGGGCCCCGTCACCGCGATCGAGGAGCGGTCACCTGGCGGCCTGGCTCCGTGGGCGGGATGCCGCAGGGCCGGCAGGTCGTCGAGCCGCCACCGGGCCTGACGGAACCCGTGCGGCTCGTCGTGCTGTGGGTTGCGCACGCGCGGCCGGGGCCGCGTCTGGTCCGCAGATCGGGCGGTACGCCCACCCCGGAGAGGCTCGGGCACTGCACGTTCACGCCGCCCTTCGTCGACCACCGCGGACGCGTCGAGCCACCAGGAAGGTGGTCCCTCGTGACGACAGCCCTGCCCGTCCGCCCCGACCTCGAGCACCTGAGGCGCGAGGCGAAGCAACTGCTCCGGCAACTGTCGTGCTGATCAGCCGCGCGGGTTGCCGCCCTTCCCGCCGCAGGGGACTCAGTCCGCGCCTGTCGGCGGTCACGACGGTCTGCTGATCCCCGTCCAGACCGGGCGCACCTGGTTTCCCACGGTCGCGAGAAGCCGGCGGCCGGCCCGCTGCACGCTCAGGTCCGGGCTGCTCGACCTGGCCACCTCACGCCCTCTGCGGTCGCGCCCCCTCCGCGGTGGCGTGGGAGCCGGGACGCTGTCGCCCTGACGGGCGGTTCCGTCCTCCCCGACCTAGCCTGGACCGGACATGGACCAGGTGAGGGTGGACGAGCTCGCCGAGCTCGTGACGCAGGGCGGGGTCGTCGTGCTCAGCGGCGCGGGCCTGTCCACGGAGTCGGGCATCCCCGACTACCGCGGTCCGACCGGCGCGCTCCGCCGGGCGACGCCGATGACGTACCAGGCCTTCACGAGAGATCCCGCTGCTCGACAGCGCTACTGGGCGCGCAGCCACCTCGGCTGGCGGGTGATCGGGTCCGCCGCCCCCAACGCCGGGCACCGCGCGGTCACCGAGCTCCAGGACAGCGGGCTGCTCGACGGCATCGTGACGCAGAACGTCGACGGCCTCCACACGGCGGCGGGTGCCCGCGCTGTCGTCGAGCTGCACGGCAACCTCGCTCGGGCGGTCTGCCTCGGGTGCCGGGCACCGAGCACGCGCCTCGAGCTCGACGAGCGGCTGCGACAGGCCAATGCGGACTGGTCGGCGTCGGTGCGCCGGGTCAACCCGGACGGCGACGTGGACCTGCCCGACGAGGCGGTCGCGGGCTTCCGCGTCGTCGACTGCCGGCGGTGCGGCGGGCTGCTCAAGCCCGACGTCGTCTTCTTCGGCGAGACGGTGCCGGCCGACCGTGTGGACGCGAGCTTCGCCCTGGTGGGCTCAGCCCGCCTGCTGCTCGTGCTCGGCTCCTCCCTCAAGGTCATGTCTGGGCACCGGTTCGTGCTCCGCGCCGCCAAGCTCGGCCTTCCGGTCGCCATCGTCAACCAGGGCGTCACCCGTGGCGACCCGCACGCCATGCTCACCCTCGACGCACCGCTCGGGGAGGTCCTGCCCCGGCTCGTCTACGCCGTGGCCGGCCGGACGTCGCCCCGCAGGTCACTGACGAGGTCACCCGTGACGCCGGCCCTGACCGCCCTGCGGCCCGGCCCGAACACGTAGGCGAGGAACAGCAGCTCGGCCACGACGCCGATCGCCAGCCGGGCCCAGGTCGGCAATGGCGAGGGTGTCACGAAGGCCTCGATGATCCCCGAGACGAACAAGACGAGCGCGAGCCCGAGAGCGCCCGACACCAGCGCCCGGCCCTCCTCGGCGAGCGCCCTGGAGCGACTCCGCCCGCCCGGGTCGACGACGGTCCAGCCCAGCTTGAGCCCCAGCCCGCAGGCCACGAACACAGCTGTCAGCTCGAGCAGCCCGTGCGGCAGGATCAGCCCGAAGAACAGCCCGGTGCGGTCGTTGGCGGCCATCAACCCGCCGGCGACTCCGACGTTGACGGCGTTGGTGAACAGCACGTAGACGACGGGGATCCCGAGCAGCGCGCCGAAGACGATCGACTGCGCGGCGATGTAGGCGTTGTTGGTGAAGACCTGCGCAGCGAAGTCCTGCGCCGGGGCGGAGCTGTAGTAGTTCTCGAAGTCCTCCTCCACCAGCTGCTTCACCACCTCCGGCGGCGCCACGGCGAGCTGGGCCTCCGGGCTCGACGCGATGAAGCCGCCGACGGCGAAGGCCACCAGGAGGAAGAACGCGGTGGCGCCGATCCACCACCAACGGGTGCGGTAGCAGATGGCAGGAAAGTCGACCTTCAGGAAGCGCGCCGCGTCGGACCAAGCAGCCCGGCGTCCACCGGCCACCACCCCACGGGCCCGGGCGACCAAGGACGAGAGCCGGCCGACCAGGGCCTCGTCGCGACCGGCGCTCTGCACGACCGACAGGTGGGTCGCCGTGCGCTGGTAGAGCTCGACGAGCTCGTCCACCTCGGCGCCGGACAGCCGGCGGGGGCGGGACGCCTGGCCGAGCAGCTGCTCGAGGCGTGCCCACTCGCCGCGGTGCGCCGCGACGTACACGTCCAGGTCCACGCGTGCAGACTAGGGGTGCTCCCGGCGGCGTGCCGGGCGATCAGCCGGAGGTGCGGTGTCCCAGCTCGTCACGGGTGAGGCGGTCGCCCTCGACCTGCGTCCGGCCGGCCTGCCGTCGCGGGTGCTGGCCGGCCTGCTCGACGCCGTCATCGTCTTCACCGTGCTGGTCGTCGTCAGCGGCCTCGCGACCGCCGTCTCGTTCGACGTCTCGGAGGCGGCGGGTCAGGCGCTCGGGATCCTCGTCCTCGTCGTCGTCCTCATCGGCTACCCGGTCACCTTCGAGACGCTCATGCGCGGTCGCACCCCCGGAAAGGCGGCCATGGGGCTGCGCGTGGTGCGCGACGACGGTGGCCCGATCGGCTTCCGACAGGCGCTGGTGCGCGGGCTGTTCGGCGCGTTCCTGGAGCGCCCCGGGATCACGCTGTTCCTCGGGGCGGTCCTCACCACGGTGCTCAACGGCCAGGGCAAGCGACTCGGGGACCTGTTCGCCGGCACGGTCGTGCTGCGCGAGCGGGTCACCGTCCACGGCGGTGCGACGGCGGTCATGCCGCGACAGCTGATCCCGTGGGCCTCCCAGCTCGACCTGTCGGGTGTGCCGGACGGGTTGCTGCTGTCGGTGCGGCAGTTCATCTCGCGCGCCGACGCCATGTCGCCGGTCGCCCGCGAGGACCTCGGCGGCCGGCTGGTCCGCGCCCTCACCGAGCACGTCGGCCCGCCGCCTCCCGGCACCCCGGGCTGGGCGGTGCTCCACGCCGTCGTCGCCGAGCGGCGCCGCCGGGAGAGCGAGCGCTACGCCGGCCGGCGCCACAGCGGCGGACACGGGTACGCGCCCCCGCCTCCGCCGTATGCGCCGCCAGCGCCGTACGCGCCCCAGTCG
>Ga0136611_10002118_pt1 | contig 13773 bp, 11 predicted proteins | sample AntDrymUQ2232306_2_FD_106645 | JGI IMG/M metagenome (GOLD analysis project Ga0136611, IMG submission 106645) | Polar desert sand microbial communities from Dry Valleys, Antarctica - metaG UQ223 (23.06) | ecosystem: Environmental > Terrestrial > Soil > Desert | place: Antarctica: Dry Valley...
ATATAAGTTCGATGAAAGTCAGCCTTTTCTGCAAGTTGTTCTTGTGTGAGTCCGGCTCTTAATCTGGCTTGTTGCACGATTATGCCCACTTTGTTGGTGAATTGTTTCTTGTCTTTCTTTTCCCGTGATGTAAGTATTTTATTTGCCATTACCCTTTAATTACAATCAATCGCAGAGTAAACATCTACAGAGCAAACATAGTATATTTGTCAAAAGTGTAGTATAATGTATCTATAATGCTACGTTTACTATGAGTAAAGATACTCTAGGGATTTCGAATTTACAGAAATTTCTAGCACTTGCTGGTGTTTCGGCAATTTTAATTGCCTTAGTTGTATTTGGTAGCTCTAGGGCTAATAGCAGAAATATTGAACCATCGTTTAATTCTTGTGAAACTCGATATGATCCCACACCCTGTCCTGAACCTGACCATGGTTCTACGATTGAGGAATCAAAGAAATATTCGGACGATACTCCAGAAGAGCACGATGATAATTGTGGTGGCTACAGCTGTCAGAAATTTAAAGAGGAATTTGAAAGTGAAATATAAAGGCTAATGAACCTATTTAAAGGAAAAGGATTACAATAATGGTTAACATGCATAAGCGATATGATAATTTAGATAACCGGATAGGTACATTAAGACACTGGGCAAAATCACATAAAACTCTTGCCATTTTAGCAAGTTTTTTCATTCTTATTCTTTGCTGGCCGCTCTTGATAACCTTTCTCGTCGTTAGCCTGATTAGAAAAAAAGTACACTTTAAATTCGCGACTACAAGTATGGCGGCGATATTGGTTATGACAGGTTTAATAGCAAATGTTGGTTGGGTGTATGGGTTGGCAAAGCCAAAACCTTTAGAACAGAAAAAGACCACAAACGTATCTATCACGTCTGTTAGCACTCCGCCAAAAGAGCAGTTAAAGCAAAAAGAAGTTGTCAACGTAGAACTATATCAAGTCGTTCAGGTTGTTGATGGCGATACCATAAAAGTAAACATGAATGGTAAAACCGAAACTATCAGACTAATTGGTGTAGACACACCCGAAACGGTTGATCCGCGCAAGACTGTGCAGTGCTTTGGCGAGGAAGCTTCTAAATTTGCTAAAGAGTCATTAAGTGGGCAATCAGTGAAGTTAGAAGCAGATGCTACCCAGGATAATAGAGACAAATACAACAGATTGCTTCGTTATGTATTTCTTTCTGATGGCACAAATTTTAATCAGCGTCTAGTATCCGAAGGCTATGCTTATGAGTATACCTATAACACGGCATATAGTAAGCAAGCGGAGTTCAAAAGCGCTCAAAAAGTAGCCGAGAGTAGCGATAAAGGCTTATGGGCACCATCAACGTGTGATGGCCAAAAGACTAAAGCGCAGGCTGTAAGTCCTAGTCCCGTTCCTGCTCCAAGTGTTACACCCCCACCAACACCTGCCCCCTCACCAGCACCAAGCGAAGGCGCAGGGTGCGACCCTAATTACACGCCCTGCGTACCTATTTCCTCTGCAGATTTAGATTGCGGTGATATTGGTTTTATGGTTCGTGTCATAGGCACTGACAGGCATAGGTTTGATGCTAACCACGACGGTTACGGATGCGAGTCTTATCGATAAGTTATAATAAAAGTAGTCATGTAGGTATGTCCAGAACCGCCTAAACTAGGCTCAGTCAACTAACATGCAACATGCGTAGTTTGTAAGTAGTTTGTTGGTGAGGCAAGCGGCTGCTGGGTAGTGCTTGGACGATGCACTCAAAATACATTATTTATCCTTATGGTTGGTTTTTTAAACTATTTAAGGTACAAAGTAGAGGCAACTTTATATAAGGAGGGTTACGCACTATTTACGGTTCTGTCCAAAAACTGCGCTCAACACTTGACTTAGTATTACGAAATACGGCTCCATTGCGGTACATTTTTTTGCGCAAAACTGTATTCAACTGTGTAAAACCTGATAAGGAAAACTAATGCGAGATGAATTTTGGCGGAATAATTTAGTGTTTTTTATTGGCAGTATGCTTGCGGCACTCCTAAATTATCTCTATTATCCCGTGCTTGGCCGTATGTTAAGTGTAAATGATTTTGGTGAAGTCCAGACACTGGTTTCTATATTCTTGCAATCTACGATTTTCTTCAGTGTCCTGGGACTTATTACCGTTAATATAATTACAAACCGGTCTGGTGACCCCGTAAAAGTCCGTACTGTGTTTGAGCTAGAAAAGTTAGCCTTATTAGCCGCCTTGATTGGCCTAGTAATCGTATTGGTGCTGGCCAAGCAGATACAAGCTTTTTTACACTTTAATTCATTTTGGCCTTTGGCAGCACTTTCGGCAGCTATTGTGGCTTCGGTGCCACTAACCTTTCGTCAGTTTTACCTACGCGGACGTTTGTTGTTTGGTGCGGCGGCCAGAAGTGCGATTTGGGCGGCTGGCGCTAAACTCGTTCTGTCTTCGCTATTAGTATATCTGGGGTACCGCAGTAGCGGGGCTATTGCTGGAATAGTTTTAGCTCAGCTTATTGCCTTGGTTTATACGGCACGCATTGCGCGTAAGGCGGGCTATCTACGATCTTTGGTCGGAGTTCGTCAGACTCATTGGATGGATTTACAGATTTTAAGACCCGAATTAAAATATGGTTTACTAGTTCTAGCGGTTACGCTTTTCATCACCTTGCAGTTCAGCCTTGATATTGTTGTGGTCAAGCACTATTTTCCAGCCGACACAGCCGGGCTTTACGCCGGAATAACCACCATAGCCCGAATTATTTATTTTTTAACCGCCTCAATAGGTATTGTTCTAATGTCCTCGGTTAAATTATCAGTTCCGGCATCTACTAACCGTTCGGTTCTTAAGCGCTCTTTTGGACTACTACTGGCTTTGGGAGTCCCCGCGCTGTTATTTTTTTGGGCGGCACCCCGCTTAGTCATTAAAGTTATGCTCGGCTCAAAGTATCTGGACTACGCCTCACTTTTGCCACTTTTGAGTTTGGCAATGTTGATCATTTCGGCCACCGGCCTGCTGCTTAATTATCATTTGGCCTTACGCCGTTTCAAGGTAGTAATTCCAGCTGCCATAGGGGCCGGCACTACTTATATTTTGATAATATTTCATCACCTTTCACCCTACGACATAGTCAAAAGCATTTTACAGGGAAGTGTAACTATGTTGGTATTCGTTGCAGGCTGGGGCATTGTAGCCTATTACCAAACAGAGGCTAGGGATGAGTAAATCCGAAGCTAACAAAAAAGTAATTTCATTAGTAGTGCCCTTATATAATGAAGAGACCAATTTGAAGTTACTACATAAAGCCTTAGACAAAGCGGTGGCAAAGTTGCCATATCGTTTCGAAATGATATTTATAGATGACGGTAGTATTGACGGCTCGGGGGAGGAACTGCGAAAATTAGCTACCAAAGACAACCGTATTAAAATAATTGAATTTGTTCGTAACTTTGGCAAAGAAGTGGCCACTACCGCCGGCCTAAACCACGCCCAAGGCGCGGCAGCAATATTGATAGATGCCGATCTGCAGCATCCGCCAGATCTGATTCCAGAGTTTGTGGAAAAATGGAAAGCCGGAGCCGAAGTTGTTGTCGGCGTCCGCCGGGGCAAAGAACATACATCATGGCTCAAAAGCTTGGCGGGCAGGTGGTTTTACCGTATCTTGAATGCCATGTCGCCAACTAAAGTTATACCCATGGCTACAGACTACCGTCTGCTAGACCGTGCAGTGATAGATGAGTTTAACCGCTTCACTGAACATTCACGAATGACTAGAGGCTTGATTGACTGGCTGGGTTTTAGGCGTGATTTTGTGTACTTTGAAGCCGCTAAGCGTCAATATGGGCAAGCTAAGTACAGTTTTAGAAAACTTTTTGGCTTAGCCGTGCAAAGTTTTGTGGCCTTAAGCTTGTTCCCCCTTAAGGCCGCCGGCTACGCAGGCGTAATCATAACCTTAATGTCAGGGTTCTTTGGCCTATTTATATTAATAAACAAATATGCTCTAAACGACCCCTGGCATCTAAATTTTTCGGGTTCGGCTATACTGGCAGTTATCATATTGTTTATGGTCGGGGTCATACTTATGGCGCTAGGATTAATGGCGCTATATATCGCCCATATTCATGCCGAAGTCGCCAACCGCCCCTTATATGTTGTTAGAAAATCTAAGGAGTCAAAGTGATTATGAAATGGGTTTTACGGAAGGCAGTCTATGAAAAAATACTTAAGTAAATTGTACGCAGCTGATGTCTAAATGAAGATTGTGCACGTCTCTACCTATCCTAGTCTGGATAAAAGCCGCGCCATGGATGGGGTAAGGTCGTATACCGAACAGCTTGTTACCAATATGGAGTTGAGCACATTGGATAAAATGTACGTTTTAGCCGATCAGTTAGAAGCGCCGGAATCGTATACTGATAGAACGGTGGAGATAATTCGGTGCTACAAAAGGAACTCTCCTTTATATGCGTTCCAGATCTACAAACAAATCAAAAAATTACAGCCTGATATAGTCCATTTTCAACAGGAGTTATCGCTTTACGGCAATGTTTTGACAGCTTACCTGTTGCAATGGTTGTTTTTTAAACTCCGAAACCGAACAGTGATTGTAACAGTTCATGCTGCGGTATCACTAAAAGCGATTGACCGAGATTTTATTAAGGCCAATAATTCCTCGTTACCGGTCTGGTTGGTAAAAATAGCTTTTCGAATAATTTACAAACCGCTGTGCAGATGGGCGAAGGCCATAATTGTGCATGAGAATGAGTTTAAGCACCGTTTAGTTTCGGAATACGGGGTGAGAGACAGTAAGATTACTGTCATACCTCATGGCGTACCCAGCTTGACCCGGTTGGCTAAAACCGCCGCCCGACGCAACTTACAGATTGGAAAGCATCAACAAGTAGTACTGTTTATGGGTTATCTAACCGGGTATAAGGGCTTGGATTTGCTTATTGAGGGCTTTAGGCACTACGCCGATACAAATCCTAACTCCTTATTATTAATAGGGGCAGGGCCGCATCCCAAATTTGAACATAACCAAAACTATCAGCGCGAATATCAACGTTTAGAAAATAAAGCCAGAGCCTTAATACCAGCAGTTAATTACAGATGGATGGGTTTTATTAATCAGAATGAATTGGAACAATATTTTTCGGCGGCGGATGTATCGATTTACCCCTATCAGGTAGTCATGTCCACCAGTGGCCCCAAGGCTATTTCGATTGGCCACGGAGTTCCTTTTATCGCCAGTGACCTATTTGAGCCATTAGTGGAAGACAAGAAACTATTGTTCGCGCGGGAACCTGAAGCTTTAGCTGCTTGCGTAGTCAATTTTTTTAAACATCAGGCCAAATATGAGCAAGAAATTCAAAAGTTAAGAACAACGCTGTTATGGGACAGAATCAGTGCCTTAACCCTTAGCCTTTACCGGCAAAATCTATAATGCGGCCATTCGAATTCCGATCCCGTAACCGTATCAAAAAATTCAGCTTACTCAAATATTTAATGTCTAAAAAACCGGGCTTGTATCATGCCGGTTTTCTGGTTATAGCCATCATATTCATTGGTACGTCTATTAAGTTCAAGTTTGGATCGCACTATATTAATGGCGGCGATACATTCCAACCGCTCAATTTTCAGTTGCTCATTGAACGCTCGTTATCTATCTGGGAGTCCAGCGCTTCTGGCGCAATTGGTTATTTAAAATTAGAGGGGTTAATACCTGGCTTGATCCTGAAGTTTTTATTGCTGATATTTAGGCAGCCTATTTTAGCCATAAATATTTTCTGGATTATATTGATTTATTACTTGCAGTTGGCTTATTTTGTTCTCTTCAGGCTTTTTGTTAATCGGCAGCTGGCCTTTATTGGGGTAATCCTGGGGTTATTCAACCTTTTCTTTCTAATATTTTTTCATACGCCACTTACGTTTCAGGTAATCGGGTTGGCCGCCTTTCCAATGTTGTTTTATGCTTTTACCCGTTTTATGCAGACTAGTCAAAAAAAATATCTATTGTTATATGCAGTGGTTCATTTTGTGTCATTCAGATCTTTAAATATTATTGTTCTTGCTGACGGATTTATTCCCCTGCTGAGTTATTTGCTGTTTAGAAAAACATTTCCATACACTTCATGGGCTCGTTTTATTAAAAAAACAATAATGGTGCTGACCTTAAGCGTCTTGATATGCCTGCCTTATTTTATGAATTTATATTTCTTTTTTAGCGGCGGCTTGTTGAGCAACGCAGCGGTGGTTATATATAATCAGGACGCCTTGAGCATTAACACTTTATTTGGATTAAAAAATATACTTCGCCTGTCGCCTAATTACGGTTTTTTAAATCGGTTATCCGAAGAGCCTGGCTGGGTAGCTCAGGGCTTTTCATCCGGCTACTTGAGCAACGCGGTACTGATATTCAATTCGTATCTTCTCATTGTTTTAACATTCATGGCCGCCGTTAAAATGAAAGCCTCAGATAAACGCGACGGAATCGTGTTAATAAGTTTTATTGCCATATTCCTTTTTCTTGCCAAAGGCATCAACCCTCCGTTTGCATTCTTAAATCAATACCTCTACTCTAACCAGATATTCGCGACAATGTTCCGATCAGGTGCTTTATATTTTATGTATTTTCTGGTGCCACTAATTATTTTATTAATTATCAAAAGCCGCAGCAAAATAATACTGGCTGGTGGAATGGTCTACGCGATTGTAAACATATTTGTAGTTTTTGTATTGTACAGTCCATTGCACAAATATTGGAACTCTACTTTGCCCTCTGGTTATAGCCAGTTCACTAAGGAGTTAAATAATTATTCTGGTAGCAATAAATTTTTAGTCGTGCCAATACCCAACCATTTTATTGGCTATACCGTTTACAATGATGGTTACGGCGGGCCGGACAGGTTGTACACCTTAACAGACAAGACTTTACTGACAAAAATTCAAGCTACCCAAATCAGTAAAGATTATTCCAACACTTTGAAAGAAATTGAGACTAACCCGCCACTTATTAACGTTTATGCGAACAAGCTGGGTTACCAATACGTCATCGCCGAAAAAGACGCCATTGCTTCGCTTCGTTATACTACCGATAGCTATAAAACGTATACCGATGTGTTGGATCCGTCTAAATGGCATAAAGTGTTCGAAAATGAAATTTTTATTTTATACCAATTAGACCCGCGCCATTCAACAGGCCGGATTTATGCCGACAACGCCGACGTGGAGTTTAGCCAAATAAGCCCTACTCAATATAAAATAAAAATTACCGGCTTAAAGGACACGGCTAAATTGCAATTATTAGAATCATACCATAAGGGCTGGAAACTATATCAGCAGCCAACCTCAACGACGGCAAACTGCCAGGCGGCAGTCAGATACACACGATCTGTCGAATGCCAGGCAACAGTCACCTCCGCCGATAAAATACACATCGGCAGCTTGACCCAAGAATCAGTTTTTGAGGATTCGCACCGCAGAACAGAGGACTATCATAACAACTGGAATATTAGCGCTTCCTATATTAAGCAGAATTTCGCTCCATCGTATTATTCTGAAAACCCTGACGGGTCAGTCAATCTAAACCTTAGTTTGAGCTTTCAGCCGCAAGCCTATAATCAACTTGGAATGTTTATCAGTGCCACGGCGATAACTACGTTGGGCGGCTGGGTAGCATATGATTCCCTAAAGTATAGGTCCGCTAAAAAACGAGGCGACCATGCGTAAGTTTAGATATGTCGCCCTGGCGGGGTTACTGATACCGCAGCTTTATTTCTTCCATGCCAGCACACGCGTCAGCAAACACTCGGCTTTTTCTACCGAGACACAGGGTGTGGTTCTGGTTAATGCCGCGGACGAAAATACTAAACTGAATGAAGTCCTGAATATCAACCAGGCAAATATTTTCTTAAATAGCACTAACGCTAATAAAAATATTGAATTGCTGAATAGTCGTCTGCGAACCTATTTATTACAGCCGTTCAGTCAAAACATTTCTACTCAGCCTATAAATAGCCGCATCCCGGCAATAACCAGGTTTAATAATGCCGATTTTAGTTTATTTAAGTTTGCCGATGACAATAATATTACTACAGTCAGTTATTCAGCCGACCAAAACAGTCTGAATTTTTTCTCACCTTCAGAGGTTATTGCTGTCAATAATCAGCCAGTCAAATTGCCGCCACAACTTCTGGGTACGTTACCAGATATAAATTTAAACGATTTAGTAGGCGTAAATAAACTCACTATTGCACCCGGTAATATGTTTAATCCGGCCTTCCAGCTTAAATATCTGAACAATTTTACAGCGTCAAGGCTGCAGCTCTCTGAAAACAACTTATTGGACAGCACGAAATCTTCGTTCGAAAGCGACAATAATGCGCAGCCGCCCGGAGACTGCAGCCAGGCACTGCCGGGTAATCCCGATATTGCGGTTGGAACATCCAATGATGCTACAGATGGGGCCACAGCATTAAAAATTTCGGCTGCTAATCATTTTGGCTGTACGGAACGGACCTTTCCTGTCACGCTCCAACCCGGACGGCGTTATCTTTTCTCTTTTGATTTTAAAAATCTCGAAGGCAATAAGGCCGGCTATTATTTTAAACTGAGAGATACTAAAAATCAGGGCTACTCGAATTTTGAGATGCTTGAAACGTCACGCCATGACTGGTCGAGCTTCTCCACCGTCATTGATACTGATTCGCTATTGCAGAATAAAGTAAGCGCCGACGTTGACTACCGCACTCCAAAACCCCAGTTGCCCGATGACATTTTTAGAGGGAGTGAGACCGGCCGGCCACTTGAAGATATCAAATTTTTAGATGTTTACTTTTATGCGCCGTCGGACGGCACTTCCAAAATTACCAATTTGTACGACCATTTACAGCTAAGAGAGTATACGGATGCATTGATCCCTCCTATAAAATTCAACACACTCATTAAAAACGGATCAAGCCTGCTGGTTGCTGATAAGTTAAGGCTTGCGTCGAAGGTTAATACTGTTGAATATACTCCGGACAACAACAATTTGCTGGCTGACAAGAATGCCTCTTTTGAAAACGGTTTATGGCAAAGGGAAGCGGCCGATTGCAGTGATCAGGAACCTGGAAAACCCGACTTAGCTTTAAAATTGTCTCAAAGAGCTACCCACGGTACCAACTCTGCGCAGATAAGCTCCCGCAACCATAATGCCTGCATATATAAATCATTTCAGGTCAAACTTTCGCCTGGTAAACAATACAAATTATCATTGGATTACCGCAACTTAGCGGGGCAAAAAGCAAGGTACTTTTACGATCTGCGGGGTCAAGCCAAACAATCTGCACGCACACGAAACCTTGAAACAAAAGATAATAATTGGCACACCGCCGAGGAAATTATTGACCCCGGCTCTGAAATAGTAGAAACGCTGGATGTTTACCTGTATGCTCCTTCCGACGGCTCAATGCCTGTAACAAATGAATACGACAACATCAGGCTACAAGAGTGGGCACCAAAAGATTTGTCGTCTTATTACTTACGAGCTGATCAACCCGTAAACAGCTTGTCTGACATAAAGACAGATTTTAAACCAGTTAACAAATGGAAAAGTCAAGTTGCTTTACGTGGTCTAAGTGATTCGGTGCTGATGCTTTATCCGCAAAAGTACAGCGGCGGCTTGGCAGTTTATCCGAACAAATTTATCAGCAAGCCGCAGTTAATAAACGGTTGGTTTTATGAAACTTGGTTTCGGCAGTCGGTTGCCAAAGAGGCCCATTTTCAGATCAATAATTATAGTAATGCCTGGTGGATCGATGTAAAAGAGCTGTGCCGGGTCCAAAATATATGCCACAAAAATCCAGACGGCACTTTTGATCTCAGCCTGATTGTTGAACATAAGAATAACCAGTTAATGTACGCCAGCCTGTTAGTAACGTTTATAATTATGTCGGGGTTATTCATTGTTTTGCCAATTGTGAAGTCAATAATCAATAAAAGGTATGCAAAATGGTATTTATGAATTTATGGCATTGGCTAAAAATATCACATAGGATGATCTGGCTAGAGTACAGCCTGCTATCGCTGGCGGTATTGTTGCCACTGCTGTTGCCAGGCTACATTTTTACGTTGGATATGATATTCGTGCCAAGACTGCCAATGCCATCCGCACCGGAAAACACCTATATACTCCAAGCTTTTTTACATTACATTAATTACTTTATTCCTAGCCAAATTATCCAAAAATTTTTACTTTTTCTAATCCTAGTTTTGTCTGGAGTAGGCATGCACTGTCTTGTGCAGAAGGGTAATAAACTTCAAAACCCAAGCAGTCTGGCCGTAAAATCCAGGTCTAAGCCACCGGTTTCAGACCGGCAGCCGACCATTTGGGGTGCCTATTTAGCAGGGGTTTTTTATATGATAAACCCTTTTACTTATACTCGTTTTATGGCTGGCCACTATTTGCTGTTACTGGGCTATGCTTTGTTGCCGTTCTTTGTTGCCGGGCTGTTTAGTTTTCTTGAAAAGCCGAATCTTAAATCGGCTACCAGATTGTCGGCGTGGACACTTGCTATATCGATAGTTTCAATCCACATGGTTGGTTTTACGGTCTTGTTATCTGCAGCTGCTGCTATGACGGCGTTAATCAGGCACAGACGTAGCGGCAGGCAGCTTGCGGCTATAATAAAATACGGGTTAGTTGCGCTGGGTATAGTTATTATCGCTTCGGCATACTGGCTGGTGCCCTATGCGGCCGGGCAGACGCCCAGCGCCCAACTGGTAAGCCAGTTTGACAGCCGGGATACGGCCTTTTTCCAAACAGTCGGTGATAAACGTTTAGGCTTAGCTCTGAATAGTGCCGCACTTTACGGTTTTTGGGGCGACAACAAGGGTATCTATTCGTTGCCCAAAGCTCAAATGCCCATTTGGCCGATAATACTGCTGGTACTATTTATTCTGATGTTTACGGGGGCGAAAAGCAGCTGGCGGCGCGACCGCTCGGTTACCGCCGTACTGCTTGTAAGCGGTTTAATGGCAATTATTCTGTCGCTTGGCTCGGCTTACGGCCCCTTGGTTCCCATTAATAATTGGCTTAATACCTACCTGCCATTTTTTAAAGGTTACCGGGAACCACAAAAATTTGTGGCCGTTGCGGCCTTAGCCGAAGCATATTTTTTAGGTATGGGGCTGAGCAGTCTTTTGAAAATAGCAAAAACACGCAAGTTCCGGACATGGAAACTGGAAGGCATGGGGGTAATTTTTTTACTGCTGCCAATTTTATATACGCCAACCATGCTGTGGGGCTTTAGTGGCCAGGTTAAAGCCTCCAATTATCCTGCCGATTGGTACTCGCTGAATGATAAATTAAATCAGGATAAAGATAATTACCAAGTACTGTTTCTGCCCTGGCACCAGTACATGAAGTTCCAGTTCGCCGGTCGGGTTATAGCAAACCCTGCCGATATTTTTTTTGATAAGCCTGTTATACAGGGTGACAACGCCGAATTTGGAGAAGTTTACCGAAGCGTCAGTAATCCGGTAACTGAAGGTATTGAAAACAGCGTTTTGCGACCGGCCAACCGTTTAAGCAATGCCGGTGAAATTCTAGCATCATATCAAGTCAAATATATTATTGTTGCAAAAGAGGTAGACTGGCGGGACTACAATTTTTTGGACAAGCAAGCTGACATAAAGCTAATTAGCGAATCAGAACATCTGAAAGTTTATCAAAATATTGCCTACAATGCAGGTAAGATATGACAGATATTCAGCCACCTCCGGCCCCAGGCCATAATAAGCCCAAAAAAGACAGCCGGTTGCACCATATAATAAAATTTCGAAAACATCCCCATTTAACGTTTTATCCACCTGGGTTTTTCTTTAAGCGTCTAACCAAAATACATCGTGTGTCTAAAAAATCGAGCCCAAGATATTTAATCGCTTTTTTATCAAAGTACTCACACTTTGATAATACTATTCTCCAAAAAGCATCTAAAAATCTCCTGATTACCAACGATGCTACTAATATGAAAAAAGATGGGGATGTCGACCCAATAAAGACTGTAAAAAGTAAATTTAGCAACAAGCGTAAGTGGACGAATTACTTATTGTTTACCTTTGGCGCTTCTTTGACTGGATACTTATCGCTTGACCTTGTTACCGGACAGTGGACAGCAGTATTAGCGGGAGTTGTTATGCTTATGTTAAAGCTTGACAGCCGATACAGTTTTAGTGCCGCGATGTGCCTGCTTTTACTTGTTCCGATTTTTTTAATACTTGGGCGAACAGCCTTAGCCGATAATTATGCTGTTTATAGTTACTACTTTTTAATTTTTGGCATTATTGCCACTGTGAGCGAGCTAAATAAGCCCAAATCCCTCTAAGAACCTGTCCAAGATCTTTTTCCGCGCTCATCCGCACCCCTCAAGCTTTATAGACAATTGCCACTCCTCACCGTACCTATCGGTACAGTTCCTTCATCCGAATTGTTTATAAACCTCACCAGGTGCACGGCTGACGACCAAAAAAATATCTTGGATAGGTTCTAACCCCTGGGTATTCAAAATCAAAATGTACTCTTGCGCTCCTGAAATTTAAGAGTATAATTATAAATTGGTAGATTATATTAATTCTGCTAGAAGGAGGACTTAATGCAATATCAGATAAAAGAACTTTTTGCCCGACCCGGAACAATCGGAAAAGTTAGTTTTGCTATTGCGCTTACTGCAATTACCGCACTTCTAGCCTCAAACAGCTGGGCAGCCGCCGATACTGCATCTATTAGCAATACCGGTTACGGCAGTACTAATACGGTGTCCATAATTAATACTTCGAACACTTCCATAACCAGCACCAATAACGTTAACGTTAGCAATTCCACTTCGCAAACTTCATCGACTGGTGACGCAAACGTCAGCAATAACACCAGCGGTGGCAGTGCCACAAGTGGTAGCGCATCTAATTCCAGCTCAACAACTTCGACAATTTTTGTACAATTCTAATAGATCTTACTAATAATTAGCTGAATAAATAATATAAGTCTAATTCTTTTTCTGAGCTAGAGCGTATATGCGCGTAGCAGTTTTTTGTGGAGGCTGCAATCCTTTTAGAATACGTTTGAACATAAAGTTGGATGTTTTGTATTCTTTTTTAAAAACGTGCTTGTAGATATAAAGAAGCAACAGGTCAAAGTCCCAGGCAAGGTTGCCGATCTTTAAAAGCTCTAGGGTCTTGAATTTACTTTTTTTCAAGAACATTTCAATCTGTTTGACCTTATAGTGCCGATGTCCCACAAACCAGCCAGGATCAATGAAGTTTAAGGGGTGATCAAGCATGGTGCTGAGTATTATGACACCGCCCGGCTTTAAGACTTTATGGAAAAATTCCATAACCTGGACTTCGGTGCCTTTTGGAATGTGTTCTATAACATCCAAATATATGATTGAGTCAAAATAAGAACTGTATTTAGTCAAAAATTCTGTCGATGGCTCCGTCAAGCTGCAACGTTCAAATTTGAATTTCGGAAAATTTTTAGTGGCTACTTTAAGCGCGTCTTTATTTTCATCTATGCCTACAATATTAGTCTTGATACCCATGGAAGTGATTTGTTTTTCCATTGTACCGGTCCAACAGCCAGCATCTAAAACTTTTTTATTTTGTATATGTTTTAGATACGTCTTGACTACATGTTCATGTTGATAACTGGCCCGAATATTTTCATCTGTCAATTTGTCAAAAACCATTGTGCCATTATATTTCAGTGATCTCATGTAATTTTGGGTCTTTCATTC
>Ga0136611_10002119_pt1 | contig 13767 bp, 15 predicted proteins | sample AntDrymUQ2232306_2_FD_106645 | JGI IMG/M metagenome (GOLD analysis project Ga0136611, IMG submission 106645) | Polar desert sand microbial communities from Dry Valleys, Antarctica - metaG UQ223 (23.06) | ecosystem: Environmental > Terrestrial > Soil > Desert | place: Antarctica: Dry Valley...
GCCGACGATGTCGCGGCTTGGGACACCGACCAACAGCGACACGATAATGCGGTCATTGACGCCATCCATGCAGGATTGGAGTCGAGCGGTGACAACGCCTGAAATGTCGTCAGTGCAGGTGGAGCGGATCCAGCTCGATCTGGCCGACATTGGCCGTGCCTTCAAGAAAGTTTTACTGACTGATGAAGGATGCTTCCAAGCACCCTGTCCGGTAGATACGCGGCATCATCTGCTGATCCGACTGGCCGATAGTGGCCATTTCGTAATTATCTGCCCTCTATGCGATCGCTTGCCAGCAACAGCAGAGCGACTCGCCAACGCATTAAACCGTTGCCTTCCGGGTTGGGGTATCGAAGCAGTCCTACAGGCGCAGCCTGCGCCCGTTACCGGTTGGGTCCGGCAGCCTGCTGGAGCACCCGCCGTCGCATTGCGCCAGCTGTCCGATCATTCGATTGAGTTTCTGGCTGACGCGGGGCAGGAGGCAGCAGCACGGAGCTGGCTCGAAGCTTCGGGTCGCGACCGATGACGGTCGCAATTCGTCCGATCTGGCCAGAGCCGTACCCCACCGAACGCGACGCCGAGGCGGAGCTTGATGTGCGGCAACCGCCGTCTGCGCCTGCGCCACGGATACGGATTGTGGACGTGGCGGAGCTGGCGGCAATCGCTCCTCCGGAACCGCTCATCGAGGGCGTGCTCGGCAAGGGCGGTGTATCCGCCATCATCGCTCCCTATGGAGGTTTCAAGTCTTTCGTTGCGCTCGATATGGCCCTCTGCGTGGCACACGGCATCGACTGGCATGGGTACCGCGTCTCCCCCGGCTTAGTTGTCTACCAGGCAGGGGAAGGCGGCCACGGCCTGTACCGTCGCGTGGAGGCGTATCGGTTGGGCAACCAATTGCCGGAGCATCCCGCGCGAATGCGGTTCATCCCGCAAGGCGTCACGCTCAACGATGAACGCGACTTTCGGGAGCTGCGCGAGGCGCTCTCCTGGCTCCCGGATAGACCTTCGCTCGTGACCATAGACACGCTCGCACGCAGTCTCCGTGGTAACGAGAACTCCGCAGAAGATACGGGGCGGTGGCTCGAAGCAGCGGACGTTGTCCGCGAAGAGACTGGAGCGCACCTTCAGATCGTGCACCACACGGGGTGGGAAGGCACCCGCTCACGTGGCAGCTCGAACATTCCCGCGTCACTCGACACGGAGATGACCCTTGAACGCGACGGCGACCGCGTGACGATAACCTGCACGAAGCAGAAAGACGGGCCTCCGTTCGCTCCGATTACCCTCGAAGCCTTTGCCATCGCTCCGGCCGAAAGTTTGTGCCTTAAAAGCATGGCACAAGGCACTTCGCGGCTGTCTGAAAAAGAGCGCCAAGTTTTGGACGTTGTGCCATCGAGTGCCACAGTCACGGTGGAGCAATGTAAAAACCTTACGGGTGTCTCAAAGCGGCACACGTACCGCTGCCTTGACCGGCTGATTTGCCTTGGATACGTGAGGCGAAAGGACGCGGGATTTCAGCGAACCGAGGCGGGCGAAAATGCGCCGTGACCCCCATCTGTGCCATCGTGTGCCATGCCGTGCCAAGGGTTAAATGGCAGAGGCCAAAAGTGTTATGCCATTGTGCCACACCCCTGTAAGGGGTGGCATGGCAAACATGGGTGACAAAAAACCTGTCCACCGGAGCCTACCAATGACCGACTTCGAACCTTCCACTGGAGTGAAGATTATGACCGACTTTGAACCGCCGATTGTCGAGGCTGTGCGCAGCCGCGACGGGCACCGACATTCATACGGCGTTGTCGATATTCCCGGCAGGGGCGCCGGATACGTCGTCCGCGAAGTACCAACATTCAAAACGAGGAAATTAAATAATGACTGAGACTGAAAGAATTGTTTTCCACCGCCGCTTACTGGACGCCGAACTGCGAGCGTTGCGCGTGCAGCATCTTGTCACAAGTGGTCTGATGGCCACTGATCCGAAGCTCGATGAGCGTTTGGCTGATGAGAATGCCGACATTCCGGCGATTGCGCGTTCACTTGCGGCAAAAGCTCCGAGCTATGCCATTGCTGAGACCGAGAGTGCCGAGAAGTGGGCCGAGCGTATTGCCGACGAAGCACAGAAGTCAGGGACCACCGTTCAGAACTACCTGAAGGCCCGTCCGTCCGGGCTTTGGCGGAAGCAGGCGACAGGCGAATGAGTAAGCGCGCGTGACAATGGTAAATCGAGGCTGTTCGGCAACGAATGCGCGAGGCGAGCCGTGCGCCATGCCCGCGCTCAAGCACTCCGATCTGTGCTGGAATCACTCGCCAGCGGTCGCGGCTGAGCGTGCGGCTGCCCGAAAGCACGGTGGTCGATTGGCACTGAGTGCGCCTGGAGAGACGCCGACGCTACGAAGCGCTGCCGACATCATGCGAGAAGCCGAGACCGCACTCGGCGAAGCGAAACAGTTACCGATCAGCGGACGAAAGACGGCGGCTGTTGTCGCAGTGCTTGGGCTCGCGCTGCGCGGTTTGGAGATAGGCGAGATGGAGACACGGCTGGCGAACATCGAGCGACTCGTGCAACAAGGAGGCGCACAATGGGAAAGAATTTCGCGGGCAGGTTGAATCGGTTGCTGACGGTTGCGGTCCAAGCCGCCAAGCGGCTCGACAACGAGGCGGTTGCGGCGGCAGAGGCCCGGTTGAAGCCGGTTAATGCTCGGCGGCGCGCAAACTTCTTTGCGTGGCTACAAGCAAGGCATGCGGGTTTGCCAGAGCCCGAGTATGTGCATGTGCCGTACGACGGCGAGCAGGAAGATCGGGAGTTGGTAAGCAGGTATTACGCGCAGTTTCACCCACCGGGATATGATGCTAGAGCGGAGCTTATGCGCCGTATCGACTTGATTCGCGAGCGTCAGCAGGCGGCTGAAGGACTGGAATTTCCATTTAAGACGATCGCAGAGGACGTAGCCGGTGATTGGACAAGACATTGAGAAGCATGAACAATCCTGCCAGCAGTATTAGTCGGAAGTCGGCGGGGGGAGGCAGAGCTGGAGGCATTTGACCTCAAGTGGTGGCCGGGTCAATAGGCCAACGGCGGTGAGAATTGGAATCGCGACTGCCGACGCAGTACGATGATTTGGTATTCGCGACCGCGCCTGCACTGTGTCAACGCGAACGCGCCGCCCGAAGGAGAGGCGGGAGCGTTTACCGATACAAGGGATGATTTGTATAAAGGCCTCTTCGCTGGGATTGGCGGGATCGAGCTTGGTTTGGAAAAATGTTAACCAGCTTCTGCGGACCCTGCTGTATCGGTGTCGGCCAACGCTTGCATCAGGCCAGACCGCCAGCCGGCATACTGCCGGTCTCTCACCCGCCCGAAGAATGCTGTGTAGTCCTCGGGCGATAGAAAGAAGAAATGATACCTCCAAGGCTCCTTCGCTTCAGCAAGCTTCCCGTTAACCTCCGCAAAGTGGCTCAGCCCGTCCCGGAGTTTGGCCCGATTTCGGTTCGAGTCGTCCCCTTCAGACTTAATCTCAACTACGAGAATGTCATTGCTGCCGCTGATAAGAAGGAAAAAATCCGGGTTGAAATTTTCGTTTAGGGTGTGTGTCTTCCCGGTGTTTGCAGGCTTATAGGAATACGGAAGGGTGTAAAACCCTTGGTCAGGAGATTTTACAAAGCCGTCAAAATGCTCTGCATTCTCAAGCAGGAGAGTCACAAAGCGGACTTCCGGCTGAAACGAGGCGTAAAGCAAATTGACCGGCGATTTAAAGACGGCGTCCGAGGCGCGGTGTAAACGCCGGGCGACGTCTTTGACAGCCTCAGAAGCTGCCTCTGGGTACTCTGTAAATACAGTGAGGTACCGTCGGTATTGCTCCCAGAGCTGGGAATCCGTTCCTGTAAATCCGGGGTCGGCGCCTTCGACGAACCACAATCCACCATTCTCTTTCAACGCTGACTCGCTGAACGACTGCGAGATTAGTGCGGACATCTCTACGACCACTAGCCCATTTGCAACACGTCTTAGGCGTGGATGCTCTGATCCAACTGTGCGAAACAAGGGTCCGAATGCATGTTGAAGCAACAGCAGGTTCTGCTTGCTCAGGAAATCCTTCGCCTGTCCGGCATCGGAAAGGCCGTTCTGAATAAATGTTTCAAGCTCCTGACTGGTCCATTCTTTTCCAAGCTCTGCATGCTTCTCGATAATGAAGGCGTGCATTAGTCTTGCAGCCGCTCCGATTGTGTACAGATCGCGGTGTCGGATCGTCAGTGCGTGCCGGCCGCTCTCTGACATGTTCACATACTCGACCGTTTGTCGATCCTGCGGGAGAAACCTGACCGTTGGCGCACTCGCTTTCTGTTCTTTCCTTTCCGCAGTGCCGTGCTCAAGTGTGTATTCGATGTTGTGGAGTGGAAACGCGAACTTACTTCGACGGTCATCGTACCCCCACCACAACGTGCTCTCAACCTCTAGGACTTCCGTAAGAAGACCTGCAATCGTGTTTGACCATGCTTGATGATTGTTGATTTTGACGAGCGGCTGTTCGGGGAGCCCCTCCGGTACACGTAAACCTCGCCCCAGCACCTGCTGAATCAGAAGCTTAGATGAAAACGCGCGTGCCTCATGCGGGACAATCTGGAAGACGTTTTTTACGTCCCAGCCTTCAGTCAACATGCTGACAGACACGATCCACTCTACCGAACTCTGACGTGTATCCACGCGCTTCAACTCACTGAGATTCTCGACACGCCGTTTTTCAGGCGAGTCCGCATCGTTTCGCTTTCCGTACGCGGCGTCAATCTTGGCCCTCTCCGCACCGGTGGGAACGCCGGAAGCGACCCAAATCACTTTGCTCTCGGCCTGTGGTCGGCTCAGGTGCTCAGTTTCCACGAGAAACTTCACCAGGTCATTCCAAACCTCGACGCAACTTGCAATGCTCTCCGTCACCACGATCGTGATTGGTTTTAACAGCGTGCCGTAAGTCGCCTGATTATCGCTGTGGAAGGCATAGGTTTGTTGCCAATCGTGGTTTTCGAGTGTTTCATCAATCTTGTAGTCAGGCTTCTTGACCACTCCCTCCTCGATCGCCCGCTTCAACCCATATCGGTACACAACGTCTGGAAAGTAGTCGTCCGCGATGTACGGAGTGCCCGATACATTGATGATATGCTGGAAGTCGAAAATTGGGTCGAGCAAGAACTCCAACCACTTCCGAAGCCCCGTGTCTGACGGGCTGAAGATGTGATGAGCTTCATCGTTGAGCACTAACGTGCGGTCACCTCTGCCAGTGAAGCTGTCGGCGATCGAAGATCCCGCTGTCGCGTACACTGCATGAACGTTTTCAATGCAGATGTCCCCCGGGTCCGTGGTAACCCGGGCGGACTTTACGCCGGGTACGGACACCACCGCCCCCAATTCGAGCATCACCGCCGCGAGGTCCGCTCGCCCTGCAAGGGCCGAAAATTTGGACAGCAACCCTTCTTCAATGGTGAGGGATGGACATAGGACTAGAACCCTGTCGACGAGTCCCTCGGCGAGCATGATTGCGGCGATCCCATACATGACGAAACTCTTTCCTGCGCCCGTAGCCAAATCAAGCGTCGCGGAACGCACTCCTCTGAGTGGCATTCGGTACAGGAAAGCGTCGACGTCCTGATAGCGGGACTGAATCGCCGGGCTGGCATTCCAGTTAGCTCGCGCGAGCGTTTCTAGATCGGGATAACGATCAGACAGTAGAAAGGACAGCGCATATCTTACTGCATCGCGCTGAAATTCATACGGCGCCGTCGACAGTAGGTTCAGAAACGCATCGTACTTGTGAACGAGCGATTCCGCATCAGCCGTAATCTCGCCCAGTTTGAGCACTTGGTCTGCGATCTTAAATTGGAGACTCACTGAAACTCCTCCTTTTTGAAGACCAGACTTTTTTCATTTCCGTACTGGTCGCAGAACACCGCCATCAGCCTTTCGCCTACGAAAGCCTCCGAAGCGACCCGAATACGAATTACATCGGCGTCACCCGCAGCAAGCAGTTTGTTGCCCCAGAATACTTCGCTCAGTCGAAACACCTCGCCATCGTAATTCAAATCAACCAGCACCATCGACAGAGTCTTGAAGTTCTCAAAATCGTCTGCCGCAGTTAGGAATGTCTGAGCGCGGAACTCTGTCAGCTCGAGTACCCATTCCGAGAACAGGGCGCCGTCTGCCGTCAGTTTTTTTGGTGTGACGGAAACAAGGGGCTGAGAAATAAAGTCGAAACCTGCAGCATCGATCACTTCGTTGACGTCGTCTTCTCTGACCGGTTGCTTGAAGGCGGCCTCAACGTCCGACTCGATCAATCTCGCAAGAACAGAGAGAGGGACCTTCAAGAAGGAGTACGTCGCACCGCCGAGAGTCATTTCGTCCTCGGCGAAATCCATTGAGATGACGGGCGCAATAATTGTAAACCGCTCCCCTGCTCGACCGCGAAGCTCTTGATGCAACCCTCTCACATACTCGTAGTCGATGCTGAGGTGTGTCTGATCGGGATAGTTCCACACAAGCGTGTCATCGGTGCCGATGTATCCGTCAAACGTGAGACCATACCGCTTGTGCACGTCCTCACGAACCCCGAACAACCGTAGCACAAAACGCCGGTAGTCAACCCAAGGCATCGCACGAATCGCCGCCAGATCATAAATGCCGGCTCGCATCAAGGCGAACTTCCGAGGCAAAACGTCATTCCCAGCATCGGGATTCTCCTTCGGGGCTACCACCGATATTAAAAACTTCACGTTGTTGATCGTGATGCCGTACTCGACTGCAGCCTCTGGATCGTTTTCAAACCTTTCACGAGGAATTAGCAGTTTGTCTTCGGCGCACACCAACGAGATTGGAGATCCATCGCGCAAAAGGCCATGTCGTGTTGCCAGGTTGGCAAGGTCGGTCAGTAGCGGCTCGCTGATCTCGAACTCGCCGCGTCTGGCTTTGTCAGTAAGCAAGAGAACTGCAGGACTCGTTTTGAGATGCTTATCCCAATCGTCGATGCGGTCAGGTTCGCTGCGCTCGTCCTTTTCTCCGGCGCCGATAACGCTTCCTAGTGAGAACAGGCGCTTTTGAGTTGTGTACATCGCGAGCTTCCCACAATCCATCGCGATCCATCGACGCCCGAGCTTCTCCGCAACTGCGGCCGTTGTGCCACTGCCGGCGAAGGCATCGAGAACGATGTCGCCTTCCTTCGTTGCGGACTGAATTATTCTTTCGAGGAGTTTCTCCGGTTTCTGCGTGGGATAGTTGAGCCGTTCGATAGCCTGTGAGTTGATGGGTCGGATATCGTCCCATACGGACCCAACAGTTGCTCCCTTGAGATAGGATTTCTTCTGGACGTAGCCATCCCCGCCGACGTGATACTCGTCAAGATGCGCGTCGATGTACCCTTGGGATGGGAAGTGACGTCCAGCCGGCGGCCTCACGCGCGTCCCAAAGAACATTCTCGGGTCCCCCGGCCCAGCTCCCGAAGCATCACTAAGTCGAAACAAACGACCGTCAGGCTCTCTGTGCCTGTACTTCGCGGCCAGATACCGATTGCTGTGAGAAATATCTGGCTTGTTGAATACAAAGCGATCGCCACGCGAGTACTGAAAGATCGAATCATGAACGAAGGCAAACCGCTGCGCAGTATAGTGAGCTGTGGTGCGTCTCCAGATGATTTCAGTCACAAAGTGAGACTCGTCGAATACTTCGTCGAGAACGGCTTTGATGTAGTGACCCTTTTTCCAATCCAGGTGAACGAATATGCTACCATCCTCGGCCAAAACTTCTCGGAGGAGAATGAGCCGACGGCGCAGGAACTCAATGAACTGCGCGCCGAGCACTTTATCTCTATAAGCTTTCTCCTTGTCCTTCATGAAATCTTTTCGTGTAGCAAACGGCGGATCGATGTAGACGAGACGAATCTTACCGCGTGTCCCATATCGATCTGCGCCCTGCTGATCTGCAAGCAACTCTCGCAGCGCTAGTAGATTGTCGCCCCAGACGAGGAGATTCTGCCATTCATCCTCGAAAGGACGATCGTCGCCATACTGACGCACGAGCTGCCACGGGGCCGCCGGAGTACGCGCGATTACCTCTTCGCGGCGCATTTTTCCCTCGTAAGTCAGTCGATATTCTTGGGCAGTTGAGGGTTCGTTTGCAAGTACGGACGTGGTTCTCCGTATCACAGGAGCAGGACGACCATCATCAACTACATTTTCGTTTTCTACTTGATCAGCTTCACCGGTGTTCCGAGGAGTCATCTCGTTCCTTGTCGGTACTTCAAAAGCTTGGGTTGGGCACACTTCAAGGCAACTAAATAAGGCTGACGCCTTACTCAGGCGCATGATGCGTGTCGAAAACTACGATTGGGATATCGAGAATGCAGACGGGTGTGATCTCCTGCCGTATTGTTTTCCGAAGAACCGGACTAACTGTTTTTGGAGCTCGTCGATACTTCGCGTTTGGCATTCCCATACAACGAGTACCTGAATGCCACGAGCATTAAGCTTGTGGAGTGTTCGGCGGTCTCGTTCACAATTGTCGCGGAACTTTCTCAACCAGAAGTGCGTGTTGGTTTTCGGAATGGACGCGCGAGGGCAGTTTGGGTGCCTATGCCAGAAACAACCGTGAACCAGTACGGCGAACTGATGACGCTTGTTTGCTATATCGGGTTTGCCCGGCAGATTCGCAACGTTGATGCGGTACCGTACTCCGAGCGCGCTCAGAGCACGTCGCACCATCAGCTCAGGAGAAGTCCCCGTCGTCCGAACTGACCGCATCAGAGCTGACCGCTCTGGGCTCGGCACCGCCGCGTCTCTCACTGCGTGGGTAAACTTTCCGGGCGGCCTCGCCGCAAACGCACAATAGAATTATCGACGGGCGCGAAACAGCGATTGCACCGAGCTGAATCACAGCTCGGGGTTTCCTGATGTGAGGCCGTGACAGGACAGATATTGCCCGTACCTTGAGCAGTCGCAATACGACCGATGTGATGCTCAAGAAAGTTGATCTCGGCATCTTCAATGAGCACACCATCCCATGCGCTGCTCACCAAACGAGCAGTTTGCGGAGCGAATTTCCGTCTGGCGTCGTTTGGACCCTCGACAGTGAAGTTGACCACAAAAAGATTGGGGTTAAGTTCTGCGGCTTTTGGGTGCCGGGTATAGATCACGCATGAAACACTACGATCGTATTTCTTGACGGCTTGAGCTAAGGCGTTTGCGAAACGAGGGGTTGCGGCGATCTCGCCTACGTGGGAAAACCGAATCCGGGCTGGGCGTTCGTATCCACCCTTCTGAGCGTTGCTGCGATCCAACCGCGCGGCGATTACCGCGCGGCGAATCCCCGGACGTAGGAGCCGGAGAATACGCGCACGAACCTCGTCGGTGCCGTTCTCGTAGCGCAATCCAAGCCAGTAGTTTAAAACGCCACGAAAAATGTGATGTATCTCGCGATCTCGCCCATCGTGTGCATAGCACCCACCTCCGCACCGAGATGTCGGTACGCAAGCTTGAAGTGGATATCGGATGCTTACTCCTTGCTTCGCACTCACGCCGAAAAACGAAGGAGAAACCGCTTCGGACTCTACGGCGAAACTCGTTTCAGGATGACATAAGTCGGCGAGAATCGACCGTTCTATAGATGATCGTATAGGGTAAAGCCTGCGGGTGCATGCCTCGCGGACCTCGGCATCGAGAAGCTTCCGGCGGCTTATGGCGGCAAGTTGATAATACGTTTTACACGCAGACGCGTGACGTCTCTTCAGTTCGCGGAGTGAATCGCTGGCCTCGGCTGATGCCGTGCGAAGCTGAGCGAGGAGTATCCCACCCTTGCTCAATGTTTCCAGCGGGTCTAACTGGATGGAATAGTCCCTGGCGCCCATGAGCGCCCTTATCGTGCTCACGCTACGCCTCCGATGTGGGTGGGCGGTGCCCGTCGAGATGCTGGGCCACTGCAGCTGCCACCGCCTGCCCTAGAGGAATGGGGACTGCGTTCGCGATCTGCTTACAGACCGCTGCCGCTGATCCTGCGAAATCAAAGTCGTCAGGGAAGCAGTGAAGACGCGCGACCTCTCGATTGGTCAGTTCCCGAGGCTCGAAAGGATGGATATGAGAGCGCGTCCCTTGGAGGTTCCCGGCGACGACCGAAGGACTGGGCCGGTCGGGGTGAAGCTTGGTGCGATGGCGTATCGGATCTTCCTGCCCTGACCTCAGCGATGCAAAACGGGTGACAACCGCAGGAGTATGCTTGACGGGAGTGTGATGACTTGGCGCCTTGAGAACCCCATCTCGCACCGGTGGCAACCCCGCGAGTGCATCTCGGACCGTTAAGTGTTGGCGCAGCGCCGTGATTCTATCGTCGGACGCGGCGGCGTGCGTTGGCTCTGGGAACTGAAAAACGGAAGTCCCACGGAATCCGACAATAAAAATCCGCTTGCGATGAGTCGGGGCGCCGAAGTCCGATGCCTTGAGCTGCTGCCACGACGCCCCGTATCCCGCCCGAGAAAACTCCGAGAGCAGATCAGCGATGAGTTTGCCGTTCTCGATCGTGACGAGGGGCGGCACATTTTCCATCACGAAGAAGTCAGGTTGCAGTAGGGCCACCCAACGGGCGAATTCAAATACAAGCTGACCGCGCTCATCGCTGCGACCGCGTTTGTTGCCACGAATGCTAAAGCTTTCACAAGGCGGTCCTCCGATGACCCCACCCACTCGTTCATCTGGGAAGTGCTTTCTGGCTACGTCGAGAGGATTTAACTCCCTTACGTCCGCCGAAATGATCTGAGCGTCCGCGAGATAGCCGCGCACCTGGTTGAGAGCTAGGGTCTGAGAAAACTGTGGCTCGGACTCGATCGCGGCGCGCGTCGTAAATCTGCCGGAGCTTTCAAAGGCCACGTCTAATGCACCTGCACCACTAAAAATCGAAAGCACGTGAACAGGCGTTGGTTGGCCAGTCCGGGGCGCCAGTTTTCCAGTCAAAAGTTGGCCTCAAGACGAGAGAGTGGTAGCGGGGTGGATGCTGGGACGGTTGACCCCAGAAGCTATGATACTCAGTAGTACGCGCAATTACGAAGGCAGAGAATCAGGCTTCTCGCAAGTTTTTTCCGCCGACGGCGAATTCCTTGGCTCCGGGCTGGGGTGGGGCGGGGTCCATTGAGATCACGATTTACCCCTGCGATTAGGCCCCCGCAGCCTATCAAGTCCCTTTGTACTTTGTATCACGATTATCACCGCGTACACAATCGCGACTTACAGAAGAGCTGACAGTAAATGAACTATGGAAAATTCGAGCGGATCATTCTCAAAGGGCATCCGGTTTTTACAGAGCGCTGGGTTCAAGACCGAATTGCCGAAGATCCCACCATTCTCCACCTCGGCAACGTCATTGTAAAGGACAAAGAACGGATGCAGCCTCGGGCTGGCAGGCTGGATCTGCTCCTCCAAGACGCGGACGAAGGGCGTCGATATGAGGTCGAAATCCAACTTGGCAACACAGATGAGTCGCACATCATCAGAACGATCGAATACTGGGACGTCGAGAAGAAACGTTATCCACAGTACGAGCACACCGCCGTCATCGTGGCTGAGGATATAACGAGCCGCTTTCTCAATGTTATCAGCCTTTTCAACGGTGCCATGCCGTTGGTAGCAATTCAGATGCAAGCGTTCCGAGCAGGCGATCAGGTCGGGTTAATCTTCACCAAAGTCTTAGATCAAGTATCTCGTGGTCTGGTAGATGAAGATGAGGAACTACACGAAGCCACCGATCGCTCCTACTGGGTTGAACGGAGCTCCCAAGAAATGGTCGGTATGGCTGACAAGCTCCTGGAGGTTGCAAAGAAGCTCGATCAAAGTCTCGAACTCAAGTACAACAAGTTCTATATCGGGCTCGCGCAAAATGGAGCGCCGAACAATTTTGCCATCTTCCGACCAAAGAAGAATTTCTTTCGTTTCGAGCCGCGCTTAACTCGAAGCGAAGCGACACAGGAACAACTAGAGAGCGCTGGCTTGGACGTGATGGATTACGACGAGCGCTGGGGGCGGTACCGGATTCGACTCACATCGGACGACCTTAAAAAACATCTAGGAGTTCTCGAAAGGGTCATTGCCGATGCGTACAAGGAGGCGGAGGGGTGATTGGGCGAATAACCGCTAACAGAAAGCCGTCCACAATTCCACTGCTTCAGCACGTCATCGCGGCTGGACTGACCACAGCGTTCGGGATTGCGGTTGCCGCGCGGGCCTTTCAGAGCAAGAAGTGGAACTCTTGCTCGCGGGCGAGATCGAACCTACTGATGCACAGCGCGGGCAGCTCGAAGGATTGCTCGGCGAATATGCCCGAGCGGTTCAGCTCGTGAACGCCGAAACGATGAAGCGGCGTCTCTCACCAACCGATCTACGCAACTGGAGAATTGCTGGGATGAAGGAAGGGGGTACTTCGGCGCGCAAAGCGGATACTAGTCGAGCATGAGCAGGATTCAACAGTGGGGGCGCGACGCCTATTCGATGAAAGTCGGGGATTTGTTGAGGCGCCTGAATTCAATCATAGTTGGTGTAATACCCGTCTTTCTTGCGGTCGTCAGCCTGATGCCGTCGTATCAGCTGATTCACCCGGAAATGTGGCTTATTGCGTGGACGGTTTTGTTCCTAGGCAAGGAGCTGATTAATGCGTATACGCGTGGGTTGCGCCGAGAGGCCGAAGGGCGACGTCTGAATGCCGTTCATCGAAGTTTGGCCGCAACGGTTGATCGCATAACGCGGACGCTCGTAGCGTCGCAGACTAGATCGCTGGACGTGAAGGCCGCCGAAACAATCATTATTGGCCTACTTGCCCGAATGAAAGATTACGCAAAGTTGATTTTTGCTGAGGCGGAGTCCGCTGGGCTTCGAGTCACGCTTGCCATCCCTTGGGATAATCCTCAAGATTCAACGCATAAATACCTGCGAATATGGTGCTACGATCAGCCTGATAGTCACAGCAACTGGACAAGTTTGCCTTTACCTCAGGGTGAAGAGGTTGGATTGCCGGGTATGCCTCAAGCGTTCGTCACAGGCTGGATGCAGATTATCGAAGACGTGACGAAAATCCCCGCTCCAAACAGGTTTCGCGGCCAATATAGATCCGTCCTCTCTTTGCCCGTCGGGGTTAGTGGCCCAAGCGGTGCAACCATAGCAGTCGTGAATATCGACGCGAGGCCCACGGGTTTTTTTAACAATGAATCGGTTGATGAAGAACTTTATGACAAGGTCAAACCAGCGCTAAGTCTCTTGGCCTTGGTTTTACTTCTGCTTGAACCCGGAGGGAAACATGAATTCGGTAATTGAGCGCAAGCCGCCAGCCCAGCGAAGTAGTGAATTAGACCGAGCTCGATTTCGGGTTCACCGTAGCGAATACGGAGCTGCGATTGAGTTACTTCAAAACGCACTAGACGCCGCTGAGAGTACGCCTCCCGATAGGCGGTCACGGTTTCGGAGAATTCTTGACCGACTCTGGCTCGGCATCCGTCCTTACCGACCGCCATTAATCCCATATTAGCTTGGTCGCAATCAACGCGATTGCCAACTCCCTCGCCAACTCGCCGGAAGTGTCTCTGGCTCAAACAAAAAGAGCCTTCAACATAAGTCGTTGAGGCTCAATGTGTTGAAGCTATGCGCCCGGAGGAACTCGAATCCCCAACCTTCTGATCCGTAGTCAGATGCTCTATCCAATTGAGCTACGGGCGCGCTGATATTTGCATGTCCAGACCTGCATGAGCGGTACAAGACTCGAAC
>Ga0136611_10002121_pt1 | contig 13747 bp, 10 predicted proteins | sample AntDrymUQ2232306_2_FD_106645 | JGI IMG/M metagenome (GOLD analysis project Ga0136611, IMG submission 106645) | Polar desert sand microbial communities from Dry Valleys, Antarctica - metaG UQ223 (23.06) | ecosystem: Environmental > Terrestrial > Soil > Desert | place: Antarctica: Dry Valley...
GGCGGGCATGGCGCGAAACGCATCATCGCTGAAACGCTGGAGATGGCTCCGCTCACCAAAGTCATGTACGGCTCCGACGGCTACTCGATCCCGGAGATCAACTACACCAGCGCAAAGCTCGGCAAGCAGGCACTCAGCGAAGTGCTACAAGACCTGGTTGATGGCGGGATGCTTGCTGACTCCGATGCGCGGGAGGCTGGCGCGATGATCCTGGCGGAAAACGCAAAGCGGCTGTACCGGATCGATTGACCGACGTGGGGGGCATCATCGGACGGCCGTAGGGGCGATGCGGTGCATCGCCCGCGTCGGTGGTCGCACCTTGGGATCATGACGAACGTTCGGGCCGCGATGTTGGCAACGAACCCACTACGGTGACCGATGGTGTCATCACATCCGAAGGTGCGACCACCGACGCGGGCGATGCACCGCATCGCCCCTACGATCTACGATCAATCGCAACGACCCCGTCACCCGTCACCGAATATGCCGATATGACGGATGCAGCACACCGACGAGCGCGATCACAACACTAAGGGCCAGCCCGCCGATGCCAATGGTGACTGGCGCGCCGTAATGGTCCGAGAGTGCGCCGAACGGGACGACGCCGAGCGGCATTGCGGAGAAGGTCAGCATGTAGACGCTCATGACGCGCCCATGATAGGCCGGATCGGTGTTGTTCATTACCAGCGTCGAGTTGAGCGATTGGAATCCCGCCGACGCGAAGCCGACCAGCAATAGCGTTGGAATTGCGATCGCGAACGATTGCCCGAAGGCGAACCCGGCCACGCCGACCCCGAACAGTAGCCCGAGGATCATCTGGAGCAGGCCGCGTCGTCGAAAGGCCGTCATCGAGGCGATCGTCAGCGAGCCGATCAGCGCGCCGATGCCGTTGAAGGTCAGCAGCAGGCCGAGGCCTTCCGCGCCAACGTTGAACACATCTTCAGCAAAGACCGGCATGAGCGACTGGTATGGCATCCCCAGCAGCACCGGCGCGAACGCAAGCACCAGTAGCGTGAAGACGACCGAACTCTTGCGAATGTACGACAGTCCATCGGTCAATGACCGTATCGGCGACGGGCGATTCGAGCTGCCCATCGGCTCGCCACGCTGCGGGATGCGGAACAGGGAGTACACGACCCAGACATACATCAGCGTCATGATGACGAACACCGGCCCAGCCCCGAAGAAGCCGATCAGCGCACCGGCGACCGATGGGCCGAGCACGCGTGAGAAGTTCATGCCAGCGTTGTTCAATGCAACCGCGTTCATGAGCCGCTCGCGCGAGACGAGCTGCCCGACGAACGCCTGGCGGGACGGCATGTTGAAGGCGAAGCCTGCGCCCTGAAGTGCCGACACCAGCATGAGATGCCAGATCTGGACGACGCCAGAAATCACTAGCACCGCGTTAATGAGCGCCGCGACACCGATCAGCGACTGCGTCAGGATCAGCACCTGGCGCTTCGGGAAGCGGTCGGCGACGACGCCGCCGAACAGCCCCAGGGTGAGCATCGGGATGCCCGATCCAAGCGAGACGATGCCGACTGCCGCCGCCGATCCAGAGATTTCGTAGGCGGTGTAGCCGACCGCAACCATGCCCATCTGCATCGCCAGCGTGCCAGGCAGCATGCCGACCCAGAGATTACGGAAATCCCGCTCCTCAAGCGCGGTGAATGGCTTCTTCCAGGCAGGAATATGTGCGTCGGCGATATCCACAGTGGCGTCGGCGACCTTCGGCGTGGCCGATGGACTGGCCGGGATACTTTGAACTGAAGTTGCTGAAGCGATAGGTGCAGTCGATGTTTTGCTCTCCAGAACCACGGGTGGTTCGGATGTGGCGCGCGCGCGTTTCGCGATCATATAGCTGTTTACCCCTCTGAGGCGGTGGTCCTCAAAGGGACAGAGGGCACGCCGCCGTGCTCAGGAAGGATAAGCCCCGTGTCAAAATGCCGCAACCCGCCCGTCGATTCGATCTGGAGATGAATAACCGGTGCCCGAACCGATGAGTTCCACAAATCATCGTTCGTTCGCGCCGCGTTTCAACTTCCTCTTCCTTTGCATGGAGTCATTCTAAGCCAGTACGGGACAACGCTATGTTGATCACAATGAACCCGATGCAGCACACCACCAACAACACGAGCGTCACGATAATCCACGCCCGCATCCATCTGGGCAATTCGCGGAACTCCATGATCGTCCCTGCTCTCGGTCTGACCATTCCACGTGCGACTGCTGCCATCGTCTGGCTACCGGTGTCGTTATCGCGGACGCCGTTCTAATCCGTCTCCATGAACATCGTGATCGTGAACAGGGTGAAGAGGCTGATTTGCTGCAACCACTTCCACTTCCATATACGACGCAACGGCGGCTCCGACGGCGGGAAATGCATTAACTGCTGGATCTTTCAGTATTTCCCCCAGTTCCACGGTGGCAGATGGCGAGGATGGTACAGCGACGGTATTTCAATATTCCGAGTTGATTTAACCGGATGGAGGTAAGCACGAGTCGTCCAAACATTTACAATGGCATACGACAAGCGGTAATCCTTACAGGATACGATGACCTTCCGCCGTGCTCGGGGAGGATAAGCCCCGAGCCCAAATGTCCCATCCAGTTAGTGCAAGTGAGTGACACTCAACCACCGCTTCGCTCAGATTTCGCGGCACCACGGTCGTCGCAGATCAGTGTTTGCATGATTCGGCTCGATCCTTTTGCATTGGAGATCGCTACGAAGAAAGGATCATGTAGTGCGAGAGTTCTACTCTGTTCGTATGCGTGACCGACGCGGATTACTCCAGGCGTTGATGGAGTTCGCTTTTGGAGGTGGTCAGCTGTCGCTGGAAGGTCGACTATCGCAGGTGGCGGACGCGGACGCCGCGATTCCAGGTGTTCGGAAAGATGAGACCGAAGTCCTCCGACGACACACCCTCGAGCCACGGCAGGACTTCGTGATTCTCCCGCTCGAATGGGAGATGCTTGAATCGATTCACGCAACGGTATTGCGCCATCTCAACCTGAGAGCCGGGAACGACGTCATCCATACCCAGATCTCGTAGGATGGCATTATGATCTTCAGCGCCTACGACATGGACTATCCGGATCTTCCCTGCTTTGTGTCGGCGGTTGTCCCAGAGGCGCTATTGAAGCAATGGCTCCGTCGCCGGTTGATATTGAGTTATGAAAAGGTTCGAGACGACATCAATTTCTGAGATCATCCATTGAACCAGATTAAGGCAACGAAAACTTAACCTCCACGGCGCCATGCCCATCCCAAGCCGCCAATGACCATACCAACACATATCGCGCTGAGCACCAGCCAACCAATTCCAACATCTCTCTCTGTGCGCACCGACAGCGGGTCGACTATCGTCGCGGCGACCACTAGTGCGGTTGCGATGAGTACCATCGCCAGTCGTTGTGTCCTCGTCTTCGACGCGATGTGATCCGCTCGATTGCCGTCGGCAGCGTGACCCATGCCAATCGAAAATGTCACGTCAGATTGATGTGGCACGTCTACGACAGCACGTGGACGACTGAGTAGATGCCCGCGAACAGCATCCAGCCGCTCAGAGCGATGCGCGCGATGCGGCCGTCCGCACTGCCGAACGCGCGCCGCAGGATGCCGAGACCCGCAAGCGCGCCGAGGCTGCCGACGATCACGGAGAGGACGACGAGTAGCGTCTTGACGCCGTCGCCAAAGGCGTCGCGACCAGTGAAGGAGACGATGAAGATGAGGAAGAGTCCCACCGTTTCGGCGACGGCGGCGAGCACTTCCTGCCGTTGGACGCCGCCCGAACGAGTACGGCTCGTAGTAGCTGGTGAAGTAACACTCATGAAGGAACCCTATCTGATCCTGAATCGGTCGATCGAACGTATTAGTCATCGGCACGTTCGTGACCTGCCGACAATACCGTCTCCAAGTGTACTGTCGGACAGTGCCGAGCGGCAGCGCGACGGCGAATAATCAGGCACTGCCTCCTGAGAGCGCAACGAAACGACGGGTTGTGCGTTGTGTAGGTGTGGGCTTTGCGAGGTTGGCCGCGCTTTGGCGTGGGCTGGAGTCATGTTGTGTCGGTAGACGTACAGGTACAGGAGCGCTGGTTCAGGTGATATGTGCGAATCGTGTTCGAAGTATTCAACTTTTCGTCGTCGTTGCCCTCGCGGCAGGGCTGCTGGCTGGCACCAGTCCGGCTCGGGCAGCTCAGGCTGCCGAGACGCCGGTCGCCGTCGCGATGGACGAGTTCGGGCGTCCGCTGAAGACGTATTTCCCGGAGACCGGCCATCATCTGGCGAATGAGCTGCTGACGGCTTGGAACTCGACCGGACTGATGATCTTCGGCTATCCGATCTCCGAGCCGCTGGTTGAGCGGGGCCAGACGGTGCAGTATTTCGAGCGTGCGCGGTTGGAAGTCTGGCCAGAGCATGCCGGGACACAGTGGGGCGTGCAGGGCACCCTGCTCGGTAACCTCGCAGTGCAGGATCGTCTCAAGGAGAAGCCGTTCCGCCGCCTTCCCTCTGGCACTCCGAGCGATAACCCCAACCGCGTCATCTTCGAGGAGACCGGTCACTCGCTGGCCTACGGATTCAAGAAATACTGGGATGAGAACGGCGGCCTCTGGCAGTTCGGCTACCCGATTTCCGAGGAGTTCTCCGAGAACGGCTACACCGTCCAGTACTTCGAGCGCGCCCGCTTCGAGTACCACCCCGAGCATCAAGGAACACAGTTTGAGGTCCTGCTGGGTCTGCTCGGCAAAGACCTGGCCGACGAGCTGAAGGTCCCGCAGGCATCCATCCAGCAGTCGAACGACTCGGTTGGCTACGACGCTGGCCTGTTCCAGTCCGAGTTTGAGTCGGCGCTCCGCACTGAGGGCAACACCTTCTGGGCGAAAGTTACCACCGACGCTGTCTCCATCCGCGACGAGCCACGCGCTGACGCAAACGCCTCCGACATCATCTACAACCGTCGTCCGGTCATCGTGCGCGGCGTTGTGCGGGGTGAAGAACGCGAAGGAGTTGACGCCTGGTACAAGCTCGGCGACGGTCGGTACGTCCCAGCGGTCTACTTCGACCCGCTGGTACTTGACAAGCCCGACCAGTACTTCTCCGGCCACTGGATGGACGTGAACCTGACTCAGTTCTACGCGACTGCCTATGACGGAACAACGCCGGTCTATACCGCGATCATCGCTGCCGGACGCGACGGCAAGACGCCGACTGGAGTCTTCAACGTCCAGGCGCAGGTGCGCTCGGAGATCATGAATTCCGCCACGGTCGGTATCCCACAGGGCGCGCCCGGCTACTACTATCTGGAGAACGTCGAGTTCACCCAGTACTTCCTCGATGGCGGCTACGCCGTGCATGGTAACTACTGGACACCGGAAGCAAGCTTCGGTAATTTCACCTCAAACGGCTGCGTCGGCCTCATGAACGTCGATGCGGGAGTCTTCTGGGACTGGATGTACCCGGGCGACGCGGTGAGCATCCACTTCTAGTCCATCCGATAACGGAATTAATGACACGGGAATGGCCCGCCAGATTGGCGGGCCATTCGGTTCGAGGTCTGTGTTGCGAAGGAGAAACAGCGGCTGTTTCTACTCTTCGACTTCGATGTTCACCGCGCGGCGGCGGCTTGCATCGCGGGGATCCGGCTCTTCGTCGAAGCTGACACGCTGTCCCTCGCGAAGCTGATCGAAGCCCATGCCGCCAACGGCGGAGCTGTGGAAGAACAAGTCGTTCCTCCCGGAAGTGCCGTCCGGGGTAATGAAACCAAACCCCTTGTCGTCGCGAATCGTCTTGATCGATCCTGAAGCCATCGTCTACTGTCCCTTCTGCTCGTCTGCGCCGAGTGCGCTACCCATATAGTACGCACATTGCGTGCCATGCCTGGGTTGTCCGGTCTGCAAGCCATCCTTGCGCGTCACCGCACAAGAGCATAGCCTATCATCCTGCGTGCCATCGTGATCGGTCAATGGCAGGGGTGAGCATGTTCGAGATCAAATCAGGCGTGTTGTTCACCGGTGAGAATCCGGGAATCACGCTCTACCGTCCGGACTCAGACGCGGTCGTCGCTAAAGTATCGTACTGGCGCTGTGTCTACTCGGAGTTCGGCGCTGGCAACGTCATGCTCATCTGGGTCGACCCAGATGAGCCGGTGCTGGATGGAATGCCGCACCGCATGCTCCTGACCGACAATCTACCACTGGCGTATTTCGCATGGGATACATTCACCCGCTATTTCCCGGAGTTCGAGGGTTACGACCTGAGCGACGTGAAACCACGGAACGCGCGCTTCTCCGCCGAATCGGACGCGCGTTGGTTCATGCGCGTCACAGCCAACACCGGCGATGCGATGTTCGAAGCGGCGTGGTGGGATATCCTCGGCTACACGCTGCGCACCCGCAACGCCTGGATTCTCGGCGGGCGGCTCATGGACCTGACGACGGTCATTGGGCCATGTGCTTCCGGAGCGTTCCGGATTAACAGCCGCCCGGTCGCCGGGGAGGTTCGGGCCGACCGCTTGAAGTCGCCACCATCGAGCAGCGCATTTCTCGCATTATCGGAGACGTGGACCGAGCGGGCGGGATCGATGCGAGAATAAGCAGTCAGAGGATTGAACTCGAACAACGTCATTTCGGAAAGGGCAGGAACGGCATGGCAAACACGCAGGGGACCGTCATTTTTTCGGGAGAGAATCCCGGACTCACTCTCTACAAGCCTGGGACAGACGAGGTAGTCGCAGCAGTATCGTACTGGCGCTCGGTCTACTCCGGTGCCGGCGACGGCAACGCACTGCTCATGTGGATCGACCCGAGCGCGATCGATGCTCCAAACGTGACCGGGACAACCATCCTGGCCGACAACTCTGGCATGGCTCGGCTCGTGGCCGACCGCTTCACCGGCCACTTTGAGAACTTCCGCGACCGTGGCTTCGCGACCGCCGAACCGCAGCAGGCGCGCTTCGTTCAGGAGGGCGACGGTCGCTGGTATCACCGCGTCGTTGCTAACACCGGCGAGGACGTGATCGAGTTGGTCTGGGGGGAAGTCCTCCAGTTCGAACTGATCCAGAGCGCCGACTTCGAGCTTGGCCCATCCCGCTGGGACCTGGCGACCGTCATCTGCCCGTGCGAAATCGCGATGATCACGATCAACAACGTCAATCTCGTAGGCGAGGTGCGTGTCACCCGGGCGGATGATGACATCAAGTCGTCTGCGTTCCTGGCCTTTTCCGAGACGTGGCTGGAGCGCTCCTGACGGAGAGCCTCCATAGGCAAGAGGCTGGACCCTATTCCTGAACTGAAGCGCAGGCGAGATGCCCATAATCCTCCGCAACCATGGAATCGCGCAACGCTGCGAGGTCAGTTTGCAGCCGGGTACGATGGCGGTGCGTGACCTCGTCAGTGCGGGTGGCCAGTCCGGCGATGTGCGCTTCAGTTCAGGACACCGGAACGGACCCGCCATCATCAATGACTGCTGACAACTCACGCCAACCTGTGCGACACTGGCCGTCGTTTGGTCGGAGAGTGAGCACACTGAGCACACTGAGCAGAGTGAGCCGAATGAGGCGAGGAGGGCCAGCGTGGCAGTCGAGCAGTCGTTGTTGCAGTCGCTCGAATGGCGTCTGGTGGGACCGTTCCGTGGCGGACGCGCGCCCGCCGTTGTCGGACATCCGACAGAGCTAGCGACCTTTTACTTTGGCGCGTGCGCCGGTGGCGTCTGGAAGACGACCGACGGCGGCGCGTACTGGGAGAATATCTCTGACGGCTTCTTCAACGTGTCTGCCGTCGGCGCGATTGCTGTCTCCGAATCTGACCCGAATGTGATCTACGTCGGGACCGGTGAGACGCAGATTCGCGGCAACGTGTCGCACGGCGATGGCGTCTACAAATCGACCGATGGAGGCAAATCCTGGCAACACATGGGGCTGAAGGACAGCCATTCGATCTCCGCCATCCGTATCCATCCATCGAATTCTGACCTCGTCTACGTCTCCGCCTTCGGACACGTCTGGGGGCCCAACGACGAGCGCGGCGTCTATCGCAGCAAAGATGGCGGCAAGACCTGGGAACAGGTGCTGCATCGCTCGGCCAAGGCTGGCGCGATCGATCTGTCGATGGATACCAGTAACCCGCGCATCCTCTATGCAGCCATGTGGGAAGCTCAGCGCGGGCCGCACTTCCTGCACTCCGGTGGCGACGACTCGAGCATCTACCGCTCGACCGATAGCGGCGACACCTGGACCGACATCACGCGCAATCCCGGCCTGCCGAAGGGTGTGCTCGGCAAGATCGGCGTGACGGCGTCACCGGCGCAATCGGGCCGCGTCTGGGCGCTGATCGAGGCGGAGGACGGCGCGCTGTTCCGCTCCGACGATGGCGGAGAGAACTGGGAGCGCGTGTGCGAGCAGGGCGACCTGCGCCGCCGCGCCTGGTACTACACGCACGTCTTCGCCGATCCGTCGGACGCGAATACCGTCTGGATCCTGAACCTGAAATGCTGGAAGTCAATCGACGGCGGCAAGACGTTCACGGCGATCCCGACGCCGCACGGTGATAACCAGGACCTGTGGATCGACCCGCAGAACTCCAACCGCATCATCGAGGGCAACGACGGCGGAGCGAATGTCTCGTTCAATGGCGGCAAGAGCTGGTCGAGCATCTACAATCAGCCGACCGCGCAGTTCTATCATGTGATCGCCGACGACCGGACGCCGTACACAATCTACGGCAGCCAGCAGGACAACACCGCGCTCGGCGGCCCCAGCGCTTCGCAGCGTGGCGCGATCACGATGAACGACTGGTTCCAACCGGGCGGCGGCGAATCGGGCTACATCGCCTTCAAGCCGTCCGACGACAACGTCATCTTCGGCGGCGCGATCGGCTCCGGTGCGGGCAACGGTCGCCTGCTGCGCTACGACCGGCGCACCAACTCTTCGGCCATCGTGACCGTCTGGCCAGAGGTGCAGGGCATGGGGCGTGGTGCCGAGGCGTTGAAGTACCGCTTCCAGTGGACCTTCCCGATTACCTTCTCCGCGCATGGCGAGGACACGCTCTACGTGACCTCCAATGTCGTGCATCGCTCGAAGGATGATGGCCAGACGTGGGAAGTGATTTCCCCTGACCTGACACGCGCCGATCCGGAGACGCTGGTGCCGTCCGGTGGGCCGATTACGCGCGACAACACTGGCGCGGAGGCGTACGGGACGATCTTCGCCTTCGTCGAGTCGTCGCACGAGCGTGAGTTCTTCTGGGCTGGCTCAGACGATGGCCGTCTGCACATCTCCGAGGGCGGCGGTGAGTGGCAGGAAGTGAGCGTTCCCGGCCTCGACCGCGCGCTGATCTCGATCATCGAGGTCTCGCCCCACGACGCCGCGACCGCCTATGTCGCCGCGACCCGCTACAAGTTCGACGACTTCGCCCCGTACCTCTACAAGACGACCGACTACGGCAAGACCTGGACGCAGATCACGAACGGCATCCCGGCGGGCGACTTCACCCGCACGATCCGCGAGGACCCGAATCGCAAGGGTCTGCTCTATGCCGGAACCGAGACGGGCGTCTACGTCTCGTTCGACGATGGAGAGAACTGGCAGCGGTTCAACAACAATCTGCCGGTCGTCCCGATTCACGACCTGCACGTCAAGGGCACTGACCTGATCGCGGCCACGCACGGTCGCTCGTTCTGGATCCTCGACGACCTGACGCCGCTGCATCAGGTCACGCCGGAGATCGCCAGCCAGCCAGCCGCGATCCTCGCGCCGCGCACGGTGAAGCGCTTCCGCAACGAGGGCCGCGCTGGTGATCCGGGGCAGCTCGGCTTCAAGTCCTACGGTCGCTTCGGCGGCATGATGGGCACCAGCTACCAGAAGACGAACGAGCTGGGGGAGCAGGAGGTCACCTTCCTTGATGCCGGCAAGAACCCGCCGGAAGGCGCGGTCATCCACTACTGGCTGAAGGATGCACCGAAGGGAAGTGTGACGCTGACCCTTAAGGACAGCAGCGGCAACACGGTCCGCCGCTTCGAATCGACTTCAGAAAAGGAAGTACAGGCCGAGGGCGAGCCGGTCACGGGCGAAGGTGCCGAAGGGCAGACGAGCGGAGAAGACCTGCCAGCCGAGACGCTCAAGCTCTCCGCCAAGCCGGGCATGAACCGTTTCCACTGGAACCTGCGCTACGGCAACGCGACCGCCGCCGAAGGCTCCGACATGCAGGTTGACGCGCTGGCTGGCCCGATCGCCCTGCCCGGCACCTACACCGCCGAGCTGGCGGTCAACGGGCAGACCTATACCGAGACGATCGTCGTCGAGGTCGATCCACGCGTTACCGCCAGTGCCGACGACCTTCAGGCGCAGTTCGACCTGCATCTGAAGATTCGCGACAAGCAGTCGGAGACGCACGCGGCCATCAACCGACTGCGCAAGGCCAAGTCGCAGGCCGACGACTGGAGCAAACGCCTCGACAACGCCGACGTCAAGACAAGTGCCAAGTCGCTGACCGGCAAGCTGGCCACGATCGAGGAAGAACTGATCCAGCCGAAGGCGTCCGACCCACGCCAGTTCCCCAACGGCCTGGCCGAGAAGCTGGCGACGCTGCCCGGTATGATCTCGAACGCCGACTTCCGCCCGGCGCAGCAGTACTACGAGGTCCTGGAGAAGCTCTCCGGCGAAATCGACGAGCAGATCGCCGCGTTGAAGTCAGTCATGGACAAGGACGTGAAGGCGTTCAACAGCGTCGTGAAGAACGCGAGTAGCGACGCGATCGTCGTCTGAGCCGACCCTCTCCCCGACCCTCTCCCCGCGTCGGGGAGAGGGTCGGGGAGGATGGGGAGTCGATCACTTCGTTCCGATAGGATGTACCTCGTCCCAACTCACGTGTCCCTCTCCCCGCGTCGGGGAGAGGGCCGGGGAGTGGGGTCGTCAGGGAAGGGAAACGCCAGAAAATGACCGCAACCCAAACCCAAACAACCACTGCCAGTAGCAGCTTGCTGGAATCACTCGACTGGCGCATGATCGGGCCGCATCGCGGCGGACGCGTCGTGGCCGTGGCTGGCGATGTGTCGAACCGGGAGACGTACTACTTCGGAGCCTGCGCTGGCGGCGTCTGGAAGACGACCGATGGCGGCGTGTTCTGGAAGAACGTCTCAGATGGCTACTTTAAGACAGCAGCGGTCGGCGCGCTGGCCGTGTCGCAGTCGGACCCGAACGTGATCTACGCTGGCATGGGTGAGACGGCAATTCGCGGCAATGTCTCGCACGGCGACGGCGTCTACAAATCGACCGACGCCGGGCAGTCGTGGACGAACGTCGGACTAACGAAGACGCGCCACATTGGGCGCGTCCGCATCCACCCGACCAACCCGGATGTCGTCTATGTGGCAGCACTCGGCCATGTCTGGGGTACCAATCCGGAGCGCGGCGTCTATCGCACTCGCGACGGGGGCCAGTCGTGGGAACTGGTGCTGCACAAATCTGAGAAGGCCGGGTCTCACGATCTGTGGATGGACCCGAGCAACCCGCGCATCCTCTACGCCGCCATCTGGGAGGCGCAGCGCCATCCGCACATGCTCTCCTCCGGTGGCGAAGATTCCGGCATCTGGAAGTCGACCGACGGCGGCGACACCTGGACCGACATCACCCGCAAGCCGGGACTGCCCAAGGACGCGATCCTCGGCAAGATCGGCATCTGCTCCTCCCCGGTCCAGCCGGAGCGCGTCTGGGCGCTGATTGAAGCGGTGAACGGCGGGCTGTTCCGCTCGGACGACGGCGGCGAGACGTGGGAGAAGATCAACGACGCGGCCAATCTCCGCACACGCGCCTGGTACTACATGCACATCGTGCCAGACCCGCAGGACCCCAACACCGTCTACATCATGAACTATCAGTTCCACAAGTCGATCGACGGTGGCAAGACGTTCACTGCACTTCCGTCGCGGCACGGCGACGAGCACGATGTCTGGATCGACCCGCACGACACGCAGCGCATGATCAAGGGCGACGACGGCGGGGGTTGCGTCTCCTACAACGGCGGACGTTCGTGGTCGACGATCTTCAATCAGCCGACCGCGCAGCTCTACCACGCGATGGCGGACGACGCCTTTCCCTATCGCGTGTATGGCTCGCAGCAGGACAACTCGGCCATCTCCGTCCCCAGCGCGACGGTTGACGGCGGTATCGGCGAGCGCGACTGGTTCATGCCAGGTGGCGGCGAATCAGGCTATATTGCCCTCAAGCCGAGCGACCCGGACATCATCATGGCTGGCGCGATCGGTTCCGGCAACTTCAATGGCCGCCTGATCCAGTATAACTGCAAGACCGGCCAGCACCGCAACGTGACTGTCTGGCCGGATGTAGCTGGAATGGGCACTGGCGCGATCGACCTGAAGTACCGCTTTCAGTGGACCTACCCGATCCTGTACTCGCGCCACGAGCAGGACGCGCTCTACGTCGCTGGCAACCGCATCTTCCGCTCGACCGACGACGGCGCGAGCTGGGAGGTGGTCTCCGGCGACCTGACCCGCAATGAACCGAGCCGACTCGGCCCGTCCGGTGGCCCGATCACGAAGGACAACACCGGTGCCGAAGCGTACGGGACGATCTTCGCATTGGCCGAGTCGCCGCAGCAGCGCGGGCTGTTCTGGTCCGGGTCGGACGACGGCCTGGTACAGATCTCCGAGGACGGCGGCAAGAACTGGCAGAACATCACGCCTAAAGACCTGCCGGAGTGGGCGCTGATCTCGATCATCGAGCTGTCGGAATATGACGCCAGCAAGGCGTATCTGGCGGCGACCCGCTACAAGAGCGACGACACGAAGCCGTACCTGTTCAAGACGACCGATGGCGGCAGCAACTGGACGCTCATCACGAACGGCATCCCGGAGGACGACTTCACCCGCACGATCCGCGAGGATCCGAAGCAGCCGGGTCTGCTCTACGCTGGCACTGAGACAGGCATCTACGTCTCGTTCAACGATGGCGAACAGTGGCAGCGGCTCGGCGGCAATTTTCCGGTCGTGCCGGTCCACGACCTCATCATCAAGGACGACGACCTGGTCGTCGCCACCCACGGACGCTCGTTCTACATCCTCGACGACCTCTCGGCGCTGCGTCAGATGGCCCGAACCGCCAGCGACACCGGAAGCGACCCGGTCATCCTGTTCGAGCAGCGCCCGAAGCTGCGCTGGAAGGTGAACGAGGGCTTCGGCGGCAGCGCCGTGGCTGGGTATGTTGCCTACAAGGGACTCAACACCAGCAACATCGCCTTCACCGAGACGAAGCTGCCGGACGGCACCACGAAGAAGGAATATCCCGACTCGGCCGCCAACCCGCCCGAAGGCGTCGTCGTGACGTACTTCCTCAGGGACAAGCCGAAGGACGAGATCGAGCTGTCGTTCCTCGACGGTTCAGGCAACGTTGTCCGTACCTTCACGTCGAAGGTCGAAGCCGAACAGTCCGGATCGGCAACTGAGACGACCGAGGGCCACGAGGGCGGCAGCACCCCCGGCGCTGCCGAGGACAAATCCGAGCAGAAGATCCCGGCCAACGCGGGCGTCAACCGCTTCACCTGGGACATGCGCCACGAGCCAGCAAAAACGATCGAGGGCCAGGAGCTCGATCCGTGGGAGAAGCCGCTCGGCCCGACCGTGCTGCCTGGCAGCTACACGATCCAGGTAAAGGTCGGCGAGCAGACCTTCACCCAGCCGCTCGAAGTCCTCAAGGACGAGCGCATCGCGGTCTCTGACAAGGAACTCCAGGCAC
>Ga0136611_10002122_pt1 | contig 13745 bp, 13 predicted proteins | sample AntDrymUQ2232306_2_FD_106645 | JGI IMG/M metagenome (GOLD analysis project Ga0136611, IMG submission 106645) | Polar desert sand microbial communities from Dry Valleys, Antarctica - metaG UQ223 (23.06) | ecosystem: Environmental > Terrestrial > Soil > Desert | place: Antarctica: Dry Valley...
CCGACGATCCCGGCGACGTGGAAGCAGTGGCTGCCCGAAGCGGCATAGCACCCGGAACAGGACGCAACGCGTAAGACCGTTGGCAACCGCTGGCCGAGCGCGCCCCCGCTTCGTCCACGGTCACACGAACCGGCGAGGGCGGGTGTGGACGAGGGCTCCAGCGGGGCTCCCGCGATCAGCACCAGCGCGAAGCGCTGTCGCTCGCGGCCGCAGGAGTCCTCGTCCACATCGGCCCGGACGCCGCAGCGTGCCCACCACAGAACCACGAAGGCCCGGTGACTAGCCGGGCCTTCGCTCACATCTTCGACTGGACAACCCTGAAACGAGTACGTCTGCCGATGGGACCAATCTCGGCGCGTCTCAGGGGGTGGTCCGGGTTGGATTCCGCCCTATGCGGCTCCAGCCTGCCGGCTACGAGCGGCCGGCCACCTCCAGGGTCCCGCAAATCATGTCACTACAGATATGGACCACCTCCTTTCTCTGGTGAGAAAAAGGTATCAGCGCGTCAAGCGGATTGGGAACGAGAACTCCCCCGCGTGAATCCGGACGACCCGACGGCTACTCGTCGTCCGGCGCTGGCGCTGCTCCATTCGCATCGGTCGTGTCGGCCTCGGCGATGACCTCCGTGGCCTCGGAGCCGGAGCCGTCACCCACCTCGCCATCGCTGTCCCCCGAGAGGTCGACACCGGTGACCGAGGCGGCGGTGTCGTCGGAGTCCATGACGAGCGCGACGGCGGAAACCGTGTCGTCGGCTTTCATGTTCATCACCTTCACGCCCTGCGACCCGCGGCCGTAGCGGTTGATGCCGCGCACGCCCGTGCGCTGCACCATGCCGTTGACCGAGATGAACACGAGCTCCTCGTGCTCGCGGACGACGAGGGCGGCGGCGAGCGCACCCTTCTTGTCGGTCAGCGCGATCGTCTTGACGCCCATCGTGCCGCGGCCCTTGATCGGGTAGTCGTCGATCGCGGTGCGCTTGCCGAAGCCGTTCTCGGTGACGACGAGCAGATCCTGCTCGGGCCGCGCGACGTCCATGGCCAACACGCGGTTGCCCTTCTGCGAGACGTTCATGCCCTTGACGCCGGCGGTGGCGCGGCCCATGTCGCGGGCTCTGGACTCCTCGAACCGAGACGCCTGGCCCGAGCGCGACACCATGATGATCGTGTCGCCGGGATCGACGTTGCGAACCGCGACGAGCTCGTCGTCGTCCTTGATGTTGATCGCGATGATGCCGTCGGCCTTGATCGGCGTGTTGTAGGCCTGCAACTCCGTCTTCTTGATCATGCCCCCGCGGGTCGCAAACGCCAGGTACTTCGTCTCAGAGAAGTCGCGCGTCGACAGCACGGACTGGACACGCTCGTCCTCGCGAAGCGGCAGAACGTTGACCAGCGCGCGGCCCTTGGCCGTGCGCGACGCCTCGGGCAGCTCGTAGACCTTGGAGCGGTAGACCTTGCCGCGGTTGGAGAAGAACAGCAGGTAGTCGTGGCTGGATGTGACGAAGAGGTGCTCGATGTAGTCACCGTCCTTCATGTCCATCCCGGTCACGCCGCGCCCGCCGCGCTGCTGCTGGCGGTACGTCGTCAGCGGCAGCGACTTGATGTAGCCGGACTTGGTGATCGTGATGACCATCTGCTGGTCCTGGATCAGGTCCTCGATGTCGATCTCGTCCTCGGAGCCGGTGATCTCCGTACGGCGCTCGTCGGCGAACTCCTCGCGGATCTCGGTGAGCTCCTCCTTGATCAACCCGAACACCAGCGTCTCGTCACCGAGCAGCGTGCGCAGCTCGCCGATGCGCTCGACGACGTCGGCGTGCTCGCGCTTGAGCTCGTCGACCTCCAGCGCGGTCAGCTGCGACAGGCGCATCGACAGGATCGCGTCGGCCTGCAAGACGGAGAGCTCGAAGCGCTCCATCAGTCCGGCGCGCGCCGTCTCGCGGTCGCGTGACGCGCGGATCAGAGCGATGACGTCGTCGAGGTTCGCCTGCGCGATGAGCAGGCCCTCGAGGATGTGCAAGCGCGCCTCGCGCTCGCGCAGCTCGTGCTTGGCGCGGCGCACCACTACATCGCGCTGGTGCTGGACGTAGTGGTGGATGACCTGGCGCAGCGACAGCGTGCGCGGCACGCCGTCGACCAGCGCCACGGTGTTGACGCCGAACGTCGTCTGCATCGGCGTGTGCTTGAACAGCTTGTTGAGGACGACCTTGGGGATCACCGCGCGCTTGAGCTCGATGACCAGCCGCATGCCGTGGCGGTCGGACTCGTCGCGGATGTCGGAGATCTCGGGGATCTTCTTCTCGCGGACGAGGTCGACGATCTTGGAGATCAACCCGTTGTCGCCGCCCTTCTTGACCATGAAGGGCAGCTCGGTGACGATCAGCGCCTCCTTGCCGTGGCCGATCTCCTCGATGCCCACGCGGGCCTGCACGCGGACACGGCCGCGGCCTGTCTCGTAGGCGTCGCGGATGCCCTGGTGGCCGAGGATGATGCCGCCCGTCGGGAAGTCCGGGCCCTTGACGTGGCGCATCAGCCCTTCGACGGTGATGTTCGGATCGTCGATGTAGGCGATCGTCGCCGCGATGACCTCGCGCAGGTTGTGCGGCGGGATGTTGGTCGCCATGCCGACGGCGATGCCGCTCGACCCGTTGACCAGGAGGTTCGGGAAGCGCGAGGGCAGGACGACTGGTTCCTGCTTGCGGCCGTCATAGTTCGGGATGAAGTCGACGGTGTCCGCGTCGAGGTCGCGGAGCATCTCCATCGCCATGCGGTCCAGGCGCGCTTCGGTGTAGCGCATCGCCGCCGGCGGGTCGTCATCGACCGAGCCGAAGTTGCCCTGGCCGTCGACGAGCGGGTAGCGCAGCGAGAACTCCTGCGCCATGCGCACGAGCGTGTCGTAGATCGATGCGTCGCCGTGCGGGTGGTAGTTGCCCATCACCTCGCCGACGATGCGGGCGCACTTCGCGTACGGTCGCGTCGGGCCGATGCCCAGCTCGCTCATCCCGTAGAGGACGCGGCGATGGACCGGCTTGAGACCGTCGCGGACGTCGGGTAGCGCCCGGCCGACGATGACCGACATCGCGTAGTCGAGGTACGCGCTGCGCATCTCGTCCTCGAGTGCGCGGGGCTCGATGTTGCCCCCGGTGAGCTGTCCTGCGCTCATGCCCTACCTCCTGGATGATCGGATGCGCGAAGGCGTCGCCTCATCAGATGTCGACCGTCGCGGCCAACGCGTTGTCTTCGATGAACGCCCGGCGCGGCTCGACCTGGTCGCCCATGAGCCGCGAGAAGATCGAGTCGGCCTCCAGCGCATCCTCGATCCGCACCTGGGCCAGCGTGCGGCTCTCCGGGTCCATCGTCGTCTCGCGCAGCTGCTCGGCGTTCATCTCGCCGAGCCCCTTGAAGCGCTGCAGGGTCACGCCCTTCTGGGCGACGGCCATGATGCCCCGGCGCAGCTCCTCGAACGTCACCGCCTCCGCGGACGCGTCGCCGAGCCGCACGGTGAACGCCGGCGATCCGGCCAGCTCGACGAGGCTTCCGTGGACGCGCACGAAAGAGCGGTACTCGTCGGACGTGAACAACGTGCGGGCGATGCGGTGGGTGCGGGCGAGCCCGGTCTTGATCTCGATCGCCTTGACGACCAGCTCCTCGCCGTCGGAGAGCAGCTCTGTCGTGTGCGGCGCACCCTCGAGACCGGCGCGAGCGAGAAGCGACACGGCGACCTCGGGGTCGACGACCTGCTCGTCGAGCAGCAGCGACTCCTCGAGGAACGTGACGACGTCGTGGCCGTGATCGGCGCGCAACGAGCTGCTCCAGCCCTCGTACTGCTTGAGCAGCCGCCCGAATCGCTGCCAGCGCGCCTCGGTGAGCTTGAACTGCGTGCCGTGCTTGTCGACGACCTCGAAGCGATCCCATTTGTCGGCGAGCAGGACCTCCTCGAGCTCTGTGTCCGTCTCGATGTAGCGTTCCTGTGCGCCCTGCTTGAACTTGTAGAGCGGCGGCTTGGCGATGTAGACGTAACCCGCCTCGATCAACTCCTGCATCTCGCGGTAGAGAAGCGTGAGCACCAGCGTGCGGATGTGGGCGCCGTCGACGTCGGCGTCGGTCATGAGGATGACCTTGTGGTAGCGCGCCTTGGTGATGTCGAACTCGTCGCGCACGGACGTGCCCAGCGCCGTGATGAGGTTCTGGATCTCCTCGTTGCGCAGCACCTTGTCGATCCGCGACTTCTCGACGTTGAGGATCTTGCCCCGCAGCGGGAGCACCGCCTGGGTGTGGCGGTCGCGGCCCTGCTTGGCCGAGCCGCCGGCCGAGTCGCCCTCGACGATGAAGATCTCGGCCAGCGACGGGTCCTTGACCGAGCAGTCGGCGAGTTTGCCGGGCAGCGTCGAGTTCTCCAGCGCCGACTTGCGGCGCGTCAGGTCGCGCGCCTTACGGGCCGCCGCGCGGGCCTGGGAAGCCTGCACCGCCTTGGTGATGACGACCCGCGCCTCCTTCGGGTTCTCCTCGAAGAACTCTGCGAGCTTGAGGTTGACCACCGACTCGACGAAGCCGGCCATCCCGGGGTTGCCGAGCTTGGTCTTGGTCTGGCCTTCGAACTGGGGGTCCTGGAGCTTGGCGCTGATCACCGCGGTGAGCCCCTCGCGGATGTCCTCGCCCGAGAGGTTCTCGTCCTTCTCGCGCAGGACGCCGGCGTCGCGCGCGTACTTGTTCATCGTGCGCGTCAGCGCCGAGCGGAACCCGGAGAGGTGCGCGCCTCCCTCGTGGGTGTTGATGTTGTTGGCAAAGCTGAAGATCGACTCCTGGTAGGTGGAGTTCCACTGCATGGCGACCTCGAGCGCGCCCTCCTCGGACTCGCCCTCCATGTAGATCACCTTCTGGCCGATCGGATCCTTGTTCTGGTTGAGGAAGTGGACGAAGTCGCGGATGCCGCCCTCGGCGTGGAACTCGATCTGCCTGCCCTCGCCGCGCTCGTCGATGATGCGGATGCGCAGGCCCCTGGTCAGGTAGGAGGTCTCGCGCAGGCGCTGCTCGAGCACGGCCCAGTCGTGCTCGAGCGTCTCGAAGATCTCGGCGTCGGGCAGGTAGGTGATCGACGTGCCGGTCTCCTTCGTCGGCTCGCCCTTCGTCAGCTCGGTCACGGGCGTCCCGCGCTCGTAGTCCTGGGTCCAGCAAAAGCCGTCGCGCTTGATGTCGAGCGTGAGCTTCTCGCTCAGCGCGTTGACGACTGACACACCGACGCCGTGCAGGCCGCCGGAGACCTTGTAGCCGCCGCCGTCGCCGAACTTGCCGCCCGCGTGCAACACGGTGAGCACGACCTCGGCGGCGGGGCGCTGCTCCTTCTCCATGATCGCGACCGGGATGCCGCGCCCGTCGTCGGCGACCGTCACCGAGTTGTCCGGATGGACCGTCACGTCGACCACGGAGCAGTTGCCGGCCAGCGCCTCGTCGACGGAGTTGTCGACGACCTCCCAGACCAGATGGTGCAGCCCGCGCACGCCGGTCGAGCCGATGTACATGCCGGGGCGCTTGCGCACCGCCTCGAGACCCTCGAGCACGGTGATGTCCGCGGCGTCGTACTGCCCGTCCTTGCGCGTGTCAGGTGAGTCGGCCATGGCCTCCGCTTTACGTGAAAAATGCCCCGGACCAGGATCCGGAGATCCCGATACAGGGCTGGTCAATCAGGTTGACGTAAGTCTAGCAAAGAGGACCCCCGTGAACCACGCTCCGAATGTGTCGAAAGTGCTGCAAATAGCAGGGTTTTTAGTCCGGCTTCGCCCATCCTCGCGGGGGCGCCGCCGAGCACCGCAGCGCAACGACCAGATCGGTGCCGAGCGCAGCGTTGAGCCGCGTCACCAGATCCGGGCCCATGAGGTCGAGCTCCTGGGCCCACACGGCCGACCGGCAGGTGATCGTCAGCGTGCCGCCCCGGGCGCTCGTCGGGGTCGCCTCGGCGGCGATCGTCGCGCCCACCACCTCGGGCCAGACCCGCTGCACCCCGGCCAGCAGTGTTTGCGGTTCGAGCCGCGAGAGCAGGTCCGCCATCGCTTTCCCGGCGGGCCGCGGGGCACGACGGCTCATCGGACCACCTTCATCCGGTCGGCGGTGCCGCCGACCTCGGCCTCCTGCAGCACCGTGCCGTCTTTGACGGCGATCCGCATGACGCCGGCGCGTTCGGCACCGGGAACGTGCGCGAGGTCGGTCGTGGTGATCAGGCTCTGCCCGTCCGCCAGCCGGTCGACGAGCAGCGCCCGGCGATCGGCATCGAGCTCGCTCATCACGTCGTCGAGCAGGAGCAGCGGTGGCGCTCCCCGCTCGCGGGCAAGCACCCCCCGCTCGGCCAGGAGCAGCGCGAGCAAAGCGAGGCGCTGCTCGCCCTGGGACCCGAAGGCGCGCAGCTCGCGCCCGTCGCGAAGCATGACGAGGTCGTCGCGATGCGGGCCGTGGCCGGTGAACCCGCGCTCGAGATCGGACTCGACGCGCTCCGCGAGCTCTGCGGCGAAAGCCTCCTTGGTCTCAGCGCGCGTGCGGGGGCGATAGCGAAGCTCTCCCTGCCCATTCAGGCCGAGCTCGCGGGCGAGGTCGGCGAACGGGCCGTGCAGCAGCTCGGCGGTTCGGGCGCGGTCGTCGCGCAGGGCAACCCCATGGCCGGCGAGCTCCGCGTCCCAGGCGGCTAAGGAGGCGCGTGAAGCGCGGCCCGAGCGGATGCGCGCGATGAGCGCGTTGCGCTGAGCGAGTGCCTGGGCGTAGGCGCGGCGCGTGGCCGTGCGCGTTGGCCACAGGGCGGCCACGACCTGGTCAAGATGCGCACGCCGCAACGCCGGAGCGCCCTTGACGAGCTCCAGCCTGTCGGGTAGGAACACAGCGACCAGCGGCCGGCCCGGCGCGTCGGAGAGCTTCTCCACGGGAGCGCCGTCGACCGTGAAGCGCTTGGGCTGACCGGGCTGGAAGCCGACGGCGAGCGTCGACGCCGCCGTGTCGACCTCGACCCGTGAGGCCTGGGAGTCGAAGCGCACGACCTCGCGCTCGTTGGAGGTGCGGCACGAACGCCCGGTGCAGCCGAAGTACAGCCCCTCCAGCAGGTTCGTCTTGCCTGCGCCGTTGCGCCCGTGAACGACTGTGAGACCCGGCCCGAGGTCGATCTCCTGTGACCCGTAGGTCCGGAAATCCCGCAACCGGACTCTCAGGACGGTAGACACTCAGGGTTGCCTTGCCGCCGGCGGGGCGGCGGTTGCGTCAAGGGGCCGGGCATCCCGCCGCCTGGCTAGACGTTGAGCCGGATCGGCATGATCAGGTAGAGAAACCCGCTGCCGTCGCCGCTCTCGATCAACCCCGGCCGCAACGGGCTGATGAGCTTGAGGATGAGGTCGCCCGCGCCCGCGCTCTCGAGGCCGTCGCGGAGGAAATCGGGGTTGAAGCCGATGTCGAACGGCTCGCCCGTGAACGGGGCGGGGAACGGCTCGGAAGCCTCGCCGACGTCGGGGGTCTGGGCCGAGACCGTCAGCTCGCCCTCGGCGAAGCTCATACGTAGCGGGGCGTTCTTCTGGGCCATGAGGCTGATCCGGCGCACGACGCCGGCGAGCTCCTCGCCCGACATCCGCAGCTCGTGCTCGTAGCTCTCGGGCAGCAGTTGGCGGTAGTTGGGGAACTGCCCCTCGATCAGCCGCGAAGACAGGACCACACCCGCGACCTCGAAGACGACCTGGTTGGCCCGCACGCCGATGCGGATCTGCTCCTCGCTGGTCTGGGAGACGATCCGCTCGAGCTCCTGCAGTGCCCGGGCGGGCACGTTGGCCTCGAACCCACCGTCGATCGGCGGCTCGAGCGTCGTCTCCTTGACGCTCAGGCGGTAGGAGTCCGTGGCGACCATCTTCAGCTCCGAACCCTGCGCCGAGACGAGGATGCCGGTGAGGATCGGCCGCGTCTCGTCGCGGGATGCCGAGCGGGCCACCATCGCGATCGTCTCGACGAACGCCTGCGCGGGCACGTCGACGACCTGATCGCCGCCAGGTTCGGGGAGGTTCGGGAAGTCCTCGGCGCGCAGTGTCCGTAGATGAAAGCGCGCGGGCCCGCTGACCACCTCGACATCCTGTTCAGCCGGCCGGAGCTCGAGCGACACGTCGCCGCCGGGCAGTTGTCGGACGACGTCGAGCAGCAGGCGCGCAGGCAGCACCACGGTGCCGTCGCGGACGATCGTGGCCTGGAGCGGAACGCGGAGCGCCACCTCCATGTCGGTGGCGCGGATCTCCACCCGGCCGCCCTCTGCGGCGAGCTGGACGCCAGAGAGGGCCTGGACGGCACTGCGAGTGGAAGCGACGCGAGTGGCCGTCTGCAGCTGTGCGAGGAGCTCGTGCGATGAGGTCTCGAGTTTCACGGACTATTACCTCTAGAAAGAAGAACAGGAGTAAGGGTTGTGGATCTGTGCATCTCCGGTGATTTCCCCGCTGGTTGCGGACGGACGGTGCACAGATCGGGCCTTGGTGGGCTCTCGGAGTCTGTCAGTCATGGCGGTCGGCATGGATTCGTTCCGACAACGTCCGAACCGTGTCGGAGACGTCGGGGTCCGAACGAAGGCGTTCCGCGGCGCGCTTGCACGCGTGCATCACCGTGGTGTGGTTGCGGCCGCCGAACGCCTGAGCGATGGCCGGCAGGCTTTGGGCAGTGTGCTCACGCGACAGGTACATCGCCAACTGTCGCGGCCACGTGATGCGCTGGCTGCGGCCGTCCGAGACCAACTCCTCGCGCGTGAGCCCGAACAGCTCGCACGTAGCGTCCTGGATGATCTCGACGGTGGGCGCGGCAGGCCGGCGCAGGCCTCGCACCCCGTCGCTCGTACCGGGATAGAGCCCGGCCAGGACCTCCTCGGCGAGCGCGCCGTCGATCGGCCGCCCGGTCAGGGAGTGGTAGGCGACGACACGGATCAACGCCCCCTCGAGCGCCCTCATGTTCGTGTCGATACGAGTAGCGATCACCTCGAGGGCGTCGTCGCGGGCGAGCTCAATGCCGTCTTGGTGGACGCGTTTGCGCAGCACCGTCATGCGCGTGGCCAGGTCGGGCGGGCGGATGTCGGCTACGAGGCCGGACTCGAAGCGCTCGCGGAGCCGGTCCTCGAGGGCGGCGAGATCACGGGGCAGCCGGTCGGAGGTCAGGACGACCTGGCTCCCGGCGTCGTGGAGCGTGTTGAAGGTGTGGAAGAACTCCTCCTCGGTACGGGCTTTCGATTCGAGGAACTGCACGTCGTCGATGAGCAGGACGTCGACGCCGCGGAAGCGAGCCTTGAACCGGTCGACGTCACCGCCGTGCAGTGCACCGAGGAACGCATTGGTGAAGGCCTCGGCGGTGGTGCACCGGACCGTGGCTCCGGCGCCGTAGGCCCGGACGTAGTTGCCGATGGAGTGCAGGAGGTGCGTCTTGCCGACGCCTGGCGGGCCGTAGAGAAATAGCGGGTTGTAGGCCTGGGCGGGCGACTCGGCGACAGCCAGGGCCGCCGCGTGGGCGAAGCGGTTGCCGTCTCCGAGGATGAACTGCGCGAACGTGAACTTCGGGTTGAGCTCCTCACGGACCGCTCCGGGTGGCGGGGCATGAACATCGCTGCGGCGGGCCTGGATCCCCGTGCGCGAGCGGCTGGGCGTCGGCGTCGGGCCGCCGTCGCCGGACAGCTCCACGCGTGCCTTGGAGCCGAGTACTGCCACGGCGGCACGGTCGAGCGTCTCGGCAAAACGGTCGGCGACCCAGCCACGACTCGCTCCAGGCGCCTCGACGAACAGGACGTCGCCCTCGTAGCCCGCCGGATGTAGCGGCGCGAGCCAGAGCTCATAGGTGGTGTCGGAGACTTCACGCCGCAGCTCGGCTTGGATGCGTGTCCAGATCTCTGCGGCGTCATGGTTCATGGCAGGGGGCAGCGACTCCAGCGGGAGGGGTTCGAAAACGGCGAGAAACCAGCGGCGGCACAGGACTTCTCGTGCCGTCGGGCGACTATAGCCGAGCCGTCAGGGGCTCGGCGCGCCTGCCCGCTCGCAGTTGCGATCGTTCTCGCAAATCGCGGTGAATTCCCGGTGATCGCCCTGTGCACACCGTGTGCATGAGGCTGTGCGCAGCGCCTCGATCGGCGGCTTCGGGCGCTACACTGCCGGCCGTCATGAAGCGCACCTACCAGCCCAAGAAGCGCAAGCGCGCTCGCACCCACGGCTTCCGCGAGCGGATGTCCACGCGTGCCGGTCGGATGGTCCTCAAGCGCCGCCGTGACAAGGGCCGCAAGCGGCTGACCGTCTGACCGTGGACGATGAGGCCGTGGAGGAGGGGGTTCCTTCTCCGGGCCTGCCGGACCGCCCGCAGAAACGAGCCAGGCGGGGCAGGCTCTCGCGCAGCGCCGAGTTCGAGCGGGTCTACCGCGAGAGCCGCTCTCACGGCAACCGGTACCTGGTGCTCTACACGTTCCCTCGCGAGGACGACAACGGCGTGCGCCTCGGTCTGACGGTTCCCCGGCAGGTCGGCGGAGCCGTGGACCGCAACCGGGTCAAGCGCCTGTTGCGAGAGGCCTTCGACATCGAGGGCGTGAGCGTCCCGGCAAGCCATGACGTCGTTATCAAGGCTCGGCCAGACGTGCGTGAGCTGGCCGAGCGCGACGGCCTCGAGGCGGTGTGCCGCGAGCTCGCGGACCTGCTCGCCAAGGCAGGGCTGTCGTCGTGAACGCCGTGCGTGCGGTCGTGCTAGCGCCCATCCGCTTCTACCAGCGCGTGATCTCGCCGGCGCTTCCGCGCCGTTGCAAGTACGAGCCCACCTGCTCGCGGTACGCGGTACAGGCGATCGGGCGGTACGGCATACTGCGCGGGCTGGTCCTCGCAGGGTGGCGGTTGCTGCGCTGCAACCCGTGGAGCCATGGCGGGTTCGATCCCGTCGAGACCCAGCGGCTGTTCGCCATTGTGCCCTCCCACCAGCATCCCGTCCCGTAGCCATGCTCGTTCTCGCCAACATCCTTCAGCCGCTGATCGACGTCTGCGACGCGATCCTCGTCTTCTTCCACGAGAAGGTCGGCGTGGGCTGGGGCCTGTCGATCATCCTGCTGACTTTCGTCGTCCGCCTCGTCCTGCTGCCGTTGACGATCAAGCAGTTCAAGTCGATGCAGTCGATGGCGCGCCTGGCACCCGAGATCAAGGCGCTGCAGTCCAAGTACAAGGACGACAAGCAGCGCCAGCAGCAGGAGATGATGGCCTTCTACAAGGAGCACCAGGTCAACCCCTTCGGGTCCTGTCTGCCGCTGCTCCTGCAGATGCCGTTCTTCATCTCGCTGTTCTACCTGCTGCGCAAGGACCTCAAGGTCGACATCTGCGGCGAGAAGCTGATGGAGAAGGGGATCCTTGGTCCCGGGGACAAGATTCTCGACGACAAGGCGCTCGAGAAGACGACCTGCGACCAGGTCGACGCTGGGTCCGGCGAGTTCCTCTTCATCCCGGACATCACGAACAAAGCCACGGGCTCTGTGCTCGTGATCCTTATCGTCCTCTACATCGGCTCGCAGCTGCTTTCGAGCGTGCTGATGAGCGTGTCGGCGGACCGCAACCAGCGCCTGCTGATGATCGGCCTGCCCTTCCTCTTCACGACGTTCATCATCTCTTTCCCGGCCGGACTGATCGTCTACTGGATCACCACGAACCTCTGGACCGTCGGCCAGCAGTTCATCATCCGTAAGCGGATGGGACCGATGATGCCGCCCAAGGCCGCGCTGGCTGGAGCCGGGGCGGTCGCTGACGAGAAACCGGCCAAGCGCGGACGTGGTGGCGCGCCCCCGCCGCCGGCCGAGAAGCCGGTCAAGCCGTCCGGGCCCCCTCCGTCGGCGCGCAAGAAGAAGAAGCGTTCGGGTCGTCGGCGATGAGCGAGTCCGCCGCTGATCGCGTGCGCGAGTTGGTCGAGTTGGTCGTCGAGGCGCTCGATCTCGGCTCAGACGTCACCGTTGAGGAGACCGAGGAGCAGATCACGGTCACCGTCGGAGGCGAGGATCTGGGGCTCTTCATCGGCCGCCACGGTCAGACGATCGAGGCCGTTCAGCACCTGGCCCAGCGAGTGGTGCCCCGGGACGCCAATCGGGATGCGCCGCGCCGGCGGATCGTCGTCGACGCCGCGGGCTATCGCGCCCGCCGACAGGAGGCGCTCGAGGGACAGGCCTCAGATGCCGCCGACGACGCGGTGCGCTTCGAACGGCCCGTGGCACTGGACGCGATGAGCGCCACGGAACGCCGGATCGTGCACGAGTACCTGCGCGATCGGGGCGACGTCGAGACGTACTCCGAGGGCGAGGAGCCGGAACGGCACCTCGTAGTCGCACCGCTGCCCAAGACCTGAGCCGCCGCCAGTCCCAGCCGTGTTTCACGTTTTTCTCCCCCGTGAAACACTTCGGTGATGGCCGTAGAACTCACCGAGCTCGACCGCGGCATCGTCAGCGGCCTGCTCCTCTCCCAGGGTTCGTTCGGCGGGGACGGCCGTCAGCCCCAGATCACGTTGCGCATGCACGTGCGCCACGAGGTCCTGCTGCGTTGGCTCGTGGAACGCTTCCCCCGAACCCGCCTCTACGGGCCCTACCACCACGGTGACCGTTCCTACTACCAGTGGATGGCCCGCGGCCGCGCGCTGGTCGAGGACGTGCTCCCGGTGCTCGAGTCCGTCGTGACGCCGGCCCTGGACGAGCCCGCGGCCGAACGGCTCGCCAACATGGAGCGCAAGTACGGCGACTTCATCGCCCGTATTCGCGACAGGGACGACCGGCCGTGAGCGCGAGCATCCGCCTCGCCGAACTCGCCGCGCAGTGGACCATCCCGGCGGCGGGGGTTGCTGCGCTGGAAAGTCTTCTCATCGCTCTCGCACGTGACGACGCTCCCACGACGGTCCGGGAGCCGCACCGCGCGGTGAACGCACATGTCGCCGACGCGCTGACGGGGTTGGGGGTCGAAGAGTTGGCCACCGCTCGGCGCGTGGCCGACATCGGGGCGGGTGCCGGGGTCCCGGGCCTGGTCCTCGCCGCCGCCCGGGCACAGATGGAGGTCACGGAGGTCGAGATTGCGGGACGTAAGTGTGCGTTCATGGCCGAACTGATCGCGCAGATGGGCCTTGCCAATGCTCGGGTGGCCTGTAGCCGGGTCGAAGCATGGGCGCAGGGCCACGGAGCGTGCGATGCGGTGACGGTCCGTGCGGTCGCCCCGCTACCGGTGATCGTCGAGTACGGGGCCCCCTTGCTCGCCGCTGGCGGAGTGCTGGTGGCGTGGAAGGGTGCGCCTGACGCCGCCGAGGTCGCTGATGGCGACCACGCCGCGCAGATTCTCGGTCTGACAGCGGCTCGCCGGGTGCCGGTGCCCCCGTTCCCGGGGGCGGACCAGCGAACACTGTACGTCTACCTCAAGGTTGGTTCACTCCCGAACGGATACCCCCGCCGGCCGGGAATGGCCCGCAAAAGACCGCTACAAGCCTCAACCTGAGGCTGAATCTAGCCGTTCGGGACCGAACTGCTCTAAAGGTCCGACCGGGCCCGGCGCTACGGTCGGGCCACGATGGGCACGATCTACGCGATCGCCAACCAGAAGGGCGGAGTGGGCAAAACCACCACGGCGGTCAACGTCGCGGCGTGCATCGCCGAGGCGGGCTACCCGACGCTGCTGGTCGATATCGACGCGCAGGCCAACGCGACGGTCGGTCTCGGGGTCGCCAAGGACGCGAGCCCGAGTGTCTATGACGTGCTGGATGGCCGCGCGACCGCCGAGGAGG
>Ga0136611_10002123_pt1 | contig 13743 bp, 11 predicted proteins | sample AntDrymUQ2232306_2_FD_106645 | JGI IMG/M metagenome (GOLD analysis project Ga0136611, IMG submission 106645) | Polar desert sand microbial communities from Dry Valleys, Antarctica - metaG UQ223 (23.06) | ecosystem: Environmental > Terrestrial > Soil > Desert | place: Antarctica: Dry Valley...
CCCGTAAGCCCTCCGCCTCCCAGCACTCCCGCGCCGCCGCCAGGAGCGCCGTCTTGCCCGTGCCCGCAAACCCTGAGACCACCTGAACGCTCCCGTCATCCATCGTGATGTGGTGCAGCGCCTGCGACTGCTCCAGGCTCATCTGCGGGCGCGTCAGGATCGCCCGTGACAGCGTTTCAACGCTCACCGTGTGCGCGTCGCTCATGCGCGAGTCCTCCGCCCGCGCCAGCATCGCCTGCTCGAGGGCGAGGAGCTCGCGCGTCGTGTAGCGCACCTGCCCTCCCTCGCGGCTCCCCAGGCACACCACCTCCGCATCCTGGCTCAGGCATTCCCGCACCGCCGCGCGCACCGCGTCGCAGCCCAGCCCGCTCCCCTGCGCCGCCTCCGCCGCCCGGCGCAGCAGGTCTCGCTCCGTGAAGTGGCTGTGCTGGTGCGTGATCTCCTGGACCGCCTCCCGCACCACCTCGGCCGCCGCCCCCGCGGCAAGCTCCGGACGCGCCGCCCACAAAAGCCCGCGCGCCTCCGCCGGACCCCAGCCCAGCGCCTCGCCCACCACCGTCCACTGGCTGAAGAGTTCCTCACGGGCCACATGCCCCTTCACCTCGCGCGTGGCCAGCGCCGCCACCGCCGCCGCCTCCGCGCTCGTGTAGCCCTTTTCGTGCAGCACCGCCTCGATGGCCTGCCGCCGCTTGCTGAACTCGTCGGTGAGGGCCTCGGGCACCCCGGACAGCTCGAACCAGGTCCGCACCTTCTCGCAGGCCAGCCCCAGCCGCTCGCCCAGAAGGGCGGAGAGTTCCAGCCGGTACAGCGCGCCCCCTGCCATCTTCTCGTGGAACAGGTGCCTGGATTCCAGCGTGCAGAACTTCCCGTCCGAGGCGTCCCGGCCCATGTTGAGCACGAGGGCGTGGGAATGCAGCTGCGGATCCTGCGCCCGGCTCGTGCCGTGCTCGAACACGGCCACCACCAGCCCCGCCGCCTCGGACTGCGCCCCCGCCTTGCCGCGCCGCACCACCCCGGCCACCTCCTCCAGGTAGCCCAGGGCTTTCGTGACCGCTTCCTGATGCGCTTCCTGGATTACCTGTCGCGTTTTCTCGTCAGCCTGGCTCCACAGGACCGACACGCTCTTGGGGGCCGAAAACGTCAGGTCCCAGCCCGGCCGGTGGCATTCGTGCCCGGCGCTCGCCACCAGTTTCTTCTCTCCGTCCGCCGAAAAGCCTGCGAACAGGTGCAGGAACGCTTCCGCTTCCACCGTGCCCGTCAGCCCCTGCGCCTGGGCGCCCTGCCCGCGCCACACGCCCGGCGGCTCGCCGCCGCCGAGGTAGTAGTCGTCGGCGGCGGCCAGCTCCACGTAGTAGCTGCCCTGACCGCCCGACATCCCCTTCATGGACAGCACGACCCGGCCCCCTTCCCTACTTCTTCAAAAGGTTCTTGCGAACCCACTCCTGGGCTTTGGCCGGCTCCTGGTCGCCTGCCGCCACGAGCAGCGCGTAGACCGCGTTGGCAAGATCCGCGCGCAGCGCCTCCACCCCGGCCCGGCCCTCCAGCGCCTGCAGCAACAGGAAGCGCGCGTACTCGCCCCGGCTCATCCCGCGCGCCGCGGCATCGCCGGTCAGTCGCTCCAGGTAATAGGCGTCCAGCCGGAAACTCACCAGCCCGGTGCTCGGGTTCTCGGGCGGCGGGGTGCGCCAGCGCCGCTCCCCCGCCCGCTCCTCCCGAAGCGCCTCCAGCGCCGCCGGGTCGTAGACCAGCGTGCGCCGGCCCCGGACTATCTCCCGCTCCGCCCCGATGCGCCCCTGCGCCGTATACGTGCGCAGCATCCGCTCCGAGATGCCCAGGAACGCGGCCGCCTCTTTCTGGTTCATCCCAAACCCGCCTTCCGGCGCCCACCGGAAACACTGGAAGGGAAAGGCACCTCCGGTGAGTCAGGTGTGAAATTTCCATGGGGAGGCCGGAGCGAAGCCGGAGGCCGTGCGTTTCGTTCAGGAACGCGGACCTGGCTGGGTCGGAAGGAACAGCGCGCAGGGGATACCGGAGCGCCCTTCCGACCCAGGCTCCCCGACCGTCCAGGGCGGGGCGGCCCGCCCATCCGTACAGGATAGGGCCGCTGCTCTGTGGGGGCAGTTCCCGCGAGCGGGAACGCAGGGGGCACAGCGTTTCGTTCAGAAACGCGGCCCCCTCGCTCTGTGTCCGCTCCTTCTTCCCCCGGCAGGTACGCGACCCTCTCACCACTCGCTTTGACGGCCTGGTGCGAAGCCCTCTGGACGAAGGCCAGGGGCGGAGCAAAAAGGGCGTCCAAAGCGCTCCGGCCCAGCGACGGGAGCCCCCGCCAAGCGGGAAGGCGAAGCCGGGGCGCAAGGAGGTCGGACCGGTACCAAGCCGCGCGCTCGGGTGCGGCTTGACCATTTGGGAGGCGCTCTTCACAGCGCCGGACTCCAAGCGCTCTGGGAGCGCTTGTGCTCTTGCCGGCTCGTCACAGCCGGCCCCAATGCCTGTGTTGCTCTCATCAATGTCATCATACGAACGGGGGCGCGACAGAACCGCCACAAAGAAACGCAACACAGAAAAAACTTGTGGCGAACCCGGAGGGCGGCACCGTACGTACCTCCCCGCCACGGAAGAACACAGGACAGGCACACCGCGCGCATGGACGTGGACAGCAGGGACAACAGGGACAGGGTATGGAGAATCCGATTGCTGGAGGGGCTACGGGTCGAACCGGCTCCCGCCTTCGGGGGCCGCCTGAGGCCGATCACCGGCTTCCGGACGCGCGCCACGGCGGAACTGCTGGCTTACCTGGCCTACCATCCCGGCCCCCAGTCCCGCGAAGTGCTCGCCACGCTCCTCGATCCGGACGGCGACCCCGGCAAATCACGCCATCGGCTGCGCACGGAACTGGCCTCGCTGCGGAAGCGACTGGAACCCGCCGGCATCGTTCCTCCCGGCGCGGTCCTGCTCGGACTCGGTGATCGGCGCACGACCGGACTCCGTCCCGAGGCTATCGAGAGCGACCTTTCCGAGTTTCAGGCGGCGGTACGGGAAGCCAAGAAGCAGGCCCCCTCGGCACTCGTCAGAGCCGAGCGCCTGATCCGCGCCACCGAACTTTGCCCGGACTGGAACGCCTTTCTGCCCGGCCACTGTTGGGACTGGATCCGATCGGAGCGTGACACACAGGAAGAGGAGCAGCAACGCAGGCTCCTGGCAATCGAGCTTTTTCTGCGAGGGGACGGAAAGGTGGGACGGCCGAGCGTGGATCCGCCGCCGTCCCGGCGGCCGGAACCGGCTCCCCCGCGGCCACCCGAGCACAACGAAGGCGACAGCGGAGGCGACAAGGGAGACGACAGCGGAGCAGCAGCGGACGGGGCAATTTCGCCCCGGCGCGTGGTGGCGCCTGCGGACACGTCCCGGCGCGGCGCCGCCGTAGACGCCTCAGCCGGCAGCCCCCCGATCCTGCTGCCGCCGACCCGTTTCATCGGGCGCGACGCGCAGATACGCCACATCCGGGGGGAGATGGCCGGCGGACGGGCCGGGTTGGTCACGCTGACCGGCACGGGTGGGGTGGGCAAGACCCGGCTCGCCCAGGAGGCGGCGCGGGAACAGCAGCAGCAAGGGGGCCGGGCGGTCTGGTTCGTGCCCCTGGCCGACGTTCGGACCAGGGGCCTGATCCTGGAGCGCATCGCGCAGGCGCTGCTCCTGCCGCCGGCGCCCACTCTTACGCCCCTGGAACGGGTGGCGACGGCGCTCCGGCAGGCGCGTGCGCCGCTGCTCGTGCTGGACAACTTCGAGCACCTGCTTGAGGGCGAGGGCGCCGCCGTGGTGGGCGCCCTGCTGGAGGGCGCGCCCGCCCTGACCTGCCTGGTCACCTCGCGCGAGGCGCTCGGCCTGCCCCAAGAGCGCGTTCTTGTCCTTGAGCCGCTCCCGGTCCCGGACGCCCCTGCCCAGGAAGGCCGACGACGAGGCGCTCTTCTCTCCCCCGAGGGGCTGGCTTCCCTTCTTGCGATCCCGAGCGTGGCGCTTTTCGTGGACCGGGCACAAACGGCGCGGGCCGATTTCGCGCTGACCCGGGGGAACGCCGCCACCCTGGCCCGGCTCTGCCGACATCTGGACGGCCTGCCGCTCGCCATCGAACTGGCCTCTGCCCTGGCGCACGACTACCCGCCGCACCAGATGCTCGCGGCGCTGCGGGAAAAGCGCTTCGGGGTGCTGGTCAACCGGCGCGCCGACCCGGCCTCGCGCCATCGCTCCCTGGAGGCGGCCCTTTCGTGGAGCTACGAGCTCCTGTCGGAGGAACTACGCACCTTCTTCGCCCGCCTGTCCGTGTTCCGCGGGGGCTGGCCGGCGGCGGGGGCCCGGGCTATCTGCGCCGAGGACTTCCCCCGGAACCACTCTGTGCCGGATCGCGCCCGCGTCGGGGACTACCACGAACTTCTCGCCAGGCGCTCCCTCATCCGTTATGGCGAGGTCTCGCCCGGCGGCCTGCCGGAGATGCGCTTCAGCCTGCTGGAAAGTCTGCGCGAATTCGCTGCGGAGCGGCGCGCGCCCGGCGACGAGCACCAGGCCCTTCTGAGCCGGCGGCATGCAGACTGGTTTCTGCGGCTGGCCGAGGAAGCGAGCGCGCACGTTCCGGGCCCGCGGGAAGGAGAGTGGCTGGACCGGCTGGCCGTCGAGCAGGCCAACCTGGGCGCCGCCCTGGACTGGTACCAATCCCCCGACGGCGACCCGCAGAAGGCCCTGCGTCTGGCGGCGGCGCTGTGGCCGTTCTGGCGCATACGCGGACATCTTGTGGAGGGGCTGCGGCGGCTCGAAGCCGTCCTGGCGCGCCCCGACACGAAGAAATACCCGCCCGAACGGGCCGCCGCGCTCCACGCGGCCGGCGTCCTGGCCTACCGGCTCAACCGACTCCCCGAAGCCAAAGCGTACGCGCAGGAGTGCCTGGCCCTGTGCCAGGAGCGCGGGGACCGAATCGGCGAGGCCCGCGCCCTGTGGAGCCTGGGGAACGTGGCGCTGTGGTCGGGGGACTACGACCAGGCCGTGCGGCACCACCAGCAGAGCGGGGCGCTTGCGCGCGCCCTGGGCAGGGAACCCGAACAGGCGAGCGCGCTGCACGGCCTCGCCCACGCGCTGGTGGAGCAGCCCACGCCCGACTTCCCGGCTCACCGGTGGCTCCTGGCGCAGGCGCGCCCCTTCTACGAGGCGAGCCTGGCGCTCAGCCGCCGCGGGCAGGACAATGCGAGCACGGCGGCCACGCTCAACAACCTGATGAGGCTCTGCACCACGCAGGCGGACTATCATGCCGCGCACGCCTGCGGGTCCGAGTGTCTGGATTTGCGGCGGCAACTGCACGATACGCCGGGCATAGCGCAAACGCTGATGTCGTTCGCGCGCCTGGCCCGGGAGGAGAAGCAGGACCGGAGGGCGGCGGTGCTGTACGGGGCGGGCACCAGCCTGCACGAGCGGCTCGCGCTGCCGGTGCCCCCCTTTGCCCGGGAGGCCATCGAGGAAGCCATCGCCGCGCTGAAGCAAGCGTTAGGGGAGCCGGTGTTCGAGGCCGCCTGGCAGGAAGGCGCCGCCCTGGGCTTCGAAGAGGCAATCCGCTTTGCCCAGACCCGGTTTGCCCAGACCCGGTTTTGAGTCGTGCCTCCCATCGCCGCTTCGTTCAAACGCTCCGTTCAAAAGCGACGGATGTGTGGCGGCAGTTCAAGTACCGCTCTGAGCCTCGCTCTTTGCCTCCTGTTTGGCCCGCCGCAGCAGCCCCCGCACCAGATCCGACAGGCCGCCCGGCTGCCGCTTGCCCCACTCCCCCAACTCCTCCTCCAGCAGCAGGGTGTAACGCTGGGTCGGCACCCCCGGCACCGGACCCGGCCGCTTGCGCTCGCCCCGACGCACAGGCGCGCTGCCGCGCTCAGGGCTGCCGCAGTCAGGGCCGCCTGTCGAGGGCGTCCCCTGGTCGTCGTTGTCCGGGGTCACGGTGGGGTTTGCAGCGGGGTTGATCGTGGAATCCATGCTCGTAGCATAGCCTCTCCCCGACCCAGTTGTCACGCATTTATTTCGCATATATTTACACTTTTTTGCTTGACTTACCCGTGTATTATCTGTAATTTATACGAATAAATTAACCCTCTATAGGAGATTCCATGAATGAGAAAAGCAACAAGGAGGAAAACACAGTCGCGGGTCCAGGTATTCCAGGCACTCCCGCCGAACCGGACGCACTGGACGCCCTGGACGCCCTGGACGCACGGAGCAAGGAACAGGAAGAACTCAAGTGGGCCATCATGACCGGCGAGGTCCAGATGCTGCGCCGGCACGTCCAGGACCTGGTGTGCGCGCTTCAATGCCGGGAAGACTTCATCACATCCTGTGATAGGGAAAGGGAACTCCGCCACAGGTACCGGGGCTGCCTGCACTGCCAGGCCCAGAAACGTTGCTTTGAGGATTCCTTCGAGCACTGCCCGGCGTGCCAGGAATCCTTTGAAGACATCACGCAGGGGTATGAGCGAAGTGACGAGGCATTTTCCATTCTCTACGATCTCGAGAAGGTGCTGGAACGGCTCGGCAACCTTTGAGACTCGCTATAGAGATTTAGAACTATCGCTCTATAGAACCGTTAGCGCGCCCGCGATGCACCGGCCACGACCGAGCCGGTAACCAGGCCGTGACGCGACGCGGCAGCCAGGAAAGACCCACCAGAAAAGACTCAGCTGCCGCGTTTTCCACGCACCGCTCTCCCGCCCGCAGGACCGCCGTCACCGCAGGACCGCCGTCACCGCGGCGCGGGCCCGGGCATCCCGCGCCCGATGCTGCCCTCTTTATAACAGCCCCTTTTGCGGCTCTACGCTCTGGTCTCCCTTATTGATTCGTAATTGACTCGTACTCCAAGGCTATGGAGCGGAGCGCGTTGTTGCCGAAAAAGCCTGTCTGCTTCCGGCTTTAGAAGCCTGTGCTTGAAAACGAAGTAGAAAGCAAGCAAGCACCTGACGCGAACAACGCACTCCGCTCCATAGCCTCCTCCAAAATGGCATTGCACAATGGCATTGCACGTCGTGGCGCCGGCCCCCAAAGTGTCCCGGGTTTATCCGGATTTATTTCGCATACAGTGCACTTTTTTGCTTGACTTCCTGCGTTCCCATGCGTAACTTATACGTATAAGATAACCTTTTACAGGAGATCCCATGAATGAGAAACACAGCAGCGACAAAGCCAACAATCGACCGGTCCACGAGGTCAGGCTCGGGCGCATCAAAGCCACCGTCTGGGCCAATGCCTCGGAGAACGGTCCCTGGCACTCGGTCCAGGTGAGCCGCCTTTACAAGGATGGGGAGCAGCAGTGGAGAAGTTCGGACCGCTTCCACCGCGATGACTTGCCCCTGGTCGCCAAGGTAGCCGACCGGGCGCATAGTTGGATCTACGAGCAGACCGAGCGCTCCCTTGCAGAACGCGGCAATGACAACAGGCAGGACACCAGCGATGACACGGACCACTGCGGCGACTGGTAGAACCGAGTAGAACCGAGCAGCGGTAGGCGCTAACGTATAACGCCATAACGTATAACGCCATGGGGAGGCCGCCATTGGGCCTCCCTTTTCGGTCCCGATTTCGGCTCTCGGTCTATTCGGTTGCCCTCACTATCCCTTCCGGGCGCGCTGCCGAGCGGCCCCTGTCCTTCGCTGGCGCAGCCGCCCCCCAAGCCCCTTCCGCGAGGGACCGGAGCGGAGCGTGTCCGCAAGCGTCCGGCCTCCTCAACTGCGCCCCGGCAGGTATTGCTTCCCCTTCTAAAACGACCGATGACTGCCCGGATTGCCCGGGCTGCCCTGCGCGCTAGCGCGCGCGCACCATAACCCTGCGCCGGGTCACTGAGCGCTGCCGGGCTACTGAGCGCCCTCACCAACGCCGGGCTTGGCGTGCCAACTCACCCGCGCCGCCCGGCGAGGACGCCGCCCGCTCCCCGGCGCCGCTGCTGGCCGGGCAATGCGCAACTCGTCGGGTAGCGGCGGCGGTGATGGCAGCGGAAGGGCCGGCCTGCCGGCAGGTTCCGGCGCCGGTTCCGGCGTCCGCGCCTCGGCTGCTGTTGCTGTCGCCCGGTCACGCAAGCGTGACTGCTCTGCTGCTGCCGGGAGGGGCAGAGCAGGCACCACGGGCACGGGCAGCGTGCTGCGCGCCGGACCCAGTCCGGGAGCAGCCGCCGGGACCGGCGCCAGCGTGTAGCGAAACTTGTGCACCAGGAGCGGTTTGCGGTTGCCCGCAATCACCAGCGCCTCCTCGCTCCCGATCCTCCTCACCTCGTCGGCGGTGAGCAGCGCCCGCGGGCTCTCCCCGGTCGTGTCGCTGGTCCCCATCGCGATGAGCGCGAAGCGCTTCTTCTGATAGGTGCGCCGCGGGATCAGTTGCGTCGCCTGCCCCACCGCGCGGCTGAAGTACTCCGCCGTTTCCACGTCCAGGCCATGCAAGGCGATCTTGGTGGCGCAGTTCGTCAGGATGGTCTGCGCGTTCGCCTTGCCATACCTGGCCTCCAACTGCGAGAGCGACTGGATTCCCAGCCAGATGCCCACGCCCCGGCCACGGGCAAGCGAGATGGTCGTCTCGAAGTGCGGGATGACGCCAACGTTTGCGAACTCGTCCAGAAACAGGTGGACGGGGATAGGCCTGGTGTCCGCCGCCGCTACCGCCATCGGCTCGGCGGCCAGTTGTTCCAGCAGCAGGGTGAAGAAGAGCGAACTCAAGGGCCGGAGCCGTGCCATGTCCTGCTCGCGGGCGCACCAGTACACGGCAGCCGGGCACAGGCGAAGCCGCCCGAAGTCGGGCGGGGTGAGCGAGGCCGACGTGAAGCGGGCCACCAGCGGGTCTCGCAGGAACTGCAACTTGGCGGCCACGACCGGCACGATGGAGCCGCGCATGCGCTCGTGCGTCTGCCCGAAGATGATGGCCTGCTCGCGGGCGACCGGCGAGGCCGAGGCCTGGAAGATTTCGAGGAGTTTGGGCGGCTCCATGCGGGTGAACAGGTGGTAGGCGGCAAGGGGCGTGGGGACCGAGAGCGTGCTGGCGTGGGCGAACAGGGCCGACAGGAACGCGGTCTCAAGATCCGGCCAGGGCGGCTCCTGCCGCTCCGTCGCGCCTGCCTCCACGATGGCACGGGCGCACAGTTCCGCCAGGCGCGCGTCACGGCACAGGGGTATCCAGTTCAAACAGGCGGAAGCGTCGGGTTCGGTAGGCGCGTAGCGGATGGCGGGGTGAAAGCCCGAGGTGTAGTGCCACAGTTCCGACTTGGGGTCGGTGACCACGCAGGAGACGCCGCGGGCGAAGGCGAGGTTAGGCAGGAAGAACGAGAAGGACTTGCCCGTTCCCGAACCGCCCACGATGACGCCGTGCTGGCCGGGGAAGGGCGAGGGAAGCGCCACGAAGCGCCCGGCCATCGCTCCCAGCAGCAGGCTCGCGGGCGGGAGCGGGCGCTCGTTCCCTGCCGGCAGGAGCAGGTCGGCCACCTCGTCGGGGCGAGCAAACGCGGCGCTGCCGTGACTTTCGCTCGGGGAGTGAGGAGAGGTCAAAGCGCGAAACAGCAGCAGGAGGGACAGAGTGCCTAGCGCCGCGGTTTGAAGCCGCAGTGCCAGGGTCGGCGCGTCCGTGGTGGCGAGCAGCCCCAGCGACCCGAACAGCGCCGCGGCCAAAACCAGCATGAACCAGAACCGTCCCCTCTGCCAACCTCCCGACCGTTTAGCGTCCCCTGTCATCGTTCCCTTTCCAACTCGTCCGCCACGTCCCGCTCTTCTACTCCTCGCTCGACTTGTCGTTCTTCGGCTGCGGTTCGCTCGCCATCGTTGCTGCCCAGTCGCGCAAGCGCGTCACGTAATCGGCCAGTTTCTGATAGCGCGCGCTCAGCCGCTCCTGCTGCCGCGTCGCGGCTTTGAAGGAGCGGGTCAGGCGCCGGTTCTCCGCGTGAAGGAACGCGTTCTCGGCGCGCAGTAGGCGCAGCGCGCCCCGCAGTCGCTCGTTGATCTCCTCCAGCTCGTGTCGTGTCACGCCCATGCCTGTCCTGCCCCTGCTCATCGGTCACGCGCGCGTGACTCGGCTGCTGCTCATCGGTCTCCAACGCCCCCGCTGCCCGCCGGTCCCGCTCCCGGTACGCGGCCGGGGGAAGCGCCCGCGACGCGCGCGCCGGCCTATCCCGTTCCGGCTCCCCGTGTTGCAGCGGGTGCAACGCCCGCTTGTATTCCTGGGTCTGCTGCTTCTTGGCCAGGTGCTCGCGCGCGTCCCGGCCCAGATGGCGCGCGTACAGCCGGTTCCACACCTCGTCCAGTTGGCGCCAGGCGCGGGCGGAGAAGTCCAATTGGCGCCCGTCCACGCCGCGCGCTTCGATGAACAGGTGCGCGTGCGGGTGGACCGTGTCCCGGTGCACGAACCCGATGGCCCGCGCGCCGGGAACCGCCGCCTCCAGCCACGCGCGCAGCAGATGGTGAAGGCGAGGCGTCGGCACGTCCTGCTCGAAGCTGACCAGCAGGCGATAGTGCGTGCGCGCTCGGCCTTGTCCTCGCCGTCCTCTTGTTCCTTCCACGGCCGCGCGCGTCCAGGCGTAGGCGATGAGGCTGTCGCGAAGGGCGGCGTAGGTGGACGCGCCGCGCCAGAGCGCTTCGGGCACGCGGTGCAGCAGCACCCCCTGCTCGCGCTCCAACACCGCGCTTTCGCGGCTGATGTAGCGCAGGTGAGTGGCCGCCGTGCCGGGCCGCCCCACCGTGAACCGGCAAAACGTTCCCCCGCAAAACGTCCCCCCGCCATTGCCTGCCCCGCCCGTCATAACCTCATAACTGCCTCCTCACTGCCTCCTCATCCCGCACTGCTCCTCATCCACCCGTCACGCGCTTTGCGACCTCGCGGGCCAGCGACTCCAGCAGCGCGGCCACCTCGGCCATCTCCGCGGCAAGGGTCGGCTCCGCCCCCAGGCGCCGCAGTCCGGGCGTGTTGGCCCCGCCGCCCAGCCGCCGCAGTGACAGGGCGGTGCGCTTGAAGGCATGCAGCAGCGTTTCCAGATGGGCGCGCTCCTGGCGCGTGGGCGGGGGCCTCCCCTCGGCCAGCGCGCAGCGCACCAGGTAGCGCGAGGCGGACAAACCCGCCGCCTTCGCCCGCGCCTCGATCCGGCGCTTCTCCTCACCCGTGGCCCGCACGAACAGGCTCGCGCCGTACAGTTTGCGCGGCGGCTGCGGCGGCGTGGGGGGTGCTGGGGGTTTAGGGGGTGGCGACGCGGCGTTCATGGTTGTCTTTGTTATCTTTGTCCTGCGTTGGCGGGTGAGCGCGATTGTAAAAAACCCTCGCCGGAACCTAAAGCCACGAAACCGGCACAAAACGGGGCCGGGTGCGCGGTGCTAGCGCGAGCCGTATCCTGCGCTCGTTGAGGCGGTGAAGGAAAAATCGGCACCGCGCGCTAGCACTTGAGTCCTGGGAGCGCTTTTTATCTGCCGCGAAGGCCAACAAGGGCAGTGCTGCTCCGCTGCGCTGGTGCTTCGCCGTGCGCTCGCCGTGCGCTCGCCGTGTGTTCGCCGTGCCTTCCCTGTGCCTTCCTGCGCGCTAGCGCGCCGCTTCCCCTGTGCGTCCCAACGGTGTACTGGTTCTCCTGTCTGACAAACGCCTGCCTGGAGGTTCTTGAACCTGCGGGCCGGGCCTCATACGGGTAGAAGAAACGCTCCGTCGAGCGGCCACAAAAGCCGTTTGACGGACACTGCACGCGACAGGAAGGAGGGCACGAAGATGCCCACCTATCCCCGCTACCTCACCTACCAACCCGAACAGTTGGAGGCGAGGCTGCGGGAACTCGACCCGACCGGACAGGTTACGGTCGCAACGCTCACAGCAGCCGCAAACAGCAACGGCAACGGTGGCGGTGGAACGGGAAGTGCGGGAATCACGGGCAGGGGCAGGCTCCTCAAGAGCCACTCCTGCCCGGTTTGTTTTCCGGATGGTCAGGAAGGTACGTGCGCCTACACGCGCGGCGGCCCCGCCTGGCACCAGTTTCGCTTCACGCACAACGGGCCGGACGGAGCGAGCACTTCGCTCCCCGTCCTGCACATGACGGAGCGGGTCGGCAACGACCTGGGCTCCATCGAGGAGGCGGCCAAACGGTTTGCCTCCCTGGCTTACACGGCCGCCATTCGGCGCGAGCGCACGGACTACTTCCAGCGCGCAAGCGAGGGCGGTGGACGCAAGCGGCGCCCGGAACGCTGCCAGATGAAGATGGAGCGGGCCAAGCAGTTAGCCGGGCGCTACGCCGTTTGCCAGCGGGTGGGAAACCGCCTGCTGCCGGCGAGCGGCACGCACGAGCACCTGGACGACGCGAACGCCGAATGGCGAACGCGACGGGACCGCTCGCTTGTGGTTGCCTGCTGCAACCGGCTGGACCGGTGCTGGGAATTGCCGCGCTTCAACCCGCTCTACGCGGAGTTCGACCCGTGGCAAGAATACACGGTCCTGACTGCCGCGGAAGCATTCGAGGCAGCGCCGCAGCAAGCAGCAGAGGCGGTATCCAGGCCGCAGGCTACGCTCGCGGTCCGGTTCGTACCGACGAACGCGGGCGCGCAGAGCGACGGTGAGGAGCAGGTCGAGGAGCAGGTCGAGGACGACTGGGAGTATCTGCCCGGTCCCGACGAAAGCGACGGCGACCTGGACGACGAAGAGTTCCCGGACGGTCTGGACGAGGAGGACGAGCCATGAAACTCGTTCGTCCCGACGGGGCCGAGGTCTTTCTCGGCTCCCTTCTCGACCAGGTGTACTCGCTCGAGGACGACGACGGCACCCAGTACCACTGGTCCGTCGCAGAAGCGAGCCAAAGGGCACTTCTGCGCGGCCAGTACTGGACCGTTTGTCTGTCCGAAATCGGGCTGACCTGCGAGTCCATCCGCGCCCGCTACCAGGACCTGGACGAGGCGCACGCGCTGACCCGGGACCTGAACCAGCCGCTGCTCTTCGTGCCGTTTAACGGCAGCCACCAGTTGATTGACGGCTGGCACCGGCTGTTCAAGGCGGCAAAGACCGGCGTGGACGTTCTGCCGGCCCTGGTTCTCACCCAGGAGGACGCCGACGCGAGCCTCATTGTGCGGCTTGCGCCCGGCCACGGCCTCGACTGGGGCCAGGAACAAGGGAAGACACAAGGCCACGTCCAGAGCGGCAAGTAGACGCGGCAAGTAGAACGGTCGGGGCTTTTGCGCGCCCGACGGCCTTTGGGAGATCGCACGCAGTCACCGCAACCGGTGGCGCGCTCGCGGCGGTCCCCTAACCGGGTCGCCGCACGCGCGCCATCACTGTCCACAGTCACTGATCCTGAGACGGCAGTGACTTCAGTGAAAGGAGCCTCGTCGTTATGGGAAGCGCAACACAGCCTCCCCCAACTCCCCCAACCACGCAGCAGCAACAGCAAGGGCAACCGCCCCGGCTCTCGTCCACGCAGAAGGCGTACCGTGAGGACCCCGACGGGTTCGTGGAACGACTGCGCGCGCGGGCTGACAGCCTGTTCGCGGACGGTTACACCGTGCGTCCCGCAAGCGAACCACACCGGTTCCTGGTGGCGCATACCAACCCCAAGGACGGAGTGGTGACTGAGTACGCCGTTGACGCTGAGGAAGAACGCTGCCCCTGCCCGTTTTACGCGCGGCAGGCAAACGGCGAACGCCTCGCCGCTGAAGGCGGTCCCCTCCTCCCCTGCAAGCATCTCGTCGGTTTGCCCGCCCTCGTGCGGGAGACCTGGCGGCGCCATGCCAGGGAAGGCAA
>Ga0136611_10002124_pt1 | contig 13740 bp, 11 predicted proteins | sample AntDrymUQ2232306_2_FD_106645 | JGI IMG/M metagenome (GOLD analysis project Ga0136611, IMG submission 106645) | Polar desert sand microbial communities from Dry Valleys, Antarctica - metaG UQ223 (23.06) | ecosystem: Environmental > Terrestrial > Soil > Desert | place: Antarctica: Dry Valley...
ACGGTCAACTACGACGGCGTAAATATTCTGGAAGTTTTTGCCACCGGACCGATTTCGGAAGGTGTCGGACTGCTCGCTTCAAAAATGCTTCGCGGCGGATTTGAAGTCAAGGAAGTAGCGCGAAGTCTAAATAAAGTAACCGGCACACACGCCGTCTGGTTTAACGAGCGGCTTCTGACGTCACCCGAACAAGCAGTTGCCGAATGTTTGCTTTTGACCGATCGGCGATTAAAAAATATGCCCGCATCGGAACGCGCAATCGGCAAAAATGCGGCGGCGCAATCTGAAGTCGTGCAAGTGCTGCCTAAGATGGGCAATTTAATCGGCGAATGTCCCGAATGTAAAGGACAACTCGAACACGCTTCGGGCTGTGATTTCTGCCGCGACTGCGGTTATTCAAAATGTCGTTAAAGGTGATGCCGCCTAAAGGCTAATGGCATTAAGTTAAGGAAATTTAGCCGCAGATTTTCACAGATGACGCAGATAAATCAAAATTACTATCCGCGTTTTTCGCGTTGATCTGCGGCTAAAACTTTTCTTGAAATTATTAAACGCGGTTATCTTAGCTCGACTTTATCCAAATTAAGAAACGAAGCACAAAGTATCTGTCAAACATTCCAGATAAGAAGGTAAGTTAATAAATATAACTGAACCAAGTATATTCATACGTTTAATTTAACTGGCAGATGTCGAGAACGTTCATATCGGTGTAATCTACGTTTTCGCCGCCCATTGCCCAGACAAAGCTATAGTTCGACGTGCCGACGCCCATATGCATTGACCACGGCGGCGAGAGAATGACTTCCTGGTTTGCCAACACAATAGTACGCGTGTCCTCAGGCTGTCCCATAAAATGCATAATGCGAGCTTTTTCATCCAAATCGAAATACAGGTAGACTTCCGAACGTCGTTCGTGAATGTGCGGCGGGCAGGTATTCCAAACGCTGCCCGCCTCCAGCGATGTCAAACCCATTACAAGCTGCGACGATTGGCAAATTCCCGGAATGATAAGCTGGTAAACCGTCCGCACATTCGAGGTTTCAGTTGTGCCGAGATGCAGTTTGTTGGCTTGTGCGGCGGTAATCAGTTTCGTTTCAAACGAAGCGTGCGCCGGAGTGGAAACGAGATAGAATCTTGCCGGATTATTTGAATCCGCCGATTCAAACGAAACTTCCGCGCTGCCCATCGTGATGTAAAGACAATCTTTATTTCCCGGTTCAAAACGCACGCCGTCAACCGTAACGATTCCTTTTCCCGCGCCAATATTTACTGCGCCGAGTTCGCGGCGTTCCAGATATGGTTTGCCTTTCGCCGATTCGGGTTCGGTTTGCAGGGGAAGCGAAAGTTTTTGATTAACCGGCATCGCGCCGCCTACGACGATGCGGTCAAAGTGTGTGTAATTGAGACGCATTTCATCAGCGACAAATAATTCATTAACCAAATAAAGCTCGCGCAATTCATCGTTGGTCGCGCCATAGATTGATTCGGGATGCGTTGCGTAATAAGTTTTTTGATACATAATTTTTCGATTTTTCGGTGTCTGCAAAACAATTTTTCGTTTGTTTTTGGTCGAGCCGGTTATTTATCTTCTAACGCGCCATCCAACCGCCGTCAACGACGAGTATGTGACCTTGCAGATAATCGGAAGCCTGCGAACTTAAAAACACAGCCGCGCCAGCCAAATCGCTTGCATCGCCCCAGCGACCAGCCGGAATTCGCTCTAAAATCTGCCGATTTCTCGTTTCGTCCGCCCGCAACGCTGTCGTGTTGTTCGTCGCCATATATCCGGGAGCAATCGCATTGACGTTTATGTTGTGTTTCGCCCATTCGTTGGCGAGCGCTTTGGTCAGTCCGGCGATGCCTGATTTCGATGCCGTATAAGCCGGAACGGTGATTCCGCCCTGAAACGAGAGAAGCGACGCAATGTTGACGATTTTGCCTGCGCCCTGTTCAATCATCTTTTTTCCGGCGGCTTGCGATAATCTGAAAACGCTCGACAGATTGACTTCGAGAACCGTCGTCCAATCATCTTCGGAAAAATCAACCGCCGGTGCGCGGCGAATCATTCCGGCGTTGTTGATTAAAATGTCGATTTGTCCGAACCTTTCGACTGTTTTTTCAACTAAATCTCGAGGCGTTTCTTTGTCAGACATATCACCTGAAACGGAAAAAGTTTTACGTTCGAGATTTTTAATCTGCGTGCAGGTTTCGTTCGCTTCGCCGTCAAAATGACAATGACAAACAACGTCAGCACCTGCTTCGGCTAAAGCGACTGCCATCGCCTGACCTAACCCGACCGACGCGCCTGTGACAAGCGCGACTTTACCGTCAAGTTTGAACTTTTCCAAAATATTCATATTTGATTTACACAAAATTTCCGTCGTTTATCGCTTAACATCTGAACTGCCGCCGCGCATCAGATGCTCGATTTCCTCGACTGTTGCTGTTGAGTTATCGCCGATTGTAGTCATCGCCAGAACGCCGTGCGCCGCGCCGCAATCGGCGGCAAACTTCAAATCTTTTCCGTTCAAAAGTCCGTAAATAAACCCTGAAACGAAAGCGTCGCCGCTGCCAACTCGGTCTAAAACATTCGCCTGAAAATATTTACCGGCGACTGTTACGCGGTCTTCGGCAAAGCAAGCCGCTCCGAAATTATGCGAACTCGCATCGTGAACATCGCGCAGAGTTGAAACGATTATTTGTAGATTCGGAAAATCGGCACGCATTTTTTCCGCCGCCGTTTGAAATTTCTCCTCGTCAAATGCTGCGACGCTCGGCTTAAACTCATCGGAAATCACACCGAAAACCACATCGGCAAACGGCAAAAGTTCCCGATTCAATTCGTTTGCCGCCGTCTTGCCGCCGCGATTTTTCCAGAGCGACGCGCGGTAATTTAAGTCGTAAGAAACAATCGCGCCATTCTCTTTTGCGATTTTGACAGCTTCGACGGCAACCTGCGGAGTTGTTGCGGAAAGTCCCGTGAAAACGCCGCCCGTGTGAAACCAGCGAACGTTTTTTTCGCCGAAGATTCTGTGCCAATCAACTTCGCCGATTTTCAATTGCGAAACCGCCGTATTTCCGCGGTCAAAGCAGGAATCCGGTGGACGCAGACCGAATCCGCGCTCAATGAAATATAAACCGTTGCGTGTGTTTGCGCCGATTCCGTCATGCGCTCGCCAGACGATTTCCGAAGCATCAACGCCTGCTTGCTGCGCGAAATCTTCAGCTAATCTGCCGAGCGAATTATCCGCCAGTGCCGTAACAATTGCGGTTTTTTGCCGGAAAACTTTTGCCAGATTGCGGGCGACGTTATATTCCGCGCCGCCGTCGAAAACGCGAAACGATCGCGCATTGTGAATCCGTTCGTTTTCCGGGTCAAAGCGCAGCAAAATCTCGCCTAAGGAAACAAAATCCCGGCATCCGTCTTTTTTTTCTTTAATTTTCAGCACGAATGTAAGATAACAAATCCGAAAAAGTAAATCTAAAATCCAAAAAATCAACACGCTTCTGTTTTATAAAAATCGTTCATGCGATAAAGCCGTTTGCCAAATAATCTTCGACGGCGACTTCGAGCGCGCCGCCGATTGCCGCGCCCGCCGGTTCGCCCGCTTCGACCGACCAGCCGTCGAGTTTCCCGACAATGCTTCTTTCAATCGCTTCATTTAACGGTTTTTTTATAAATTCCCAGCCGTAAACCAGCCGTCCGCTGATAATCACGCGCGGGATGCCGACGCCCATAATTACGTTGGCGATGCCAATTCCCAGGTAATCGCCGATTTTTGCGAGCGTGCTTTTTGCCCTGATGTCGCCGTTTGCGGCTTTGTTTACGATTTCCACAAACCGCGGAACGCTTTCGCCGCCTCTTACGGGTCGGTCTCCCAAATAAAGCGAAGCGGCGGAAGCAGCCGAAGCGTATTTTTCCCAGCAGCCGCGATTGCCGCAAACACACGGTTTGCCACCCGCGACAATCGTCATATGTCCAAATTCTCCGGCAATGCCGCGTCCGATTCCAGTGCCGCGATAAACCTCGCTGCCGATTACCAAACCGACACCAATCCCGGTTCCTGAACGCACCAGAATAAAATTTGTCATTAAATCGTCGTTTGAACGATGAATTTTCATCCGCGCTTCATACATCGCCGCGGCGGTCGCATCGTTTTCAACAACTACATTTACATCCGAAGAAATTGTTAGAGCATCCGCGACATTAACATCTCTCCAATCGAGATTCGGCGCGTAAATCAATTTGCGCCGCGCCGCGGCGGTCAAACCCGGAACGCTGACACCGATTGCCTTTAAGTCGTAATCAGAATAGCGTTTGCATAGCTCTTCGATTTTTATTCGCGCCGTCATCAGCGCGATTTGCGGTTCGGTCGGCGTATCGAATTCCTCTTCATCGAAAATTTCGTCTTTCAGATTCGTTAATCCGATTTGCGAGCGGCGCACTCCTAAATTTAACCCGATGAATATATTCTTCCGGTCGTTAAACGACAACGCGACGGGCGGTCTGCCCTGCGTTTTATTTTTGCCTTCAGTCGGATCAAAAGATTCTTCACGAATCAGACCCGCCGCAACAAGAGGTTTAACTATATCTGTGATGGTGCTGCGATTAACATTCAAACGCCTTGCAAGATCAATCCGCGAAATCGGCTGTGCGGCGCGAATCAACCGCAGCAGCATTTGAGTTGTTCTCACCGGAGTTATCGTGTCCGACTGAAGGTTGTGGATTGAACCGGATGGAATTTTCGATAAGTCAATCAGCATTTTTACAGTTGTTTCTTTTCGTTACAATTCAATTACGACGTAATTACCGCATCAAATTCATTTATAACGTAACCGTCTGTTCCGCCCAGAATTGAAATTCGCGGTGTTTGTTTTCTTCGGCTTTCGCCGGAATCTCGCCGCTTGCTACCCGCCGGACGTGTTCAAAAAGACGCTCGCCAACCTCTTCAATCGTTTCAGTTCCTTCGATAATATTTCCCGCTGAAACGTCAATGTCACGGTTCATCCGTTCAAAAACCCGGTTGTTTGAAGCAAGTTTGATGACCGGCGCAATCGCGTTGCCGATAGTCGTCCCGTTGCCAGTCGTAAAAACTACAACCGTCGCTCCGGCGGCGACGAGCGCGGGCGTTGATTCCTGGTCGTAGCCCGGACCCTGCATAATATTTAACCCGCGGTTTTTCGGTGCTTCGGCGTATTCTGTAACGCCTTCGACGCGCGTCGTGCCGGATTTCGACATCGCGCCCAAGGATTTGATTGTGATATTTAAAAGCCCGCCCGCAATGTTGCCGGGACTTGGATTGTTGTTCAAAACGCCGCCGAATTTTCCGGCGTATTCCTTATACCAGTCAATCATTCGATAAACCGCGCGACCGGTTTCCGCATCTTTTGCACGATTGGCGACGACGTGTTCCGCGCCGCAAAACTCCGGTATTTCCGTAATCAAAACCGTTCCGCGAGAACGCACGAGAATATCTGCCGCGCTGCCGAGAGCCGGATTCGCTGAAATCCCAGAAAACCCGTCGCTTGAGCCGCATTTTACGCCCAGAACAAGTTCACTCACGGGAAATTCTTCGCGCCGATTTTTATTAACAATGGGAAGCATTTCCTGAACGATTTTCAAGCCTCGTTCAATCGCCGCCTGCGTTCCGCCAATTTCCTGAATGCCGATTTTGGCAACCGGCTTATTGAAAGAAATCTCGCGCTTTAACAAATATTTTTCAACCTTTGAGAGATTGGTTTTCTCGCAGCCCAAATCCATCAAAATCACGCCGCCGACGTTTGGGTGGTCGGCATAATTCGACAAAGTTCGCAGCATTATGTCGAGGTTCGAGCCGTCCTGACAGCCGCAGCCTTTGTTGTGCGGAATAGCGACGACACCATCGACATTCGGGAAATTTTCCCGTTTATAATGCAGAAATTCCGACATCATCGAAATCTGCGCGGCTTCGTGGCTGGCGCACATCGAAGTCGGCACAATTAAAATGAAATTGCGCGTTCCGACGCGACCGTCCGGGCGGCGAAAGCCCATAAAAGTTTCGATTTCATCAATGGGGAAATAATCCGGCGCGGGCGTATGAAGGTCTTCAGGTAAATCGCGCACGACCGGAACATCGTTCGACATATTTTCGTGCGTAATCCATTCGCCTGCTTCAATGCCCAAACTCGTTCCAATCGGCTGGTCGTATTGTCGAACGTAATCGCCCGGCGGAATTTCTTCGGTTGCAAAACGATGTCCGAGCGGCACGGCTTGTTTCAGCGTTACAGTTTTTTGATTCGACAGCGAAACGATTAATCCCGCAAACGTTTCGTTTTTTACTACGGCGACGTTATCTGCTTGGTTAACGATAATCGCGTAATCGCTGATAGCGGCAGCCGTTTGTGTATCAGTCAGCATAAGAATTCAATCTCTTTTTTATATTTTTATATTAAAACATCGGGCAAAATCAGCGCTTTCACGTTCGGGTGCAGTCTAATCCAAAGCCCCGGATTTTCATCAAGCTGTTTTTCGAGTTTGCTTTCATCGCTTGAAAACTCTGTTTCGACAACGCGCTTAAAACTTTCTCGTTTCGCCGGAGCGGTCGAAGCGTCAACGATTGACTGGACGATTTTTCTTGCGCCCAAAATCGCCGCCGGACCCAAAGTAAAAATATTCGTAGCGGCGCGGCATTCTGCTTCGTCGCCTTTGGAAATCCGGCTTCCGCCAACTTTAAATTTATTGATGTGATGCTCCAATATGCTCGACGAAATCGGGATAATTCCGGCAATGTCCGTGTATCTCGCGCCGGAATTCGGTTTTATATAAGCCAGATGCGAAGCGGCATCCGCCTCCGGTCCGAGTCCGAGAAAGAAAATATCAATTCCGCCGAGCGATTCAAGTTTTTCGAGATATTTGATTAACTCGCCTTCCAAATCGTCGGTTTCGGTGTTCATCGGCGTAAAACTTTTGATTTTCTCAAAAAACTTTTCGCCCAAAAGACGCTCAAAATCTCGCACGAAACTCAAACCGTTTTTCATTCGCATCGGCGCAAGCGCGTCTTGGGTAAAAACGTGCAAACGAGTGAGCAAATCGTCAATTTCGCTCGATTGCGATTTTTCGTTGATGATTCGATACATCGCCTGCGCGCCGCGACCGCCAAGCAGAATTATCACTATGTCGCCCATCTTTTCACCAGCGTATCGGACGAGTTCGTCAAACATCGCTAGCCCGACGGCTTCCTCGGTCTCCAAAACTTCGTATTTATAATCGGGCAGAGTTTTCGGCAGGCTCACATCGCTTTTTGAATATCCAACCCATGTGTTTTGGTTCGCGCTTCTTCGATTGATTAGCTTTTTTTCTGATGCTTTCACTTTTTTCGTTAAAATTCTAAATTGGTTAAACCAATTAAATACTATCCTAAATTCTTTACAATATCAAAACAACCGCGCTTTTTCTTAATAGAATACTAAAATCAAGACATAAAGTAAATCTACAGGGCTTGACAATTTTTCAAATAGTGATACATACTTAAGATAAATTTAACAAAATGGTAAAACCTTTTACCATAATTCTTGTCTTATAAATTAAAATTTAATTAGTTATGAGTTATTCCAAATTTGACCTGGACGGCAGAGTTGCCGTTGTCGTCGGCGGAACGTCCGGCATCGGGCGCGCAATCGCTCACGGATTAGCCGAAGCCGGGGCTGATGTCGTAACTACTTCGCGCCGCGTCGAACAGGTTGAAGCGACCGCGAAAGAAATTGAAGGCTTCGGTAGACGGACTTTGCGAATCGTGTCGGATGTTTCAGACCGCTCGTCGCTCGAAAATCTTCTTCAAGAAACTGTCGGGCAGTTGGGTCGGGTTGATATTCTGGTCAATTCCGCCGGGCGAACGAAACGCGCACCTACGCTCGAATTTTCCGAAGAAGACTGGAACGACATTTTAGAGACCAATCTGACGGGAACGCTTCGCGCCTGCCAGATTTTCGGGCGGCAGATGCTCGAACAAAAATACGGGCGCATTATCAATATCGCCTCGCTTTCGACGTTCGTATCCTTGTTTGAAGTCGCCGCTTATTCTGCAAGTAAAGCCGCTGTCGCGTCCCTGACCAAATCGCTGGCAATCGAATGGGCGAAAAACGGCGTTAATGTCAACGCGATTGCGCCGGGCGTTTTCAAAACCGACCTAAACCGGCAACTGCTCGAATCAACCGAGCGCGGAAAAGAATTTCAAATCCGAACGCCGATGGGACGTTTCGGCAAAGTCGAAGAACTGGCGGGCGCGGCGGTCTTTTTAGCGTCTGATGCGGCGAGTTATGTAACGGGCGAAGTTTTAGTGGTTGACGGCGGTTTTCTAGCGAGCGGCGTTAATCAGTAAGAAGGTTATTAACCACAGATTTACACAGATTAACTCGGATAAAAACAAAAAAGAATTAACAAAATAAAATCTTCTTCAATTTGTGTTTATCCGTGAAAATCTGTGGTTTCAAATTCTTGATTTTTGTGAATCCTGAAATCGCGGAAAAAACCAAAAGACTCGTGAAAATGCTTGCCGAAAACGAACTCGGCGGCGTTTTGATAAATTCGCAGTTCAATTTCGCCTGGGCAACCGGCGGAAAATCAAACGGAATAAATTTAAGCAGCGAAAACGGCGCGTGTTTTTTGCTGATTAGAAGCGACGGCAGTAAATTTGTTTTGGCAAACAACATTGAAATGCCGCGCATTTTAGAGGAAGAAATTTCCGCCGAAGATTTCGAGCCGATTGAGTTTACCTGGCAGGAAGAAAAAGCGTCGGGCGATTTTGTGATTGATAAAGCGAAATCGCTTTTGAAAACCGGCAAAAATCTCGCTTCTGATCTGTTTTTACACAAAGAAATTCGCCCGGTTGAAAGTTTAATTTCCCGCTGTCGCTATGAATTAACAACGCCGGAAATCCAAAGATACCGCGCACTCGGAAAAGATGCGGGAAAGGCAATCGGCAACACTATAAAAAGCATCAACGCGGGTGAAACGGAAATTGCAATCGCCCGCAAAACGAAAAGCGAACTGGCGAAATTTAACATCGATTCGGTTGTAACTTTAATCGGCGCAGACGAGCGAATCGAGCGATTTCGACATCCGACACCGAGTGAAAATGTTTGGAAAAAAATTCTTTTAATCGCCGTTTGCGCCAAGCGCGAAGGCTTGATTGCAAATTTAAGCCGCATCGTTTGTGTTGGCGAAATTCCAAACGATTTGAAGCGCAAAACCGAAGCCGCCGCATATGTTTTCGCCAAACTTTTATCCGAAACAAAAACGGGAAAAACCGGCGCGGAACTTTATAAAATCGCGGCTGACGCATATGCTGAAAAAGGTTTTACCGACGAGATAAATCTGCATCATCAGGGCGGCGCGACCGGATATAAAACGCGCGATTGGGTGATTCATCCAAAATCCGGCGAGACAGTTTTTCCGAATCAGGCGTTTGCGTGGAATCCTTCAATTACGGGGACGAAAGCGGAAGAAACCGCTTTAATTTCGGGCGATAAAATCGAGATTATTACGGCAACCGACAATTTCCCCGCGATTGCCGTTGAAATAAAAGGGCGCGAATATTTTGCGCCCGGCATTCTGAGTTTATAGACGGAAAACTTCCATTGCCGAATGCGCCAAAAAAGTTTATCAAAAAATCTTTAAATTCAAAGGGTTTCAGTCCGCGAAATCCAGGTCTTAAAACAATAAAGCGAGGTCGAAAATGAACGAAACAGATAAGGCGTTTGAAGGAATAACCGAACCAAAACTGAACACCGTAGCCGCGCCGATCGAAACCGGCACCAGCGCATTGGGATCGGCAGTTGAAGCAACGAATGACGGCGGCGCGACGACACGAATCGGCAAATATCGCTGGATGATTTGCGCGCTTTTGTTCTTTGCCACAACAATCAACTATATTGACCGACAGGTTCTGGGAATTCTCGCCACCGATGAAGCGTTCAAAGCGCAAATCGGCTGGAGCGAAGCTGAGTACGGTTTTGTCAATACGGCTTTTCAAGCGGCGTATGCTATAGGTTTGCTCGTCGTCGGCGGGTTAATGGACAAATTCGGCACGCGAAAAGGTTTTTCGGTCGCAATTGTTTTTTGGAGCATCGCCGCGATGGGACACTCTCTGGCACGTTCGGCGTTCGGATTCGGTGTGGCGCGTTTTGCGCTCGGCTTAGGCGAAGCCGGAAACTTTCCCGCCGCTATAAAAACCGTCGCCGAATGGTTTCCGAAAAAGGAACGCGCTTTTGCGACGGGAATTTTTAACTCCGGCTCGAATGTCGGCGCGATTCTCGCACCTTTGAGCGTGCCGTTTATCGCCGTCAATTACGGCTGGCAATGGGCGTTTATCATCACGGGCGCGCTCGGTTTTATCTGGCTCGTTTTCTGGCTGATGATTTACCGTTCGCCCGAAGAACATCCGAAACTTTCAAAAGCCGAACTCGCTTATATTCAATCGGACAACGAACCGGCAATGGCAAAAATTCCCTGGTCACGTTTATTGCCGCATCGCCAGACATGGGCTTTCGCCATCGGCAAATTTTTGACCGATCCGGTTTGGTGGGTTTATTTGTTCTGGCTGCCTAAATTTTTGAACGCGAAATTCGGCTTGAATATTTTGCAGCTCGGCTTGCCGCTTATTGTCATTTACGTTATTGCCGATGTTGGCTCAATCGGCGGCGGCTGGCTTTCTTCAATGCTGATTAAACGCGGCTGGTCGGTCAATGCCGGACGCAAAATGGCGATGCTGATTTGCGCTCTCTGCGTCGTACCGATTGTTTATGCTTCGATTACGGACAATCTCTGGGTTTCCGTAATTTTAATAGGAATAGCGGCGGCAGCGCATCAAGGCTGGTCGGCGAATATTTTCACGTTCGCCTCGGATATGTTTCCGAAACAGGCGGTCGGCTCTGTCGTCGGCATCGGCGGAATGGCTGGTTCAATTGGCGGAATGATAATCGCAAGCACCGTCGGATTATTACTGGAAGGAACTAAATCACCCGAATTTCCGGGCGGAAATTATTTTTTAATCTTTGCCATCGCGGGTTCGGCATATTTGATAGCGCTGCTGATTATGCACCTGCTCGTGCCGAAACTCGAACCTGTTCAACTCGGCGAAGTTTAATTTTTTCGTATAAAATAGTCGAATGGAAAAAGCGAAAATCTTAGAAACAATCAAACGCGAAAAGCTCGTGCCGGTCGTTCGCACAAACTCTACGGACGATGCCCGAAAAGCCGTTGAAGCATTGTCGAAATGCGGCATCAAGGTTTTTGAAATCACGATGACCGTGCCGAACGCGGTCGAATTGATTGCCGAATTAAGCGCAAAAAATTCTGACGTTTTGCTCGGTGCGGGAACGGTTTTAGACGAAAAGCAAGCTGAAGAATGTATAAAAGCTGGCGCGAAATTCATCGTCAGCCCGGCTTTCAATGCTCAAACGGTTCGGTTTTGCAAAGAAAACGACATCACCGTAATGCCCGGCTGTTTGACGCCGACCGAAGTTTTAACCGCCTGGAACGCCGGCGCCGATTTCGTCAAAGTTTTTCCGTGCGACGCGATGGGCGGCGCGAAATATTTGAAAACCTTAAAGACGCTTTTTCCGCACATTGAAATGATGCCGACCGGCGGCGTTTCATTGGAGACGATTGCCGACTTTTTCAAGGCAGGCGCAATCGCCGTCGGCGTCGGCACGGATTTGGTTGATGTTAAAGCGATGCAAAACGGTGATTTGAAATTAATTGCCGAAAAAGCGGGAAAATATCTGGAAATTGTGCGGAATCTTTGAAAATTTCGCACTGTGTAATAAATGGAGTTAATGAAATCATATTTACTGAAGATTCTAATTTTCCAATTAATTTTAATTTTCTTCTCCTCGTTTGTAGTTGCTCAAACCAATACCGCCTCACAAGTCTGGCAAGCCGATAATCTCGACGGCACTTATAAAAATCCGATTCTGCATGCCGATTATTCCGACCCGGACGCAGTTCGCGTCGACGACGATTTTTATATGACGGCTTCAAGCTTTAATGCCGCGCCCGGATTGCCGATTCTGCACTCGAAGGATTTGGTCAACTGGCAATTAATAAATTACGTTTTTACAAAACAAAAACCTCTAGAGGTTTTCGATAAACCGCAGCACGGCGGTGGAGTTTGGGCGCCTTCGATTCGTTTTCATAACGGCGAGTTTTACATTTTTTATCCCGACCCGGATTTCGGAATTTATTTGACGAAAACCAAGAATCCGGCAGGCATTTGGTCTGAACCCATTTTGATTAAAGCGGGCAAAGGATGGATTGACCCTTGTCCGTTGTGGGACGAAGACGGCAACGCTTATCTGGTTTCGGCTTTTGCCGGAAGTCGTGCCGGAATCAAAACCGTTTTGATTGTCTCTAAGATGCACACGGACGGAACTAAACTGCTCGACGACGGCGTTCTGGTTTTCGACGGACACGCGAATCATCCAACCGTCGAAGGTCCGAAATTTCACAAGCGCAATGGTTTTTATTATATTTTCGCGCCGGCAGGCGGCGTCCCGACCGGCTGGCAATTAGTTTTGCGCTCGAAAAATGTTTACGGACCTTACGAAGAAAAAATCGTTCTCGCGCAAGGCTCTACAAACGTCAACGGACCGCATCAGGGCGCGTGGGTTACGACGCAGACGGGCGAAGATTGGTTTCTGCATTTTCAGGACAAAGGCGCTTACGGCAGAATTTTGCATCTCGAACCGATGACTTGGAAAAACGATTTTCCCGTTATCGGAACTGATAAAGACGGCGACGGTAGCGGCGAGCCGGTTTCGAGTTATAAAAAACCAAATGTCGGCGGCAATTTTCCCGTTGTGACACCGCCCGATTCGGATGAATTCGATGACGCGAAACTCGGATTACAATGGCAATGGCACGCCAATCCGCAGGCGATTTGGGCTTTTCCGTTTCCTTCAAAAGGTTTCTTGCGGATGAATTCTGTGCAGACACCGGAAAATTATAAAAATCTCTGGGATTTGCCGAATCTGCTGTTGCAGAAATTTCCCGCCGAAGAATTTACGGCAACGACCAAAGTCAATTTGACCGCCCGTTTTGAAGACGAAAAATTCGGTTTAGTCGTTATGGGTCTGGATTATTCCTACATCGCCGCCAGATGGAAAAACGGCAAACTTTACCTTTCGCGGGCGACAGCAAAAGATGCCGACAAAGGAAATGCGGAAACGGAAACCGCTCCGATTGAACTCAAAAACAAGGAATTTTATCTGCGCGTGAAAGTTTCCGAAAATGCGATGTGCCATTTCAGTTTCAGCGCGGATGGCAGAAATTTTCAAACCGTCGGCGAGCGTTTCAAGGCGCGCGAAGGCAAATGGATCGGCGCGAAAGTCGGTTTGTTTTTTACGCGTCCGGCGAAATTCAACGATGCGGGAACGGCGGTCGTTGACTGGTTTCGGTTCGAGCGGTGAAAAAAGTTTTTGCAAAGTTTGCAAAGTATGATTCGAGATTATAAAAGACATTTGCTCCTTTGAAATGCCGCGGAGATTGAGGAAAATATAAGAGAATTTTTATAAATAATTTTTTCAGGGCTTTTATGACGCAAAATTCTTCGAGCCGTTTGCAGCAATTTCAAAATCACGTCGCGCTTCCCTTCCAGCTTTACAACAGCCTTTTTACTTCGCTGCCGTTTAATCGGATAGAAAAAACCGGCATTTTGCTGTCGCTTTTCCTGAATAATTGCGAAGAAGGCTACGAGAAATCGC
>Ga0136611_10002125_pt1 | contig 13739 bp, 10 predicted proteins | sample AntDrymUQ2232306_2_FD_106645 | JGI IMG/M metagenome (GOLD analysis project Ga0136611, IMG submission 106645) | Polar desert sand microbial communities from Dry Valleys, Antarctica - metaG UQ223 (23.06) | ecosystem: Environmental > Terrestrial > Soil > Desert | place: Antarctica: Dry Valley...
CCTTATTGCTCCTCTGCCGGATCGTATCGAGCGCGCCGTAAATGATGCGCTCGGCAACGGACTTCTTGCCCCCCGTCATCAATACGTTGATGAATTTCGACACGTCCTGACTCGAGTACTTCGGGTCCGGGAGTATTTCGCGCTTGGGTATCTCTCTGCGTCGCGGCATCGTTTTCTCTGGTTCTGTCTATTGAGCGGCCTGACCGCCACTGCGAGTTCGTAAATCGGCGCGCCGTGGTGCTAAGCGGCTTTAGCCCGCTTGGCACCGTATTTAGAGCGGCCCTGTTTCCTGTCTTTCACACCGGCCGTATCGAGACTTCCGCGAACGACGTGGTAACGCACACCCGGCAGATCCTTTACACGACCACCGCGGATCAGCACAACCGAGTGCTCCTGCAGGTTGTGGCCTTCACCGCCGATGTAACCGATAACTTCAAAGCCGTTGGTAAGGCGCACTTTCGCGACCTTGCGCAGCGCCGAGTTCGGCTTTTTCGGGGTCGTCGTGTAAACGCGCGTGCAAACGCCACGTCGTTGCGGCGAGCCCGCGAGCGCCGGCACCTTACTTTTGGTTCGGGGGGCACGGCGGGGCTTACGCACAAGCTGGTTGATCGTTGGCATGACTCAATTGTTCCAATACGTTTAGCTTCACGTCGCAAAGTAAAACCCTACTTTGCGTCGACTGAATTTGAACTAAATCGCGGGCAAAGCCCGTCGATTTACCCTGAAACTTCTACGAAACACCAAGCGCGCTGCATACCACTTGGCTCTTCGGTGGTCTTTCCGGACTTCAGACGCCGGGTCGTCCCAAACCTGAAGTTCTAACTTGCCGTTCCGGCCGAAAGTAGATGTTCACTTTCGGACGTTGGTGTTTCCGGCCGAAAGTAGATGTTCACTTTCGGACGTTGGTGTTTCCGGCCGAAAGTAGGTTTTCACTTTCGGACGATGGTTTTGGTTCGCCCAAAAAAGCGGGGACGGCGTCGCCACCGTCCCGGGCCTTGAATCCTGAGGTTTTATCCGCTTTAGACCATTGCGGTCCGCGCGGTAAAAAGAAGCGGGATTTTAGACCGACCCAGCGCAAAGTGCAAACCTCGTTTGCGCCGATACACCTTACGTCGCGAAGTGAAACCTCTTTCGCGTGGACTCGATTTGAACTGAATCGCGGGCCAAGCCCGCCGATTCAGCTTGAAACAGCTACGAAAACACCAAGCAGCATGGTGACCAGTCGGTGCTGCGTAAGTCTTGCTCTTTCAGCACCAAGGCGCCGGGCCGCCCCAAACCTTGGTGCTAACTCAAAGCGGCCGAAAGTAGGTTTTCACTTTCGGCCGTAGTCCTACTAGCTCGCCGTTCCGGCCGAAAGTAGATGTTCACTTTCGGACGTGGCACTTTCGGACGTATCGCTCGTCACCTCCGGTTCGACTGCCTGAGGAGCCTCGAGCGTTGCTGCCACCTCCGCCTGACGGCGACGGATCTTGTGATAGGCGAGACCGGTGCCGGCAGGGATCAGCCGGCCCACGATCACGTTCTCTTTCAGGCCGCGGAGCTCGTCGCGCTTGCCCATGATGGCAGCCTCGGTGAGCACCCGGGTGGTCTCCTGGAAGGAGGCCGCCGAGATGAAAGAGTCCGTCGAGAGCGAAGCCTTGGTAATCCCGAGCAACATGTACTCGTAAACCCCCGCGCGCTTCCCATCGGCCTCTGCTTTCTCGTTTTCCTCCAGCACTTCGGAGCGTTCGACCTGCTCGCCCGTGATGAAGCGCGTCTCGCCTGGATCGACGATCGTCACTCGGCGCAGCATCTGCCGGACAATCACTTCGATGTGCTTGTCGTTGATCTTCACACCCTGGAGGCGGTAAACGTCCTGCACCTCGTTGCAGATATAGCGCGCAAGTGCTTCCACCCCGAGAAGCCTGAGAATGTCATGGGGATCGGCCGGACCGTCGACGATCATCTCGCCCTTGTTCACGACCTGGCCATCGTGCGCCATGACGTGCTTGTCCTTCGGGATCAGGTACTCGTTCGCGACCCCGTCCAGATCGGTGATGACCAGACGCTGCTTCCCTTTCGTGTCCTTGCCGAACGAGACGGTCCCGGTAACTTCCGCAAGCACGCCCGCGTCCTTCGGTGAGCGTGCTTCGAAAAGCTCCGCCACACGCGGCAGACCACCGGTGATATCCCGGGTCTTGGAGGTTTCCTGCGGGATACGGGCAAGCACCTCGCCAACGCCCACTTCCTGGCCGTCTCGCACCGTAATGATCGAGCCGATCTGGAAAGTGATGTTGACCGAGATGTCCGACCCCGCCATCTTCACTTCCTGACCGCTTTCGTCCATCAGCTTCACCTGCGGACGGAGGCCCTTCGCCTGAACGCTTCCGCGACGCTTCGGGTCGACGACCACTAGGGTCGACAGGCCCGTCACCTCGTCGATCTGACGGGCGACCGTCACGCCTTCCTCCACGTTCTCGAACTTCACGCGTCCGGCGTACTCGGTGATGATCGGACGCGTATGCGGATCCCACGTTGCGAGAATCTGACCGGCTTTGGCCATTTCCCCATCTCGGGCGAGCAGCATTGCGCCGTAAGGCACCTTGTGGCGCTCGCGCTCGCGATTGCTTTCATCATGGATCACCACTTCACCATTACGCGAAATAGCCACGAGCTCGCTGCGCTGGTTGGTCACGTATCGCATGCCCGCTGCGTAGCGCACGACACCGTTCGACTTGCTCTCGACCTGGCTTGCAACAGCCGTCCGTGATGCAGCACCGCCAATGTGGAAGGTGCGCATCGTGAGCTGCGTGCCCGGCTCGCCGATCGACTGCGCCGCAATCACGCCAACGGCTTCGCCAACGTTGACCGGCACACCGCGGCCGAGGTCGCGGCCGTAACACTTCGCGCAAAGCCCGTGGCGCGTCTCGCACGTGAGCGGCGTACGCACCTTGACCTCGTCGATACCTGCTGCTTCGATGCCGTCGACGGTCTCCTCGTCGAGGAGATTTCCGGCTTCGTAAAGGTTTTCACCGCTTTCGGGGCTATAGATGTCGGCAGCTGCAACACGACCGAGAATCCGCTCGCGCAGTGACTCGACCACTTCGCCGCCTTCGACCAGTGCTTTCATCGCCACACCCTGCGTGGTACCGCAATCGTCTTCGATCACCACGAGGTCCTGAGTCACGTCCACGAGACGTCGGGTGAGGTAACCCGAGTTCGCCGTCTTGAGTGCGGTATCGGCAAGGCCTTTACGCGCACCGTGGGTCGAGATGAAGTACTGCAGCACGTTGAGACCTTCGCGGAAGTTCGCCGTAATCGGCGTCTCGATGATCGAGCCGTCAGGCTTTGCCATGAGGCCGCGCATGCCGGCGAGCTGCCGGATCTGCGCAGCCGAGCCTCGCGCGCCGGAGTCCGCCATCATATAGATGGAATTGAGCGACTCCTGCATGACGACATGACCTTTGGCATCCTTGCGCTGAACGAACTTGCCGCTCTTGCCGTCCCATTCCTGCACGGGCTCGGTCGAAAGCTGCTCCATCATGGCCTTCGCGACGAGGTCGCCTGCGCGGCCCCAGATGTCGACGACCTTGTTGTAGCGCTCGCCCTGCGTCACGAGACCGCTGGTGTACTGCTTCTCGATCTCCTGCACTTCCTTCTCGGCTTCACCGATGATCTGGTCTTTCTGCTTCGGCACGAGCATGTCGTCGACCGCTATCGAGAGACCGGCGCGAGTCGCCATGGAGAAGCCGGTGTACATGAGCTTGTCCGCGAAGATGACGGTCTCACGCAGCCCGCAACGCCGGAATGCAGAGTTGATGAGCTTCGAGATTTCTTTCTTCTTGAGCGCCTTGTTGATGAGATCGAACGTCAAGCCCGCGGGCAGGATCTCGGACAGGAGCGCACGTCCGACTGTCGTCTCGTATCGCGTGACACGATCGGTCTTGTTGCCGTCTTCGTCGACGTCGGATTCCTTGATGCGAACCTGGCAACGGGCATTGATCTCGACTTCGCCTGTTTCGTAGGCGCGTGACGCTTCGGACACATTGATGAAGTTCGAGCCTTCGCCGCGGGCACCGATTTTCTCGCGCGTGATGTAGTAGAGACCCAGCACGATATCCTGCGACGGCACGATGATCGGCTCGCCGTTCGCGGGCGACAGGATGTTGTTCGAAGACAGCATGAGCGTCCTCGCTTCCATCTGCGCTTCGAGCGAGAGCGGCACGTGCACGGCCATCTGGTCGCCGTCGAAGTCCGCGTTGAATGCGGCGCACACGAGGGGGTGCAGCTGAATCGCCTTGCCCTCGATCAGCACCGGCTCGAACGCCTGGATGCCAAGGCGGTGAAGCGTCGGCGCGCGGTTCAACATGATCGGGTGCTCGCGGATTACTTCCTCGAGGATGTCCCAGACGATAGGCTCTTCGCTCTCGACCATTCGCTTGGCGGCCTTGATAGTGGTGGCGAGGCCCATGACTTCGAGCTTGTTGAAGATGAATGGCTTGAAGAGCTCGAGGGCCATCTTCTTCGGCAGACCGCACTGATGGAGCCTCAGCTGCGGACCCACAACGATCACTGAACGGCCCGAGTAGTCCACGCGTTTGCCGAGCAGGTTCTGGCGGAAACGTCCGCCTTTACCTTTGATCATGTCTGCGAGCGACTTCAGCGGCCGCTTGTTCGCACCCGTCATCGCCTTGCCGCGGCGGCCGTTATCGAGCAGCGAATCCACGGCTTCCTGCAGCATCCGCTTTTCGTTGCGCACGATAATCTCGGGCGCTTTCAGCTCGAGCAGGCGCTTCAGACGGTTATTGCGATTGATGACGCGGCGATAAAGGTCGTTCAGGTCGGACGTGGCAAACCGGCCGCCGTCGAGCGGAACCAGCGGACGCAGCTCCGGCGGAAGCACCGGCAGCACTTCCATGATCATCCAGTCAGGCTTGATGCCTGACTTCTGGAAGGCTTCGAGCACCTTCAGCCGCTTGGCGATCTTCTTGATCTTGGTGTCCGACGTCGTGGCAGCAAGGTCAACACGCAGCGTGTCGACCTCGTGCTTCAAGTCGAGGTTACGAAGAAGCTCGCGCACGCCTTCCGCGCCCATTGCAGCGCTGAAGTCATCACCGAACTCCTCCACCTTCGCGAGGTAGTCGTCTTCAGTCATGAGCTGGCCGCGCTTGAGCGGCGTCATGCCCGGATCGATCACGACGTAGGCTTCGAAGTACAGCACGCGTTCGATGTCGCGCAGCGTCATATCGAGCACCATGCCCAGCCGCGAAGGCAGCGACTTCAGGAACCAGATGTGTGCCGTCGGGCTCGCGAGTTCGATATGGCCCATGCGCTCGCGGCGCACTTTCGACAGCGTCACTTCCACGCCGCACTTCTCACAGATCACACCGCGATGTTTCAGACGCTTGTACTTGCCGCACAGGCACTCATAATCCTTGACTGGACCAAAAATCTTCGCGCAAAAGAGGCCGTCACGCTCGGGCTTGAACGTGCGGTAGTTGATCGTCTCCGGCTTCTTCACTTCGCCATACGACCACGAGCGGATCTTCTCGGGCGAAGCAAGCCCGATCTTGATCGCGTCGAATTCCTCTTCCTGCGTTACCTGCTTGAACAGATCCAGTAATGCTTTCATCGAAACCTCCGGTTTCAGCCGTCAGCTCGTGGCCTTCGGCGATCTAACTCTTGTCTTGCGCGTACCTGCTGTCCGTCCGCCGCTTGGCTCTAGTAGCGGTTGTGATCGAGATCGATGTCGATCGCGAGCGACCGGATCTCTTTCACGAGCACGTTGAACGATTCCGGCATGCCCGCTTCGATGCGGTGGTCGCCTTTCACGATCGACTCGTACACCTTGCGGCGTCCTTCCGTGTCGTCCGACTTGACCGTGAGCATCTCCTGCAGCGTGTAAGCCGCACCGTACGCTTCCAGTGCCCACACCTCCATCTCGCCGAAACGCTGGCCGCCGAACTGCGCCTTGCCGCCGAGCGGCTGCTGCGTGACGAGGCTGTACGGCCCCGTAGAGCGTGCGTGCATCTTGTCGTCGACCAGGTGATGCAGCTTCAGCATGTGCATGTAACCGACAGTCACCGAGCGCTCGAACGCATCCCCCGTGCGACCGTCGTACAACGTGACCTGCGTCTTGGTCTTCGTAAAGCCGATCTTCTTCGTGCGCGGGTCGTCATCCGGGTACGCGAGATCCAGCATCTGCCTGATTTCTTTCTCCGTCGCGCCGTCGAACACCGGCGTTGCGAAAGGCACGCCGGCAGTCAGGTGTTCGCCGAGCTCGATAACTTCTTCGTCTTTCAGCGATGCAAGATCCTCGGCGCGACCGCCGGAGTTGTAGATCTTGTCGAGAAAGCCGCGAACCGCCGCAACGTTCTGCTGCTGCTTCAGCAACTCTCCGATGCGATAGCCGAGTCCTTTAGCCGCCCATCCCAGGTGAGTCTCAAGAATCTGGCCGACGTTCATCCGCGAAGGCACGCCCAGCGGATTGAGCACGATGTCGACCGGCGTGCCATCCGCCATGTAGGGCATGTCTTCAACCGGGGTGATTTTCGAGATCACGCCTTTGTTCCCGTGGCGCCCCGCCATCTTGTCGCCCGGCTGGAGCCGGCGCTTCACCGCGAGGTACACCTTCACCATTTTCTGCACGCCCGGCGGCAACTCATCACCCTGCGTGAGCTTCTTCCGCTTTTCTTCAAACGCTTTGTCGAAGAGTACCTGCGTCTGCTTGAGCGACTCCTGCAGCTGCTCCATCTGCTGGCTGACGTCGTCCTTCTCCACGCGGATGTCGAACCACGAGTGGCGCTCGTTATCCTGGAGATAAGCCTTGGTGATCTTCGTGCCTTTGGCGAGCTTCTTCGGTCCGCCGTTCGCGCTCTTTCCTATAAGGAGACGCTCGAGACGCTCGAACGCGTCGTTCTCAACGATCCGCAGCTGGTCAGCGAGGTCTTTCTTGTAGCGCTTCAGCTCGTCGTCAATGATCTGCTGCGCACGCTTGTCGCGCTCTATACCTTCACGCGTGAAGACCTGGACGTCGATCACCGTGCCTGACATGCCCGACGGCACGCGAAGACTCGTGTCCTTAACGTCCGAGGCTTTCTCGCCGAAAATCGCGCGCAGAAGCTTCTCTTCCGGTGTGAGCTGGGTCTCGCCTTTCGGCGTGACTTTGCCCACCAGAACGTCGCCCGCTTCGACTTCGGCTCCAATGTAGATGATGCCGGACTCGTCGAGGTTGGCGAGCTGGTTCTCCGAGAGATTCGAAATGTCGCGCGTGATCTCCTCGGGTCCCAGCTTCGTGTCGCGCGCGACCACCGAGAGCTCTTCGATATGGATCGAAGTGAAGCGCTCCTCGGCAACGACGCGCTCCGAAATCAGGATCGAGTCTTCGAAGTTGTAGCCGTTCCACGGCATGAACGCGACGAGCATGTTCTGCCCGAGCGCGAGCTCACCGGTATCGGTGGAGGCGCCGTCGGCGATAACGTCACCGTTCGAGATACGATTACCCACTTTCACGAGCGGACGCTGATTGATGTTCGTATTCTGGTTCGACCGCTGGTATTTAACGAGGTTATAGATGTCTACGCCCACTTCACCCGCGGAAGTCTCTGCGTCGTTCACACGCACCACGATGCGGGCCGCGTCGACATAATCCACAACGCCGCCCCGCCGGGCCTGCACGGCAGTACCCGAGTCGACTGCGACCGTGCGCTCGAGGCCGGTTCCGACGAGCGGCTTCTCGGCACGCAGGCAAGGCACCGCCTGGCGCTGCATGTTCGATCCCATAAGGGCGCGGTTCGCGTCGTCGTGCTCAAGAAACGGAATCAGCGAAGCAGCAACGGACACGGCCTGCGACGGGGCCACGTCCATGTATTCGATGCGGTCCGGACCCGAGAGGGTGAATTCGTTGCGATTACGGCAAGAAACGAGCTCGTCCGTGAACTTCCCTTTCGCATCGAGGGCGGCGTTCGCCTGCGCGATCATGTACTGGCCTTCTTCGATCGCCGAGAGGAAATGGATTTCCTCGGTGACATGGCCATCTTTTACTTTGCGGTAGGGCGTTTCGAGAAACCCGTACGTATTCGTGCGCGCGTAGAGCGCGAGCGAATTGATGAGGCCGATGTTCGGACCTTCAGGCGTCTCGATCGGGCACACGCGGCCGTAGTGGGTCGGGTGCACGTCGCGCACTTCGAAACCTGCGCGCTCACGCGTCAGACCGCCCGGTCCGAGAGCCGAGACGCGCCGCTTGTGGGTAATCTCCGACAGCGGATTGGTCTGGTCCATGAACTGCGAGAGCTGCGACGAGCCGAAGAACTCGCGGATCGCGGCCGAAACCGGTTTCGCGTTGATGAGATCATGCGGCATCAGATTCTCGGACTCGGCCTGCGAGAGCCGCTCTTTCACCGCACGCTCCACGCGAACGAGGCCTGCCCGGAACTGGTTTTCCGCGAGCTCACCCACCGAACGCACGCGGCGATTGCCGAGATGGTCGATGTCGTCGATTTCGCCGCGGCCGTTTCGAAGATCCACCAGGATCTTGATGACGGCAACGATGTCCTCGGCCGAGAGCGTACCGGGGCCTTCGAGCTCTTCGCGCCCGACACGCCGATTGAATTTCATGCGGCCGACGGCCGAGAGATCGTAGCGGTCTTCCGAAAAGAAGAGCCCGTTGAAAAGCGTCTTCACGGCTTCTTCAGTCGGCGGCTCGCCGGGGCGCATCATGCGATAGATTCCGACCTGAGCTGCGAGTTGGTCAGCGGTCTCATCGATGCGCAGCGTTTGCGAGATATAAGGACCCTGGTCGAGGTCGTTGGTGTAAATCGTGAGGATCGCCTCCACGCCGGCTTCGCGAAGCTTCGCAAGGGCCACGTCGGTGATCTCTTCGTTTGCGCTGGCGATCACCTCGCCCGTCGCGGTGTCGACCACGTTCTTCGCAAGCGCGCGGCCAAGCAGGAAATCCTCGGGCACAGCAATCTTTGATACGCCCGCTGCCTCAAGGTCGCGAACATGCTTGACCGTGATTCGCTTGTCCTTGGCGACGATAAGCTTACCTTTAGCGCTGATGTCAAAACGCGCTGTCTCACCGCGCATGCGCTCCGGTACGAGGGTGAATTCAACCGCATTCTTGCCGATGTTGAACGTATCGAAAGCGAAGAACTTCTCCAGGATCTGCTCGTTCGTAAACGAGAGCGCCTTGAGGAGCGTCGTGACCGGCATTTTGCGGCGGCGGTCGACGCGGAAGTAGAGGTAATCCTTCGGGTCGTACTCGAAGTCGAGCCACGAGCCGCGATAGGGGATCACGCGCGCGGAAAAGAGAAGCTTGCCCGACGAGTGCGTTTTGCCGCGGTCGTGCTCGAAAAACACGCCGGGAGAGCGGTGCAGCTGGGACACGATCACGCGCTCGGTGCCGTTGATCACGAACGAGCCGGTGCTGGTCATGAGCGGAATTTCGCCCATGTAGACCTCCTGCTCCTTCACTTCCTTCGGCGTCGGCTTCGGCGCTTCCTTGTCCATGATGACGAGGCGCACCTTGGCGCGCAAAGGCGCGGCGAACGTAAGTCCGCGCTGCTGACACTCTTTCACATCGAAAGGCGGCTCGCCGAGCATATAGCTCACGAACTCGAGGCGGGCGTTCTTCGAGTGGCTCTCGATCGGGAAGATCGACTTGAACGCGGCCTGCAGACCTTCGGCCTTGCGCGCTTCCGCACCTACGTGCTCCTGCAGGAAAGCGGCGAAAGACTCGAGCTGCGTCGCGAGAAGGAACGGTACCGGCAGGACCGTCTCACGCTTGGCAAAGCTCTTGCGGATACGTTTCTTCTCGGTGAATGAATAAGCCATGTGGACTCCGTTACGTCGCAAAGTGAAACCCTACTTTGCGCCGATTAAAATTTGAACTGAATCGCGGGCGAAGCCCGACGATTCAGCTTGAAACTGCTACGAAACACCGAGGGGCACGCATACCACTCGGTTCTTCGTAGGTATTGCACTTTCTCCACCAAGGCGCTGGGCCGCCCCGAGCCTTGATGCTTACTTGCTTTGCTTTGCCGGCGGAAAGTAGGTTTTCACTTTCCGACGTGACACTTATTTGATTTCAGCAGAGCCGCCCGCTTCCGTGATCTGCTTCAGGATCGCTTCCGCATCGGCCTTCGGAATACCTTCCTTCACAGCCTTCGGTGCACCGTCGACGAGATCCTTGGCTTCTTTGAGGCCGAGACCGGTCACCGCACGCACCACCTTGATCACGTTCACCTTACTTGCGCCGGCGGCCGTAAGGTTGACTGTGAATTCGGTCTGCTCTTCGGCCGCCGCGGCGGGAGCACCGCCACCTGCCGCCGGAGCCGCCGCAACCGTGGCCGCCGCTGCGGACACGCCAAACTTCTCTTCCATTTCCTTGATGAGGTGTGACAACTCGAGCACGGTCATGTTCGATATCGCGTCGAGAATTTCTGCTGAGGCTACTGCCATGTCTTTCTCCAGTAAGTTCGAGTGTTTAAGTCGTCCGGTCCCGCGTGTGGCCGCCGATCAGGCGGCCTGCTTTTCCCGTTGTTCGTGTAGCGCCGCAAGAGTGCGCGCGAACTTCGCCGGAACCTCGTTCATGGTTCGGACGAGCTTCGCGATCGGCGCCTGCATCGTTCCGAGGAGGGTGGCGAGCAGCTGTTCGCGGCTCGGCATCCTGGCAAGCTCCGCCACCTGCTGCGGCGACATGACCATGTTCGGCATCGCGCCGCCCTTGATCGTGAACTTGTCTACGTTCTCCCTCGAAAAGTCGTGCAGCACCTTGGCGACCATGACCGGGTCTGACGAAATACCGTAGAAGAGCGGGCCGACCATCTGGTCGGTCAGCCCCGAAAACGGAGTCTCGGCGACGGCACGGCGTGCCAGAGTGTTCTTCAGGACACGAAGGTATATGCCCGAGCTGCGCGCTCTTTTGCGCAAATCGGTCATGTTCCCAACGGGAAGGCCGCGGTACTCGGCCAACACGATGGCCTGGGCTTGCGCAACTTCCGCGCTGACCTCGGCCACTACAGCCTGCTTTTGCTCCAGATTAAGACTCAAGGTCTTTCTCCTAGTGAAACGACGACCTCAAGTGCAAGGAGCAGACATGACATCAATGTTCTGTCCCTTCAGGTTCGCCGTCTGCGTTGGGCGCTCGTAAGCCACTGCGCAATTAAATCTCGGGCCGAAAACACCTTCGATCCCAACGGTCTTTGACAACCCGATGGCTTGCTGCGCCATCGGCCCCAAAGCCATCGGTCCCGGACCTTCGCGTGAGCGAACCGATCCAGGACCCATGTACAAAATTCTTTACTGCGCCTGCTGCGAAAGAGTCCCTTGATCCACGCGGACACCCACGCCCATCGTGCTCGAAACCGATACCTTCTTAAGGTATTGGCCTTTGGCATTCGCGGGGCGCGCACGATTCACGGCATCGACGAGTGCTTTGAAATTTTCCTCGAGCGCTTCGAGCGTGAACGACGCGCGACCGATCGTGCACTGGACGATGCCGGCCTTGTCGGTGCGGTACTGCACCTGTCCTGCTTTCGCGTTTTTCACTGCAAGCGTCACATCCTGCGTCACCGTCCCGACTTTAGGATTCGGCATGAGCCCGCGGGGGCCGAGGATCTGGCCGAGCTGGCCGACGACCCGCATCGCGTCCGGGGTCGCGATCACCACGTCGAAATCCATCTTGCCGCCCTTGATCTCTGCGGCGAGATCGTCAAACCCGACGAGATCCGCGCCTGCGTCGCGTGCAGCCTGCGCGCGGTCACCCTGGGCGAAAACCGCCACGCGAACGCTCTTGCCCGTGCCCTGCGGCAGAACGATCGAGCCGCGGACCGCCTGATCCGACTTCTTGGCATCGATGCCGAGGTTGATCGACACATCGACGGATTCGTTGAACTTGGCCGTCGCGTTGTCCTTGATGAGCTTCAGCGCGTCCTGCACGGGGTACAGCTTCATGTGCTCGACCTTGGTGCGGAGCGCCTTGAACCGCTTGGATTCAGCCATTACACGCCCTCCACTTCGATGCCCATGCTGCGGGCGCTGCCGGCGATGGTTCTCACCGCAGCCTCGAGGTCTGAAGCAGTGAGGTCGGGAGTTTTGGTCCTGGCGATTTCTTCGACTTGCGCACGCGTAATGCGTCCCACCTTGTCCGTGTGCGGACGCGGGCTGCCCTTGTCGATTTTCGCGGCCTTCTTGATGAGAATCGACGCCGGCGGCGTCTTCATCACAAAGGTAAAGCTCTTGTCCGCGTATGCGGTAATCACGACCGGAATCGGAAGGCCCGGCTCCAGCTTCTGCGTCTGGGCGTTGAACGCCTTGCAGAATTCCATGATGTTGAGACCGCGCTGACCGAGCGCGGGACCGATGGGGGGCGACGGATTCGCCTTGCCCGCCGGTACCTGAAGTTTGATCAAGCCGACGACTTTCTTTGCCATTCAGACTCTCCTTGGGTGCAAGCGGGCGCTTTGCGCCCTCCCCTAAAAACTTTCGTCGCAAAGTGCAAATCTACTTTGCGCCGGAACTTCAATTTGAACTGAATCGCGGGCGAAGCCCGCCGATTCAGCTTGAAACTTCTACGAAACACCGAGCGCGCTGCATACCACTCGGTTCTTCGTAGGTCTTGCGGTTACCGCACTCAAGGCGCCGGGCCGCCCCAAGCCTTGAGTGCTGACTTGCCGTTCCGGGCGAAAGTAGGTTTCCACTTTCGCACGATACATTTACGCTTTTTCCACCTGCCCGAAATCCAGCTCCACCGGCGTCGAACGACCGAAAATCGTGACCGAGACGCGAAGCTTGTTCTTGTCGTAGTTCACGTCTTCGACGTTGCCGTGGAAGTCCGCGAACGGACCATCTTTCACCCGCACCGCCTCGCCGACTTCGAAGAGCACCTTCGGGCGCGGCTTCTCGACCCCTTCCTGGATCTGGTGCAGGATGTTCTGCACTTCCTTCTCCGAAATCGGCGTCGGCTTCGTAGCCGTCCCACCGACGAACCCGGTGACCTTGGGCGTGTTCTTCACCAAGTGCCAGCTGTCGTCTGTCATGTCCATCTCAACCAGAACGTAACCCGGGAAAAATTTCCGTTCGCTGATGTTCTTCTGGCCGCTCTTCATTTCCACGACTTCCTCGACCGGCACCAGAATCTGCCCGAACTGCTCCTGCATTCCCGCTCGCGAGATGCGGTCCAGCAGCGTACGCTGAACACTCTTTTCGAAGCCCGAGTACGCGTGCACGACATACCACTTCTTGCTCATCATTCACCCGTGCCCAGAAACTTCTTCACGATCCACAGAAGCGTCGAATCGACTGCCCACAGGAAAAGCGCCATCACCAGAACGAAGACGAAGACATAAGCCGTCGTCTGGAGCGTTTCCTTGCGGGTCGGCCAGACCACTTTCTTGGTCTCGGCCACCGACTCCTGCGCATATACGTAAAACTGCTTGCCAGGCGCCGTCGTCCAGAACACGAACGCCGCCGCCGCGAAGCCGGTCAGAACAGACGCCAGGCGGACGATCGCCGGGCTTTCCCCGAAGTAGTAGAAACCTGCCAGTCCCGCTATCACCAGCAACCCTGCTAAAACTATTTTTATCTTATCTGCCATCTACTTACACCCGGTGGGGTTCCTAAGATTCACATGCAGCCTCTGAAGTTCCCGCCCGGGTGGCAGGCCAGGAGGGAATCGAACCCCCAACCTTCGGTTTTGGAGACCGACGCTCTGCCAATTGAGCTACTGGCCTAAACCCTTTCGTCGCAAAGTGCACCCC
>Ga0136611_10002126_pt1 | contig 13736 bp, 16 predicted proteins | sample AntDrymUQ2232306_2_FD_106645 | JGI IMG/M metagenome (GOLD analysis project Ga0136611, IMG submission 106645) | Polar desert sand microbial communities from Dry Valleys, Antarctica - metaG UQ223 (23.06) | ecosystem: Environmental > Terrestrial > Soil > Desert | place: Antarctica: Dry Valley...
GCTCTGGAACTTCACACGTTCTGGCTCTTCGGCGTAGCGCCGCGCCTTTTCGATCTTGCTGATCATCGTGGAGTTCACTGGCAGCTCTCCTCTCGCTGTCGTGGCAGACACCCACACTTCGCGGGTCAACGTCTGACGCTACTGGCGGTGGAGGAATGGCGGCTGCGGTCGTCTGGATGGTAAACAAAAAGCACCACGGCGCGAGCCGGGTGCTTAATCGGTCACCATCTCAACTTTTGGATCGCCGCTCATCTCGTGCCACCTTCCAGCGCCCGACGCGGTTGTTACAACGCAGTGTAGCAGATCGCTCCCGGACGTGACAGCTGCTATCGGGCATGTTGGACTCCGGTACAATCGTCGGGTGCGAAAGAACAGACGATGACTGGCTGGGCCGGGACGACGGGGTTGAGCGGGGCGATTCTCGCGGGTGGCGCGAGTCGGCGGATGGGCAGCGACAAGGCGCTCCTGACGCTTGCGGGGCGAACGCTACTGGAACGCGCCATCGCGAGTCTGGCTGGCGTCGTGGACGACCTGACGATTGTTGGCGATCGTGAGGCGTACCACCGTTTCGGTGTCCCGGTTATCGCAGATGCCTTCCCAGGCGCTGGGGCGCTCGGAGGGATCGCAACAGCGCTGCAACACGCGCGGCACGAGTTCGCGCTAGTCGTCGCCTGCGACATGCCGTTCCTGTCGCGCGGTCTGCTTGAAGCGATGGCGGGTCAGCCTCGAGATTATGATGCGCTCGTGCCGGTGACCATCGAGGCGCAGTCCAGCAAAGCAGGACGCCGCATCTATGAGACACTGCATGCGATCTACGGGCGTGGTTGCCTGGCCCCGCTTGAGCGCCGCATCGCGGACGGCGAATTGAAGGTCGTCACTGCTCTGGCTGGAGTGAAGGTTCGCGAGTTGTCCGAGGAGTGGTTGAGGAACTACGATCCGGAGCTGCAATCGTTCGTCAACACGAACCGTCCAGAGGAATGGGCCGCCGCACTGGCGCGGATACGAGGTGAGACATCGACCGTGGAGGTTCGAGAGTGACGCAGCGAGACTACACGAAGTTCATCCGGGACAGCGAGGACGGTCCACGGCTGCACGTCAAGCTGGTGCCACGCAAAGCGTATGTCGAGATGGTCAACCGCTGGCGTAGCCGCCGGGACGTGATCGAAACGATCGCCGAGGAGGGACACTGGCTCTGGGATCTGCGGGAACTCGAACAACAGGCGCTGGCCGAAGGTCGCGAGGTGACCTACGCGGAGCTGGCCGAGGAGGTTGCGGGCGAAATGGATGACCGCGAGTGGTGGAAAACGATCGCTGCCTTCGAGGAGCATCTGATCACTCACTTTCCGAGTGATCCGGAATCCTGGGCCGATGTGCTCGACCCGGTTTATGACCTGCAGGAGCAGGAAGGCTGGAAACCGCGACAGTAGCTGACCGTTCGTTGGCGTGCCGATGTGACCGGGAAGGACCGTGAGGGATGGCAACTGCGAACGGGATCGTGACGCTGATGACGGACTTCGGGACAGTGGACGGCTACGTCGCCGCGATGAAGGGTTCTCTGCTTGGCGTCAACCGGCAGGCAACCATCGTTGATGTCACGCATCACATTCCACCACAGGACATCACTGAAGCGGCGTTTCAGGTTGCGACGGTCTGGTCCGCATTCCCACCCGGAACCATCCACGTCATCGTCGTCGATCCGGGTGTCGGTGGCGAGCGCCGCGCCGTCGTGGTTGAGGCTGGAGGCCAGTTCTTTGTCACACCTGACAATGGCCTGCTGACGCTCCTCACCGCCAACGCCTTCCCGGTTGAGGTCGTCGTGCTGGACCGGCCCGAGTTTTTTCTGGCCGACGTATCCTCGACGTTTCACGGGCGAGATATCTTCGCTCCGGTCGCTGGCCATCTGTCAACGGGGTCAGTTCAGCTACGCGATCTCGGAAGTCCGATCGCGAACGATTCGCTGGTAGCGCTTCCGTGGGCGCCGATCCAGGACGCGCCGAGTCGCATCCATGCCCCGGTCGTTTCGATCGATCGGTTCGGCAACTGCCGGACATTGATCGCACGTCGCCATCTCACCGCTGGTCCGAGCGCGATCTATGTTCGCTGCGGTGATGTGACGATCCGTGGCATCCATCGGACGTACGGGGATGTGCCTGCCGGCAAGACGATGGCGTTGTTCGGTAGTCACGGTGGGCTTGAGATCGCCGTCCGTGGCGGGAGTGCCGCGCAGTCCTGGGAAATCCGTCGTGGCGACGACGTGGTCGTCTACACCGAAGAGTCGTCGGAGCCATAGCGTCGAACTGTTATACTTCGTCGTTGAATGGAATCCCGTCGCTCTATTTGCAGGATGGTCAGCCGGTGAGTAAGCCAACCAAATCCCGCCCACGGCAGTTGAATCGCGCGCAACTCAAGGCGTATGAGGCGCGGCGTACGATCGAGATGAACCGTGGCATGGCGAACCCGACAGGCGAGGCGGTTACCGCCCGTCCATTGTCGACGACGCGACGTGTCCAGGCGCTGAGCCGGGTCGAGGAGTACGCCATCATTCGGTCGGACCTGCGGCGGCTGCTTCTGATTCTGGCCGTCCTGTTGGCGACGCTCATTGTCCTCACGTTCTTCCTGCGCTAGGCAACCGCAAGGCGAGCAGACGCGAACGAGGGCGACGGCACCGCTGTCGCCCTCGTTCGCGTCTGCTCGCCTTTGGGACTAGATCGTCTCTTCCTCGTCGGCTGGGGCGCCGGATTCCTCGACGTAGTCAGCGTCCTCTTCGTCGCCGTCAGTCGTCTCGTAGTCTTCGGCATCGTCCGCGTCAAGCTCCTCATCCTCTTCATCGCCGAGCAGCATGTCCGGCTCGTCGCGGAAGAGGCGCGTGTCGCGCAGGTAGGCGCGCGGAATGGCGACCTTGCCCTGTCGTGGGAACGAGAGCCGGTTGCCCATCGCCGGACTCTTGTACGCCTCGCGGATGATGACGCGCACGCTCTGGCCGCTGCTGGATGTTACGTAGACCTCGTAGAGGTTTCCGATCTCGATCAGCTCAACCAGGCGCTTGGCCAGCCGCGGCTCGACCTGACCGATGTAGCGGCCCGTCTGATCGATCACCATGACATCATCGCCCTCGACACGGATCGTGAGCTGGTTGCCGCTGGATAGCTCGGTCAGCACTTCCTGGCCGGTGACGTTGACCAGATCATCAACGTAGGTCTTGCCGACCTCTTCGATGAAGATACCCGGTCGGATCACCTGCTGCATCGCCTGGACGTCGCCGTCTTCCTCGATCGCCTTCAGCGGCTCGATCCGGCTCAGGTTGCGCTGGGCAATGACGTTGGCGGGATCGATCGCAGCTGCCGTTCCATACGCTTCGTACGCCGAGCAGTAGCGGTGCAACTCAAAATACGCCTTGCCAAGCCGGTTGAAGGCATTGACATCCTTTGGCGAGCGCTCGATCAACTGCTGGTTAATCTCAATCGCCTCGGTCCAGCGGCCATCGCCTGCGAGCACGCGCGCCATCTCTTCCAGTTGACGCTTGGCCCTGCCGCGAGTTTCAGTTCCTGCTGACACGTTGAACCCTCCCTCAAAGTTTCGATACCGTCACCTATTTATCGGTTGCTGTTACGCCATTGCCATGACTGATAGCGGCTCGCCGAGCAGATACCAGGTCGATGATGAGGTGATGCGCACCTCGACCATCTGGCCGAGCCAGTCGCCGCTCGCGTCGAAGAACACGAGCTGATTGCCGCGCGTCCGCCCGCGCCAGCGCCCCTTCGCGAAGCCGTCGACAAGGATCTCGCGCGTTTCACCAACCATCGCCGCGTAATGCGCGGCGCTGACCCGCTCCATCAGCCGCTCGACCCGTGTATGCCGCGCGTGCTTGGCATCGTTCGGAATATCGTCCTCCCAGCGCGCCGAAAGCGTGCCGGGACGCGGCGAGTACATCGCGACATGGACCTTATCGAACTCGATCTCTTCAAGCAGCCGCATCGTGTTGTCGAACTGCTCGTCCGTCTCGCCGGGGAAGCCGACGATGATGTCGGTCGAGACGGTCACGCCAGGGATTGTCGCGCGGATCTTCGCGATCCGGTCGCGGTAGTGGTCGGCGGTATAGGTGCGCCGCATCCGGCGCAGTACCTCGTCATCGCCCGCCTGGACCGGCAGGTTCACGTGCTCGCAAACCGATGGCAGTTCGGCGATTGTCTCGATCAGCTTGTCATTGAAGTACTTCGGGTGCGATGTCAGGAAGCGCAGCCGCTCGATACCCGGGACCGCGTCGACAGCGGTCAGCAGGTCGGCCAGGTCACGTCCGTCCGGCAGGTCATGTCCGTAGGCATTCACCGTCTGTCCGAGCAGTGTCACCTCGCGGACACCTTGCAACGCCAAACGTTCCACTTCGCTGACGATCTCATCGAAGGGGCGACTGATCTCCTTGCCACGCCGGTAGGGGACGATGCAGTACGAGCAGAGAAAGTTGCAGCCGTAGATGATCGGCACAAAGGCCGCGACACCCGGATTGCTCCCGACTGACTGATAGTAGTGCGGCAACTCGGCGAGGTCGGCGTCGGCCTCAGCCAGTTCCGGCACGATCTCGACCAGTCGGTCGAACTCAGACGGCTCGAAGAAGAGATCGACATGTGGGAAGCGTGCGCGCAGCTTTGTTTCCTGTCCGGTGACCATACAACCGGTCAGCGCGATCCGCACATCCGGCTTCAGGCGCTTGACTCGCGCCAGCGAGCCGATCTTGCCGACCACCTTGTCTTCGGCTGCCTGGCGGACGACACACGAGTTGAGCACGATCACGTCGGCGTCGTCTTCGCTTTCAGTTCGCAGGTAACCGACCTGGCCGAGCATCGCTTCAACCTTCGACGACTCGGCCTCGTTCATCTGACAACCGATCGTCCAGATGCAATAGCGCTTCTCGTCGCCAGCGGGTGACGAGCCTGCCTGCGCGCGCGTCGCTCGCGGGATGAGATGCAGTGGCTCCAAGGCAACCTCCAGAAATGCAGACATGGCGCCCCAGGCGCCCAACTGACGAAGTATACGCACCGGGCCACGCCTGGCACGAATCATCCGGCAATCCGCTCTGCCGTAGCGACCCGCAATGTTGACAGCCAGTCGCTGCCAGCGGCTTGACAGAACCCGTAGAACAGACGTTCGTTTGGAAACATTGCCGTTGAATTGGGGTGTACGTACACCTTTGTCAGGCCGGGCATCATGCTACAATCGCAAGCGAAGCAATCGACGGTGACCAGGTGGAACAGGGTGCCAACGGTAAGGTGGGGGTGTCCTTGCGGCGTACAAACGCGCCTATTTCGCTTTCCGAGGATGCAGGGGTGATCTGATGGTGAAGCGGAAGTGCGGGACGTGCCGCCATTTCAAGGATGGTGGGATCGCTGGCTCGGGGTGGTGCCAGCATCCGTCCCGTAAAGACATTCAGCACATGGTTCTCGTTCGGAAAACTGAACTGGCTTGCCGCAACAGTTGGGACCAGGATCTCTGGAACATGGCAGACTGGCCGGTCGATATGCAACCGTCGACCCACATCCCAATGCCGGTCAGTGAAGGCGATCTTCACGATATTCCAGTCATGCGCGCCGAACTACCAGCGGACAGTGCCGACCGTGCCGGAGAAATGTTTACCGACCGGATCACCTCAATCAGCATGCCAACTCGTTCGCAGTTGCGTCCGGGTCGGTCTGAAATGGCCGAAGCTGCACAAGCTGTCGACGACGCAGCCAGCGCCGAGCTGCACGGGGCACGCTCGAGCGTTCGCGAGGCGCGCAAGCGTCGTCAGGAGCAGCGTCACCTTGAGCGAAAGAAGCATCAGGAGACGGTCCTCCAACGGGTAGACGATCTGCTGGACACCAGCGAACCGGCCGACGAAGCGGATCGCGACTTGGGTCGCATTCGAGCCATTGACGGGCCAATGACATCCAGGCATGACGAGCGCAAGGTTCCCGCGCCGAGGGCCGATCTGCCGCGACCTCAGCATCCAGATGTTGAGCGCACGCCGCGACGCGGGGAGCCTCTACCCTCAATCGAGTTCAGCGTGACTCCACCGACTTTCAAAGACCAGAACGTGCAGCCACCGCCAAAGCAACAGCAGGCGCGGGAACCCGAGCGAACCGCCAAACACGCTGAACCTGAGGCGAATGCGCCCGCGACTGCAGGGCCTGGTCACGGACACACGGAACCGTTGCCGACGGCAGCGGTCCGCGAAGCGGTCCGCAAGCAGCGCAAGCCGAAGGCTGACGCCGTCGAACCGCCCCAGCAGCGGGCCGGGGCGAAGGCCGCCCCGGACAGATCACTGGTTGTCGATCGCTCGCACGATCCTCCACCGGCTGTCGAAGCCCGGCCAACGACCTGGTTTACCGGCACAGGGAGTCTGGTGGTGACTGACGCGGTTGCCGAGGTGGCGGCTCCGTTTGCCGTCGATCCGATCGACCAGTCGCGCGATCTGCAAACGGTGCGCCGTTGCTGTGCGACCTGCCGTGATTTCAAGCAGGTCGGCGACGGGCGCACCGGCTGGTGCAACAACCCGTATGCCTTCAGCGAGAGGCGTATGGTACAGTCGAACGAAATCGCATGCCGTTCGAGCCTCGGGATCTGGTGGTTGCCACACGATGACCTGTGGCTCGAATACGCCGACACGACCCATCACGGGCGGCCAACGCCGCTGCTCGATGATAAGGTGGGCGCCGTGTCGGCGGACCGGCACGGGATGGGGTCACGTTCCTCCTGATGGAGAACGTGTAGATGGGTGGGTTCTGGCAATCGGCTGTGGGGGCCGGCCAGGACAACCGGGGAGCAACCATCGGAACTATGACAGAGTTTGGACAAATGCTCCGCCAGGCGCGCGAGACGAAAGGTGTCTCGCTGTCGCAGGTCGAGCGCGCAACGCGAATCAGCAAGACGTATCTGGAGGCGCTCGAAGAGCACCAGTTTTCGCAACTTCCCGCATCAGCATATGCGCGTGGAATCGTTCGGAATTACTCCACCTATCTCGGACTTGATCCGGCTGAGATGCTGGCGGGCTACGAAGTGTTGACAGGCACCAAACCGAAGCCGGTCGAAGTGATGCCGGCCACCAGGCCGATCGACATGTCGACGCACTGGGCGCCGAACTTCGCCATCATCGCCTTCATGGTCGTCATGTCGCTGGTTGTCTTCACCTGGATGTATTCAGCGTATTTCCAGGAGGCCGACTCGCAGGCGACCGGCACAGTCGGTGTCGCGACGGTAACACCCGTCTCCGAATCGATCCTGGCGGCGGTTGCGACACAGCCAACCGTTGCCACTCAGGGCGGAGGCGTTGCGACCGTCACACCGAGTCCCACCGCTACCGCCACCGCCACGCTTCCTGCCACTGCGACGGCGACAGCGACGACGGCAATTGAGCCGACCGTCGTTCCAGCGATGGGTGGTGACGCCACGACCGAACCTGTCGTCGAGGACCCACCCGCCGAAGTCGTCGTTGATCCGACCACGGAAACCACGGATGACACTGCGACGACTGGCGCATATTCCTTTGTCGTATGGGTCACTGAAGAGGTCTGGGTTGAGGTCGTCGTGGATGGCGAATCGGTCGTCAACGCCGTTCAACCGACCGGAACCGAATTGTTCTTTAAGGGTGACTCGATCGTCGTTACGTCTGGCAATGCAGCCTCTGTGCTCATCTATGTCGACGGCACCGAATACTCGCTTGGCGACTCGTGGGACGCAACATTTGCATACCCATAGCCTGTCATCCTGAACCGCAGTGAAGGATCTCCCTTCCGTTTGACCGTGCGTATGTCGAGGCGGCGAGATCCTTCACTGCGGTTCAGGATGACAGGCTATGGGGTGCCCTCCTCGTCAAGCGGTCACGCTCCCGACGACGTTCAAGAAGCGGTACTGCGAATATCGCGGATGCTGTCGTATTTGCGCAGTCTTCATGAAGGGCAGCGTTGTGATGTCTGGCCCCGCCGTATTCGGGAAGAACCCGTATGTCGCGAAGTCGGATGTTACCGGACGAGTGGTCGCCGTGCTGCGTGGCGTCACCGATCAGCGCGGGCTGTACCTGACGGCGTTCCGCTCCCGAGCGGTGCCAGCAGGCGATATCCACGAGCTGATGATCACCGACGAGGATTGCGATGTTGAGACGACCGTCAACCGGGTCGCGCTGATCGCCTTCTTCGAGGTGCTTAATGGCGGCGTTGTCCTGCTTGATGACGCGGTCACGATCGGCGAGCGCGTCATTGGCACGGTTGTCGGCTTCGATGAGACGCACATGCCGAACCATCAGAACATCTGTCTGAGCGGTGAGCGTCGCGATGGTGAATCAATCGAGATTGGCGTTGGTGATCCGGTCAGGATCTCGCGCGGCTGAGCGGAGATCAGCGCGGCACGCGGACGCGCGCCGGATGCTCGAGGACGCTGATCTCTACTGGCACATAGCCAACAAAGTCTCCATCGACCTCGAAGGGAACCTGCTCGTCGGCAGTGAGGATCAGGCTCTGCCCACGCTGCTGAGTCAACCAGCGCGAGCGTCCCGGATGGCCCGCGACGATCCAGCCGAGGCATGAGAGCGTGCCGCTGAGACCGGGCGGGTCGAAGATGAGGATATCGAGCACGCCATCGGTGCGGTTGATACCTTCGCCAACGCGGAAGCGCGGGTGAACGATCGCACCGCCGATCGCGCACAGCACGAGCCGGGCCGTGTTCTCGGATTCGACGCCATCGATGGTGAGCCGGGCCGTAAAGCGCGGGGCGTTGAGATGACGCGCCGCCGCCGGCAGATAGGCCAGCCAGCCAACGCGCCGTTTCCAGCGCGACGGCGTTTCGCTCATGATGGCGGCGTCGAATCCTGCCCCGGCCATGTGCATGAACGTCGTCTCGCCAGCCCGGGCAACGTCGATCGATACCTCACGACCATCGCCGAGCGCGATCGCGGCAGCCTTGCTGACATCTCTTGGGATGCCCAGCTCCCGTGCGATGATGTTGGTCGAGCCGACCGGAATGATGCCGACGATAACGTTGCTGCCGATCGAGCCGGTTACGACATCCGAGACTGTCCCGTCGCCGCCGACGGCCAGGATCGTATCGACATCATCAACGGCGCTGGCTGCCAGATCGACTGCATGTCCGGGACGGGCCGTGCGTTCGATCCGTAACGCTATTCCTCGCCGGTATGCTTCGTAGCTCAGGTCAGCCTCGATCGAATCGACAGGCAGCCGGCCGGTCGCTGGATTAACGATCGCAAGTACTCGCCGTGGCGGCATCTGCTCAGGGACTTCAGGCGTCCTCAAAGATCTCTTCAGGGCCAAAGACGCGCTCGGTGACCCAGTTGGCGAGCCAGGTCGCCGCCGCTGCGAGGATCAGTCCCAGGATTCCGCGGACCACGTTTCGCATCATCGCTCGTTCTCCATCTGAATCGTCATTCCAACCAACGACGCCACCCAGCTATACGAGTGGGGACAGCCGCAGTCTACCATCGGTCCAGATTCTGGCTGCATCGTCAGTCACGACGGTTCGCCAGCGTCCCCAAAACCACCAGCGCCACGACGAAGCTGAGCGCGGAGACGACGATTGTCGCAACCGTCAAGTCTCCGGCTGGCGTCTGCGCAAATGCCTCCACGCTCTCCAAGGGGGAAATCAGCAGTCCGGTAGGGATGTCCACCAGCCGCCAGGCCGCGGTCCAGGTTTCGACGCCGATGATCGCCATCAGGCAGCGCAGCGCGAACAGCAGCACGCCGGTCGCGACAACCGCGATGACGATGAGGTCACGCACCAACCGTGTCCGGCGCGGCCTGCGTGCCCCACGCGGAAGTCGAATCGTCATCGACTAGGTGGACGACGCGGAGCGCGCACTGAGCAGATCGCCGACCCGAGCGACGATCTGCTCAGCAATGCCGGTCTTCGCGGCGCGGTCCAGCACCTCGACGCGACCGTCCCGGTAGTACAACGACACCGCGTTTTCGTCGCTGCCCATCGCCTGACGCGCGTCATTGGCGACGATCAGGTCCAGGTTCTTGCGCTCAAGCTTGCCGAGCGCGTTCACCTCGTGGTCGCGCGTTTCAGCGGCGAAACCGATCCGCAGCGTGCCAGGTGTCTCGACCGTTGCAAGGATGTCAGGATTGCGTGTCAACCGGATCGACATATCGTCGTCGGACTTCTTGATCTTGTCGGCAGCGACCTCCAGCGGGCGATAGTCGGCGACCGCCGCCGCCATGACGAGCGCGTCCGCGCCAATGGCGTTCGCTGTGACCGCATCAAGCAACTCCAGCGCCGACTCGATCGCGACCGTTGTCACGCCCTCGATATCCGGGAGATCGGTCGGGGCAGAAATCAGCGTCACTCGTGCGCCAGCCTGGATGGCGGCCTGGGCGATGGCGTAGCCCATCTTACCGGTCGACCGATTGGTGAGCATCCGGATCGGGTCGATGGCCTCGCGTGTCGCCCCAGCCGTCACGACGACGTGCTTGCCCGCGAACGGACCAGATGCGCCAAGCGCCTGCTCAATCGCGCCAACGATGCGTTCAGGAGCGGCGAGCCTGCCCAGGCCAGCCGCCCCGCTCGCCAGCCGACCGTGCTCGGGTCCGACGACCCACGCCCCGCGCGCTCGCAACGTCGCGAGGTTCGCCTGGGTGGCCGGGTGGATGAACATATGGTGCTCCATGGCCGGGGCAATGACGAGCGGCACGCCGCGCGGAGTGGCCGAGAGGTGCGTCACCGTCAGCATGTCGTCGGCCATCCCGTAGGCGAGCCGGGCGATGGTGTTGGCTGTGGCAGGCGCGACGACGATCAGGTCCGCTTCATCGGCCAGCGTGATGTGCCCCTTCTCGCTCTCGCTCCACGGCTCGAAGACATCGATGTGGACGCGACGCTTCGTGATCGCCTCAAATGAGAGCGGTTGCAGAAACTCGGTTGCAGAGCGTGTCATGATGACATCGACGGTCGCCCCGGCCTGGACAAGCATGCTAGCCAGATCAACGGCTTTGTAGGCAGCGATGCCACCCGAAACGCCGAGAATGATCCGCTTTCCGTTCAGGATGCTCATACCGCCCCAGCCGCCCCAGCACGACGCACCATGCGCCTGCCGCGGATCTCGTCGCGAATCGACGCGAATCCACTTTCCAAGTGGGGCAGCACGAACCAGCCAACCCCGATGCTGAACAAGGAGCCGGTCAGCAGACGCAACGCTGTCGTACTCTCGCGCAGGCCGATCAGTTGGGTTCCCCCGTCAATCGCCATCGGCAGTGCGAACATGACGACAACCACGAATCCTATGTTTGGCAGGGCGCGCCATCGACGCGCGAGCGCGAAGAGCACCCCGGCCATCACCGCCGCTAAGACGATGGCCAGATCCCGCTCACAGAACGCCATCTGTTCGCCATGCAGATGGAGGGAGCGCTCAGCGCGCTGGTGGCAGATCAGCCGATACGGGAGATAGATGAAGCGCGACGCCGTCGCGTAGCCCGTTCCCTTGAGCAATGGCGCCAACGCCGCCAGTCCGACGACGGTTGCTCCGTAGCCAATGAAGACAGCCAGCCAGTGCGTCGCGAACCAAAGCACGGCGCTGTCGATCCGGTTCGCGACTGCCTGGGCGCGCGGTGTCAGCGCCGCGCTGTCTGCTGGCTCGACCATCATGCCGCGACGAGCTTCGCGTCAAGGACTTCGCGGGCTGTCCCCAGCGCCGTCTCGATCGCCGCGTCATCGATCTCGTAGTGGGTAACCATCCGGACGCCACGTGTGCCGTAGTTGGAGATGAGGACACCAGCGTCCTTCATTGCCGCCACGAACGCCGCCTGCTCGTACGCTGGCTCGACCTGGAAGATGACGATGTTGGTTTGAACGCTGGCCAGGTCGATCGTGATTCCATCGATCCCGGCCAGCCCCTCGGCGAGCTGGCGGGCGCGACGGTGGTCCTCCGGCAGCCGGTCAACCATCGTCTGCAGCGCGACAAGCCCGGCAGCGGCGATCACACCCGCCTGCCGCATCGCGCCACCGACGATCTTACGGCCTGCCCGCGCGCCCTGAATGAACTCCGCCGACCCAGCGACGATCGAGCCGACCGGCGCCGCCAGCCCCTTCGAGAGGCAGAACTGAACCGTGTCGGCGTGGCGTGCGATCTCTTCGGCTGGCGTATCGATCGCCGCAGCGGCGTTGAAGATGCGCGCGCCGTCCATGTGGACCGGGATGCCGTTAGCGCTGGCGACCTCGTGCAACTCAGCCAGGTAGTCGAGCGGCAGGACGGTTCCACCGCAGCGGTTCTGTGTATTCTCGATGCAGATCGCGCCCGTTCGTGGGTAGCCGGGGCGGGTCGCGCGGATGGCCTTCCGGACACGCTCAATGTCCAACTCGCCCATCGGTCCGTTCGGCAGCAGGTTGAACGGCATCCCGCCGAGCGCCGCTGCGCCGCCCGACTCGTACCAGAAGATGTGGCACTCGTCGCCCATGATGACCTCGTCCCCACGCCCGCAGTGCGCGAGGAGCGCGACCAGATTGCCCATCGTGCCGCTAGCGACGTAGACGGCGTCTTCCTTTCCGAGCAGACGTGCTGCCAGTAGTTCCAGCTCGCGGACGGTCGGGTCTTCGCCGTACTGGTCGTCGCCGACAACGGCGTTCGCCATCGCTTCGCGCATCGCGGAGGTCGGGTGGGTGACAGTATCGCTGCGCAGGTCAATCAGGCTCAAGGCACAACTCCAACCAACTCGTGGCGGCACATCCCGCCTCGCTTTGTCGATCAATTCGGGCTGATTGTACAGTCGAGCGGCAGGACGGTTCCACCGCAGCGGTTCTGTGTATTGATGAAGACGGCAGGCTGCGAGACGTGTCACCCAAGTGGAAATACAGACGCGGCGACAAGGCTGTCGCCGCGTTACTTAATTGGCTTCTCGTGGGGGGAAACCTTGCCACCTTGTGATTCAGTGGTGATGAACCGGCCCGATTCCGTGCGCTTGACCCATGTGTTGCCCGACTTCTCGATAGTCCGGTAGCTCGCAGGTTTCAGCAGGCGCTCGTTCAAGGTGTCTGGTTTCCGAGGAAGCCGATCATTCCTTGGTATGTATGACACGATCCGACTCCTCTCTAACCTGGACTGTCAACTGTCATATAGAATTGTACTATGCAGAGGCAACAGAACTTCGGCTCAGTCCCAAAGAGCGAGGCTCCATTCCCGCAACTGGTCGATTGCGGTCTGAAGCTCCGAAGGGAACAGAACGACCATGAGCAGGTACAGCACCTCGGCCAGTAGCAGCAACTGCGCTCGGAGCAACCATCGTTCCTTCGTTGCAATTGGCCGAACGTTGCGCTGATGCGTTGCGCGCATCGCAGATATGAGTTGCCGCCTGGTGTACTCGGGGTCTTCGTACAGGTAGTCGGGCAATTCAACCGCTTGCAACCCGGCTGGGCTGAGGCCACGCAACCGGTACGCCTGAATGACGCAGATCAGCAGGAGAAAGTAGAGGATGAGCGCGCCAGTCAGAAGATCGCGGCGCGCTTCGAAAAGCGTCAATGTTCCGGGAAATCCTGATGTCCCGACGAGGATCGTCGCGGCGGTCAGGAAGAAACTCGCCTTCGTGTCAGGGGTTTGTATATCTGACTGCTGATCTGCAAGCGTTCGTAGCATTTCCTGATAGATCACGTCTGTGCTCGGCGCGCCCAAGTCCTCGGAGCTGTTTGGCGATGTCGGCTGGATTGCCGCGACTCGCGACGTGACGGCCTTCAACCAGCGCATCATCGAACGCGGATGGTTGGATCCTCGTCGA
>Ga0136611_10002127_pt1 | contig 13733 bp, 13 predicted proteins | sample AntDrymUQ2232306_2_FD_106645 | JGI IMG/M metagenome (GOLD analysis project Ga0136611, IMG submission 106645) | Polar desert sand microbial communities from Dry Valleys, Antarctica - metaG UQ223 (23.06) | ecosystem: Environmental > Terrestrial > Soil > Desert | place: Antarctica: Dry Valley...
AGCACAAGGAACTACTGAGCATCAAAGGGCCGGTGCCCGAAGGCGAATACGCGATCGAGTTCGGAAAAGCTGCGATTGTCCGCGAAGGGAGCGACATCACCGTGGTGGCGCTCGCGCTGATGGTTCACAAGGTCCTCGCCGCGGCCACTGCGCTCGCGAAAGAGGGCATCTCCGTCGAGCTCATTGACCCGCGCACCGTCTCGCCGCTCGATACCGACACGATCGTGCAATCGGTGCGGAAAACCGGCCGGCTGCTGATCGTCGACGAAGATTTCGCGCCGTGCAGCGTGAGCAGTGAAATCGCCGCGCAACTCGCGGACCGCGTGTTCGACGATCTCGACGCGCCCATTCGCCGGCTGAATGGCTTGCACACACCGACGCCGTATAGCCCGCCGCTCGAAGCGGCCGTGGTGCCGAATCCCGACACCATTGCGCAAGCGATCCGCGACTTGCTCGAGGAATAATCATGGCTCACGAAATCACCGTTCCCCGTCTTGGCTGGTCGATGGAGGAAGGCACTTTTCTCGGATGGCTGAAGCAAGAGGGCGACGCCGTCCGGGAAGGCGAGCCGCTCTTCACGCTGGAGAGCGAAAAGGCTGCGCAGGACGTCGAGGCGACCGAGAGCGGGATCTTACGGATCGCACCCGATGCGCCGGCGCGCGGCAGCACCGTGCTCGTTGGGGTGCGGCTGGGATTCCTCGCGGCCGAGGGTGAAGAAGTGTCTTTCGCGACGAGCGACGTGGTGGTCGTTGATGAGGATACTGGCGACCGCATTGGCGACGCCGACGCGACCGCCCCGGCGCCGCTCCCAGTTTCGACGCCCCCGCCGGTGCAGTCTCATTCCGCAGGCACAGTCACGATCAGCCCCCGTGCGGCTCGTGCGGCAGCCGCACTCGGGGTGGATTGGAGGCAACTTCGCGGCACTGGAAAAACGGGCCGCATCCGCGAGCGCGATGTGCTCGCCGCGCCACGCGATTCCACTCCGCGCGCAACTTCAGCGCTCCGAGAGACCACGCCAAAGCCGGCGGAGCCAGCCGTGGCAGGCCGCGTCATTCCCATCAGCGCGACGCGGCGCACGATCGCGCGCCGCATGTCTGCCGGCGCGCACGAAGCGGCGCCCGTGAGCATCACCACACGCGCCGATGCGTCCAAGCTCGTCGCGGCGCGGGAGCGGTTGAAAGGCGCTGCCGCTTCGAGTGGCGTTCCTGCACCGACATTCAACGATCTCATTGTGAAGCTGACCGCCGCCGCTCTGCAGGAGCACCCGATGCTCATGGCTCAGTGGCGGGAAGAAACGATCTTCATCCCAGACGAAATCAATCTCGCGATCGGCATCGATACTGACGCAGGTCTGCTGGTTGCGGTCCTGCGAAACGTGCCCGGGCTGTCGGTCCCGGAGGTCGCATCCGCCGCGCGTTCATTGATCGAGCAAGCGCGCGCCGGCCGGCTTGGCGCGGAGCAGTTCCAAGGCGGTTCCTTCACGGTTACAAATCTCGGGAGCATTGGCATTGATGCGTTCACCCCGATTATCAATTTGCCACAGTCCGCGATTCTCGGGGTCGGCCGGATCACGCGCGAGCCGGTGGTTGTCGGAGAGAAAGTCGTGGCGCGCGACATGATCGCGCTCAGCCTGACCTTCGATCACCGGATCATCGATGGCGCGCCAGCCGCGCGCTTTCTGGCGACGCTCACGAAGCTCCTCGCGGAGCCCGGCACGCTGCTCGATTAAGCGCGGTCCCTGCCGGCGAACGATGCGCTATCTCGGCGTTGACCTCGACTGGACCTTCCTCAAGGGCGCGGTTTTCGATCTATGTTCGTCGTGATCCGCAGCACGAGGTCTTCGTTGCGGAAAGTGCGGTGCTCGCCGTGGCCAGACATCAGAGTTACGCTACAGGCACACGATTTCCAGGCGCTCGGCACAACGCGCATTGGTTTCGCGTGCGTCCAGCACCCGCCCGGCCTCGGCCCAGACACGCAGCACGTCCGGGCACACGTCGTAACCGTTCGGCCACGTCAGCACCCCATGGTCGATCGTGGCCTGGGCGAAAAAGACCTCGTCTGCCAGTGGCTCGATCATCTCACCGGCGCGGCTCGCGGCGTAACCGCGAAAATCGAGCTCGGCAACCAGTCCATCGTCGTAAGCGAGAGTAACGCAAAAATCCCCGTGATAACGCAGGTTCTTCAGTTTTGGTCTCATGGCAGCGGGTCGATACGTTTCAGCGGCTTCATTTCTTCCCTGAGTTTCCAGTCTTCTTCCAGTTCCGACTCGTGCAAGAGCGTCCACTCCCGCACCAAGGTCGCCGCCCTCCCGGGCAGCGAGCCGCGGAGGATTTGCCCGGTCGCGATGAGTATCTGTGCCTCTTCGCTGCCGTAGCTGGCGTGAAAATGCGGCGGCAGATGCTCGTCGTAGTTCATCGTCACCCGAATCCCGTAGAATCGCGAAATCTCCGGCATCGATTACCCCCGTGCCCCTGCAGGCTTCCGTTTCATCGCAGCCTTCTTCTTCGCCGCACGTTTGCCGGCGAATCTCTCGCCGGGGATCAACTCGCGCGCCTCATTGCCGTAGATATCGACGAAGACTGCCATCACTTGCCGGCCGACGCTCTCGGCGGAGAAGCGGATTTCCCAGCCGGCCTTTTCGATGGCGGCGGCGTAGAACACCGCATCGAGATCAAAGAGGTCGCTCTCGCTGTCGAAGTCGAAATCGAGCATCACCATCGAGAGCGTCTCCCGGTTGCCTTTCTCGCGCACCGGCTCGCGCACCTGCGCCAGCTCCACCGCGCTCGTGCCGGCGAAGCCCATGCGCAGCAGAATCCCGATCAGTTCCGCATCCGTAAGCGCCTGCGCGCCGCGGCTCAGCAGCCGCTCGCGAGGCCGCTCCTCCTCCGGCCACGAGACAATGCCGCGCGAAGTGTGCTTCGCACCGCTCATGCGCGGGCGAAGTCCGAGATACAGGTCATGCCACGGAGATTAGATGAAAACCGACGGCGGCGGCATCACAAGTTTTCCAAGTGACATCTACGGGAGACCTGCTCCACGTGAGGCGATTCACCAGCCAACATCAACCCGTTTCCGGCGAAGTGCGACTGTTAGCACCGCGGGAGAATCGCTCCAACATTCGCGTGCAGCTCAGTGGCGATGCGGCGGCGTTGTCCCGCGCGAAGTCTTGGACTCCGTGGTCGCGCTGCGTTGCGCTGAGTTCGGCTTGGGCTTGCCGGCTTGCCTTCAGTAGGATGGCCGCATCGGCTGCCGAGACGATTGCTTTGCTGCGCGCGGAACTTCAAAACGTGTCCTGAAATCCCCCTCTGCCCAATTTTCGATGATCACCTTAACGCCCCTCGTTCACGTGCTGAAACACGCATCCCTCTCCTTCGCTGTCGCCACGGCTTGTTCGCTGCGGCTCCTCGCTGCGGAAATCCCCGCCGCGCAGGTGCACGATCTCTCCCTTCTCGTCTCGCCGGAGCTTCCGTGCGTCTGGCCAAGCGGAATGATGCAACACATCGTCACGCCGACACGCACCTTCGGGCCGGGAGCGTATCACCGCGAAGTCATCATCATCGATGAGCACACCGGCACGCAGTGGGACGCGCCCGCGCATTTTGTGCCGCCGCCAGACTCCGGGCTGCCGGGCGCCGGGCCGATGGGAAAAATCACCGGCGAGAAGGTGCCGGTCTGGCAATTCGTCGGCGAAGCGTGCGTGATCGATGTCACCGCGCATCGGGACGACGCGAAGCCGGGCCACAGCTTTCTGATCACGCCCGACCACGTGCAGGCGTGGGAGAAAAAGCATCGGCCCCTCGGCGCGGGTGACGTCGTTCTTTTCCGGAGCGATTACACGGACCGCTATTATCAACCGATTGCCACCGGCGGCGTCCGCTTTGTGCACACCGTCCTCAGGAAGCAGACGCCCGGCTGGCCCGCCCCGACGCCGGAGTGCATGCAGTATCTCGGAAGCAAAGGGGTGATGTCCGCCGGTCTCGACAGCCCGAGCATGGGTCCGGTGCCGGATCTCGCGGTCGCCACGCACCAGGCCGGTGGCGCGCTCGGGATGATTTGGATCGAGTGCGGCACAAACTTCAAAAGCCTGCCGCCCACCGGCGCCTTTTACGCGCTGCTGCCGGCGAAGCACACCGGCGGCTCCGGTGGCGAGTCGCGCGTCCTCGCGATCACCGAACCCGCTCTCGCGCAACGGCTCATCGAAAGCGCGCGGGCCCGGCGCGTCACGGACCTGTCAGTCGTCCTCGATGAAAACTTCCCGGCAACCTGGCCGGGCTACGAACCCGCCGACGACGCGCAGCGTTATATCAGCAAGACGCTGAACGCCTTCGGCGCCGCGCGCGGCCCCTTCTTTGCGCTCACCCACACGATGGACAGTCAGGCGGGCACCCACCTCGTCACGCCCGCCTTTTCCCTACCGCCAAAGAAGTTCGATCTCGCGAAGCTCGCGCCGGAAATTCGTAAGCTCCGCGCGGAATTCGAAAAACGTTTCGGTCCACTCGGCCACAGCGATCTCACGATCGACAAAGTTCCCCTCGGTCCGCTGCTCGGCGATGCGCGGGTGATCGATGTGAAACACCTCGTTGGCACGATCACGCTCGGCCCGCGGCCCGCATCGCCTCAGATCACCGTCGAGCACATCAAGGGCTACGAAGAACGGACCGGCCCCATCGCCCGCGGCGAGATCGTTCTTTTCCGCTCCGGTTATTCAGACGCGCATTACCAACCTTTGCCGGACGCGCCCGACCTCGACCCTTTCATGGCGGCGCCGCTAGCCGGCAAGGCGGAAGGCTGGCTCGCGCTCTCGCCCGAAGCGGTAATCTACCTTGCGAAGCAAGGCGTGCGCTGCATCGGCACCGACGGGCCAACCCTGGGCGGAGTTGACGCCAACGCTGCGCTGCTCACCAATTGGGCCGCTGCGAAGCACCAGATGCTCGCTGTCGAATGCCTCACCAATCTCGGCGGACTGCCGGAGAAGGGCGCATTTTTCCTTTTCGCTCCAATCAAAATCCAAGGCGCGCGCAGTGGCTACGGCCGTGCGCTCGCGCTGCATTGAACGCTCCGCTTCGCCATGAAAGTCGTCGTCACAGATTATACCTTCCCGGACCTGAGTTTCGAAGAAGCCGTGCTTCGCCCGAGCGGCTGCGAGCTGATCGGCCGCGCTTGCAAAACCGAAGCTGAACTCGTCGCGCTGGTCGCCGATGCCGATTGCGTGATCACGCAGTTTGCGAAGGTGAACGCCACCGTGATTGGCGCGATGGAGAAAGCCCGCGCGATCGTGCGTTACGGCATCGGCGTCGATAATGTCGACCTTGCGGCCGCGCAGGCCCGCGGGATTCCCGTCTGCAATATCCCGGACTATTGCATCGATGAAGTCGCGGACCACACGCTCGCCTTCATCCTCGCCGCGACGCGCAACGTCGTGCCGCATACGATGCATCTGCGCGCCGGGAAATGGAGCCTTGCCGTGCCAGTCGCGGCGATGAAGGCGATGCGCGATCTCACCGTCGGCGTGGTCGGCTTCGGCCGGATCGGACGCGAAGTGGTCAAGCGCCTCGTCCCCTTCAAGTGCCGCGTGCTCGTCTTCGATCCCGTTGCAGCCGCGGCAGACATCGAAGCTGCGGGCGCAACCCGTGTCGACTCGATGGAATCGGTCTTCCCGCAGTGCGACGTGCTCACGCTGCACTGCCCGTCCAACGAGAGCACGCGCAAGATGATCAATGCCGCGTCGCTTGCCACGCTGAAGCCGAACGCGGTTTTCATCAACGTTGCGCGCGGCGATCTCGTCGACCATGAGGCCCTCGCCGCCGCGCTCGAGAGTGGACAGCTCGCGTGTGCGGCGCTGGACGTCTTCGACCCCGAGCCCATCCCGGCGGACCATCCTGTGCTCAAGCTGCCCAACGCGATCCTCGCGCCGCACATTGCGTCGGTCAGCCCGCCAGCCGTCAGAAAGCTCCGGGAAGGAGCCGCACAACGTGCTCTCGCCGCACTCACAGGTCTGCCACCCAATATCGTCAACGGCGTCACCTCACCGCGCTTCGCGTGAGCGGCCGCGTGGTGCCGGTTGGCGCATTGCGCGATTTTGCGAGCGCGGCGTTTCGTGCGGTCGGAGTTTCCGAGCGTGACGCCGCGACGGCTGCGGAAGTTTTTACGACGACGGACGCGTGGGGCGTTTTTACCCACGGCACGAAGTGCCTGGCCGGCAACTTGCGCCTGCTGAAACTCGGCGGGCTCCGCGCCTGTGGCGTGCCGCGCATCGTCGCGGAGGGCGGCGCGTGGGCGACGGTCGACGGCGACGCGAGCCTCGGCATGGTGACGTCCGTCTTCGCCATGAAAACCGCGATCGCGAAAGCCCGGCAGCAAGGCGTCGCGTATGTCGGCGTGCGGAATAGCTGCCACTTTGGCGCTGCCGGCTACTACGCGTGGCTCGCCGCGCAGGAAGGGATGATCGGTCTCGCGATGGCGAACGATGTGCCATCCGTCGCCGCGCCGGGATCTCGCGGCGCGATCACCGGCAGCAACCCGATCTCCTATGCGATTCCCGCCGGCAAATATCGCCCCATGTTGCTCGATATCTCCACGGCGACGGTCGCCGGAGGGAAGGTCTATGCGGCGCGCACACGTGGCGAATCGATCCCCGGTAACTGGTTGATCGGCGAGGACGGGCAGCCCACGACAGACCCGGGCGGCTACCCGGAAAAAGGCGCGCTCCAGCCCGCCGCGGGGCACAAGGGTTACGGACTCGCGCTGCTCATCGAGGCGCTCTCCGGCATCCTCACGGGCGCGGCGTTTACGCACCGCGTCGGGAGCTGGATGTGGGATTCCGGCGCGCAGCCGACGAATCACGGCGCGGCGTTTCTGGCGATCGACGTGAACGCGATCATGCCGGAGGAGCAGTTCCTCAAGCGCATGGAAACACTTATTGAAGAGATCCACGCCGCTCCCCGCGCGAAAGGCGTCGAGCGGCTCTACGTGCCTGGCGAGATGGAATGGGAGCGTTACTCCCGGGCAATGGTCGAAGGCATTCCCCTGCCCGAGGATGTGGTCACGAGCTTGCGGAAAGCCGCGGACCTCGCGTTGATCGACTTCGATTTCGCATTCTCATGAGCACCAAACCCGCATTCTCCCTCGAAGACAAAGTTGCCGTCGTCACCGGCGCTGCTTCCGGAATCGGCGCCGCGACGGCGGAAGCCTTCGCGCGAGCGGGCGCGATGGTTTGCGTCGCAGATCTCAATGGAGCGGGCGCGAGCGCGCAGGCTGACCGCATCCGGGCAACTGGCGGAAAGGCGCACAGCGTGGAGACAAACGTCGCCGAGGAAGCGAGTTGCACCGCCTTGATCGCCGGTGTGCTCTCCGACCACGGACGCTGCGACGTGCTCGTGAACAACGCCGGCATTGGTCACGTTGGCACAATCCTCCAGACTTCCGCAGACGACCTCCAGCGGCTCTGGGCGGTGAACGTGCAAGGCATGTATTTCCTCTCCCGCGCGGTGCTGCCGTCGATGATTGAGCGCCGACGCGGCTCGATCATCAACCTCGCTTCCGTGCTCGGTCTCGCCGCGATGGAAGACCGCTTCGCTTACACCGTGACGAAGCACGCGGTGGTCGGAATCACCCGCTCGATGGCGCTCGATTTCGGACCCACGGGCGTGCGCATCAACTGCCTCTGCCCGGGCCGAGTCGAGACACCGTTTGTCCAGCAGCGGCTCGCGGAATATCCCGACCCGGAGAAATACCGCGCCCAAATGTCCGATGCTCACGCTCAGAAGCGGATGGCGCAGCCGGAGGAAATTGCGAACGCAGCGCTTTATCTCGCAAGCGACGAGTCGTCATTCGTCACCGGCAGCACCTTCGTGATCGACGGCGGCTACCTCTGCGGGAAGTAGCTCCAGGGAGGGCACCGCTCCGTCGGTGCCGGACGCGCGCCCGCACCCTGCACCGACGGAGCGGTGCCCTCCATGGTCGGCTTGTCAGTAAATGCATTCTGCCCTACGCCCAAGGGCATGACCATCGGCGAAGAAATCCGCGAGCTGAACCGGGCTGAGCCCTTCATGCCTTACGCGATCCACACCGTCGGACGGCAAAACGCTGCACGTCAAACATCCCGACTACTGCCTGATCAGCCCCGGCGATTACGTCGTCTACGTTTTCCAGACCGAGAGCAAGCGGACCGTCGTTGCCGTGTCGAACATCGCGTCTCTCGAGCACGGAATCCACGAGGCGTCTTCGGACGAAAGATAGCAACGGCCCGGGTCGCGGGTTTCTCCTGAAGCGGCTTCAGCGACGCGCGCCTACGTGTATTTCAGGATCTCCTCGATCGTCGTCTCCCCGTCGAAGATGCAGCGCAGACCGTCCTGCCGGAGCGTCGTCATCCCAAGCTCGATCGCCTTCTGCTTGATGACCACCGAAGGGGCGCGCTCGTTGATCATCTCGCGGAGCGGATCGGTGATATCGAGCAGCTCGTAAATCCCTTTTCGTCCGCGGTAGCCGGTGTTGTTGCACTTGTCGCAACCCGCGCCGTAATAAAACGACTTGTCGCCGATCTCGTGTGGAGAAAGCCCCAGCTGCGCCAGCACCGCTTCGGTCGGTTCGTAGGCGGTGCGGCAGGTCGTGCAAATCTTGCGGATCAGGCGCTGTCCGAGCACCCCTTCAAGTGATGCCGAAATCAGGAACGGCTCGACTCCCATGTCGACCAACCGCGTGACCGCGCCGGGCGCGTCATTCGTATGCAGCGTGGTGAAAACGAGGTGCCCGGTGAGCGACGCCTGGATGGCAATCTGAGCGGTTTCGATATCACGTGTTTCGCCCACCATGATCCGATCGGGATCCTGCCGGAGAAACGCGCGCAGCACCCGGGCGAAGGTCAGCCCGATATTGTCGTTCACCGGCACCTGCACGATTCCCTCGATCTCGTATTCGACCGGATCCTCCGCCGTCAGCACCTTCGATTCGATCGTGTTGATCTCGTTCAGGCAGGCGTAAAGTGTCGTCGTCTTCCCGGAGCCAGTCGGGCCGGTGACAATGAAAATCCCGTTCGGCTGCTGAATGATATTGTAGAGGTAATTCAGGATCGGGTCCGGCATCCCGAGCGCCGTCATGTTCAGGTTCACCGTCGAGCGATCGAGCACCCGCAAGACCACCGATTCGCCGTGCTGCGTTGGCAGGGTCGACACGCGCAAATCCACTTGCCGCCCCGCGATGTGCTTTTGAATCCGGCCGTCCTGCGGCAGCCGGCGCTCCGCGATGTTCAGGTTCGCCATCACCTTGATGCGCGAGATCACCGGCAGCGCGAGATGCCGCGGCGGCGGCGCCATTTCATAGAGCGCTCCGTCCACCCGATAGCGGATTTTGAACTCCGTCTCGAACGGCTCGAAGTGAATGTCCGACGCGCGATCCTGGATCGCCTGATACATGATCAGATCGACATACCGGATGATCGGCGGCGCGTTCGAGTCCGCTTCGAGCGCCTTCGCGTCGAACTTCCCGTCAGACCCGCCGTATTCCACCGCGCCGAGCTGCGCGAGGATTTCGTCCATGCTCGCGACATCCCCGCCGTAATGCTTCTTCACCAGCTCCTCGATCTGGTGCACCGGCGCGACGATCACCTGAATGTCGCGATCGAGCGAAAAGCGGAGATCTTCGACGGTCTGCGGATTGAGCGGATCGGCGAGCGCGACCTGCACCGTGCGCCCCTCCGCGCCGAGCGGAAACGCCTTGTGCAAGACCGCGAGCCCGGGCGGCATCAGCCGCAGCAATTCCGGCGGCGGCTCGAACCCGCTGAGATTGACAAAGTCCGCCCCGAGGGAATCCGCAATGACCTGGTAGAACTGCTCTTCAGTGCAGACTCCATAGTCGACCATTACCTCCGCGAGCGGCTTCCCGGAATTGCCAACCTCATGAATAATGTCCTCAGCCTGTCCGGCATCGACGATGCCGTTTTCCTGGAAAAGATCGAGCACTTGCTTGGCATTCATGTGGAGAGAATTCAGCGGGAGCGAACCGCGCGGCAAACGCGCTCACGCTCTATCGCGAGGCACGGGAAACCCGGCAAGTGCAAACGCGCCTGTGCGCTCCTTTTGGCACTGACCGCCTCTCTTTCGCCGACGCAAGCACAAGTCATCCTGAGCGGAGCGACGGCGGGCGGAGGCGGGCGGAGCGCAGTCGAAGGACCCGGCGCCCAGCGAGCGACCCCACGATCTCGGCAGACCCCGACTTTCACCCAAAGCACTGCTTCGCCAGCTTCACGACGTCCTCAGTAAAGGACCGCCCGGCCGTGGGTGTGAAGGGTGGCAGATAGAGAATCTTCGGGACGACCGAGGCTTCGTAGCCTTGCTCCTGGAAGCGCTTCGGGTCGGGCAGGTAACCAATGATGCCGTCTGCGTAGCCGACCACCAGCGTATGGGGCAGCGCCGAGCGGGAACGGATCGACAGCCCGTAGAAACTGAACAGCTCGGCGGGATGGAAAATCCAGCCAAGCTCGCCCACCTGGAGCGCGGTCACGTCGGTCGAGAGGTGGATCTGCGCGAGGTCCCATTTCGACGCATCGTCGAACCAGTCCTTCGCGAACCCGGCGTCCACCCATTCACCCGAGGCGCAGGCGGCAGGGTCCGCGCGGTAGCGGTCGAGCTGAGCGCGAAGGAGCGGGATATCGAGCGGCACCTGCACCTGCCCCGCGCGAACCTTCAGGGCATCCACCTTGATGGCTCGCGCCGCCGCGTTCGCCGCGCGCACCGCGTCATGCACCGCGGACGCGGTTTTCGCGGCGTCGCCGATCCAGACTTTCCCGTCCCCGGGATTCACGTCTCCCGCGTGACCTTGCAGAAACACTGGCGCCAGCTTCTCGCTCTCGCGGACCCGCTGGTCCACGAGGCCGGGCCAATCCGGACCCGCTTGCGTATCGCCGTAACAGACCGGATGCGCGGAGAAGTGATACCAAAGCAGCGCTCGCTGGCCGCCAGCGCGGTCGAAGCGGAGCACGTGGACGAGCGTGTCCAGCCACCGCTCGTCATCGGTCGCCTGGGGTGTAAACTGCTCGTCGGTCTTCCACTTTGCCGTGGTGCGATTGAAGTTGCCGCCAACCGCGCGGCTCGTGCCGACGCTCAACTCAGCGGGAGCAAGGTCAGCCTTGGCGAGTTGCACCGCCTCGACGATTTTCGCTTCCACCGCGGCCATGTATTCCAGCGGCACCGCGCCCCATTGCCGGAGCGGATGAAAACCGGGCATCGAGTGGGTGTGCGTTGCGCACAGCCGCACATGAGCGGCTGGAATGCCGGTCGTTTCCGCCACCCGCTGGCGCACGCGCGCGGACATCTCGCGCGAGACGATCGCGATATCCACGGAGACCACAGCCGCCATTTCGCTGCCGACGCGCAGCACCAGCGCCCGCGCAGCGGTCGGCTGGCGGATGCCCGTGATCAGCCGCTTTTTGCCGTCGGTCACATGAAACCCGGCGAGCTCGATCCCCACCGGCGGCGTCGTGTCGACGACCCCTTCGCCTGCTTCGAGCTGCGGCGTCGCCGCGCCGCGCGCTCGATTCGCACGGAGCGCCGTCGCAGTCACCACGGCCGTGGTCAGGGCGCTCCGCAGGAAGCGGCGACGTCCTATTCGTGCGCGTTGGGGAGCAATCATGCGCGGATTCTATGGACCCGGCCGCCCCGGCACAAGCAACGGACGCCGCGCACGCATAACCCAACATTCCCGGCCGCGTCGCCACGCCAGCGGCGAGGTGCATCAAAAGCGTCACCGGGCAGAGCACCCCTTGTGAACCAAGCTGATGGGGGGCTGCGCGCCCCCCAGACCCCGCGGCGCTCGTCGCCGCAGGCGTTCGGGGCGAACAAGGCGCTACCGCACCAGCGCAGCCGGAAACCACAAACAAAAACATGCCACTGGCAGAACTACAGTTTTGAACTGTCCCGCTTTGGGAATCAGGCCAGGGTCACAAGAATATTCTCCTGACCCGAATGGCACTCGCGGCCACCTTGCCAGCATCGCCGGCCTCTTCGACGGCACCGCCGTGATGGGCCTCATCCTCGTCCTCGCCTTCGACGCCCCACGATCTCTCCCGCTCCTCATCGCCGCGCTCTTCACCCTCAACACCGCTGGCTACTACGCCGGCGGCTGGATCGAGGGAAAGCTCGCGATCGATCATCGCACCGCCGGCATGCTTCTCTGGGGCGTCAGCTACGGCATCGGCATCGGCTTCGGCCCCGGCCTCGGCATCGCCTTCCACCTCTTCCAGCAGGAGGCTCGCTCACGAGTCCGCCAGGGAGCATCGAACGTTGTGGACCCTTAGAGCTTTCACATCCGCATGGACTGACGCCTGCACTTCATGCTGCACGATCAGGCGTTTTCGTTCGCATGGCTCCAGCGCTCGGCAGCGGCACGAAAAGCCGCCTCGTGCTCGGGCCAATCGTGAAGCGTAGCCGGGTCGAAGTCGGCTCCACATGGCCAGACGACGGTATGAATCTCCGGGTCGAGAGCGACCTGAGCAAAAGCCGCCGGGTCGCGGAGTGGCCCGTAAAGCTCGCCTTCAAGAATCGGCTCGAAATCAATGGTGCGCGTCAGACCATCGTTGAAGCGCAGTCGCAACGAGTATGGAGCGATGTGCTCGCAGAAAGTGATGCGGTAAATCGGATGGTTCATCGCGCGACTCTACACCAAAGGAGTGATTGGCGAAGGCTTGCGGCCCTGCTCCAAAAGCGCCCAATCGGCGAGCAACTCCTCCTCGTGAAGCTCGGCCCAAGCCTCGACGAGCCGCTGCTGGCGCTGCGGGATGAAGCCGATGATGAGCGCAATCGGCGAAATGGAAAAGACGGCGACATGGTCGCCGTAGTAGGCGTGGAAATGCGCGATGTGATGACGCTCCGAAGGCTCGGAGAACATCCGAATGATGATTCCGTAAAAGCGTGAGAGTTCGGGCATGGCCTGCCTTTCGGGAAGAGCTTATCGGCAACATTCGCCGAGCAACCAGAAAACGCCTAGCATCGCCGACCGCGCCTCCGCCTCGGTCGCTCCACTCCCGGCCCTCGGCACGTCGGTCCGCTCGTCATCGCCGCGCTCTTCACCCTCAACACCGCTGGCTACTACGCCGGCGGCTGGATCGAGGGAAAGCTCGCGATCGATCATCGCACCGCCGGCATCCTCCTCTGGGGCGTCTGCTACGGCATCGGCTTCGGCGCCGGCCTCGGCGTTGCCTTCCACCTTTGCCAGCAACAGGCTCGCTCACGGGTCCGCCAAGAAGCATCGAACGTTGTGGACCGTTAGCTTGCACATATGCACGGACTGACCCTTGCGCTTCCTAAGACCGCCAAAAACGCGCGCGCGCTGCAGCCAGGGCGCCAGGGTGGCGTTCCCGCAAAACCCCGGGAAACTACTCCAGAGATACCCCTCCAGACGCACCGGCGACGACGTCAGCAAGCCCGCCAGAAGCGGGTTCAGATGAATGTATTCACTCACCGCTGCGAAGTAGCCCGGTTGCGCGTCTCCACCGGGATGGCCTTGTAGCGCCCTTGGAAAAGATGCCCGCTCAGCCGATGACGCGTGTTGTAGCGCTGCGTGTAAGTGCCTTGGAACCACTTCATCCCCGCGCTCAGGTTGGGCTGCGGAGTCTCCATGAGCAGATGGTAATGGTTGCTCATCAAAACATAGCTATGCACGAGCATCCCGGTCCGCTGACACATCTGCGCCAGGGTGGAGAGGAAAACTTCCCGGTCCGCGTCGTCCGCAAAGATCGCCTC